>Ga0194132_10001716_pt1 | contig 43546 bp, 36 predicted proteins | sample TA2KigOf80mmetaG_FD_148612 | JGI IMG/M metagenome (GOLD analysis project Ga0194132, IMG submission 148612) | Freshwater microbial communities from Lake Tanganyika, Tanzania - TA2015054 Kigoma Offshore 80m | ecosystem: Environmental > Aquatic > Freshwater > Lake | place: Tanzania: Lake... | reverse complement strand
TTGTGCAACTCATCACGTTTCCAGAGGACTAGACGTCCCACCCGCCCGACTCGCCCCATCTGGCCTCCTACGCCGCCGTGCGCGCGAAGCGCCTCTCGATTGCCGTCGCCCACGCCGCTTCCAGGCTGGCCAGCCGCTCGTCGACGACCAGCCGGCCGTCGAGCCGGATCCGGACGACATCGCCACCGGTCCAGCCGATGGCCGCGGCCGGAACGCCGGCAGCCGCCGCGCGTGCGAGCAGTCCGTCCAGGTGCGCAGCATCGACCGACACGACGACCCTCGACGCCGACTCGCCGAACAGCGTGGCCGGCTCCCGGAACGCCGGGGCGTCCGGTGCGGAGGCGGCTGGCAGATCGACTTCCAGCCCGAGCCCCGAGTCGAAGCAGCTCTCGACCAGCGTCACGGCCAGGCCGCCTTCCGAGCAGTCGTGCGCAGACCGGCACAGCCGTTCGGTCGCACCCTCCACCAGGAGGAGCTGCAGCGCACGCTCACGGGCCAGGTCCAGCGCGGGCGGCCGTCCGCGCAGCAGGCCGTGCACGACCTTGAGGTAGGCGCTGCCGCCCAGCTCGCCGTCTCCCCAGCCGCCCAGCAGCACGATCGCGTCACCGGCGGCCTTGAAGGGGCGCGACACCACCCGATCCGCGTGCTCCAGCAGACCCACGACGCCCAGCACTGGTGTGGGCAGGATGGCGCGACCGTCGGTCTCGTTGTACAGGCTCACGTTGCCGCCGGTGATCGGAATGTCGAGCGCCCGGCACGCGTCGCCGATGCCCTCGACGGCCTGCGCGAGCTGCCACATGATCTCCGGCCGCTCCGGGTTGCCGAAGTTCAGACAGTTCGTCGCGCCGATCGGCAGCGCGCCCGCGCATGCCACGTTGCGCGCCGCCTCGGCGACCGCGAGCCGGGCGCCCTGCGCCGGATCGAGGTACACGAAGCGCGCGTTGCCGTCCACCGACAGCGCCAGCGCCCGAGGCGTGTCCTTGATCCGCACCGTACCGGCACCCATGCCCGGGGGCACGAGCGTATTGGTCCGCACCATGTGGTCGTACTGCCGATAGACCCAGCGCTTGCTCGCGATGCCCGGGTATGCGAGCAGGCGGTACAGCGCGTCGGTCGGGGAGGGCGGAGACAGCGTGTCCAGCGCCAGCGTCCGCGCGTCAGCCAGGTACGCAGGTTCCCGTATCGGCCGGCGGTACACCGGGGCCTCGTCGGTCAGCGACCGGTTCGGGATGTCGGCCACCACCTCGCCCCGGTGCAGCACGCGCAGGCGGCCGGTGGCGGTGACCTCGCCGATCCGGACGGCGTGCAGGTCCCACCGTTCGAAGATCCGCTCCACCTCGGCCTCGCGGCCGCGGTGCACGACGAGCAGCATCCGTTCCTGCGATTCCGACAGCATGATCTCGTAGGGCGTCATCCCGGTCTCGCGCTGCGGAACGTGCGCCACGTCGATTTCGATGCCGGCGCCCCCGCGCGATCCCATCTCGCAGGTGGAGCAGGTCAGCCCGGCAGCGCCCATGTCCTGGATGCCGACCAGGGCGTCGGTGCGCATCACCTCGAGACACGCCTCGAGCAGCAGCTTCTCCATGAACGGATCGCCCACCTGCACGGCCGGGCGCTTCTCCGCTGACGACTCGTCGAACTCGGCCGAGGCCATGGTGGCGCCATGGATCCCGTCGCGCCCGGTCTTCGCGCCCACGTAGTAGACCGGGTTGCCGGCCCCCGATGCAGACGCCAGAACGATGTCGCGGGCGGGCACGACCCCGAGGCAGAACACGTTGACGAGGGGGTTGCCCGCGTAGCTCTCGTCGAACTCCACCTCGCCGCCCACGGTGGGAACGCCGATGCTGTTGCCGTAGCCCGCGATGCCGGCCACCACGCCCGCGAGCAGCCGTCGGCCGGCGGCGTGCTCGATCGAGCCGAAGCGCAGCGAGTTGAGCAGGGCGATCGGCCGCGCGCCCATCGTGAAGATGTCGCGAATGATGCCACCGACGCCTGTCGCCGCGCCCTGGTACGGCTCGATGAAGGACGGGTGGTTGTGCGACTCGATCTTGAAGACGGCCGCCAGGCCGCCGCCGATGTCCACGGCGCCGGCGTTCTCGCCGGGCCCCTGGAGGACGCGGCTTCCGGCGGTGGGCAGCGTCTTCAGGTGCACCCGCGAGCTCTTGTAGCTGCAGTGCTCGGACCACATCACCGAGTAGATGCCGAGCTCCGTCAGCGTCGGCTCGCGCCCGAGCGCCTCGAGAATGCGCGCGTACTCGTCCTGTGTGAGGCCGTGCCGCTCGAGGACGGCGGAATCGATCGCCATGCTCACCGTCGTTCCGGCGGCCGCCGCAGATGGGCCACAGGCATCAGACGCGGCTCCCGGCGGGAGCCGTCCGCCCCGCGACCGCCCGCACGGCCGATTCGAACAGCGCGAGACCGTCCGCGCTGCCGAGCGCCAGCTCACATGCGCGCTCGGGGTGCGGCATCAGGCCCACGACGTTGCGTGCCTCGTTGCACAGGCCGGCGATGGCGGCCACCGACCCGTTCGGGTTCGCCTCGCCGCTGACCTCGCCCGCTCCGGTGACGTAGCGGAACACGACCTGGCGGTGCGCCTCGAGACGCGCGATCGTCTCGGCTTCCGCGTAGTAGCTCCCCTCGCCGTGCGCGATCGGCATCCGCAGCACCTGCCCGATCCGGCACGCTCCGGTGAACGGCGTGTCGCTCTGCTCCACGCGCACGTGCACCTGCTCGCACTGGAACCGCAGGCTGCGGTTCCGGAGCATCGCGCCCGGCAGGAGGCCGGCTTCCAGCAGGATCTGGAACCCGTTGCAGATGCCGAGCACCGGCCCGCCCGCCGCGGCAAACCGCGTCACGCCGCGCATCACCGGCGAGAAGCGCGCGATCGCCCCGGTCCGCAGGTAGTCGCCGTGGGCGAAGCCGCCCGGCAGCACCACCGCGTCCGCGCCGCGCAGGTCCTCGTCCTTGTGCCACACGCACTCCGCCTCCGCTCCGAGCACGTGACGGACGGCGTGGTAGGCGTCGTGGTCGCAGTTCGAACCGGGAAACACCACGATGGCGAACTTCACGTCAGGCTCCGGCCCCCGCCTCGGCGGCGATCTCGATCCGGTAGCTCTCGATCACCGGGTTCGCCAGCAGCCGGTCCGCCACTTCGCCGGCAATGCGACGCGCCTCGTCGTTCGACGGGGTGTCGATCTCCAGCTCGAAGTACTTGCCCTGCCGGACGCCGGTGACCGTGGTGTAGCCGAGCGTGTGCAGCGCCTCGGCGACGGTGGTGCCCTGCGGGTCGAAGACCGAGGGTTTCAGGGTGACGAAAACGCGTGCGCGCATCAGCCTCCGGATGCCACGGGGTCGAGGCGTGGCGCGCGGCCGGCATCGACCGGCGCGCCCTGCTGAAAGACCCGGTCGAAGATGTGGTCCACGTGGCGGAGCTGCTCGCCCAGGTCGAAGGCGCGCTCGAGGTCCGCCGCCGGCAGCACCGCGGACACGTCGGCATCGGCGATGAGCAGCGCCTTGAAGTCGGCGCCCTCGCGGAACGCGCGCGTGGCGTTGCGCTGGACCCACTCGTATGCCTGCTCGCGCGACACGCCCCGCCGGGCCAGCTCCAGCAGGACCGTGCCGGAGAACACCACGCCGCGCGACCGCTCCAGGTTCTCGCGCATGCGCTCGGGGTAGACGGCCATGCCCCGCACGATGCGCGTCATCCGTCTCAGCATGTGATCCAGGGCGATGAACGTGTCAGGGAGGATCACGCGCTCCACCGACGAATGCGAGATGTCGCGCTCGTGCCAGAGCGCGTTGTTCTCCATCGCCGCCACGGCGTTGCCGCGCAGCAGGCGCGCCAGCCCGACGACCTGCTCGCAGCCGATCGGGTTGCGCTTGTGCGGCATCGCCGACGAGCCCTTCTGGCCCTTCGCGAACGGCTCCTCGACCTCGCCGATCTCCGTCTTCTGGAGCCCGCGGATCTCGAGCGCGAACTTCTCCAGCGACGAGCCGGTGATGGCGAGCGCTGCCACGAGCGCCGCGTGCCGGTCGCGCTGGATCACCTGCGACGAGACCGCCGCGGGCTCGAGGCCGAGCCGCGCGCAGACGTCCCGCTCGATCGACGGAGGCAGGTGGGCAAACGTGCCCACGGCCCCCGACAGCTTGCCGACCGCAATCCCGCGCCGGGCCTGCCCGATGCGCTCGCGATCGCGCCCCAGCTCCGCGTACCACAACGCCAGCTTGAGCCCGAATGTCATCGGCTCGGCGTGCACGCCGTGCGTGCGGCCGATCATCGGGGTGTGCCGCTGCTCGAACGCCCGGTCGCGTACGGCCGCCGCGAGCTCATCCAGCTCCCCCAGGATCAGGTCGCACGCCTCCCGGAGCTGCAGCGCCTGCGCGGTGTCGATGACGTCGGAAGACGTGAGCCCGAAGTGCAGCCAGCGCGCGGACGGGCCGACGTGTTCGGCCACGGCGGTGGTGAAGGCGATGACGTCGTGCTGGGTGGTCTGCTCGATCGCGTCGATGCGCTCGACGCTGAACGCGGCGCGTGCCCGCAGCTCCCGTGCCGCGTCCGCCGGCACGATGCCCTCCTGCGCCATCGCATCGGCAGCCGCCAGCTCCACCTGCAGCCAGGTGTCGTACCGGTGCTGGTCGCTCCAGAGGCGACCCATCCGGGGACCGGTGTACCGCGGAATCATCTCAGGCGAGCGCCAACCGTTCGCGCGGCAGGCTGAGCCCGTTCACCGCCCCCAGCACCGTCGCGGACAACCCGCCGTCGACCAGCAGCGTCCGGGCCACGCGCAGCACGTCGTCCAAGCTGACCTTCTCCACGCCCTGCAGCGTTTCGTCGAGGCTGTAGTGGCGATCGAAGTACATCTCCTGGCGCGCCAGCTGCGACATGCGGCTGCTGGTGCTCTCGAGGTTCAGCATCAGGCTGCCCTTGAGGTGATCCTTGGCCCGGCGCAGCTCATCGGCTGCGGGCGGCTCGTCGCGCATGCGGCGCAGCTCCAGCACCACCACGTCGATCAGCTCGGAGACGGCCTCGTTGGCGCACCCGGCGTACACGGACAGGCTCCCCGCGTCGCGGTAGGCGTTCAGGCCACTGAACACGGCGTAGGCGAGCCCGCGCCGTTCGCGCACGTTCTGGAACAGCCGCGAGCTCATCGAGCCCCCGAGCACGGTGTTGAGCACGTAGCTCGCGTACCGATCCTCGTGGTCCTGCCGGAGCCCATCGGTGCCCAGACAGATGTGACTCTGCTCCAGCTCCTTGTTCCGGATCAGGACGTCGGGCACGACGCGGGGCGGAGCTTCGTGCACCGGGACCGTCGTGGGCGCCACGTCGCTGAAGTGGCGCCGGACCAGATCGAGCACGTCGGACGCCTCGATGTGGCCCACCGCCGTGACGATGAGGTTGCCCGCCGTGTACGCGTCGCCGAAGTACCGGCGCAGCGTGTCGGAGGTGAACGCCGACACCGTGTCGGGCATGCCCAGAATCGGCCGGCCAAGCGGGTGATCCTTCCACAGCTGCCCGGTGAAGAGCTCGTGCACGAGATCGTCCGGCGTGTCTTCCACCATCTTGATCTCTTCGAGCACCACCTTCTTCTCGCGCTCGATGTCGTCGTCCGCGAACGCCGGGCGGCGCACGATGTCCGCCAGCACGTCCACCGCGATCGGCAGGTGCTCGTCCAGCACCTTGATGTAGTAGCCCGCGTACTCCTTCGCCGTGAACGCGTCCATCTGGCCGCCGATGGAATCGATGACCTGGGCGATGTCCTCGGCGGAGCGGGAGGCCGTGCCCTTGAAGAGCATGTGCTCTACGAAGTGCGCCATACCCGCCTGCTCCCGGCTCTCGTGACGGGAGCCGCGGGTCAGCCAGACGCCGATGCTGACCGAGCGGACGTGGGGCATCTGCTCGGTGAGGAAACGAAGGCCGTTGGGTAGTACCTCGCGAACGATCACGTGGGCACCGGTGCGCCTGGAAGTCGGCCGCAGCGAACGTGCAAACCGTTGACAGAAAAGCGCTTAGAAGAAAGCACGCATTATAGCACGCGACGGCCGCAGCCCGGTACGCCTTGCGCACAGCCACGCGGGCCGCGAGGCCACCTGCTACACTGTGACGTCTCCGCATGTCGCAGAAAACACGGCAGATAGACCGCGGCGTCGCCCTCGATCTGGCAGAGCTCACCCCGGGTGAGATGGAGACGCTCGCCGCGGACCTGGGGGCCGAGCGCTTTCACGGACGACAGGTGTTCCGCTGGCTCCATCGCCGCGGGATCGCCGATCCCGGCCAGATGACGGACCTCCCGCGGACGCTGCGGGCCCGCCTGGCCGCGACGGTCACCGTGCGTACGCCGCAGATCGTCTCCGATCTGCGCGCCGCGGACGGCACGCGCAAGTTCCTGCTGGGCCTCGCCGACGGCGCCCGTATCGAGTCGGTGTTCATCCCCGACACGCCGGCGCTCACCTTCTGCATCTCGACACAGGTCGGCTGCGCCATGGCCTGCAGCTTCTGCCTGACCGGCCGGATGGGGCTCGTCCGCAACCTCACCGCGGGAGAAATCGCGGGCCAGGTTCGCGTGCTGGCGGGAGCCACGGGGCTGCTCGAGCGCCCGTTCAACATCGTGCTCATGGGCATGGGTGAGCCGCTGCACAACTACGACGAAACGATGAAGGCCCTGGCCATCATCCACGCGGACGACGGGCTGGCCGTATCCCCTCGGCGCATCACGTTGTCCACCGTCGGCATCGTGCCCGGACTCGACCGGCTGGCCACCGAACCGCTCATGCCCAACCTTGCGGTGTCGCTGCACGCCACGACCGACGAGCAGCGCTCGCGCCTGGTGCCGCCCAACCGGAAGTATCCGCTCGCGGACGTCCTGGATGCGTGCCGGCGGTTTCCACTGAAGCGCAGGAGCCGGATCACCTTCGAGTACGTGCTGCTGGACCAGGTGAACGACACGCCGGACGACGCGCGGCGGCTCGTTCGGCTGCTGAACGGGCTCAAGGCGAAGGTGAACCTGATCCCGCTCAACCCGGCGCCGGGGATTCCCTACGATCGCCCCTCGGATGCCCGTGTCAATCGCTTCGCGCAGATTCTGGCGGAACGGCACGTGCACGTCTCCGTCCGCAAGAGCCGCGGGCTCGATATCCGCGCCGCCTGCGGTCAGCTGATCGTTGACGGCGGCCCGCGCCGTTCCTCGGGCCAGCAGGCGGCCGTCCTCATGCGCTGACGCGCGCGGATTCGGACACTCAGGGCGACAGCGGTACTCCGCGCAGGGCACCGGGAACTCCCGACACCCTCACGTCCAGGCGCACGTTGCGCGGCCGTCCCGCAGGCAGATCCAGCTTGAGGTAGTTGTCGGTCACGGCGCGCGTCCCGTCGTCCACGGTCAGGGCGTTGCGGACGGTGCCGATCTGTCGCGCCTGGAACGCCAGGCTGGCCTTCCGCGCCACCTCGCGCAGCCTCTGCCCCCGCTCGCGAATCGTCGTGCCACCGACCTTGCCGGAGAGCGCGGACGCTTCCGTGCCGGGCCGGTCGGAATAGGGAAACACGTGTGCATACGCCAGCGGCAACCCCTCCAGGCAGGCCACCGTCCGCTCGAAGTCCTCGTCGGTCTCTCCCGGGAACCCCACGATCGCATCCGTGCCGATCGCAGCGCCGGGGATCACGGCGGCGATGTCCTGGACCACTCCCGTGAAGAACGACGCGGAGTAGGGCCGTCGCATGGCCCGCAACACGCGGTCGGAGCCGTGCTGCAGCGGCAGGTGGAAGTGGGGCGCAAATCGCGCGGACCTCGCCACGAGCCGGACGATCGCGGGCGTGCAGTCCATCGGCTCGAGCGAGCTGATCCGGACGCGCAGGTCACCTTCCACGGCGGCCAGCGCGTCGAGCAGGCGCTCCAGCGTCGTGCCGTCCCGAAGATCCCGTCCGTACGAACCCAGATGGACCCCTGTCAGCGCCAGTTCCTTGTACCCGGCGTCGATGGCCCGGCGGATCCGGTCGAGCACGGAGGCGACCGGCAGGCTGCGGCCGGCACCGCGCGTGCGGGGGATGATGCAGTAGCTGCACCGCTCGTCGCAGCCGGTCTGCACCCGGATCGGCAGCGCCGTGCGACCTGCCACGCCCGGCTCGAGCGTGGCGCCGCACGCGCCGTCGCCGCCGCCGAATCGTTCGGCGGTCGTGCACGCGCCGGCGGAATCCGGCACCTGCGTCACCAGCCGTTCCTTGTCGTCGTTCGGCACGACGCGCAGGACGTTCGGCAGGGCCGCGACTTCGTCCGGCCGCCGTGTGGCGTAACAGCCTGTCACGACGATACGTGCCTCCGGGTTCGTGCGCGCAAGGCGCCGGATCGTCTGTCGCGCTCCCTGGTCGGCCGACGCGGTCACGGAGCAGGTGTTCACGACGACGAGATCCGCGGCGTCAGGAGGCGTTTCCACGCCGCCGCGGATCCGCAGTGCGTCCTCGACGGCGAACGAGTCGGCCTGGTTGACGCGGCACCCGAAGGTGACGACGGCGTACTTCACCGGCGGCGGCGTCATGCCAGCACACGCCGCCCGATATCCTGGCGGTAGTGCATCCCGTCGAAACGGATCCGTCCGGCTGCGTCGTAGGCGGTGGCAGCAGCGTCCCGGAAGGTTGCGCCGCGCCCGACGACGGTCAGCACCCGCCCGCCCGTGGTCACGACCTGACCGTCACGGGTCGTCGTGCCGGCATGGAAGACGATCGCGCCGGGGACGGCAGCAGCCTCGTCGAGGCCGGACACGACCAGGCCGGTGGCGTACTCACCCGGATATCCCCCCGATGCCAGCACCACGCCGACGTGCGGCGCAGGCTGAAAGCGGGCGGCGCGCGGCGGGAGCGCACCGGCGGCCGCCGCCAGGAGCAGATCCGACAGCGGCTCGTCGAGCGCCGGGAGCACGACCTGCGCCTCGGGATCCCCGAAGCGGACGTTGAACTCGATCACCTTCGGGCCGTCGGCGGTCAGCATGAGACCGGCATAGAGGAAGCCGTGGAAGGGTCGGCCTTCAGCGACCATCCCGTCGAGCACCGGTTGCACGATGCTCTCCATCACGCGACGCTGGAGGTCCGGTGTCATCAGGGGGCTCGGCGCGAACGCCCCCATGCCGCCGGTGTTGGGACCCTGATCGCCGTCGAAGGCCCTCTTGTGGTCCTGCGCCGAGCCGATCGGCATGGCGGTCCGACCGTCGCACAGGACGAAACAGGACACCTCCGGCCCCTGCAGACACTCTTCGAGCACGACCTGGTCGCCGGCGCGTCCGAACCGCTGCTCGACCATCACCTGGCGGACGGTCGCTTCAGCGGTGGCCGTGTCCTCGGCGATCACCACCCCCTTGCCTGCGGCGAGACCGTCGGCCTTGATCACCAGTGGCAGCCCGAGGGTACGGTCGCGGACGTGGGTGAACGCCTCGTCGGCTGTCGTGCAGACGACGAAGCGGGCGGTGGGCACCCCGTGCCTGGCCATGAAGGCCTTCGCGAATGCCTTGCTGGTCTCGAGAGCCGCCGCCGCCCGCGTCGGCCCCACGATCGGGCGGCCGGCTGCGCGGAAGCGATCGGCGACGCCTTCACCGAGGGGAAGCTCCGGGCCAACGACCGTCAGATCGACAGCTTCCCGCACCGCCAGATCAAGCCAGGCGCCGGGCCCAGAGCCGGTGACGCCCGCCATGCGGGCGGTTCGCGCGATGCCGGCGTTGCCGGGCGAACAGACCACCTCGGACACCGACGGATCGCGGGCGAGCGTCCAGGCAAGCGCGTGCTCCCGGGCGCCGCTTCCGATGACGAGGATCTTCATGAGGCGATCGGTGGACTGGTCGTGGGGGGAGCCGTGGAGGCCCGGACCGGTGGTGCGGAGCGGGCACGGCCGGCGCGACTATTCCGTTGACCGGACTCGCGTTACGCCATAGAATCCGCGGCTGCCCGTGCTAGCCTAGCATGTTCGCCACTCGTCTCGGGTCCGTCACTGTGTGTCATCAGGCCTGAAAGGAGGTGTTCCGGCGTGGCTGAAGTCAAGATCCAGGAAGGTGAGTCGATCGAAAGTGCCCTGCGGCGATTCAAGCGCAAGGTCCAGCAGGAAGACATCATCAAGGACATCAAGAAGCACTCGTTCTATCTCAAACCGGGGGACAAGCGTCGCGCCAAGCAGGCGCTGGCGCGGAAGCGGAACCGCAAGAAGCTGCGGCGGGAGCTGGAGTAGGAGCCCGATGGTGACGGCAAAGGTGGCGACCCATGGAGTACCAGGACAAGAGTCTGCGGTGCGTGGATTGCGGCGCTGAGTTCGTCTGGACGGCTGGGGAGCAGCTGTTCTTCGCAGACAAGCAGTTCAAGAACGAGCCCAAACGGTGCAGGGCGTGCAAGACCAAGCGGGCCACACGGGCGGCTGCACCACCGCCGGCCCGCGAGCGCGTCGAGACGACCACCACATGCTCGGCGTGCGGCAAGGAAACGACCGTGCCGTTCAGGCCCACGCAGGGCCGGCCCGTGTTCTGCCGCGACTGCTTCCAGCAGCGGAAGGTTCCGGGCGCCAGCGGATTCTGACCTGTCGAAACGTTGTCGCCGGGCGTCGTGTTCAGGGCCGCCCGGAACGGGGCAGCCGCCCTTGGCCTCCCGGAGGCCCTACGCTAGAATTCCTTTCTTTGGCCGCCGCTCGCGGGCGTGACAGGGGAACAGCGATGAACATCGAGGAACGATCGGCCGGAGACGTCACCGTTCTGGATCTCAAGGGTCGGATGACCATGGGGGAAGGTGACGAGCTCCTCAAGGACAAGATCAACAGCCTGATCCTCCAGGGACGCCGCAAGCTGGTCCTGAATCTCGCGGAGGTGCCGTACATCGACAGCGCGGGCCTGGGCGAGATCGTCCGGACCTACACCACCGTCGGACGCCAGGGCGGCAGCCTGAAGCTGGCCAACCTGACCAAGCGCATCACCGACCTGCTGTCCATCACCAAGCTGCTGACGGTCTTCGAGACGTACGACTCGGAGGAAGATGCCGTGCGCAGCTTCGCGTCGACCAGCGACTAGTCCCCGGGGCCGCCGCGTGGCATGGCGCGCCGTCGAGCGCCTGTCCCCGCGGCGGGGACGATGGTGTCGGCTCTCCTCGTATCGCTGCGTCCCGAGCAGTGGACCAAGAACGCTTTCGTCTTCGCCGCGCTGCTGTTCGGCCAACGCCTGGGTGATCCGCACGCGGTCCTGCTCGCCGCCGCCACGTTCGTCGTGTTCTGCGCGCTGTCGGGCGCGATGTACCTCGTCAACGACGTGGCCGACGCCTCGTCGGACAGGCAGCACCCGCTCAAGCGGACGCGCCCCGTTGCGGCCGGAACCCTGTCCCCCGCCGTGGCCCTGAGCGCCGCCGCCACGCTGGGCGTCACCGCCGGAGCCGGGGCGTTCCTGATCGGCACGGCCGTTGGCGTGGTGGCGCTGGCGTACCTGGCGCTGCTCGCGCTCTACTCCGTGGCGCTCAAGCACATCGTCATCCTCGACGCGTTGGCCATCGCCGCCGGGTTCGTGCTGCGGACGGCGGCCGGCGCCGCGGCCATTGCCGTGCCGATGAGCCACTGGCTGCTGATCTGCACGACGCTGCTGGCGCTGTTCCTGGCTTTGAGCAAGCGCCGGCACGAGTTGACGCTGCTGGCCGAAGGCGCCGTCGACCATCGCCGGATCCTGCAGGAGTACAGCCCGTATCTCCTGGACCAGATGGTGGCGGTCGTCACCGCGTCGGCCCTCGTGTCGTACGCCTCGTATGCGGCCAGCCCGGACACCGCCGCCCGGCTGGGAACCGATCGGCTGCCGCTGACCATTCCGTTTGTGCTTTACGGGATCTTTCGCTATCTGTACCTCGTGCATCAGAAACACCGTGGCGGCAACCCGAGCACGCTGTTCCTCTCGGACCGCCCGCTGCTCGTCTGTGTGGCGCTCTGGGTGGCCAGCCTCGTGGTCCTGATCTACACGCCCCTGGGGGACGCATGGCCGTCATCGTAGAAGAACAGGTCCCCGAGACGCCCGCCGCCGCGCGCACGGCCCGGGTGGCCGTGGTCCGGACGCGCCCCGATCGCGTCATCGACGACTACGCCCGCGTGATGGACCTGGCGGGCTACCGCAACACGCTCTCGCCGGGCGCAGACACGCTGATCAAGCTGAACCTGTCCTGGACGAAGTACTTCCCGTCCTGCTCGTCGCAGCCCTGGCAGGTGGACGGCGTGGTCGCCAAGATGCTGGGGGATGGCTACGCGCGGGAGCGGCTGCTGCCGGTCGAGAACAAGACCGTGGTGACCGACCCCCGGAAGGGGTGCCGGAACAACCGGTGGGAAAAGGTGCTCGAGCGCCACGGCCTCACGTTCACACCGCTGCCCGAGGTGGAGTGGCAGGTGTTCCGGTTCCGGAGCCCGCTGCTGAAGCTCAACGCGATCTTTCCCGACGGCATCGAGATCCCGAAGATGTACGTGGGCCGGCAGGTGCTCCACCTGCCGACGGTGAAGACGCACGGACACGCGGTGATGACCGGCGCAGTCAAGAACGCCTTCGGGGGGCTGCTCAAGGAGGTCCGCCACTACGCCCACAAGTACATGCACGAGGTGCTCGTGGATCTGCTCTACATGCAGCGCGAGCTGCACCCGGCGGTCTTCACGGTCATGGACGGGACGGTGGCCGGAGACGGCGCGGGACCGCGTACCATGATTCCGCGGATCAAGAACCTGATCCTGGCCTCGTCGGATTCGGTGGCCATCGATACCGTGGCCTCGCGCCTGATGGGCTTCGATCCGCAGACGATACCGTTCCTCCGGATGGCGCACGAGCGTGGCCTGGGCGTCGGCAACCTGAAGGACATCGAGCTGGTCGGCGACGACGTGTCGAACGAGAACTTCGGGTTCACGACGAAGCGCTCGCTCGTGATCTGGGGCGACCAGCTGATCCGGCGTGGATTCCTCCGGCCGCTGGAGCGGGTCCTGCTGCACTCGCCGCTCGTGGTCTGGGCCCCGATGGCGTCGAACCTGTACCACGATTACATGTGGTACCCGACCATCGGCCGGGCACGCATCAGGGATTTCATGCAGACCGAGTGGGGATCGCTGTTCGAGCGGTACTGACCCGTTCGCGCCTGTCACCGTGAACCTGCGGCGACACCGCCGCGCATCATTGCGAAGAGCCGTCCAGCACATGCCAACCGACAACGCACCGCACCGGGGAGGCCGCGGGTACCGCGGGCGGCGGCACGATCGCCGCGGCGACGAACGGAGAGGGCCGAACCCCTCGCAGGGTCAGCGCGGACCACGGAATCCGGCGCGGACCGACCAGGTGGACGTCGAGCAGATCATGCGCGACATCCGCACCCGCGTCGCCCAGCAGCACGGCATCGATCTGTCGGACCAGCAGATCGTCGAGCTGGCGGCCAGGCGGCTCGAAGCCGTGCTCGACGTGCGCACGGCCAACCCCGTCCTGCTCGACCAGCTCCGGAAGGCGGCCGGCGCACGGCCGGTCGTCGTGCCATCGGCCGGGCGCGAGCCTGCTTTCCAGTTCGAGGACTCCACGCTCTACGCCTCGCACCGGGGCTTCCTTCGTGCCATCCGGAAGCTGCTGAACCCGGTCCTGAAACTGTTCTTCAACCCGAACCCGCTGATCGCGGCGCTCAACGCGCAGGCGCGGATCAACACGGCGACGGGGGCCCGGATTGCGGCACACGAGCAGCGGCAGGCGGAATGGAACGCGCTGCACTACGAGATCCTGCACCGCATGGTCACGGAGACCGCGCGCCTGAGCGTGGAGGTGCAGCAGCTCGCCTCGCGCGTGGAATCGCTCGGGGCCAGGGTGGACTTCGCCGACCGGCGCGTGCGTGCCGTCGAAGCCGCGAGCCTGGAGGCGGCACAGGCGCCTTCGAGGCAGCCGCCGCCGCGCGTGACGGACGAGCGTCCGCCGGCTCCGGCCCCGGCCCCGACCTCGGCCTCGTCGCCTGACGGTGATGGGGCGACGGGCGAGGGCGGGCGGAGGAGGCGCCGCCGCCGCCGCGGCCGGAGACCGGACCGGGGTGGTGAGGGACCGGCCGCAGCCGGCCGGGCCGTCCAGCCGGCCGAGACCGATCCGAGCGGAGACGACGCCGACGACTTCGGAGAAGAGCAGGTCGCAGACGGCGCCGCTCCGGCGGAAAGCGAACGCCCCGTGGCCGAATCCGCACCGGTGCAGACAGGGTTCGCACCGCCACAGACAGCCGCGCCGGAGGCATCGGCGCCGGCCGCGCCCCTGGAGCCAGCGGAACCCCTGTCAGCGGAGTCCCCGGCTCCCCGGGCGGTGGCCGCTGACGGCGACGTGCGAGCCGTCGAGCCGTCTGTCGAGCCGCCGCCGGTCGCGCCCCGGTGGCAGCAGATCCTGCCGCAGGAGCCGGCCGCCCCGCCGGCACCGCCGCGGGAACCCGCCGGAGAGGCGCCCGGCACGCGGCCGCCGGACGATCCGGACGACGGGCCGGACCGCAACCTCCTGTGAACGTCGCAGTGGTCGTGCAGCGATACGGCCTCGACATCAACGGTGGCGCCGAGCTGCACGCGCGCCAGATCGCGGAGCACCTGCACCCCGGAACTCGCGTCCGGGTGCTCACGACCTGCGCGCGCGACTACGTGACATGGCGCAACGAGCTGCCGCCCGGCGAAACGTCGGTCAACGGGGTGCCGGTCGAGCGATACCCCGTGTCGCACGAGCGCACGCCGGAGCGTTTCGCGGCGCTGTCCGAGCGCACGTTCCACCGCCGCCACTCCATCGCGGACGAGCTGCGCTGGCTCGACAGCGAAGGTCCGGTCAGCCCGGCGCTGCTCCGGCGACTGGCCACCTCGGGCACCGAGTTCGACTTCGTCCTGCTCTTCAGCCTCCGCTACCATCACGCGTACCACGGCTCACGGGCCCTGCCGGACCGTGCGATTCTGGTGCCGACGGCGGAACGCGAGCCGTCGATCGGCGTGACCCTTCTCCAGCCCGTGCTCCGGGGCGTCCGCGCCATCATGTACAACAGCCCGGAGGAGCGCCGGCTCCTCCAGTCGATCGCCAGAAACGAGACCGTGCCCGGCACGGTGGTGGGCGTCGGCGTGCAGGTTGCCGACCATCCCGATCCTGCGCGGTTCCGGCAGAAGTACAGCGTGGACACCCCGTACGTGCTCTATGTCGGCCGCATCGACGAGAACAAGGGATGCGGAGCGCTGTTCGACGACTTCCGCGCCTACGCCAGGTCGAACGCGGGCGCGCCACAGCTGCTGCTGATCGGCCGAGCGGTCATGGACATCCCGCGGCACCCGCTGATCCGCCACCTGGGGTTCGTCAGCGACGAGGACAAGTTCGACGCCCTGGCCGGAGCCGACGTGCTGCTGATGCCGTCACCGTTCGAGAGTCTGTCCATCGTGGTGCTCGAGGCGTGGGCACTCGGCCGGCCCGTGCTCGTGAACGCACGATGCGAGGTGCTCCTGGGACAGTGCCTGCGCAGCAACGGCGGGCTGTTCTACGACGACACGGCGGAGTTCTGCGCAGCGCTCGACGCCCTGCTGGGGGACCCGGGCATGGCGGCAGCACTCGGCCGTGCCGGACGAACCTACTGCGACGCCGAATACAGCTGGCCGGTCGTCGAGCAGAAGTACCGCGACATGTTCAGCCGGCTGCAGGGCGAAGGCCCCGCTCCGGCAGGGATGGAGCCGCTGCCGGGATGGTGGGCGCAGCGGCGACGGACGCTGCCACCCGCAGCGGCGGTGGTCGACGCCGTGGCCACCGGTCCGGTACTCGATCGCGAGGTGCACTTTTCATGAAACTCGCCCTGATCACCCCGCGCTATGGCGCCGAGATCGGCGGCGGCGGCGCCCACGCGTGCCGGCTCTACGCGGAGCAGCTCTCGCGGCGGCACGCCGTGGACGTACTGACCACCTGCGCGCGCAGCGAAGACGGCTGGGCCAACGTGTACCCGGAGTCGAGCGACCGGATCCGCGGCGTGCTCGTGCGGCGCTTCGCCACCGAGTCCGCGCAGCCGCGCGGGGCCGCAGACGACGCCGTCCGTCAGCTCGTTGCACGGCCGCACGGGCGTCAGGACGAGCTCGACGCGATCCGTCGTGCCGGTCCGTACGCACCAGGCCTCCTCGAGCACCTGAAGCGCCAGCACCGCAACTACGATGCGCTGGTCTTCTTTTCTGCGTCGCACGCCACGACCGTGTTCGGCGCCGCCGTGGCGCCCGAGCGATCGGTGCTCTTCCCGTGCCTGCGGGTCGATCCTGTGCTGCGCCTCGCCGCCGTTCAGGACGCACTGATGTCGATCGCGGCCGTCGGGTTCGTGTCGCCCGCCGAGGGGCCCGTGCTTCGGGCCGTCACACGCCGAAGGGCCGGAGACGACGTGTTCGTGGGCATCGGCGTCCAGCCCCCCGCGCAGCTCGCGTATCCGAGACTCGATCAGGAGGCACCCGGATTCGAGGACGTCGACGAGACGCCCGAGGAGGCGGACGAAGACGACGCCGGGGAACAGGACAAGCCTCACCTGAGCGGTCGCGGCGCGCTGTTCCGGCGGCGCCATCGGCTCGATGGGCAGCTGGCGCTCTACGGTGGGCGGGTCGAGGCCGACAACGGCTGCGAGGAGATGATCGAGTACTTCCACGCCTACGAGGAAGGTGGAGGGACGGCGTCGCTCGTGCTGCTCGGCGTGAAGATGATCCGGGTAGGGCTGAACGGGCAGATTCGGCTGGCCGGCATCCTGCCTGCCCGCGAACGGATGGGTGCGTTCGAGGCGGCCGACGTGACGCTGGCACCGGACCCGGCCGATCTGGCCGCCGAGTCGGCGCTCGAGAGCTTCGCCGCCGGCACGCCCGTGCTGGCCGCCGGCCGGCACACCACTGCCGCCATTCACTGCCGCCGCGCCGGTGGCGGACTCTACTACGACAACCGCGCCGAGTTCGTGGAAGCGCTCACGGCGATCCTGAGCAACGAGGACCTGCGAAAGAAGATGGGCGAGAGCGGGCGGCGGTACATCCAGCAGTCGTTCCGCTGGGACGCCGTGCTGGGCCGGTTCGAGCGGCTGCTGACGAAGGTGAAGCCGAGGTAGTCAAGGGTAGCCACACGGGACGGCTCTGCATCGTGCGGGCGTAGGCCGCTCCGTCCGCGTTCCTGAGAGGCCATACCTGATCGGCAGCACCAGTGCTCTGCGGTGCGACCGACGGATTCCATAGCATCGCGATGCACCAGTGCCAGGATGGCCACGAAGCGCGAAGAACGGATGGTGTTGACGTCCTTCCCGGGCGCTACGAGTCGGTCGCTGAGAACGGCTGGGGCGGGTTGTCGCGCGCGGGCTCGTCGTCGCCCCGGCGCTTCCGGGGGCGAATCTCGTAGCGCTTGATCATCTCGTTCAGCGTCGTCGGCTTCACGTGCAGCAGCTCGGCGGCCTTCTTCTGCACGCCGCCGGCGGCCTCCAGCGTCGACTCGATCAGCCGCTTCTCCAGATCGGTCACGACTTCCTTGAGCGAAATGCCCTCCGGCGGCACGACGAACTCGGGCATCTGGAACGGCTTCGTCCGACGGACGTGCTCGGGCACCAGCGCCGGGCCGATGCGCGGGCCCGACGCCAGCACGACCGCCCGCTCGATCACGTTCTCCAGCTCGCGGACGTTGCCCGGCCAGTCGTACGCCATCAGCAGGTCCAGCGCCTCGGGCTCGAGCTCCAGCGTGCCCCGGTTGTTCTCGGCGCCGTACTTCTCGATGAAGTGCTGCGCCAGCAGGGGGATGTCGTCCTTCCGCTCGCGCAGCGGCGGCAGGAACACGTTGATGACGTGCAGCCGGTAGTACAGGTCCTCCCGGAAGGATCCGTCGGCCACCATCTGCTTCAGGTCGCAGTTGGTCGCGGCGACGATCCGCACGTCCACCTTGATGGTGTCCATGCCGCCCAGCCGCATGAACTCGCGCTCTTGCATCACCCGCAGCAGCTTCGCCTGCGTCTCGAGCGGGATATTGCCGATCTCGTCGAAGAAGATCGTGCCGGTGTCCGCCTTGTCGAAGAGCCCCTTCTTCGGGTACACGGCGCCGGTGAACGCGCCCTTCACGTGGCCGAAGAGCTGCGATTCCAGGAGGTCCGGCGACAGGTTGCCGGAGTTCACGGGCACGAAGTCGCGCTCGGCGCGCGGCGAGCTGCTGTGGATGGCGCGCGCCACCAGTTCCTTGCCGGTCCCGCTCTCTCCGGTGATCAGGATGTTCGCCCGGCTGGGCGCGGCCTGGATGACGAGGTCGAACACCTGCCGCATCCGGGCGCTGCGCCCCTTGATCCCGGCGAACTCGTGCGACCGGGTCTCGGCGAGCAGTTTCTGCCTGAGTGCCGCGTTCTCCGCGCGCAGCCGCCGCGGTTCGACGGCGCTTCTGACGCGCGCGAGGATCTCGTCGTTCTTGAACGGCTTGGTGACGTAGTCGAATGCGCCGCGCTTCATCGCGTCGATGCCGCTCTCGACCGACGCGAACGCGGTGATCATCAGCACGGGCAGGTCCTCGTCGAGCTTCCTGATCTCGTCCAGCACCTGGACGCCGTTCATGCCCGGCATCATCACGTCCACGATGGCGGCGTCGAGCGGCACCGTGCGGGCGATGTCCAGCCCCTCGGCCCCCGAAGCGGCGGTCCGCACACGGTAGCCCTCGCGCACCAGGAGCGTGTCGAGGATCTCGCGCATGATCTCCTCGTCGTCGACGACCAGGATGGTGCCGCTGCGAGTCATGCCGGATGGAGGCGACGGCTCAGTTCGCGCGTGCGGTCTGCGGTTCCACGGCCGCCGCTTCGGGGAACGTGAGGGTGAATCGCGTGCCTTTCCCCGGCGTGCTGTCGCACGTCAGCGACCCGTCGTGCTCCCGCACGATGCCGTAGGTGATCGACAGCCCCAGACCGGTGCCCTGCCCGGTCTTCGTCGTGAAGAACGGATCGTAGATGCGCGCCAGGTGCTCCGGCGGAATGCCGGAGCCGGTGTCCGCGACCTCGGCGATGACCCGGCCGGCGTCGCGCCGGACGGAGACCGACAGCCAGCCGCCCCGCGGCATGGCGTCGCGCGCGTTCAGGAACAGGTTCAGGAACACCTGCTGCAGCGCGTGCTCCACGCCCGCGATCCGCGCCACCCGGTCGCCGTTCTCCCGCCTGACCTTGATCCGCGCCGCACCGAACTGGTGCTCGAGCAGCGACAGCACGTCCCCGACGACGACGTTCAGGTCCACGGGCACACGTTCGGGTGTGGACGTGGACTGGCGCGAGAGGTTCAGCAGCGAGTTGACGATCTTGGCCGCCCGGAACGTCTGCCGCTCGATCTTCTCGAGCAGGTCCGTGCGCGGGTCCCCGGGGTCCGCGTCCTTCAGCAGCAGTTGCGCAAAGCTGGAGATGCCGGTCAGCGGGGTGTTGACCTCGTGCGCCACGCCGGCGGCGAGCACACCGATGGAGGCCATCTTCTCCGAGATCTGGAGCTGCTCTTCGAGCTGCACACGGGCCGTGACGTTCTGGATCATCACGATCGTGCCGAGCCGCAGCGCGTCGGTCCCTTCGCCGGACCTGAGCGGCGCGGCCGTCACGTTGACCAGCAGCCGGCCGGGAGCCCCCGGCGTGCCCGCCTGCCGGACGACCAGCGGCACGCGCGACAGCGTGGTTCCGGCTGGCGACGCGCGGAGCGCCGCCCGCACGGCGTCCAGGAACGGTGCGTCGAACAGCGCGTCGATCCGGCGGCCGATCGCCTCCGCCCTCGGCACGCCGTAGATCCGCTCCAGCACGCCGTTCCAGCGGACCACGCGATCGTCCAGGTCGAACACGAGCAGGCCGTCGTCGAGCGACTCGACGATGTTCTCGTTGAACTCGCGCAGCCGATCGAGCTCGGCGGCCTTCACGCGCAGCTGGTGGTAGAGGCGGGCGTTCTCCAGCGCGGTCGCCACCTGTCCGGCGACCGCGGCGAGCAGCGCCGTGTCCTCGCTGGTCAGCGGCTCCGCGCTCTCCTTCCATCCCAGCGCCAGCACGGCAATCGTGCCCTCGTTCGCCACGCAGGGCACGAAGTAGTAGAGCCCGGCATCCCGCCAGTACTCGATCTCCTCGACCGCGTAGCGTCCGACGGCCAGCGGGTCGTCGAGCGCCACGACCTGCCCTTCGCACAGCCGCTTCCCGATGCCGGTGCCGGCCTCGAGCGCAGGCGGGCCGCCCTCCCCGAACCCGACCTTGCCGAGGACGGTGAACCGGCCCGCATCGCCGTCCGAGGCGAGCATCAGCGCCATCCGATCGACCAGCAGCGTTTCCGTGATGCGGGTCACCAGCCGCTCCGACAGCCGGTGCAGATCGAGATCGCGGTTGAGGTCGCGGGCGAAGCCGACGAGCGCCCGGCGGTAGTCGTAGCGATCGCGGTAGAAGAGCCGGTCCAGTCCCGTCTGCACCGCCTCCTTCACCGGCGGCGCCAGCAGCACCGCCACCAGCGTGGCCAGCAGCGCGATGATCCAGTTGTGCTGGGCGTCGCCGCCGACGTACACCCGGTCGAGCGCCTGGAGCAGGGCGACGTAGATCAGGACGATCGCCGAGAGCGCGGCCACGTACACGAGCGCGCGCTTGACGATGACCTCCACGTCCATCAGCCGGTAGCGCACGATGGCGCACGCGTAGGCGAGCGGCACGACGCCGAGCGGGATGACCGACAGCTCCGTGAGCAGCGAGGGCTCCGCCCCGGCGGCGAACGGCAGCGCGTACGCCAGGGCGAACGGCGTGCCCCCGAGCGCGGTGCCCCAGGCGATCCACCGCAACTGCCGCCGGGCGGTGATGGAGTGCGCGCCACGGAGCGCACGGACGAGCACGGCCAGGCCCCCGACCAGCCCAAGCGCGAGGTAGAGGTACTGCAGGCGATCCAGCAGGGCGACGCTCGACGAGAACTGTCCCGCGGTGTCTGCCCAGCCGCCCAGCACCCCGGCACGCACGATGCCGAGGAGCACGGCCGGCACGTACACCAGCGGCACCAGCCACCCGGGGCGGGCGCGGCGACGCTCGGGACGATCGGGGAAGACCAGCGAGAAGTGCAGGAAGAGCGGCGGCAGCAGCAGCAGCGCCACACGGTCGGCCCAGTAGAAGAACCAGTCGAGCCGATCGAGCCGACCGCTGAACGAGAAGGTGAACACGCCGAAGAAGGCGAGCGACAGCCAGAAGAAGTGCAGCGTCGCCGGATCGCGGGGCCGGCGGACGCGGACCGCCGTCCCGACCAGCAGCGAGAAGATCCCCACGGCGGCCAGGAAGAAGTAGATCGCCACCGACCCGCTGGGGATCGGCGCGACCCTCACCTCGATGACCTCGCGCGCGTTGGCCCGCCAGACGGTGTAGCGCAGCGTCTGACCCACGCGCGCGTCGTGCAGCGCGACGACCACGTCCTCCAGCGCCCGCACCGGGCGGTCGTCGATCGAGAGCAGCAGATCGCCAGCGGCCACTCCGGCCCCCGCGCCGGGACTGCCCTCGGCTACCTCGACCGCCGCAACGCCCTCCGCACCCGCCACCCAGAGCACTCCGTCTTCGACCTCCTGGAAGGTGGCGCGCGCCGACACGTTCGCCAGACCCAGACCCAGCAGGACCAGGGCGACGAGCGGCACCAGCGAGCGAACGAACTCGGCCGGCCGGACGCGATCGCGGAGGGGGGCGTCGAGCATCACATCAACGGGCTGTCATCAACGCAGACGAATCGGATAGCCGGAGCAAACAGCGTTCCCGTCCATGCCGTGTGCTGTCGGCCAGTATCTAGCTGAAAAGAAAGATCTTGTAGCCATATCTGGCGGCTGGACACCCTGCTGAATCCAATCCACCGGCGACTGCATCCAATATTCCGAACCACGAATCAGGACAAAAAAAGGGGCGCCCCCGGCGCCCTCCGGCATTCGACTCGTCGACCGCCCTTCGCAGAGGCGGAAGCCGGCCGCTCCGAGTGTCCGAGCGACCCCGGACTAGAACTTCACGATCAGGCCTCCAACCACCCGCTTCGGCGGCCTGACAACGAACAGCTCGTCGTAGACCGAGGCATCGGGTGCGGCGTCCCGGAACACGTTCCGGACGGCGACCAGCATGGCCCACGTCGTGCCGGTCGAGCGGAACACCGGCAGCGCCTGCTCGACCCGGAGGTCGAAGCGCGGCCCCGTGCTCACCGGCAGGATGTCGCTCTCGCGATCGGCGCTCGTGCTCACGCGGTAGAGCAGCACCATGCGTGTTCTGGTCTGCTCGACTTCGGCATCCACCGACGTCGTCAGATCGCGGACGCGTTCCCGCTTGGCGCGCACGAGCGTCGGGGTCGCCCGTGCCACGGCGCTTCCCGGTGCGGCCACCTGGGTCCAGTCCGCGCTGGCTTCCGTGATGTCCACCGACCCGCGCACGAAGCCGACGAGCTGACGGCTCACGCTCACGGTCCAGCCCTTCGTGGACACATGGCCGGCGGTTCCCGTGTAGTAGTGGCCGATGTCGGACTGCGCGGTCTGCGGCAGGCTGAGGCCGAAGACCGTCACGAGCTGGTTGTCCACGCGCTGGCTGAACGCACGGACGCCGACAGCGAAGCCGGAACGGAGCGCCTGCTCGATTGCGGCTTCGTAGTGGCGCACGCGCTCGTCGGTGAACCGGCCGTCGGCTGCCAGCGAGGAGAAGGTCCGCTCGGGTGGCATCCACGCCCCCATCATCGGCTGCGTCTCGAACTCCTCGGCGCCCGGGGCCAGGCGGCGCACGGACGCGGCGCCGCGCACGTGGAGTCCTCCTCCCAGGCTCACGGCCAGGGCGGCGCGCGGGCTGAGCAGCCCACCCGACGTCAGGTAGTCGTACCGGGAGTACTCCGCCCCGTAGGTGAGACGCACGGCGCCCATCCGCCAGTGGTCGTAGGCGTACATCGACCCGGCGTTGCGGCTGCCCTCGGGCATGGCGGCCAGCGCCACCGCGTTGCCGCCGGCGTAGTGCTGCATGGAGTAGGACACGCCCGCTTCGTACGCATGGGCCGCCTCGGCGGCGCGGACGAACGAGCCGGCCAGCATCCAGGACGACAGATCGCCCTCTGTCAGCGCGCCCTTGATGTGCCAGTCTCCACCAGCCGTGGGCGCGCCCAGCGACAGATACGCGACGCCGTTCGGCGCGGCGTCGTTCGGCATGAACAGGTCCTGCGGCCGGTCGAACGACGAGGTGGTGAGCAGGTTCAGCTCTCCGGAGAACGGGATCTCGGCGATGTCGTCGAGAACCGCGGAGGCCAGGCGCGCCGGGGCCACGACGGCCTTCCCCACGATGGCGAGCGGATCGCTGTCCCCATCGTCGTCGGCGGCGCCAGCGGCCGCCCCTGCATCGGCGGTCACGCTGTCCAGCACGCCGCGCGGCAGATGGCGCAGGCGCCACGCTCGTTCCGAGTGGTCGTCCCCGTACGGCTCGGTCTCGATCGCCGTCAGGCCGTCAACCGCCTGCGCACCGAAGCCGGCCGCCAGGACCTGCGGCGCCTCCTGCCGTACGAGCCGGATGGCGTGCGACGTCCGCGCGCGCGGCGAAACCCGCACGAGCGTCCCCCTGACGGCCCTGAACCCTTCGAGGGTCTGCGGCCGCACGAGATACGGGCCGGGCGGGAGGTCGGAGAAGCGGAACCGGCCCCTGTCGTCGGTCAGGGCGACGGCCGAGGTGTCGCCCAGGACCCAGACGGCGACGCCGTCGAGCGGCTCACCTCGCTCGTCCGACACGGTGCCGACCAGGTTGCCGTCCGCGTAGGAGGCCGCATCGAGCGGCGTCTCGGAGTAGGAAGACTGCGCCAGGAGAGGGGCCGCACCCGCCGCCAGCCAGATCCCCACTGCCATCGACAGCGTCGTCTGGAGGCGGGTGTGCATGCCGTTCCCCTCTCTTCTGCCGGTCCGGCGGGCGCGCCGCGCCCGTCAGGCGGTGACGGTAAACGCGACGTTCTCGGTAATCGATGCGCCGCCGGCCGCCTTGTCGGTGATCTTGATCTCGAGCCGGTACTCACCTTCCGGGAAGCTGGCCAGCGGCACCGACAGCGAACCCATCGCCAGATGCCCCACCGAGAGGTCGAACTCCGGCGGCAGCGTCTGTGCGTTCAGCGGCTGCGGCGCCGTGCGATTGAAGTACTTCTCGCCGTCCGCCAGCTTCTGGTGGAAATTGTATTCGACCTCCACGTCCGGCTTCTGGCCCGCTCCAGGCGCCACGCCGTAGATCCAGAAGATGAGGTTCAACTCGCCCGCCTTCGAGAAGGAGCCCTCGATGGACGGGGTCACCTTCATGCCGCCGAAGGTGTACGGCTGCGCGCGCTGCTGGGCCGGGGTCAGCATCGGGCTCTGCTCGATGCCGGCCGCCAGGATGACGCTGCTTGTCTTCAGCGTGCCGGTCGCGGAGAGTTCCGGCACCGACAGCTCCTGCTTGAAGACTGTCGTCTTGTTCACCTCGCCGCGCTTGCCCGTGCTCTTCTCCTTCACGCCGATGTAGACGTCGTATTGGCCCGCGTTCACCGCGAGCGCGCGCGCCACCCTCCCGTCCGGCCCGATCTCGGGGAACTGGATGTCGTCCCAGGGATATTCGACGGCTTCCTTCTTGTCCTCGGGCATCACCATGTCTTTCGGCACGGCCCGCACGTAGAGCGCCACGCCGGGCGCGGCCAGCGCAGCCGGATCGACTTTCAGCGTGAACGCCGTGAAGGTCTTGCCGTCCTGCGCCTTGAGGAAGTGGTGCTGCAGCCACGTCACCGGGATCTGGGCCGGGGCAGCCGCTCCGCCCTGGATGCCGTCAACCAGTTTGACCAGCGTGTTGACGTCCTGCTGCTCCTGCTTGTTGAGCTTGCTGTCCTGTGCAGACAGGAACAGCGGCGCGCCAGCCGCGATGACGAGCGCGGCGAGCATCCGAACACATCGACGATATGCCATGAAAACTACTCTCCAGGTGCGGATGACGGACTCCCCGACGGCGGGCCGAACGGCCTAACCGGCCGATCATAGGGCGGCCACAAGAGCAAGTCAATCACCGGTTTGCAGGCCCCGGGGCCCGGTGTCCGCCCCCGGGACCGCATGGTATGATCGCGCTCGCTCCGGGGGCGCCGGCGACCGAACGCGCGCCCGGCGTTCGCGACAGCCGCATGGACCGCGCCGACGTCCTCGTCATCCTGCTTGCCGGCGGCGCGGGAGAGCGCCTCTACCCGTTGACCAGGGACCGCGCCAAGCCGGCCGTCCACTTCGGCGGGCCCTACCGGATCGTCGACTTCACCCTGAGCAACTGCATCAACTCGGGGCTGCGCCGCATCTTCATCGTCACCCAGTACAAGTCGCTCTCGCTGAACTGCCACGTCCGGCAGGGCTGGAGCGTGGTCTCGGAGGAGCTCGGCGAGTTCGTCGAGATCCTGCCGCCGCAGAAGCGTGTGGGCGAACACTGGTACCTCGGCACGGCGGACGCCGTCCACCAGAACCTCTACTCCATCCAGCGCGAGCGCCCCTCGCACGTCCTGATCCTGTCGGGCGACCACGTCTACAAGATGGACTACGCCAGGATGCTGCGGTTCCACCTGGACCAGCAGGCGGACGTCACGCTGGCCACCATCGAAGTCCCCGCCAGGGAGAGCCGCCGGTTCGGCGTCGTGACGGTGGATCCCTGCCAGCGCGTGGTCGGGTTCGCGGAGAAGCCGGAGCTGGCGGGCGCGGCCCTGGACGACACCGTGCTCGCCTCGATGGGCATCTACCTGTTCAACGCGTCGATCCTGACCGCGGCGCTCGAAGACGACGCGGCGGCGGTCGGCAGCACGCACGACTTCGGACACGACATCCTGCCGGCGCTGCTCCGCCGCTCCGCGGTGTACGCCTACGGGTTCTACGACGAGAACAAGAAGGCGGCGAAGTACTGGCGCGACATCGGGACCCTGGACGCCTATTTCGAGGCGAGCATGGATCTCTGCGGGGTCAGCCCCGAGTTCAACCTGTACGACCCGGAGTGGCCGCTGCGGACCTACCAGCCGCAGGCGCCGCCGGCCAAGTTCGTCTTCGCCGACGAACACCGGTGCGGCCACGCCACCGACTCGGTGATCTCGGCCGGGTGCATCGTGTCGGGCAGCCGCGTGTCGGGCAGCGTGCTCTGTCCGAACGTGCGCGTCCACAGCTTCAGCGACATCGAGCAGTCGATCCTGATGCCCGGTGTCCGTGTGGGCCGTCATGCGCGGATCCGCCACGCCATCATCGACCGCGACGTCCTCATCCCGCGCGGCGCCCGCATCGGCTACGACGAAGCGGAGGATCGGCGCCGGCACGCGGTCACCGACGGCGGTGTAGTGGTGGTGACCGCAGCCGACGAGCCGTTCATCGCACCGGTCCGTGAAGACGCGCTCAAGGCGGAAGGGGAAACCGACCAGGGATCGGCGGCGTAGGAGGCATCGATGCAGGTTTTGCGCGTGCAGGGACGTGAAGTGCTCGACTCCCGGGGCAACCCGACGGTCGAAGTGGACGTGGAGCTGGCGAGCGGCGCCCGCGGGCGGGCGGCCGTGCCATCGGGCGCCTCGACCGGCGTCCGCGAGGCGCTGGAGCTGCGGGATGGCGACGAACGCCGGTACCTGGGCAAAGGCGTCCGGAAGGCGGTCGCTCACGTCAACGGCGAGATCGCCGCGGCGCTCAAGGGCCAGTCGCTCGATCAGGCCGGGCTCGACCGGCGGCTCATCGAGCTGGACGGCACGCCGACGAAAGGCCGGCTCGGGGCCAACGCCCTGCTTGGCGTGTCGATGGCGGCCGCACGGGCCGCCGCGATCGAGTCGAGCCAGCCGCTCTACGCCCACCTGGCGACGCTCGACCCCGAGGGCTCCGGCGACTACCTGCTGCCGGTGCCGATGATGAACATCCTCAACGGGGGCGCCCACGCCGACAGCAGCGTGGACATGCAGGAGTTCATGGTGATGCCGGCCGGGCTGCCCAGCTTCGCGGAGGCGCTGCGCGCCGGCGTCGAGATCTTCCACACCCTGCGGTCCATCCTCAGGAAGGGAGGGCACTCGACGGGCGTCGGCGACGAAGGCGGGTTCGCCCCCAGCCTCCGCTCGAACCGCGAGGCGGTGGAGCTCGTGCTCCAGGCGATCGGCAAGGCGGGCTACCGGGCGGGCGATGACGTCTACATCGCCCTCGATGTCGCGTCGAGCGAGCTCTGGCAGGACGGCACGTACGTCTTCCACAAGTCGGGCGAAGCGAGCCGGTCGTCCGCCGACATGGTCGGGATGTACGAAGACTGGATCCGCGAGTACCCGATCGTGTCGATCGAGGACGGTTTGGCGGAAGGCGACTGGGACGGCTGGCGCCAGCTCACCGCGGCCATCGGCAATCGCGTGCAGCTCGTGGGTGACGACGTGTTCGTCACCAACCCGGAGATCCTGAAGCAGGGGATCGCCGACGGCGTCGGCAACGCGTTGCTCGTGAAGCTCAACCAGATCGGCACGGTGTCGGAAACGCTCGACGCCATCGCGCTGGCTCGCAAGGCCTCCTACGCCACCGTGATCTCGCACCGCTCGGGCGAGACCGAAGACAGCACGATCGCCGACCTTGCCGTCGGAACCAGCGCGGGCCAGATCAAGACCGGCTCGGCAAGCCGCAGCGACCGCACCGCGAAGTACAACCAGCTGCTGCGCATCGAAGAAGACCTCGGCAGCTCCGCCCGGTACGCCGGCAAGGGCGCCATCACGCCCCTCCGCCGTCGGCCGTGAGCCGCAGGCCCTGAGACCCGAGCCGCCACTCCGGGAGATCCCCCATCCCATGCACCGACTTGTTCTGCTCCGGCACGGCGAGAGCACGTGGAACCGCGAGAACCGTTTCACCGGGTGGACCGACGTCGACCTGACCGAAAAGGGGCGCGAGGAAGCACGCGAGGCCGGACGGCTGCTCCGCGAAGGCGGCTTCGAGTTCGACGTCGCCTACACGTCGGTGCTCAAGCGGGCCATCCGGACCCTCTGGATCGCGCTCGACGAGATGGACCTGATGTGGCTGCCCGTCGAGCGGAGCTGGCGGCTGAACGAACGCCACTACGGGGCGCTGCAGGGGCTCAACAAGGCGGAGACGGCGGCACGGCACGGCGAGGACATGGTGAAGATCTGGCGGCGCAGCTACGACACGCCGCCGCCCCCGCTCGCCGAGGACGATCCGCGGCACCCGTCACGCGACCGCCGCTACGCGGCCCTGCCGCGCGGGGTGCTGCCGGTCACCGAGTCCCTCAAGGAGACGGTGGCCCGGTTCCTGCCCTTCTGGACGGAATCCATCGGCCCCGCCGTTCAGTCGGGCCGGCGCGTGCTCATCGCCGCCCACGGCAACAGCCTGCGGGCGCTCGTCATGCACCTCGATCGGATGTCGGAAGAGGACGTGGTCGAGCTGAACATCCCGACCGGTGTTCCGCTGGTCTACGAGCTCGACGACGCGCTCGCGCCGCACCGCCGCTCCTACCTGGGCGATCCGGATGCGGTTCGGCGCGCCGCCGAAGCCGTGGCGAATCAGGGGCGGAAGTAGGACGCCGCCAGGTCAGCGGCTCTCCGCCTCCTTCGATGGATCCGAGGCGATCCGCAGCGACCGCAGGAACCGGCGGTCGCTGCCGCTCAGCTCGAACTGACGGTCCGGCGGCAGCAGTCGCAGCGCGGGTGTCTTCGTCGCGGCTGCGGCACCGTCGCCGCGGTTGGTGAAGCCGACCACGGCCTCGAGCGTGACGCGCATGTCGAAGCCCGCTTCGCGCGCCTTGGCGCGGCACGCTTCGACCTGGGTGTTATCGGCCACGGCGGCAGCAATCGCGTCGGCCAGCTCCTTGGCGAACCGATTCACGACCTCATCCATTCCTGCTCCTCCTGACGCGCCGCCGGGCCGGGAACCGGGGCGTATTCCGGTCCGAACCTGCCGGCCGGGCGGCCGGGCAGGGACCGAACGCCAAAGACCTTGCTTTTGAGTGGGTTAGCCCATAAGACTGACGGCATTCTAAGGAAGCGGCCCAAGGGTGTCAACGAATCGGCGGTTTCCGGCCGAAACTTGATCAAACCACAACAGATGGACGATGACGAACTCGTTAACACTATCCCATGCGCTCTCTCGAGCGTCCGTGCCGAACCATCCGACTGGATCCGGCAATCGGGGCATGGGCTCGGCTGACGGGGTCCGAACGGCGCGACGCATGAGAGACTGGCGAGCGACACATCCTGCGGACCCCCGGTCCGCCACGAGGCATGACATGACGAACCGACGAATGATCCTGGCGCTCGGGGTGAGCGTGACGTTGACGGCGGCCGGAGTCACCGCACAGCAGGTGACGAAGCAGGAGGTGGCGGGCATCACGAATTTCGCCCGCGTCGAGACGACGATCGCGTGCGGCGGCGCGACGAAGCCCGAAGCGCTCTCCACGCTGAAGAAGATGGGGTTCAACTCGGTGTTCAACCTGCGCATGCCGAATGAAGCGGGCGCGGACATCACCGCGTCGGAATCGGCCGCGGCCGCAGCCGGGCTGAACTACGTCCACATTCCCTGGAACGCGCAGTCGATGGACCCGTCCGTCGGGGATCGCTTCATGGCGGAGATCGTCAAGCCTGCGAACCAGCCCGCCTACATCCACTGCGCCGGCGGCAGCCGCGCGGCCGGCATGTGGCTGATCAAGCGGCTGCTCGTGGACAAGTGGGACGTGGACAGGGCGGTGAAGGAAGCCACCGACCTGGGCCTGGCCAGCGAGCGCGTGAAGCAGTACGCCCTGGAGTACGTCCGGACGCACAGGTGACCGCGTCGTCACGCGGATTGCTTTCCGTCCAGCCAGGCAGGCGCTACGCCGCCTCGCGGACGTCCTTCTCGACCTGCCCGTCGCGGATGTGGATGGTGCGCTTCGCGTGGGCGGCCACGTCGGCTTCGTGCGTCACGAGGATGATGGTGTTGCCCGCCTCGTGCAGCCGCTCGAACAGCCCCATGATCTCGTGGCCGGTCTTCGAGTCGAGGTTGCCGGTGGGCTCGTCGGCCAGCAGGATGGACGGCCGGTTGACGAGCGCCCGCGCGATCGCCACGCGCTGGCGCTGGCCGCCGGACAGCTCGCTCGGCCGATGGTGCAGCCGGGACGACAGCTCGACCTGCTCGATCGCCGCGAGCGCCCGCGTCCTCCGATCCCTCGCGGACACGCCGCCGTAGACCAGCGGCAGCTCCACGTTCTGGAGCGCCGTGGCCCGGGGCAGCAGGTTGAACGTCTGGAACACGAACCCGATCTCCTCGTTGCGGATGCGGGCCAGCTCGTTGTCGTTCATCGTGCTGACCTCCTTGCGGTTCAGGAGGTAGGTCCCGCGGCTGGGTGTATCCAGACACCCGATCAGGTTCATCAGCGTCGACTTGCCGGACCCCGACGGCCCCATGATCGCCACGTATTCGCCCCGCTCGATCCCGACGGTTACGCCCCGCAGCGCGTGGATCTCCTCGCTGCCCATGCGGTAGGTCTTCCACAGGTCGCGGGTCTCGATCACAGGCATACCGGGGTTTGACGGCGGGTGGGGGGCGGCAGTTTCATCCACGGCCGGACGGCCTACTCCTCGACCGAACGGTACTGATCCTTGAGCTTCGCCACGACGGCCGGATCGGCCAGCGTGGTGGTGTCGCCCACCGTCTTCCCCTCGGCGATGTCCCTGAGCAGGCGGCGCATGATCTTGCCCGAGCGCGTCTTCGGCAGGTCGGCGGCGAAGATGATGTCGTCGGGCCGCGCCACCACGCCGATCTTCTTCGCGACGTGCGCCTTCAGCTCGGCGACCAGCGCGTCGCTGGTGGGCGTCCCCTCCTTGACCGTGACGAACGCCGCCAGCGCCTGCCCCTTGATCTCGTGGGCGCGGCCGACGACCGCGGCCTCGGCCACCTGCGGGTGATCGACCAGGGCGCTCTCCACCTCCATCGTCCCGATCCGGTGGCCGGCCACGTTCAGCACGTCGTCCACACGGCCGAGGAGCCAGAAGAAGCCGCTGCCGTCACGCTTGGCGCCATCGCCGGTGAAGTAGACGTCGTTCGTCCAGCGGCTCCAGTACTGCGAGACGTACCGCTCGGGATCGCCGTAGATGCCCCGGAGCATCGACGGCCACGGCCGGGTCAGCGCGAGCAGCCCGCCGCCCACCTCGACCGGCGCGCCCTCCGACGTGCGGATCTCGGCGCTGATACCCGGGAACGCACGCGTGGCCGATCCCGGTTTCGTGTGCGTGAGGCCCGGGAGCGGCGTGATCATGATGGCACCCGTCTCGGTCTGCCACCACGTGTCGACGATCGGACAACGGTCCCCGCCGATGTGGCGGTGGTACCAGATCCACGCCTCGGGGTTGATCGGCTCGCCCACCGACCCCAGCAGGCGCAGGCTGCCGAGATTGTGCTTCCCCGGCCACTGGTCGCCCCACCGCATGAACGCGCGGATCGCCGTCGGCGCCGTGTAGAAGATCGTCACCTTCAGACGCTCGACGATGTCCCAGAAGCGGTCGCGCCCCGGCCAGTCCGGCGCGCCTTCGTACATGACCACCGTGGCGCCGTTGGCCAGCGGGCCGTACACGACGTAGCTGTGGCCGGTGACCCAGCCGATGTCCGCCGTGCACCAGTACACGTCGTCGTCTTTCAGGTCGAAGACCCACTTCGTCGTGGCGTACACCTGCGTCAGGTATCCGCCCGTCGTGTGGACGATCCCCTTTGGCTTCCCCGTGGTGCCCGAGGTGTACAGGACGTAGAGCATGTCCTCGGCGTCCATCCGCTCCGGCTCGCACTCGGCGGACGCCTCCTGCATCAGCTCGTGATACCAGTGGTCGCGCCCGCGTGACATCCGGACCGGGGCCTCGGAGCCCCCGGTGCGCCTGACGACCACGACGTGCCGGATGCTGGGGGTCCCGCCAAGCGCCTCGTCCGCCATCTGCTTGAGCGGGACGACCGAGCCCCGTCGCCACCCGCCGTCCGCGGTGACCAGCACCGTGGCCTGCGCGTCGTTGATCCGGCCCCGCAGCGACTCGGCGCTGAAGCCGCCGAACACCACCGAGTGGACGGCGCCGATCCGCGCGCAGGCCAGCATGGCGATCGCCAGCTCGGGCACGAGCGGCATGTACAGCGCGACCCGGTCGCCCCGCCGGACACCCAGCCCCTTCAGGACGCTGGCGAACGTCGAGACCTCGCGGTGCAGGTCGGCGTAGGTGAGCGTGCGGCTGTCGCCCGGCTCGCCTTCCCAGACGATGGCGGGCTTGTCACGCCGCGGGCCGTCGAGGTGACGGTCCACGCAGTTGACGCAGGCGTTCAGCGTGCCGCCGAGGAACCAGCGGGCGTGGGGCGGCTGCCAGTCGAGCACGCGCGTCCACGGCGTGTACCAGTCCAGCTCGCGCGCGAAGCCGGCCCAGAACGTCTCGGGATCCGAGGCGGCCTTCTCGTACACGCCGGGATCGCGCACGTTCGCGGAGGCCGCCAGGCCGGCTGGCGGCGGGAAAGACCGGTTTTCGCGCAGAAGATCGTCGATCTCCGGGTGCTTCGGTTCGGGCATCGTGGCAGGATACACGAGCCGGAGAGACGCCAGACATCCAGGATACGGTGGCCACTGGCGGTCGTCTCGTTGTTCGGCGTGCTGACCATCGGCGGCGCCCGACCCGGCGGCGCAGCCGTGATCTCGCTGTCCGCCATCGATTCCGGCACGGCCGCGGGGCGCACCGTCGCCTCGGCCGGGAAGGCTCAGTCGTAGTACTCGCGGCCCAGGTGGGTGATGAGCTCTTCGCCCTTCATGAAGCGGAGCGTGTTCTTCAGCTTCATCAGCTGGATGAACAGGTCGTGCTCGGGGTACACCTCGGGGGCGTGCATCGGGCTCTTGAAGTAGAACGACAGCCATTCCTGGATGCCCGACATCCCCGCCCGCTTGGCCAGGTCGAGGAACAGCACCGAGTCGAGGACGATCGGCGCCGCCAGGATGCTGTCGCGGCACAGGAAGTTGATCTTGAGCTGCATGGGGTAGCCCAGCCAGCCCACGAGATCGATGTTGTCCCAGCCTTCCTTGTTGTCGCCGCGCGGCGGGTAGTAGTTGATCCGCACGACGTGACAGAGCTTCTCGTACAGCTCGGGGTAGACCTGCGGCTGGAGGATGTAGTCGAGCACCGACTTCTTGCTCTCCTCCTTCGTCTTGAACGACTCCGGGTCGTCGAGCACCTCGCCGTCGCGGTTGCCGAGGATGTTGGTCGAATACCACCCCTCGACGCCCAGCAGGCGGGCTTTGAGGCCGGGCGCGATGATCGTCTTGATCAGCGTCTGCCCGGTCTTGAGATCCTTCCCCGCCACCGGCGAGCCCGTGCGCGCCGCCAGCTCCAGCAGCGCCGGCACATCCGCGCTCAGGTTGGGAGCGGCGTTCGCGTAGGGCAAGCCTTCGCGAATGGCCGCGTAGGCGTAGATCATGCTCGACGGAATCGCGGGATCGTTCGCGTCCAGCGCGCGCTCGAACGCCCCGACGCTCTCGTGCGCCGCGGCCGGCGTCATGAACACTTCCGTGCTCCCGCACCACACCATGACCAGCCGGTCGCAGTCGTTGACCCGCTTGAACTCGCGGATGTCCGCCACGACCTGCTCCGCCAGGTCGCGCTTGTTCTTTCCCTTCTTGACGTTCGGTCCGTCGAGCCGCTTGACGTACTGGCGGTCGAACACGGCCGGCATCGGACGGATGGCCTCGAGATCCGGGCGGACCTGATCGAGCAGCGAGGCCTCCAGCACGCCCGCCGTCCGCGCGGCGGCATAGCAGTCCTCGTCGAAGATGTCCCAGCCGCCGAAGACCAGGTCGTCGAGCTCCGCGAGCGGCACGACCTCCTTGATGGTCGGGAACCGTCCCTCCGACCGCTTGCCGAGCCGGACGGTGCCCATCTGGGTCAGCGACCCGATGGGAGGTGCGATGCCCTTGCGAATGGCCAGGGTGCCCGCGATGGTCGTGGTGCTGACGGCGCCGAGGCCGACCAGCAGCACGCCGAGACGCCCGTGTGCGGGGGCAATGGGAAGTGGCGAAGACACAGGCGAAAAACTATATCATCTGGGATTCCATGTTCTGGCGGCTTCGCAAGAGCCCGAAGGCCGACCCGCTCACGGTCACGATGTCGGGCGTACGGATGGGAGAGCGCCTCCTCCAGGTGGGGGTGGATTCCGCCGCGATGGCGATCGCCCTGGTGGCGAAAGTCGGCCTCAGCGGCACCTCGGCACACGTCGTGGCCAGCGAGGAGGACGCCGCCCGCCTGAACGCCGCCGCCGCCAGGGCCGGGGCGCTGGTGGACGTCCGCGTCGTCAACACGCTCCGGTCGATGCCCTTCGACGACGACTCGTTCGACGTGGTCGTCATCCACTCGGTGAAGGGGCTGCTCGGCCGCATGGCACCCTACACCCGCGTGCGGTGCCTCGAGGAGTGCCACCGGGTGCTCCGGGCCGGCGGGCGCGCCGTCGTGATCGAAGCCGAGCCGCGCGGCGGGCTCCTGGGGATCGTCCGCCCCTATCCGGTGGACGGGCACTACGCCGCCACGGGCGAAACCGTCGGCGCCCTGAAGGCCGAAGGCTTCAAGCCGGTCCGTATCCTGGCCGACCGCGAAGGCTTCCGGTTCGTCGAAGGGCTCAGGCCGGCGGCCCGAGGACAGTCGGCCACGGCAGGCGACAGTCCGTCCGGCGACGACCACTGATCCGCCGATCGTTCGGGAGGTTCGGCCCGGCAGGGTTCTTGCCTTGGACGACGCCATGCTCGGGCGCTCTTGCGCGTCCTCCTCGGCGTTTCCTCCCCGCGCGCGGCGCCCGGGCCTCGTGCGCCTCGCTGCCGTCCTGTCAGCCGCGCTGCTCCTCGGGGGCGTCCCCGGGGCGCAGGAGCCCGCGGCCGGTCCCGGCGCGGATCAGGATCAGGCCGAGGCACGCTTCCAGAGCGGCGTGGACTTCGTGAACATCGCCGTCACGGTGACGGACCAGCGGGGCCGCTTCGTGCCGGATCTCGACCGCGACGACTTCACCGTCTACGACGACGGCCAGCCACAGACGATCGCGCACTTCAGTCGCGAGCGGATCCCGACGAGCCTGGGCCTGGTGCTGGACACCAGCGGCAGCATGTCGCGCGACAAGATGGCCGCGGCCCGGCGCGCGGTCGCCCGCCTGCTCGACGACTTCCTGCAGCCCGGCGACGAGGTCTTCCTGAGCCGGTTCGCGACCACGGTCGAGCTCGTGCAACCGTGGACCGCGGGCCAGGACGCCGTCACCGATGCCGTGGACCACCTCCGAACCGGCGGCGGCACGGCGCTCTACGACGCGATTCGCGACGCGGTCACCATCGCCCAGACCGGACGACACCCGAGGAAAGCGATCGTGGTCATCTCGGACGGCAACGACACCGCGAGCGCCGCCACCATTCCGGAGCTGCGCGCCCACATCCGGCAGAGCGACGTCCTCGTGTACGCCATCGGCGTGGACAGCGAGGCGCCGGCCCTCGCACCGCCGCCACGACGGCAGCCGGGGACCTTTCCGATCCCGCGGCCGATCCCGATGCCGCTGCCCGGGCGGGGGCGCCCGCCGGTGATCATCGGCGGCAGGGGTGGACCGGTTGGCGGTGGCGACCCGGGCGGCGGAGGACAGCGTGGACCGTGGACCGGCGCGGGCACCGAGCATCGGGTGAACGCGGCGGTGCTGCGCGGCATCGCCGAGGACACCGGGGGCCGTACCGAGATCATCCGCGACTTCGGTGACCTGGCGGGCGCCACCGCCCGCATCGCCGAGGAACTCGGGCGCCAGTACCTGCTCGGGTACGTGCGGCCCGCGGCACGGGACGGGCGCTGGCACACCATCCGCGTCGAGACCGGCGATCGGCAGCACCAGGTGCGCGCGCGGCGCGGGTACGTCGCGTCGTAGGCCGCCCGTTTCTCGTTCGCGCTCGTAGCGGCCAGCTTCCGCCTTCGCTGAAGCTTTGGCGGACCGCCGTAGCCTTGGCGCAGGTGGTCAGCTGGCCGAGGGACGTCTGAAGCCGGCCCGTACGAAACAGGTGGGCTGCTATCATCGCTGGCGTGTTGCTCGCCGCCGCCATCGGCCTGAGCCTCCTCGGTGGCCTGGGAGGACTGCTGGTGGCCGCCAGCCTGCTGCTGCTGGGCGATCCAGCCCGCACGCGGCTGATCCCCTGGCTGGTCAGCTACGCGATCGGCGCCATGCTCGGCGTCGCGCTGCTGGCCATGCTGCCCGATGCCATCGAATCGCTGCCGCCCGTGCAGGTGTTCGGCACGCTGCTCGGCGGCATCCTCTTCTTCTTCGTCCTCGAGAAGCTGGTGATCTGGCGTCACTGCCACACGCACGACTGCGAGGTCCACGAGAACGCGGCCCCGCTCGTGCTGGTCGGCGACGCCTTTCACAACTTCGTGGACGGCGCCATCATCGGCGCGGCCGTGATGACGTCGATCCCGCTCGGCGTGAGCACGGCGGTCGCGGTGGCGGCGCACGAGATCCCGCAGGAGGTGGGCGACTTCGCCATCCTCCTCCATGCCGGCTACTCGCGGCGACGGGCGCTGCTGCTGAACGCCATGTCGGCGTTGGCCGGTACGGCGGGCGCCGTCCTCGCCGTGGTGGCGCTGGATGCCGTGCCCCGGGTGGTCCCCTACTCGCTCGCCGTCGCCGCCGCCAGCTTCCTGTACGTGGCGATGGCCGACCTCATCCCCGGGCTGCACCGCGCGCGCCCCGACGCCAGCTCGTTCCGCCAGATCGCGCTGGTCGGCCTCGGCATCGCGACGGTGCTCCTCCTCTAGTGCAGCGCAGGCGAGATGGCGTCAAGGGATCGCGGTCGAGGCGGGTGCAGCCGCCAGGCGGCGCGACGAGGAATACCGCCTGTATTGCGAGGAGCGCCAACGTCGCGGATGCGCCTGCCTCGGCCGCGAGGATTGATGCGATCTCGCCTGCGCTGCACTAGACACGGCGCTCGTTACGACCAGCTTCCACCTTCGCCGGAGGCTCCGGCGGAACGTCGTCCAGCGGTGACGCCGGGAGCGGCCCGCGGTGACACTCGTAGCGGCCAACTCCAGCTGGCCGACAGTCCCTTGCCGGTGACACCTGTGTACGCAGCGGGCTCGATGTCTTCTGCGCTCAAGGAGTTGGCGCGGGCTGACGCTGGCATCGTCCTTGAACACACCTCCTGCAGCGCGACCGCTCGCGGCGCTCCGCCCGGTCGCATGGAGGAAGCCATGAAGACACTCGCATTGTCGCTCGCCCTGACCTTCGCGGTTGCCTCGTCGGCAGTCGCGGCCGACCGCACCGACCTCGATATCTTCCGCGACGTGTCAATGCAGGTCGCTCGCTACCACTACTTCACGATCTTCGACAGCGTGCAGGCCGACGTAGACGACGGCGTCGTCACGCTGACCGGAAGGGTCACGCTGCCGTTCAAGGCCGCGGAGATCGCGAAGCGCGTGGCGCGCGTGGCCGGCGTGACCGCCGTGCGCAACGAACTGGAGGCGCTGCCCGTCTCGCAGTTCGATGACACGCTGCGGTTCGGCATCGCACGCGCGCTCTACGCCCACCCGTCGCTCGCGATGTACGGGATCGGCTCCTACCCGTCGATCCACGTCGTCGTCGAACACGGACGCGTCACGCTGAACGGCGTGGTGAACAACGACGCCGACCGGCAGATCGCGCACATGGTGGCGCGGCAGTTCCAGACCTTCGGTGTCACGAACGATCTGAAGACGCGCGACGAAGCGCAGCGCGAGCTCGAAAAGCTCTGACGGCTGCGAAGGGGCGCCCGTGGGGGCCGGCTTCCGCCTCCGCTCACGCTTCGGCAGATTCGCCGGAGCCTTGGCGAAGGAGGTCAGCCGGCCCTCGACGGCCGGGCGATCCACCAGACGATCGTCGCGAGCGCCATGAGCGCCGCCACGACCGTCGATCCGAACAGGACCAGCGTGTTGACCAGGATCGACTCGGCCTCGATGCGGGCCTGCAGTTCCAGCGGCGCGCTGCGGAGACGGTCCGAGAGCCTCTGCTCCCACGTGAGGATGTTCCCCCGCTCCACGCCGTCGGGCGCGTGGTGGGACTCGATGCGGCTGGGCAGGTGCAGGCGGAAGGCCACCAGCTCCTCACCGGTCCAGCCGACGTCGCCGACCGGCCGTGAGGCAGCGGCGCCGACGACCTGGCGGAACGCGAACAGCTCGCCTTCGCGCTCGAAGCCGTACCAGGACCAGGACAGCGGCGCCAGGGCGGTCAGTGACGACAGGTTGTCGGCGTCGAGCTGCAGGTGGACGAACCGGCGGCTGTCCCGCCGCGAGGTGCTGAGGGCGGCGACGTCCACGCCCGGTCCCTCGTACAGCGCGCGTATCGCATCCGCGTCGAACCGGGCACGCGGATCGACGTCGAGATCGAGCCCCCGCAGCGCGGCCAGCGCGGGCACCGAGGCGCTCACGTAGAGCGTGGCGCTCCCGTCCAGATCCAGGTACAGGTTCTCTTCGTATTCGTACTCGCGCGCGAGGCCGCCGCTGCTGCACCCCGCGGCCAGGAGCGCCAGCGCGGCAACGGCCGCGGGAACGATCCACCGACGATTCCTGGCCTCCCGGGGCACCAACGCCCATGTTATATCCTCGGGCCGTGCCCGCCCCTGCGCTCTTCCTCATCGACGGCAGCTCGCAGATGTACCGCGCGTACCACGCCTTCCGCGGACGCGGCCTGACCAACCAGGAGGGGCACGCGACACACGCGGTGTACGTCTTCGTGACGATGTTGCGGAAGCTGGTCGCCGATCACGAGCCCGCATACCTGGCGGCGTCGTTCGACCTGCGCGGCCCGACCTTCCGTGACGCCATCGCCGCCGACTACAAGGCCAACCGCGCGGCGATGCCGGACGACCTGGTCGAGCAGATCGAGTGGGTCCACGAGGCCTGCCAGGCGATGGGCGTCCCGATCCTCACCGCGCAGGGCTACGAGGCCGACGACGTCATCGGCACGGTCACGGCGAAGGCCACGACCGCGGGGCTGGATGTGGCGATCGTGTCGATCGACAAGGACTTCTTCCAGCTGGTGCGCCCCGGCGTTCGCGTGTTCGATCCGCGGGAAGACGGCACCTGGTACGACGAGGCTGGCGTCGCGGCGAAGTTCGGCGTGGCACCAGAGCAGGTGGTGGATGTGCTCGCGCTGCTCGGCGACACGAGCGACAACGTCGCCGGTGTGCCCGGCGTCGGCCGCACGGGCGCCATCGACCTGATCACGGCGCACGGCAGCCTCGATGCCCTGCTCGCGCAGGCCGACTCGATTCCGCAGAAGAAGTACCGCGATGCGCTGCTGGCGAACCGCGAGCAGGCGCTCAGGAGCCGCGAGCTGGTGACCATCCGGACCGACGTGGCGATCGACGTCGACCTCGACTCGCTGCGCTACCGGGGCCCCGATCGCGAGCGCTGCCACGACCTCTTCACCCGGCTCGACTTCCGGGGGCTGCTGCCCCACTACGCGCCACCGCCGGCCACGGCCGAGAGCATCGAGACCGATTACGCGCTCATCTGCACCACCGAGGCGCTCGACGCGCTGGTGGCGCAGATGGAGGCCGCGGGATCCGTGGCGATGCGCGTCATCGCAGACGACGATGCGCCCGTGCGGAGCCGCCTCCTCGGCTTCGCGTTCTCGACCGCGGCTCGCCAGGCGCGCTACGTCCCCGTCGGCCACGACGGCGCAGCGGCGTCGGGGGGCCTGCTGGACACGGCCGATCGCCCGGAGCAGCTGGACGCCGCGGCCGTGCTCGCCCGCGTGCGACCGCTCCTGGAGGGCGCGCAGGTGCGGAAGACGGGGCACGACCTGAAGTTCGACACCGTGCTGCTGGCCCGTCACGGCGTGACACTTGGGGGGCTCCAGTTCGACACGATGCTGGCGAGCTACCTGCTGGACGCCACGCGTTCCGGCCACGACCTCGCGGTCACCGCGAGCGAGCACCTGTCGTACCAGGCGCGTTCGCTGGACGACGTGCGGGGCCGCGGGGCGAAGGCCGAGCCGTTGTCCCGTCTCGACCCGGAAGCGGTGCGGAGCTACGCATGCGAGCGCGCGGACCTGGCCGGACAGCTCTCGGGCGTCCTCGGCCCACGACTGGCCGAGGCCGGTCTCGAGCCGGTGTTTCGCGACCTCGAACTGCCGCTGGTGCCGGTGCTCGCCGACATCGAGCGGGCCGGCGTGCGGATCGACGCGGCGCTCCTGGCCGGTCACTCCCGCCATCTGGAGTCCGAGCTGGCGTCGCTGACGGCTCGCATCTACGAGATGGCCGGCGGCGAGTTCAACGTGAACTCGCCGAAGCAGCTCGGCGAGATCCTGTTCGAGAAACTGCAACTGCCCGCGCTGAAGAAGACCGGCAAGACGAAGTCGGCATCGACCGCCGTGGAGGTGCTCGAAGAGCTGGCGCTGACGCACGAGCTGCCGCGGCTCGTGCTGGACTGGCGCGGGCTGCAGAAGCTGAAGAGCACCTACGTCGATGCGCTGCCCCTGCTGGTGAACCCCGAGACCGGCCGGCTGCACACCTCGTTCAACCAGGCGGTGGCCGCCACGGGACGGCTCAGCAGCTCCGATCCCAACCTGCAGAACATCCCGATCCGCACGGAGCTCGGACGCGAGATCCGCCGCGCCTTCATCGCCGACCCGGACCACGTGCTGATCTCCGCCGACTACTCGCAGATCGAGCTGCGCGTGCTGGCGCACCTGTCGGGCGACGAGACGCTGATCGAGGCGTTCCGATCCGGCGCCGACATCCACGACCGGACCGCCGCGACCATCTTCGGCGGGGACAGCGGCATCGACCCGCACGAGCTGCGGCGGCGGGCGAAGATGGTCAACTACGCGCTCCTGTACGGCAAGACCGCCTTCACGCTCGCGCGCGACATCAGCGTCACCAAGGAGGCCGCGCAGGCGTTCATCGACGCCTACTTCGCCGGCTTCCCGCGCGTGCGCGCGTACATCGACCGGACGCTGGAGGACGCCCGGCGCACCGGCGTGGTCACGACGCTGGCCGGCCGCCGGCGTCTCGTCCCCAACCTGACGAGCCGCAACTTCCAGGTGCGCGCGCAGGCGGAGCGCGAAACGGTGAACATGCCGATCCAGGGGACGGCGGCCGACATCCTCAAGCGCGCGATGATCGATCTGCACCACGCGCTCCGCGCCCGCGCCATGAAGACGCGCATGATCCTGACCGTCCACGACGAGCTCCTGTTCGAGTCGCCGCGTGCGGAAGCGGACGAGGCCGCGGCGGTCGTCCGCCAGCGCATGGAAGGCGCCGCGACGCTGGCAGTCCCGCTGACGGTGGCTGTCGGGATCGGGGAAAACTGGAAGACAGCGAAACCGTAGGGTCACCCGCGCACTGACGACCGCGCGACGAGGGATTCGTATCCCACCGGCGCCTCGTGCGTCCCTACCACCCGCTCGTGATCGTGCTCCACTCGCTCCTGAGGGCCGTTTCGGCGTCGGCGCGATCGGCGGCCGGGCGCCGCTGCGCGCGTTCGGGGATCAGCGCGTCGACCACGAGGCGATCGAGCTGGGGCCGGACAATGGCCGCGACCGGGTCACCGGCCACGCGGATCCAGCCCGCGATGGCCGCCGCCCATGCGCGGTCGAGATCGCCCACGCCGCGCAGCGCCGCGGCCAGCCAGTAGTTCGCCGGCCCGCTCGCCGGATCGTCGCCGAGCGCCGCCTCGACCCTGAGGCCGATCCGGACGAACGCATCCACGCGTCCGGCCGTCTCCTGCTGTTCGGCAGACTCGGCCAGCGCACTCGCCCACCAGTCCAGGAGCTGCGCACGTTCATCCGCGGTCAGCATCGGCGCGCTCGCCCAGGCAGAGTCGAAGACCTCGGCCGCGGCCCCGGGCATGCCCGCCGCGTACAGCGTCTGCCCGACGGCCACCATCCAGTCGACGCGATCCCTGGGCTGCAACCGGGCCGGGACCACGCCGCGCAGCGCCTCGCGCGCCGCCGCGATGTCCTCGACGACGCCACCGGCCCGCCGCCGCTCCACGTAGGCCCTGGCCAGCACGACGGCAGCGACATCGGCGACCCGGGGATCCTGCCGGGCCTCGGCAGCCGCTGCGATCGCCACGTCGTACTGCGCGGCGTTGTAAGCCTCTTTCGCGCGTGCCAGCGCCGACTGCGCCTGCCCCTCCGCCGTCCCCACTGCGACGAGGAGCAGGCCCAGCAGGATTCTGACCGTCCTAAGGGCCCTAAGTCGTTGAAACATACAGAGTTGGTTCAGCCCCTCGCCGGCGCCTTTGCTACAATGGCCACGCGATCGCATCCTGTCAACCCGCATCCCACTTGGCAGACACCGCTCCTTCGAGAGGAACGCCCGTCATACTGCCCCGCGGAGATCATCCGATCTCGCGCTCGCAGATCGATCCCGACGCGCTGAAGGTGCTCTACCGGCTGCACCAGCACGCGCACACCGCCTACCTGGTGGGTGGCAGCGTGCGCGACCTCCTGCTCGGACGGCATCCCAAGGACTTCGACGTTGGCACGAGCGCGCACCCGTATCAAGTGAAGAAGCTGTTTCGCAACTGCTGGATCATCGGCAGGCGATTCCGGCTGGCGCACGTCCGCTTCGGCACCAAGGTGATCGAGGTCGCCACCTTCCGGCGCATCGTCTCGGCCGAGGAGGCGGCCGCCCAGGCCGCGGAGGCAGCGGCGCCGGATGGCGAGAGCGGGAGGGACGAGGCGCACCCGGATCGCCTGGTGCACCGGGACAACACGTTCGGCACGCCCGAAGAGGACGCGTTCCGTCGCGACTTCACGATCAACGCGCTCTTCTACAACATCGCCGACTTCTCGATCATCGACTACACCGGCGGGCTGCAGGACCTCGATGCGCGCGTCGTGCGATCGATCGGCGACCCCGGGGAGCGCTTCTGCGAGGATCCGGTTCGGATGATCAGGGCCGTGGCGATGGCGGCCCGGCTCGACTTCTCGATCGACCCGCCGATCGACGAAGCGATCGCGATCCATCGGGCCGAGATTGCGCGGAGCGCGCCGCCGCGGCTCATGGAGGAGCTGTACAAGCTGCTGCGCTGCGGGCGCGCCGAACGCGCCTTCCGCATGCTCGCCGAGCGAGGACTGCTCGAGCCGATGGCCGAGGGGCTGCAGGCTGCGGCGGGACCGGCGCTCTGGCGCGCGCTCGCGGCGCTCGACGCGTACCGGCGTCCGTTCGACCGCGCGCCCGACACGCTGACGAACCCGCTTCTCCTGGGCACGCTGCTGCAGCCGCTGGGGCACGAGGCGCTGCAACCCAGACCACACGTGCCGGACCGTGGCGACCGTCCGCCCGCGCCGACGCTGGGACTGCTGCCGCTGGCGCGACGGGACGTGGACCGGCTCCGGCAGATTCTCGGCCTGCAGCGGCGGCTGCTCGATCCGCAGTTGTCACCACGCGCGCGGCGGGCCCTCATGCACCGCGGGCCGTTCCAGGAGGCGCTGACCTGGCTCGAGATCCACGGCCAGTCGCCAGAGACGGTGGAGCACTGGCGCGGGTTCGTCGAGGCGGCGGGCACGTACGAGCCGCGCACGGAAGCGGCGCCTCGGCCCTCCGAACGACCCGCCCGGCATCGACGCCGCCGGCGCCGCCCGCGACGCCCGCCGACCGGCGGGCCGGACCGGACGCACTGAGTCGCAGGCGTGCCGC
>Ga0194132_10001714_pt1 | contig 43550 bp, 39 predicted proteins | sample TA2KigOf80mmetaG_FD_148612 | JGI IMG/M metagenome (GOLD analysis project Ga0194132, IMG submission 148612) | Freshwater microbial communities from Lake Tanganyika, Tanzania - TA2015054 Kigoma Offshore 80m | ecosystem: Environmental > Aquatic > Freshwater > Lake | place: Tanzania: Lake... | reverse complement strand
TCGGGCGGAGCCGTGCCGGCGTTGGGACCTGTCGCTGCAAATCGGTTGACCGCGTTCATGACATCCTCGCGGCGGATCAGTTCGAACTGACTCGTTGGAAGCGACGCAGCTATGTCGTCCTCGAAGACGCTGACCTTGTCCTCTGGAATGCAGATGGGTCGCTGCTTGACGAAGATGGCGACCTTTCGAGGCGTACCCGTCGCCTTGCCGTCCGATGCGGCGCCAGACCGCGCATCTGGGGTGGTCACGCTCGCGGGACGCGACTCGCCGCCCGTCGGTGAAGGCGTGCGACCGATCGGTGCGGCGGCTGGCGCAGCTCCAGATGCCGCACTTGCGCTACCTGTTGCGCGACCGTTCGGATCAATGCCCGCGGGCAATCCCTGCGGACGCACCCGCATGATCGAACCGCGGTCGATGCCGAGATCCTCGATCGCTTGTGCCGTCGAAAAACGGCTTCCCGCATCGGTCACTCGCGCCCATCCAATGTGCACTTCCTCGGAACCGAGCGACTTCCCCGTCTCGGGATCGACCATTTCTGCGCCCGGAGCAAGCACTTCCCAGATCTGTCCCGTCTCGACCCCCGAATCCTTCGTCCGATTGAAGGTGATTTGCCCCATCGTGTAGCCGACCACACGCGCAGGCATCAGGCTTTCGGATATCGCGCGTGAAGCCGTCGTTGCGAACAGCGCAGTCACCTTGCCAATCAGCGCGTTCGTCTTGCGCCCCCTTTGCTCAACGCCTCCGAGAATCTCGTCAAGGGCCGCCTCGTTCAGCGCCACGGATGTCGCGCGCAAAAGAACCCCCGATGAAGTATCGAAGATTCGAACGGACCCCTGCAACTGAATGGTGCGGCGCTCCGCGTTCGAGTCGCCAAACTGCCCCTTCAGCACCGTGCGCTCCACCACATCTTGGAAGTTCTCGATCGATACCGTGGCCAGATAGCGCGCACCTGCAAGTTGCAGTTGCTTCGCCGTCTGCGGATCGAGTGTGTCGACATTGCCGCTCGCCGAAAGGCTCTGCTCACGAAGCACAGCAGGAAGATCCGCGCGTGCCACAACATCGAAGCGACCGCCCGCGCTGAGCGCGTTGACGAGTTGCGGATCCGTGCCCTGCGCGATCTGCTCGAGAACATTGACCTGTCCATCCTCGGTCGCCTGCGTAAGCACTGCGCGCGTGACGGAGATGTCCCGCACTGCAATACGAGGCTTCCCCGCGGCTGTGGCGTCCTGCGTCTGTGCGGTCGCTGCACCGAAGCAAGCCATCCACGCAGCCATCAGTGAAAGAGCCCAAAGTGACAGAAGAGAGGTAAGGCCCGCGGATCGCCGCGAGCGGCGGCGTACGAATGTCATCATGGCAAGCAGAGTATCCGCAGAGGCAGTCCGCAAGATCCACGCAACCCCCGCATCCACACGGTCACTGCTCGATCACGGCATCTGCGGTCGCCGCATCTGGAAGTTGTGCGGGTGCTCCTGTATGTGCTTGAGGGCATCGCCCACCACATAGAAACTGCCCGTCACGCACACCAGATCCTCGGGGCTCGCCGCACGCAGCGCCAGCGCGATCGCTTCGCCAGCCGTGCGTGCCACCTGGCTCATCTTCCCGCTGCGTTCCTGGAAGAGCTTCTGAAGCTCATGTGGATCCGCCGCGCGCGGATTGCCGGTCGCGCGCGTGAAGATCACCTTGTCCGCGCCGAGGTTCAGTCGATCGAGCATCTCGCCGACATCCTTGTCCTGACAGCAGCCGAACACGGCCACCATGCTGTCGTAGGGGACATGCGCGCCCACACAGCGCATCAGCGCGTTCAGGCTCGCGGGATTGTGCGCGCCGTCCACCAGCACACGAGGACGCTCGCTCACCAGATCCATGCGACCCACGATGCGCGTCTTCGCCAGTCCGGCCGTGACGAGGTGCTCGGGGCAATCGAAACCCGCCGCACGCGCCGCATCGATCGCTGCAAGCGCGAGCCCGCAGTTCGTCGCCTGATGCTCACCAGGCAGCGGCACTGGCAGATGCTCGATGCGAGTCTGCTTGGTGTAGAAGCACACACGCGTGTGTGGCCCAAGTTCGGGCGACGTGCAGAAGCGGCTGGAAAACTCGATGTCACGGTTCACGATGCGAAGCTCGGCGCCCGCGCGTTCCGCCACTTCGGCGAACGTGCGGTTCACCTCGGTCTGCGCATCAAAGACGATTGCAGGCACACCACGCTTGAAAATCCCGGCTTTCTCGCGGGCGATCTTGCCAAGCGTATCGCCGAGGATCCGCGTGTGGTCCAAATCGATCGTCGTCACGACGCTCGCGATGGGCGTGATCACGTTCGTGGAATCGAGGCGGCCACCAAGCCCCACCTCGATGACGGCGATGTCCACCGCTTCATTCGCGAAATGCTTGAACGCCATCGCCGTGATCGCCTCGAAGAAGGTTGGCTCCACCTTCGCGCGCGCCGCAGCCGACTGCACCTTCTTCGCCATCTCGACAAACGCGGGCTTCGAGATCATCTTGTGATCGACCGTGACCCGTTCGCGCACATCGATGAAGTGCGGACTCGTGTACACGCCGACGGTGTAGCCGCACTCCTGCAGCATGTGCGCGATCATCGCGCAAGTCGATCCCTTGCCGACCGTACCCGCCACATGAATCGTCTTCACTTCGTCCTGCGGATCGCCGAGCGCCGTGAGCAGTGCCCGCATGCGATCCAACTTGAACGCGCCATCGTCGTAGCGCACCGACCGCATCCGCTCAATGTCAGGTCGGTCCGCCAGCCAGCGCAGCGCGGCTTGGTAGCCATCGATGACCGTCTTCCGCGGTTTGGCGCTCTCGGAAGCTCGTTGTGGCATCAGCATTGCCGTACCCCCCCCGCGTGTCTTGCTTGCTGCGGCGGTTGCCTTGCGGACGGGACCCTTCGGCGCTGACTTGCTTGACATGGGGGGGTGAGTGTAGTCCTCTCGTTCATGAAGTCCAAACACATCAAAGCCGCGCTGCAGCACGAGGCGTGGCGCACCCTGCGCATCATGAGCGAATTCGTGGACGCCACCGACACCATGGTCCGCGTGGGACCAGCGGTCGCCGTCTTCGGCTCGGCGCGCACACGATCCGATCGCCCCGAGTACGCGCAAGCGATCGAGTGCGGCAAGCATCTGGTGCAGCGCGGCTTCGCCGTCATCACGGGCGGCGGTCCGGGCATCATGGAGGCAGCCAACAAGGGCGCGCTCGATGGCGGCGGCGTCAGCGTTGGTCTGAACATCTCGCTCCCCTTCGAACAAAAGCCCAATCCGTATCAAAGCGTCGAACTCACCTTCCGATACTTCTTCGTCCGCAAGGTGATGTTCGTCAAGCACGCGCGCGGCTTCATCATCTTCCCGGGCGGCTTCGGCACGATGGACGAACTGTTCGAGTCGCTCACGCTGATCCAGACATTGAAGATCGTTCCCTTTCCTGTTGTGTTGGTCGGGACGGCGTTCTGGAAGCCGCTGCTCGACTGGATGCGCACGACGCTCGCCGAGGAGTTCAGCACTATCTCACGCGAGGACTTCGAGCTGTTTCATGTCACCGATGATGTCTGTGAAGCCGTCGACATCGTGCATGAGGTTCACGCGGGGCGCCGACTGTGGGCCCCGAAGTTGCCGCGCTTCGCATCAGACCCAGCGCCCGCGGAAGAGGAAGGCATCCGTCCTGGCATCCACCCACGCCGCCATATGAAGGGCGACGCATACCTCGGTGTCGACAACCTCGAGTGACCGCGCCGCGCGGCACCGTGCGCTGGTCATCTCCCGCCGCGGCAATCAGCGCCACTCGTGGCGGGGATAACGACGGCGCAGTTCCGGGCGCAACTGCGGATAGAGCACCCGCCAAAACGCGGGCAGATCGCTCGTGATCTGCAGCGGGCGGCGGTGCGGCCCAAGGATCTCCAGCAGCACGGGAACGCGCCCCCCGCCCACGCATGGCGACGTCTCGAGCCCGTACAGATCCTGAATCTTTGCCGCGCCTCGCACGGGCTGACCGATCTCGTACTTCAGCCGCATGCGGAAGCCGCGTGGCAGCGCGACTTCGGTCGGCGCCATCTGCTGAATGAAGCGACGATCCTCATGGGACAGCGCGCCCTGCAATACCTCAAGCGATGGGCGACTGCGCACCTCGCTCCATCTCGTCGCCCCTGCCGCCAACTCCGCAAACAGGATTCGCAAGTCGTCATCGCCGTACACATCGAGTCGCCGCTCCGGCGCAAGTGCCGACACCCAACGCACCCGTGCGATCCACGGCACGCTCCGCTCATCCCAGTCATCCGGACGCCGACCATCCGCGATCATCTGTGCAGCGATCACATCCGCTGCCGCGCCTGCCTCGCGCGGCGGACGCACGGTCGCGTCAATCACCACCTCATCGAACAACCGCTCTTCCACCGACACCACTGCCTCGCGTTCGGCATCCCAACGCTCCTCATGCTTCATCGTGAAGCGCTGCGGCAGCGTCGACTCCACCCACGAAAGGTGCAGACCGTTCACCATCGAAAGCACGGTCTGCACGGCATCCCCTTCGCCCATCTGCCGAACATCGAAGGCGAGCAGCGGACCAGCGCCCTGATGCAGGCTTGAACGGTCGATCGACACCTTGCGCCTGCCGCGCATCGACGCGTGCGGGCGCTGCGCATCGATGCGCCATCCGACACGGTCGGGGAAGCCAAGCATGAACGCGGCCGCGACTTCCGCATCGGCGTCGTGGTGTGCGCCGCCGCGCAACGACGCCCCCTGCACGCACGATTCCGCCGCTCGCTGCAGATGCGCCGCTGCCCGCTCGAGTTCGCGTGCCGACACCGCGTCCACGCGCCCGCGGGCCCCGCGCTTCCATGCCTGCCAGGCGCGTTCCCGTGCGGTGAGATCTCCAGGCAGATCGCCGCGCTCAAGCACGCCGCGAAGTGCCGCCGCGTCTTCGCGCTCGAAGGGATCTCGCTCTGCCAGCAGCGCAGCCCACCACGAGGCGCGCGCCGCCACACCGCGCCGCGCACCCTCGAGCAGCGCCCGCGCAAGCCGCGGATGCGCGGGGATGCGCGACATCGCGCGTCCGTCCGCGGTCAACGCACCATCCACAGCGACGGCACCGCACTGCCGCAGCACATCCTCCGAGCGCGCGAGCGAAGCGCTCGTCGGCGCATCGATCCATGGGAACGCCGCGACATCGTCGAACCCCGCGGCACGAAGCGAAAGCACCGCCTCCGACAGATCGATGCGGTGCACCTCGGGGGTCTCGAACGCGGCTCGACGCGCATGCGAAGCAGCGCTCCACAGCCGCACGCACGCGCCAGGACCCGTGCGCCCCGCGCGACCCGAGCGCTGCGCAGCACTCGCTTGGCTGATCGGCTCGATGCGGAGTGCGTTCAAGTCGCGCTGCATGTCGAAGCGGTGAATGCGTGCCACACCGCCGTCGACAACCCACCGAATGCCCGGGATCGTGAGGCTCGTCTCCGCGATGTTCGTGGCAAGGATCACACGGCGCTTCGCACTCGGCGCAAAGACGCGGTCCTGCTCCTCGGGCTGCTGTCCGCCATGAAGCGGGAGCAGTTCAATCTGCGCAGCGGAACGCTCTGCGCGCATCAGTTCGAGTGTGCGCGCAATCTCGCCGCGACCGGGCAAGAACACAAGCCCATCGCCACCAAAGCGGTCAGCCGCCTCGAGCGCCTCCTGCGCCACGCGCGCGCAGGCATCGTCGCCACCCTTCGCATCCGTACGGTGCTCGACCGTCACGGGATGAAGTCGCCCCTCGACCTGCAGCGGTTCCACTTCCAGTGAACGCGCCACGCGCGCCGCATCGAGCGTTGCGCTCATCACGACCAGCGCGGGCGCCTGACCGCTGCCGCCACTCGAAGTCTCTCCGCGCCGCGCCCGCTGCCGCGCAAGCGCCTGCGCGCGCAGCACAAGCCCCACCGAAAGGTCCGATGAAAGCCCGCGCTCATGGAACTCATCGACGATCACCGTGCCGATTCCCTCGAGCCCGCCGCGTGCGGTCGCCATCCGCACGAACAGACCATCCGTCATGAACAGGATGCGCGTGCGCTCGCTTTCGTTCCTGTCGAAGCGCGTTCGCCAACCGACAAGATCGCCCTCGCGCGCACCCATCTCGTGCGCCACGCGCCGCGCCACCGCGCGCGCCGCCAAACGCCTCGGCTGAAGCACCACGATTCGCCCCGCATCGGTGAACCCCGCACGTGCAAGCACTTGCGGCACCTGTGTCGTCTTTCCCGATCCCGTCTCCGCAACGAGCACGAGCCGCTGCGCCTCGCGCAACTGGCGCACGATCTGCTCGGCATGCTGCAGCACCGGCAGCGCCGGCGCGAGCGGATCAGAAGGCATCCGAGTATCGCTTGCGCACATCCTGCAGGAAGCGCGAGATCTGCCCCTGCTGCTTCGGCGACGCCGTGACCTCGACTTCACGCGTCCAGATGCTCATGAACCCAAGCGCGCCATCCTCGCTCAACTTCGGCACCTCGCGGTCCTTCATGCGTTCCTCGCCACGCGATGAGTCGCGGCGAATGCGTTCCACACGCTCCTTGTCGCTCACATCGCGCTCCTTGCCCGTCGCGAGGCGTTCACCCATCTTGCTCCACTCGACGACCCAGCGGTCGATGTACGCGTCGCGCTCACCGGGCGCCGTGTTGAAGTAGCCGTCCGCACCCTGCGAAAGGATGTCCCGTGCGAGCACACGGACATTTTGCGTCATCTGCTCGCGCACAGGACCCGTCACGCCCGCCATGAAGCCGGCCATCGCGGCGCTCTCCGCCGCCTCCATGCCGCGGAAACGATCGCTCAGCTCGCGCAGAAAACGCATGCGCTCCTCAAGCGGCAACTCGTTGAAGTCGTCCATCGCGAGATAACCAAGCACATCATCGACAGGACTGTCGAAGATTGATGGCGGTGGCTTCCAGCGAACGACCGCCCACCAATAGGCGCCGCCACCCACGAGTGCAAGAAGCAGCAACACAGCCGTACCGCGCAGGATCGCGCCGCGCCGTTCGTTGAGCCAGTCGATGAGGTCACGCAGATCCATGTTGTGTCTCGCAGCGGTGCGCAGGGTACCTGCAGACGCTTACGGCTCCTCCGCTTCGAACTCCACCTTGATCGCACGAGCGGATCCATCGAGATACACGCCGTTTCTTGGAATCCGCGTGCCACCCGTGTGTCGATCGGCACTGTCGAGCAGCAGCGGGAAGAGTCCATTGCTGTCTTCCTCAAGCAGCGCCAAGACCAACTTCGACTCCGTCTGCAGACGAACTTGCTCGCGCTGCACGGGCGACGCGTTCTGCGGCATCGCGAGCAGCACCTGCAGCACTTGGAACTGAATCTCCGGCGTAAAGCGAATCAACCCGGGGAAGTAGGTGTAACTCGTCCCCGTTTCGAGCGACTCGCTGTCGACATCGGCTGGGCAGAGCCATGTCGGGCTGTCGACTGCCAGAAACTTCGAAAGCAGATTCGGCAGACCACCCTCGGTTCCGTCGGGCGTCACGACGGGCAGGAAGTCGCACATGGGCAGCAGCCCCTTGTTCGCCGTCTGGTACGACTGCATCGCCGAATAATTCTGCCGAAGGTTGCTGAGGCAGCCCGCGTTGTGGCTCTCCTGCTGAATCATCTTGTAGGCAGGCACGGTGATGCCGACGAGCAACACGATGATGCCGATCACCACCAACGCTTCGACGAGCGTGAACGCTTTCACAGAAGTTGTCCGCTCGCGCCGCATCACGCACCAATAGTAGTCGCAGGTGCCGAAAAAACCGCGTCCACAAAGCGCTTCGGATCGAACGGCTCGACATCCTCAGGTTGCTCGCCGACGCCGATCAGTTTCACGGGAATGCCGAGTGCATCATGGATGGCCACCGCCACGCCGCCGCGCGCGGTGCCGTCCATCTTCGCAAGGAAGATCCCCGTCACTGCCACAGCCTGCCTGAACGCCGTCGCCTGCACGATCGCGTTCTGCCCGCTTGTGGCATCGAGCACGAGCAGCACCTCATGGGGCGCGCCAGGAATCTGCCGCGCGATCACATCGCGAATCTTGGTGAGTTGTCGCATCAGGCTCGCCTCGTTGTGCAAGCGACCCGCCGTGTCCACGAGCAGCACATCGACACCCCGCTTGACCGCCGCCTGCGCCGCATCAAACGCGACCGCCGCAGGATCGCCGCCTGTGGAACCCTTCACGACCTCCACGCCGAGCCGCTGCGCCCAAATGCCAAGCTGCTGAACCGCACCCGCGCGGTAGGTGTCCGCGGCCGCGAGCAGCACCGAACGACCGGACTTGCGGATCGAGTGCGCGATCTTGGCGACGCTCGTGGTCTTGCCGGCACCATTGACGCCAACGACGAGCACGACCGCGGGCTTGCCCACACCCACCGCAATCTCGCGCGACGCACCTCCGCCAGTCGTGAGACGATCCGCGAGTACTCGCTTGAGGTACTCGAGCGCATCTTCTCCGCGTTCCACACGCCCCGCACGGAACTCCGTTCGAAGCGCCGCCACGATTTCGCGCGCGGCATTGACGCCGACATCCGCCGCCACAAGTTGCGCCTCGATCTCCGTCAGCAGTTCATCGCTCAGGCGTCGACCATGCAGCACGCTGCGCAGCCCAGCACCAACTGCGGACGCAGTCTTGGAGAGCCCGCGGCGAATCGCATCGAACGTGGAGGCGAAGAGCATCGGCGCAGCCTCACGCCACCCGATCGCCGGGCGCCTGCTGCTCGGCGCGGCTGATCGCGATGCGATCGAGGATCGCATTGATGAACGCATAACTGCGCTCCGTGCTGTAGACCTTCGCCAGTTCCACGGCACCATTGATGGCAAGCGGCGCGGGAACGCCACCGTGCACCACTTCCCAGTAGCCGATGCGAAGGATGTTCCTGTCCACGCTCGCCTGACGGTTCGTCGGCCACTCGGGTGCAAGCGCGGTCACGTCGCGGTCGGCATCCGCGCGCGAATCCCACGCAGCGCGTGCGAGTGTCATGCCGCCATCGACCGCCTCCGGCGGAAAGTCGCACTCCCACTGGGTCGGATCGCTTGGTCGCGACTCGCCCGCACGCGCACGGAACGAACGCGCAAGGAGATCGCTGTCGCCGGGACCGCCGCCAAGATCGAACTGGAACAGCGCCTGCAGTGCGCAGCAGCGCTCGGCGTGCGAGGCGCTCACCGCAACGATCCCGCACCGCGGGACGCGCCGCCCACGGAACTCCCGGAGAGCGATCGAATCGCAGCGACCGCGCGAAGTGCAGCGCTCATCGCCTCCTCACCCTTGTTGCCCTTGGCGCCACCGGCACGCGCGCGCGCCTGCTCGATCGTCGCGCATGTCAGCACACCGAAGCACACGGGCTTGCCGCTGTCGAGCCCCACACGCATCAACCCGTGCGCAACGGCATCGGAGATGTAACGGTCATGGCTCGTTTCCCCCGTCAGCACACAGCCGATCGCGACGACCGCGTCCACATCGGACCGATGCGCAGCCGCGGCGGCAATCAAGGGCAGTTCAAAGGCGCCTGGTGCGGTGATCTGCTCAAGCCGATCCGCGCGCCCGCCCGCATCCTCGAAGGTGCGCCGCGCTCCAGACGCGAGCGTTCCACTGATGTCGGCGTGGTAACCGCTGACGACAAGCACGACCGTCATGTCGTGTGCGCGCAGTGGCGAGTGATCCGTTGCATGCTCGGACGGTTTCATGGAAAGGTGAGATGGTAGCCTCGCATCATGGCGGGCGTCGCACGCAAAGTGCTCTCCGCAGTCGAACTGACGCGCACATCGATGGCATTCGGCGCCATCACCGACTTGTGGCTCATTGTCATTCTCTCGCGTACGCGACCGGAGTACCACTACATGCCTGTGGCAACCATGCCACTTGCACAGGCGTTGGCTTGCTCAGCGATCACTGCAATCGGACTCTTCGCCTTCGGTGCAACGCTGAACGACCTGCTCGATGCGCGACGCGACCGCGTCTTCAGCCCGCAGCGTCCGATTGCTGCGGGCGATCTTGGCGGGACGCAGGCGCTGACGGTCGCGCTCGGATCCCTGCTGATGGCGATCGCGGGCGCCGTGCTGTTCGGCAGCGGTGCACTGCTGATCACCTTGCTCGTGGCGGGCGGTCTCGTGTTCTACAACGGCGCCGGCAAGTACATCCCCGGTGTCGGCATCATGACAATCGGCTTGCTGCATGCGGCACACATGCTGATCCCCAACGACCAGTTCACCTTCACGCTGCCCGCATGGCTCGCGATGACGCATGCGCTGGTCGTCGCAGGTGCCATGCACATTCTGCAAGGCAAACGACCGCCGCTGTCTCGGCGCGCGATCGCATCGGTGGTCGCAGGGTGGATCGCGTGGAGCAGCGTGCTCATCGGGCTTGGAGTCATGCGTTCTTCGGGGTCGTTCTGGCCAAGCGATGCGCCGCTCTGGGGCACGCTTCTCCCCGTGCTCGCCGCGGCTGGCTTCGGCGCGGTGCTGCTTCGCAAGATCCCTCGTGCGCTCACGCCGCAGATCGCAGCGACAAAGGTCGCTCGGTACGGGGCGCTCTGGCAGTCGGTGTACGCGGCATCGTGGCTCTTCGCGTGGGGACAGTTCGGGTGGGGATTGATCGCACTCGTCATGGCGGCGCTTGCGTTTGGCCTGACCATCGCCGTGAAGGAAGTGTCGACCGCGCTGCATGATCCGCTCAGCTTCCGCGGCTGAACCATTCTCGCCGTAGCATCCGCGCCCACGATGGCTGCGAGCGATCGGCGAGCGACAGACGCGGCGCGCTACCCCGCGAAGACCCTCCTCCATGCGGTCGTCCGGCGCAGAATCACACGCGTCGTCGCCCCGCTCTCCATGCTGCTCTGCGCGATGCGCGCGGATGCACAGGAACTCCGCGCCGTTCCGATCACGGGGCAGTCGCTCGGCGGATTCGTCATTCCCGTCGAACCAGTCACTGGCGACATCCGCATCGAAGGCGTTCGCGCGTGGACCTGGACGGTCGACGACACGCAGCGCGTGCAACTTGCAGGCGACGTGCAGGTTCGCTTCGGCGGCTACTTCTTCACCAGCACCGACGCGGTCGTGTGGATCAACCGCATCCCAAGCGCCGCAGGACTGATCAACCAGATCGCCGTCTATTTCCCAGAGGCGGAGGAGCCCACACGCCGCGCGGGACTCGGCGCGAGCGGCAGCGATCTGCTCGTCACGGGCAGCAGCCGGGGTGAGGTGCAACTCTCCGCAGTGATGGTTGAGCAGAAGCCGCCACCGGGCGGCAGCGTGCTCACTGCCGCGACGGCTCGCGTCAAGCGTTACCTTGAGTCCATCGCGCGCGGCGCGCTCTTGCAGCGCAGACCGCAAGTGGATGCGCCGCCGCCGCCACCGCGGGATCCACCGCTGCTGATCGGTGCTTCGCCCGTTCCACCGCCACCCGAGCCGACGCTTCCCTCGCCGCTCGTGCGCGCTGCGAAGGACAGCGCGGAGATCTTCAGCCCGCGCGGATCGGTCTCCTTCTCTGCGGGCGATGTCTCCGTCGATACGGAACAGGACTGCGTGATGCTCGCGGGCACCGTGCGCGTGGACTACACCAGTCCTCCCGGCGAAGGTCCGCTGCGCGAACTGCAACTCTCCGCCGACCGCGGTGTGGTGTTCCTCAAGCCCGAATCCACGCGCGGCGCTTCCGAAGCCAATGCCCTCCTCGATGCGGGCGACATCGCTGGCATCTATCTCGAAGGCGATGTCATTGCCACCGACTCCAACTATGTGCTGCGCGGCAAGCGCGTCTACTACGACCTCGAACGCAACAAGGCAATCGTCCTCGATGCGGTCATGCGCACCACGATGCGCAACGGACTCCTTGCCTATGCACGTGCAGCGGAGATGCGCCAGATCGCGGCGGGCGAGTTCGAGGCGGACACCGCACGCGTCTCCACCAGCGAGTTCTTCACGCCGCACCTTTCCGTCGGCGTCTCGAAACTGACCGTCACCGAAGACTCCTCACCGGGCGGCTCGGGCAGCTATTTCACTGGGCAGCATGCCACGCTGCGCGCGAGCGGCGTTCCCTTCCTGTACTGGCCGTACATCGCGGGGTCGCCCAACCAGATCCCACTGAAGTACATCAATGTCGGCTTCAACGACTTCCTCGGTGTGATCGTCAAGAGCGACTGGGATCTGCTCGATCTGATGGGCATCGAGAATGCTGAACCGCTGACGGAAGTCCGACTGCTGCAGGAGGCGTATTCGAAGAACGCGGCGGGTCTTGGCGTCTCGGCGCAGGCGAAGATCTTCGGAAGTTCCGCGAACATCCGCGCGATGGGTCTGTACGACTTCGGGAACGAAGAACAGACTGCCGCGGGGAGAACCATCATCAGTCCGATCCAGTACCGCGGCGATGCTGAGGGCAGTTGGCGCGGCAACCTTGCGAGTGATGTCACTTTGGCGATCGAGTTTGCCGTGTTCAGCGACTCCACCTACGCGTCCATCTTCAAGCAGGGCGACTACCTCAATCGCCGCGAGTACGAGACGATGGGCTACTTGAACTGGCAAGACGCAAACAATTCTCTGTCGCTGCTGCTCAAGTACAACCCGAACAACTTCATCTCCAACGGATCGATCCTTGCCTCGCGCCCCTACATCACCGACAAGCTGCCGGAACTGGCCTATCAGCGTTACGGCGATTCACTTTTCGGCGATACGGTCACTTGGTCGCAGCAGTACTCGGGCAACCTCATGCGGCTCGACCTGCAGTCGGGATCACCCTCGCAGCTCGGCATCTCATCGCTCGCGTTCTCGACATCTGGGCTCTATCCATCCACTCTCAGCGTGAAGGATGCCTACGAGTCCGCCGGCTATGACGGGCTGACGCGCTCGCGCATCTTCACGCGGCAGGAACTCTCCATGCCACTCCAGTTTGGTTCGTTGAAGGCGGTGCCTTTCGTGCATGGACAAGTCGCCGCGTACATCCTCAACAACTTCAAGGACTACAACCCTGATGCTTCGGACTGGCGAGCCCTCGCCGGCGTGGGCAGCCGCTTCTCGACTGAGTGGACCGCCAACTACAACTCCGTGCGCAGCGCGTTCCTTGATCTGAATCGTCTTCATCATGTGATCCAGCCGAGCGCCACGCTGTGGTATGGCTGGAACTCGCAGAGCGTGCTCAGCATGCCTGTGTACGACCAGGATGTTGAGGCCACTTCGGGCGCAGCCGTTGCCCACGCCGCGATCTCCAACAAGTTGCAGACGATGCGCGGCGGTCCGGGCAACTGGCGTTCCGTCGATTGGCTCGTGCTGAATGTCGGTGCAGCGGTCGACAATCAAGGAAACTCGCTGCAGCCAACGACCACCGCGACCGACCCGCTCGGCCTGCAGTATTCGCAGTCGCCCATGCCCACCTTCTACTCGTGGCGCCCCGAGTACTCGCAGTGGGGCGACCATGTCTATGCCAACGCGACCTGGCAGTTGAGCGATGCGTTCTCGCTGTACGGGCAAGGCACCTACCTGCTCGAGGACCGCGGCAACTCGCTGAACAGTTTCGGACTCACCGATCTCGGGCGTGGCACCATCGGCGGCAGCGTGCAGCAGTCGCCCGATGTGCGTGTCTTTGCGGAGTACCGCTATGTGAACACCTTCGGTGTCGCTGGCTATCCAGCCGATGAGTTCCTGCAAGGAGGATTCGCGTACCAGTTGAGCAAGAAGTATGCACTCACCGTCGCGCCCCAGTACGACCTCATACAAGAGGACTTCCGCGCATTCTCCGCAACCCTCACGCGAACCTTCCCCGACTTTTTCCTTTCCATTGGCGCCTCGTACAGCAAGATCACCGATCTCACCACCTTCAACGCCAGCATCCAGATTCCTGGAGCGGGCGGCGGCGGAATCGGGATCGATCCCGAATCCCTCGCGCAGGGCGGCTCACTCGTGCCAGGACTCGCCGAGCAGTAGCCCAGGCTTCCCGCGCCGGTCATTCGGGGAACAGGCTCGAACGATCTTCCGCCGTCGGCGAAAATGCGAGATGCACATGCTTCGCGCCCGCGGCGGTGATGCGCCTGCCCTGCCGTGTGCGGGCGACGAATCCGGTCTGCAGCAAGAAGGGTTCCACCACATCCTCAAGCGTGCCGCCATCTTCGCCCATCGATGCGGCAAGCGCTTCGACGCCGACTGGACCGCCTTGGTACACGCCGCCAAGCGTCGTCAGGTACTTGCGGTCGAGCGCATCGAGTCCGACCGCATCCACCGACTCCAACTCGAGCGCCGCATCGACCGTGCCAGTGCCGATCGATCCGTCGCCGCGCACGAGCGCGAAGTCATGAACGCGGCGGAGCAGACGCAGCGCCACGCGCGGCGTGCCGCGACTGCGCGATGCGATCATCGCAAGGGCATCCTTCGCCACCGAACCCACATCCAGAATGCGCGAGGCCCGCTCGAGGATCGCGAGCAAATCACCCTCCGGGTAGAAGCCCAAGTGATGCGTGATGCCAAAGCGCGTTCGCAGCGCCTGCGTCAGCAGACCAGGTCGCGTTGTCGCACCGATGATGGTGAACGGCTTCAGGTTCACGGTCACCACTTTCGCGTGCATCCCCGAATCGACCGTGAAGTCGATTCGGAAGTCCTCCATCGCCGGGTAGATGTACTCCTCGACCGATGCGGGCAACCGATGGATCTCATCGATGAACAGCACATCGCACTCCTGCATCCGAGTGAGCATGCCCACAAGATCGCCCGCCTTGGTCAGCGCGGGTCCGCTGGTGACGGACGCGTGCGCATCCATCTCATTCGCAATGACATAAGCGAGCGTCGTCTTGCCAAGCCCCGGCGGTCCGTGCAACAGGACATGCTCCATCGGCTTCCCCCGCTGCTTCGCCGCAGCGAGCGCGATGCCAAGCCGCTCCTTCAGCGCCGACTGCCCGACATACTCCGCCATGCGCTGCGGACGGATCGACGGAACTGCGGTCGCCTCATCATCCGACTGCGCCGTCGCCGACACGATTCGTTCTTTGGCCATCCGTGACCGCTCCTCGCATGCGCAGGGCTTTCGGGCGCCCTGCTCGACCCATCGTCAGAACTTCACCACTGGCACTGCACGGTCCGACTCGCCCGCCTTGAAGAAATCGAATGGCGTGAACCCGAAGAGCCGCCCGACGATGTTGGCGGGGAACTGGGCAAGCGTCGCGTTGAAACCCTGCGCCGATCCGTTGAAGCCGCCGCGCGACTGCGCGATGCCGCTCTCGAGACCCGACAACTCGCCCTGCAACTGCAGGAAGTTCTGGTTCGCCTTCAAGTCGGGATATGCCTCGGCGACCGCCATCAGACGCCCGAGTGCGCTGGTCAGTTGCCCTTCCGCCTCGCCACGCTCGGCGATGGTGCCGCCCTTCATCGCGGCCGCGCGCGCCTGAATCACTGCCTCAAGCGTGCCGCGCTCATGCGCCACGTAGCCCTGCACCGTATTGACGAGATTCGGGATCAGATCATGACGACGCTTCAGTTGAACATCGATGCCGCTGAACGCGGCCTCGGTCGCCACGCGCAGTCGCTGCAGCGAGTTGTAGACGCCCATCACATAGAGACCGACCATGATGGCGAGCAGCACGAGACCGCCGATCACAAACACCAGAATTCCGATTCCAACCAACGCTTGTCCGAGAAGATTCATCATCGCTTTCGATACTCCGCACAGCGCAGTTGGGGCACGGCAGGCACGCGCCGGCCGTGCGCCCTCGACGCTCACTGCGATGCTACGCCATCGCGCCGCCGCTTACGAACCGCCGAGTTCTACCACGCGAGTGAACTCCGCTGCGGTGACGGGCGTCACCGAGAGTCGATTGCCCCGCTGCAGGATCCGCATGCCAGACAGTGCACGGTCGGCACGCAGCATTTGCAGCGTCACAGGGAGGGCGAATCGCGATTCAAAGCGCACCTTCACCGCGCACCAGCGCGGATCCTCACGCGTTGACGCCCCGTCAAAGCCGTCACTCCGCGGATCGAACTGCGTGGGATCGGGCTGCGCCACACCCACCACGACCGCAGTGCCCACCACGCCGCTCGGATCACCGCTGGAGTGGTGGAACAGCACGCGGTCACCGACCCGCATCGAACGCAGAAAGTTCCGAGCTTGATAGTTGCGGACCCCGTCCCACCACGTCGAACCGTCGCGGCGCAGGTCGTCGATCGAATACACATCGGGTTCCGACTTCGCGAGCCAGCGCTGCTCGGCATCCTCGCCCGCTTGGCGCCCCACGGATCAGTTCCAATTCATCCCACGCGGCGGGACGCGCAACTTCTGCGCCTCCGCCTTCGCGATGAAACGGTCCATGCGGCAGAGGTCTCCCCAGATCAGTTTGGCGCGTTCCATCGCATCGTGCTCGGCGAGCAACTGGTAGCGGAGCGCCTCATCCCGCACCATCGCGAACGCCACCAGTTCAAGCGCCACTTCATTCGACAGCTCGGGTCGCTCGATCCAATCCACGATCGTGCGCGCCGCGTGCAACCGTTGCATGCGCAGCCCTGACAGCATCGATCGCATCTCCGAGCGCACTCGCCCGAGCCCGCGTACTCGCCGCTGCGGGTTCTCAATCGGATGCAACATGGCTTGTCGATACCAGCGCGCCGCCGTGGGTTCATCCAACCGATCGATCGCAGCGCGGCAGAGTCCCTGCAGCACGATGTCGTATCGACCATCGTCGCGTTCCTGATGCTGCACGATGTGACCGACGCACACCACCTTGCGCAGCGGCGGGTTCCGTCTCTCCATCGGCGCATCGGGGCTCATGCTCGGTGATGCGCCCGGCTCGATGCTTGCGATCGCGATCGGCAGCGGTTGCTTGCCGCGCGCGACAGGCTCGAGCGCACACGCCACCATCTGGCGGTAGCGCGGCTCGAAGATGTGCAGCGGCAGCGCCGTGTGCGGCAGCAGACACACGCCTGGCAGCGGGAACAGCGCGATCGGCACGGAGAAGTTGACGGACACCGACTGGCTCACAGCGCCACATCCTATTCCTATGCTCTCTTCGAATTGCTGTGGATTGCCGAACATCCTGTCTGGATCCTGCTGCTTTGTATCGCAGCGGCGGCGGTCACCGCATGGATCGGGCTGCAGCGCGGTTCCCTGCGTTTGGTCGCGTGCGCGGCGGCGCCCCTGCTGCTTGGCGCGCTCGCCGCCGCGATCGGCTGGAGTGTGATCACCCCAGGCGAGCACGCGCAGGAGAGGGTCGAGCAGCTCGTCGCGGCCGTGGTCGCGGGCGATGTCGCCGCGGCGAAGGACTGCTTCAGTGAACGCGCCTCCATCCATGTGGGTCGCCTGAACAGTCCGGGCGAGGGGCGCGATCGAATCGACCGGGCATTCGACTCCTTTGCAGGACGCCACCGCATCGAGTCAAACACGCTTCTCTCCATCGATGCGCGGACACTCTCCGCCGAGACAGGCGAGGTGGAGATTGCCTGCCGCACGGCGACGGCATCCTCCGCGGGCACGGTGCCGACACGCTGGCATTTCGAAGTGGTACGCGAGCAGGACGGCGTCTGGCGAATCCTTCGGATCACATGGCTGCGGCTCGGGAGCGAAGTCCCGTCACTCTCGCTGCTGTGAACGCCGCGCGACGCGTTTCGGGCGCTACGCGGGGCTCGCGACCGACTCAAGCACTTCGCGCAGCAGACGAACCACGCGCGCACCCGCGTCACCGCTCCCACCTGCACGGAGGACGATGCGGTGCGCGCACACGGGCTCGATGCTGTCGACGATGTCCTCGGGCACCACATAGTCCCGCCCCGCAAACCGCGCCGCCGCGCGCGAGGCCTGCGCCAGCGCGAGCGCCCCGCGCGGACTGACGCCAAGCTGCAACTGCGGATGCTGCCGCGTGGCGTGCGCGACCGAGATGATGTAACTGACGAGCGCTGGATCGATCCGTACGGCATCCACCTCCACCTGCAGCGCCAGCACCTGCTGCGCATCGAGCACGGGCTGCAGCCGCGCAAGCGCGCTCCGTGCAGGCTGCTGCAGAATGATCTGCGCCTCATCGTCAGCCCCCGGATAGCCAAGGCTGATCCGCATCAGGAAACGATCGAGTTGGTTCTCGGGGAGCAGGAATGTGCCCGTGAAATCACTTGGGTTCTGCGTTGCCACCACGAGGAACGGGCTCGGCAGCGTGTGCACCTGCCCCTCCGCCGTCACCGTTCCCTCGCCCATCGCTTCAAGGAGCGCGCTCTGCGTGCGCGGCGTTGCGCGGTTGATCTCATCGGCGAGAACGATGTTCGCGAACACAGGTCCTGGGCGGAATGACAGCGATCCCGACCCACGGTCCAAGACGGCAACGCCCGTGATGTCGGTGGGCAGCAGATCGGGCGTGCACTGGATCCGCGAGAACGAACAGCGCAGGCTGCGCGCGATGGTCTGCGCGAGAATCGTCTTGCCGACACCCGGCACGTCCTCGATCAGCAGATGACCGCGTGCGAGCAGACAGCACACGATGCGATCCACCGCGAGCGGGTTCCCGAAGAACACCGACGCGATCCCCTGCCGTAACGCTGCGATGGAATCCATGCGGCGAGGATACGCTTGTGCTGTGCAACCGAAGGCGGTCACCCACGATCTCCGCTGCGTCGGATGCGGACACATCCTCCGCGGGCTGCTGCCAAGCGGCGTTTGCCCGGAGTGCTCGATGCCAGTGATGGTTTCGCTCGTCGAGACACTCGATCTTCCCTCACAAGCGCTCGCTCGCCCCCTGCATGCTCGTCGTGTGGCGGCGGCCCTGCTCGGCGTGGGCATCGGCATCCTGCTGTGGCTCGTTGCGGTCACCTCGCCGATGATCGCGCGCGGCTTCGCCGAACTGGGGCGTTCGCCGCTGCCGCCCGACGGTGGTCCAGTCGATCGCCTCGCGGTCGTGCTCTCGTGCCTCGCGGCGCTGACATTCACACTCTCCGCCGTGCTTCTCGCACGCCGCGATGACGAGGTGCTCATGATGGAGACGGGTGCAGCACGGCAGCGGCTTCTGTGGGGCGTATCGATCTGGTGCGCCGCCGCATTCGCCGCGTGCGTGGGCGTGTTCGTTGACCTGCAGTCCATCACGCATCTCTCCAACATCGGACTGTGGTTCATGTGCCTGACCGTGCAGTTGGCGGCCGCCACGATCGCGGCATCGGGGCTCAACCGCTTCGCCGCCACGCTCGGAAGGCGATGCCGCCGCTTCCGACACGCGGGCCACGCGCGTCAGTCACTCGACACGATGACGGTCACGGGCGCGATCACGCTCTCGACATCCTTCGGCGCGAGCGTGCTGCCATCGCTTGCCTCACCTGATCTCGCGCTCGTGCTGCGTGCGCTCTCGTTCGTCACCGGCGGACTCCTGATGCTCGGCGGCATCTATCTGGTGATCAACTTCTGGTGGATTCGCCAGATTCTGACCGCACCGCCGCCGCAACTGGCGGATGTCATTCGCGTGGTGGAACCGACGGCGCAAGGCCAGTCGCCGAACTGAATCGCACGAACGAGCCGCGTCCGCGCGCGGCGTTCACTTCGGTCGGTTTGTGTTGCCGAGTGCGATCACGGTCGCCGCATCGCCCGTACCCGAAAACACCGCGAGAAACGGCGCGGGATCCGCGGGCAGCGTGGTGAACCCGATCTTCTGCTGCATCGACAGGTTGCAGGTGACGATGGTGAGTTCGCCGCAGCGCGTGGTGCGCACATCGTTCAACTTCGCCGGTTCGGTGGTGGCGTGGCTCGCACCCTGCATGAGATCCGCACGGGTCTTCTGCCCCTTGAAGTTCACCACCTGCAGACCTGGCGCAAGCATCTTCTCGAACGGCTTCAGATCCTTCGCGCGCTGCGCATCAAGAAAGCGCGTCAGCATCGCCGATCCCTCGGCGGCAAGCGCGGTCTCCCCCGCGAATGTCGGCGCTGCGGGTGCCGGACGCGGCGAGGGCTGTTGCAGCGATGCCCACGCGGCGATCTTCCATCCGCCATCGAAGGGAACCCACACGCCGATGCGCGGCGCCTCGCCGCTCAGGTCGGCGCCGCCCACTTTCTGCTGCGCGCGGACGAGGCACGTGGTGACCAGCGCATCACCGACGCGCGTGGCGACCACATTGGAAACCTGAACGCCGTGCGTTGCGCTGTCCTTCACGCGCGCGACCGAGAGCGCGCGGTCCGTCACGCCATCAAACGCGACGAGTTGCGCGCAGGGCAAGAGTTGCGCTTCGATCGCAGCACCGTCGCCGCGCGACAGTGCATCGAACCAGTTGCTGATCACCTTGGTGGCGAGTGTCTGGAGTCCCGCATCGTCGGTCGGCCACGCGGGTGCCGGCGCCACAATCGGCGGCGTTGAAGCGGGTGCGGCGTCCTGCGGTCGCACGGACAAGCGAGCGTGCCCTGCGAACCCGACCGCGCAGATCGCCGCAGCCAGGGAGGCAGGCAGAATGATCGATGGGGTTCGACGGGTGCCTTGGTGCATTTTGGGGGAGGCTAGTTGCTGTCCACGGTCAGGCTCTGCCGCTTTGGCACAAGCCGTTGCCCCCTTGCAGGCACAGCCCATCGGAGCACTGCCAAGGGCATTCTCCAAGTGATAAACCAGTTTTCATTCCATGGCACGTGATTTGCTATCCCCTTGCTCCGCGCTTTGCGCGCCCAATGTGCCAACCCCTTCCTGAAGAACCGTTCGAACCCTGAAGAAACTGGAGAACACCATGGCAGTCAAGGATCTCACTTTTGATACCCAAGCCCGCAAGCAACTTCTCGCGGGCGTCGAGAAGCTCACCAATGCGGTCAAGAGCACGCTCGGCCCACGCGGACGAAACGCAGTGCTGGACAAGAGTTGGGGCGGACCATCGGTCACCAAGGACGGCGTGACCGTTGCGGAAGAGATCGAGCTCCGAAACAAGGTCGAGAACATGGGCGCGAAGTTGGTGAAGGAGGCGGCGACCAAGACATCCGACGATGCGGGCGACGGCACCACCACTGCGACCGTGCTCGCCGAAGCGCTCTTCCGCAGCGGACTCAAGTTCATCGCCGCGGGCGCAGATCCCAACGCGCTCATCCGCGGCATGCGCAAAGGCGTCGAGAGCGTGACGGGAACGATCGCATCGCTCTCGCGCCCCGTCGCGAACGTCGAAGGCGGCATCGAGCACGTCGCGACGATCAGCGCGAACAACGATTCGGAAGTGGGCACGATCATGGCGGAGGCGTTCGAGAAGGTCGGGAAGGACGGGGTCATCACCGTCGAGGAAGGCAAGGGGCGCGACACGATCGTGGATGTCGTCGAAGGCATGCGCTTCGACCGCGGCTACCTCAGCGCGAACTTCGTCACCAACACCGAAGACATGGAGGTCGAGTTCGACAAGGCACTCGTCCTGATCCATGAGGACAAGATCGACTCGGTCACCAAGCTGGTGCCCTTCCTTGAGAAGGTCATGGAGTCGAAGAAGCCGCTGCTGATCATCGCCGAGGATGTGACGGGCGAGGCGCTCAGCACCCTCGTGATCAACAAGATGCGCGGCGTCCTGAATGTCTGCGCGGTGAAGGCGCCCGGCTACGGCGACCGCCGCAAGGCCATGCTCGAGGACATCGCGATCCTCACGGGCGGCACGGCGATCATGAAGGATCTCGGCATCGATCTCGACAAGGTCGCGATCTCCCAGCTCGGGCAAGCAAAGAAGATCACCGTTGACTCGGACAACACCACGATCGTCGAAGGCGCGGGCAGCACAAAGTCCATTCAGGGCCGATGCACCCAGATCCGCAGCGAGATCGAGCGCACCGATTCCGACTACGACCGAGAGAAACTGCAGGAACGCCTCGCGAAGCTCGCGGGAGGCATCGCGCAGATCAAGGTGGGCGCAAGCAGCGAGGCCGAACTGAAGGAGAAGAAGGGACGCGTCGAGGACGCGCTGCACGCCACGCGCGCTGCCGTCGCTGAAGGCGTTGTGCCTGGTGGCGGACTGTCGTTCATCCGTGCGATCCCAGGTCTCAAGAAGGTCCGTGAGCAACTCGAAGGCGACGAAGTCTTCGGCGTCGACACGGTCGCCGAGGCGCTGGTCGTTCCACTCTCCACCATCGCAGTGAACGCAGGCGAACGCGGATCCGTCGTGGTGGCGAAGGTCTCCGCGCTCAAGGGCAGCGAAGGCTTCAACGCGCTCACCCGCACCTACGGGGACCTGCTGAAGCAGGGCGTCATCACTCCCGCCAAGGTGGACCGCGCGGCGCTGCAGAACGCGGCGAGCGTCGCGGGACTGCTGCTCGCCACCGATTCGATCATCACCGAGGCGCCGAAGCCCAAGGATGAAGGCAAGGGCGGCGGCCACGGACATGACCACGGCATGGGTGGCATGGGTGGCATGGGCGGTATGGGTGGCATGGGTGGCATGGGAGGCATGGGAGGCATGGACTTCTGATCCCCCTGCGCTGAGCACGCGATTTTTCCTGTCTATCACAACTGTACGAATCACCAACAACTTTTACGGAGAACACACATGAGCACCGTTCGACCACTCGAAGACCGCATCGTCGTCAAGCCTCTCGATCCAGAGACCAAGACCGCGTCAGGGATTTTCCTGCCCGAGACTTCCAAGGAGAAGCCCATGCAGGGCAAGGTCATTTCCGTCGGTCCAGGCAAGTTGCTTGAGAACGGCACCCGCCTGAAGCCCACCGTCACCAAGGGCGACACGGTCGTCTTCGGCAAGTACTCGGGCACCGAGATCGAGATCAAGAGCGTGCCCCACCTCATCATCCGCGAGAGCGAACTGCTCGGCGTGATTGACGGCTGATCGGAACGAGACACAAACCCCAGAGAAGGCATACACACATGTCCAGCAAGCAAATGAAGTTCTCGACCGCAGCGCACACGGAACTGAAGCGCGGCGTCGATCAGATCGCGAAGGCGGTCGCCGTCACAATGGGTCCCGCAGGGCGCAATGTGATCGTGCAGAAGTCGTTCGGCAGCCCGTCCGTCACGAAGGACGGCGTGAGCGTGGCGAAGGAAGTGGAACTTTCGGAGCCGTTCCAGAGCATGGGCGCAAAGCTCGTGGCGCAGGTGGCGAAGAAGACCGCGGACATTGCGGGCGACGGCACCACGGCGGCCACCCTGCTCGCGTCGGCGATCTTCAACGGTGGACTCAAGTTCGTCGCGACGGGCGCGAACGCCGTCGCGATCCAGCGCGGCGTGAACGATGCCGCACGCATCGCCGGCGACACGATCACCGCTTCCGCGACGAAGTGCAAGGGCCGAGATGATCTCACGAAGATCGCCACGGTCAGCGCGAATCACGATGGCGAGATCGGTTCGCTCATCGCCGAGGCGATCGACAAGGTCGGCGCCACAGGCGTCGTCGAGATCGAGGAAGGCAAGACCGCCGACACGACACTCGACTACGTCGAGGGCATGTGCTTCGACAAGGGCTACCTGTCTCCCTACTTCATGACGGATCCGAAGAAGGCGGAGTGCGTTCTTGAGAACGCACTCGTCCTCGTGTACGAGAAGAAGATTTCCAATCTCGTCGATTTCCTCCCGCTGCTGAACAAGGTCGCGTCTGCCAGCAAGCCGCTGCTCGTGATCGCGGAAGAGGTGGAGAACGAGGCGCTCGCGGCGCTGGTGGTCAACCGCCTCCGCGGCGTGCTGCAGATCTGCGCGGTGAAGGCGCCTGGCTTCGGTGATCGCCGCAAGGCGATGCTTGGCGATATCGCCACGCTGACGGGCGGCACATTCTTCGCCGAGGATCTCGGTCGCACGCTCAATGATGTCGAGTTGAACGAGCTCGGCACCGCGCGGCGTGTCGTCGTGACCAAGGACGAGTGCACCATCATCGAGGGTGCGGGCAAGAAGAGCGCGATTCAGGAGCGCATCGCACAGATTCGCACGCAGCACGACAAGTCCACTTCGGACTACGACCGCGAGAAGCTGAACGAGCGCCTCGCGAAGCTGACGGGCGGCGTGGCGATCATCCATGTCGGCGCCGCAACGGAAGTCTCCATGAAGGAGAAGAAGGACCGTGTGGACGACGCGCTGCACGCCACACGCGCCGCTGCGAAGGAGGGCTATGTCGCCGGTGGCGGCGTGGCGTTCCTGCGCGCGATCGATGCGGTGAAGAACGCGCGCCGCAAGGCGGAAGACGATGAGGTCTTCGGCTACGACATCGTGGTCGAGGCGCTTCGCCAACCGACGTGGCAGATCGCCACGAACTTCGGCACCGACGGCGACGTCGTGGTAGACCGCGTGCTCGAAGGCAAGGGCGCGTTCGGCTTCAACGCATCGACCGGCGAGTACGAGGATCTCATCAAGGCGGGCATCATCGATCCCGCATTGGTGGCCAAGACCGCCATCGAGAACGCCGCCAGCGTCGCGGGGCTCATGCTCACGACCGATGTGCTGGTGACGGAACTGAAGGAAGAGACCGCACCCACCGAGGGAGCGGTCTCCTGAATCCATTGACTCCACGGCGGAGGATCGCGCGGCGTTTTGCCTCGCGGTCCTCCGTCTTTCATTGGATCGCTTCCGAGCGGCGAGGATGAATCATGCCTGCTGAGCGCGACTATTACGAGGTGCTCTCCGTCGAACGCACTGCCTCGGGCGACGAGATCAAGCGCGCCTATCGCCGCATGGCGATGAAGTGGCATCCCGATCGCAACCCTGGCGATGCCAAGGCGGAGGTCGAGTTCAAGGTCTGCGCGGAGGCGTACGAGGTTCTCTCCGATCCGCAGCGGCGAACGCTGTACGACCAGTATGGGCACGCGGGACTCCGCCAAGCGCCGGGCCATGACTTCTCGCGGATGCGGCCCGACGACATCTTCTCGATCTTCAACGACATTTTCGGCGGCGGCGGCGGATTCGGCGGCGGGCGGCAGCGGCGCGGTCCTGTGCGCGGCTACGACCTCGAGACGAGCGTCGAGATCACGCTCGAAGATGTACTGCGTGGCAAGGAGGTCGAGGTGAACTTCACGCGCCGCGACGTGTGCGGCGCTTGCGAGGGAAGCGGCGCGAAGAAGGGAACCAAGCCGATCCAGTGCCCCACATGCGGCGGCAGCGGGCAAGTGGCACAGGCGGGACTCGGCGGCATGTTCCGGATGGTGACGACCTGCCCGAACTGCCGCGGACGGGGGACTGTCATCAGTGAGGCATGCCCCGAGTGCCGCGGTGCAGGGCGCGTTCCACGAAAACGAAGCCTCTCCGTGCGCATTCCCAAGGGAATTGCGGAAGGCCAGGTGATCCGCGTCGCGGGCGAGGGCGAGCCTCCACCGCAGGAAGCGGATGCGGCGGGCAAAGGTCCACGCGGCGATCTCCATGTGGTGATCGCCGTGCGCGATCATGAGTCGTTTGAACGCGTCGAGGATGATCTGGTTTGCACGCGCGACATCAGTTTCCCGCTCGCGGCGCTCGGCGGGCGCGTTCGCGTCGAGACGCTCGAAGGTCCGCAGGATGTGGACATTCCCAAAGGATCACGGGACGGCGACATCGTCACGCTTGAGAGCGCCGGACTCCCCCACCTTCGCAAGCCTGAACGGCGCGGTGATCTGCGGATCGGGTTGCGAGTCGTTGTCCCGCGTAGGCTTTCCGCGGACCAGCGTCGGCTGCTTGAAGAGTTCGCGAAACTCGATGGCACGGACGGTGAGGAGATCCGACCACCCGAGAAGAGCTTCTTCAAGAAGATCAAGGACTCGATTGCAGGAAGCGAGACCTGACGCGCCAGAGAGATTTCGAGGCGCATACGAAGGTCCAACGGAAGGAACACGCAGGAACGAGATGCACAGATGGAAGTGAAACCGAAGCACAAACAGGATGATGCGCATGCCGCCCAAGAGGGCGCGGGCTCGGATGCGTCGGATGCCGCACCGTCCACAACGGGGACCGAGAGCGATCCGCTTGCGGAATTGCAGCGGCAAGTCGAGGAGCGTCAGCAGGCGTATGTGCGCGTGCTCGCGGACTTCCAGAATTTCCAGCGGCGTGCGCGGGAGAATGAGTCGCGCGCGCGGGAGATCGGGATCTCTTTCGTTGCGCGGGCGATCGTTCCCGTGCTGGAAAACATGGATGTGGCGCTCGGACACAACCTGCGGTCACTGCCTGCGGACAAGCTCGCCGATGGCGTAACGCTGCTGCGGACCGAACTGCTGAAGGCGCTTGCCCAGTGCGGCGTGGACCGCATCGATCCGGCGGCGGGCGATGAGTTCAACCCGATGCTGCATGAAGCGGTGTTGGAGCAGCCCACAAGTGCAGTTCCCGCGGGACGCATCGCACAGTGCATGCAAGCCGGGTATCGCCTTGGCGATGTGCCGCTGCGTCCTGCGAAGGTCGCGGTCGCGCGCGCCGCCACCTGAACCATGCCGACATACGAATATGTCTGCCGCGGCTGCGGCTTCGAGTTCGAGCGGTTCCAGTCCATCACGGCTTCAGCCGTGCGGACCTGCCCACGCTGCGGTGCGCGCAAGGTGGAACGCCGCATCGGCATTGGCGGCGCAGTGATCTTCAAGGGCGGCGGCTTCTACGAGACGGACTATCGCAGCGAGTCCTATCGCAAGGGCGAGGAGTCGGAACGCGGCGCGAAGGATGCCGCTGGCAAGAGCGAGTCGTCGGCGGCAGATGCCGCCAAGACGCCGACACCAAAGAGCGATGCGGGAGCGACACCCGCAACCGACGCAAGCTCGCCAGCGAAAGGCGCGGCGAGTGCGACGTCGACGGATGCGGATTCATCCACGACTGCCAAGGCGACCACGAAGCCAAAGGCGACACCGCCAAGTGCAGAGCGCGGCAAGAACCATGCTCGCGAGGGCCGCGGCATCGGCAATGTGCTGCAACTTGGGCGCGATGGTCCGCGGCGCGCAGGGCGTTCCCAAGGCAGCACGCGGAAGAGGAAGAAGAAGTGAGCGACGCACTCCGAACACAGATTCTCAGTCATCTCGGGCACAACGGCTACAAGCCTGTTCGCACGCGGGAACTCGAGCAGCAACTGCGCATCCGCGAGGGACAGTCCGCGGAGTTTCGCCGCGTGATCGACGATCTCGCGACCGAAGACCACATTGACATCAGCGCCGACGACATCGTGCGTCTCACGCGCTTCAAGGATGAGACCACTGGTCGCATCCGCATCAGCGCGCGCGGAAACGGAAGCGGTTTCGTGGTGCCCGATGTCCCTTCTCGGGAAGGCGACCTGTACGTCGCCGAGCACGATGTGAACGGCGCCATCAGCGGCGACCGAGTCCGTGTTGCGGTGATTCGGCGCGGAAAGGACTGGGACCGCGCGCCCGACGCACGCCCGACGGGACGCGTGCTTGAAGTGCTTGAACGCAAGCAGACGCGCTTCCCCGGCCAACTGCAGCGGGAGGGGCGCGGGTGGATTGTGCTGCCCGACGGTCGTGCACTCACCGAACCGATCGTGGTGCGCGATCCAGGCGCGAAGGATGCACGCGAGGGCGACAAGGTGATCGTGGAAGTCACGCGATTCCCCGACATGCGTGCGCGCGCCGAAGGCGTGATCATCCGACGGCTCGGCGTCGCGGGCGAACCCGATGCCGAAACGCTGTCGGTGATGGCGATGTACGAACTGCATGAGGAGTTCCCGAATGCTGTCCTCGACGAGGCTGCCGCAGCCGCGCGTGACTTCGAGACGCAGCGCGAGGGACCGTGGGAGGGGCGCGAGGATCTCACGGCGACCTCCGTATTCACGATCGATCCGCCCGATGCGCGCGACTTCGATGACGCCATCAGCATCGCATTCGATGCCGCGCGCGATGAATGGACGCTCGCGGTGCACATCGCCGATGTCGCAGGATTCGTTCGGCGCGGCAGCGCGCTCGATGAGGAGGCGCGCGCGCGCGGCAACAGCGCGTACCTCCCCCGCCGCGTCATTCCGATGCTGCCGGAAACGCTCTCGAATGGCGTGTGCTCGCTGCAGGAGGGCGTGCCGCGTTTGACCAAGACGGTGTGGATCACTTTCGATGGAACGGGGCGAGTTCTGTACGAGCGATACGCCAACACGGTGATTCGATCACGCAAGCGCCTCACCTATCTCGAGGCACAAGCGGCGATCGACGGCAATCCTGTGCAGGCGAAGATTCACTCGAAGACCGAGACGCCGATCGATGATGCGCTGCTCGAGGAGCTTCGCCTGAGCGAGCGTCTTGCGAAGTTGCTGCGTGCGCGCCGATTGAACGACGGCATGGTGGTGCTGGCGCTGCCTGATTCGGATCTCGTGTTCGCCGCCGATGGCCGCGTCTGCGATGTGCAGCCCGAGGACACTGCGTTCACCCACACGCTGATTGAGATGTTCATGGTCGAGGCAAACGAGGCTGTGGCGCGGCTCTTCGCGTCACTCGGTCTTCCCGCGCTGCGGCGCATCCACCCGGAGCCGTCGTTCCACGATGTCGAAGCGCTGCGACTGGCGGCGCGCGCCGCGAAAGTGCGGCTTCCCGATGAGCCCACGCGCAAGGATCTGCAGGCGCTCGTGGATGCGACTCGTGGAACGGACAGCGAGCGCGCGATCCACTTCTCGGTGCTGCGTTCGATGGCGAAGGCGACCTATTCGCCTGCGCTCATCGGACACTACGCGCTCGCGAGCGAGCACTATCTGCACTTCACGAGCCCGATCCGCCGCTACCCCGATCTGGTGGTGCACCGCATGCTCGATGCGTGGGCGGAGCAGACCAACAACGGCAAGAATCCGCCGGGCGGCAAGCGGCGGCGCGAACTGCTTGATCGTCTGCGCGAAGATCCGCGCGTCGAAAGCGCGGACGCACTGGTGCAGTGCGGCGAGCACTGCAGCGAGACGGAGGTTCAGGCGGAGAATGCCGAGCGTTCGCTTCGCACCTTCCTCGTGCTGCAGTTCTTGCGCGACGAGCATGGAGCGGACACGTTCACGGGTGTCGTCACAGGCGTTTCGCCGGGTGGCGGCGGCGTGTTTGTGATGCTTGATCAGTATCTGGTGGACGGGATGATCCGCCTGCGCGATGTGGGTCGCGGCGAGCGCTGGGTGCGCAGCGAGAGCACCGGTCGCCTCTCCGCTGCGCGCAGCGGCGCGAGCCTTGGCATCGGTGATTCAGTGGAGGTGCGGATTGCAGCGATCGATCTCGCGACGCGGCAGATGGAACTGGAACTGCTGCGCACGATCCGCGCCGCGCGCATTGGCGTCGGACGGAGCGAGGACTCGCCCGCCGAAGGCCGAAGGCACAAGGGGTTCGTGGGCGGGCGTGGCGCGCCGCGCGGCGAACGCGGACACAAGAAGGGATTCAAGCGCGGTCGCCGCGGGCAACGCGGACGCTGACACGGGAGCGAATCCCTGCGCGCACGGCACGTCGCCGATGTGCGGCGTCGGTTGCGTTCACCGACCGAAGCACTCACGAAGAAACGACTCGAGCCGATTGAAGGCCCGGTTGGCGATGCGCTCGTCGTAGCCCATCCCCTGCGCGCGGTCGTTCGCGTCGGGATTCGTGAAGGCGTGCACGGTGTTGCCGTATGCATCGATCTCCCAGTGCGCACCCGCGTCGGTCATCTCCTTCGCGAACGCGACCATCGCATCGGGCGTCGCCATCGGATCGGCATATCCGTGCAGCGCAAGCACTCGCGCGGAGATTCGTTTCTGCTCGCCGAGTTGCGGTGGTGCGAACAGCGCATGGAACCCAGCCACGCCCACAACGCCTTCGCATCCGTCACGCGCAACATCGAACGCGCACAGACCTCCAAAGCAGAAGCCAATGACCACAACCTTCTGTCCGTCTGCCCCTGGGATGCGGCGTGCGGCGGCGACGATTGCACGGAGCCGTTGACGAAGTTTGGCGCGGTCGTTCGCGAACCCGCTCATCAGCGCGGACGCTTCATCGGGCGTCTTGGCGACCGCATGTCCGCCGTAGATGTCCGCCGCGAAGCCGATGTACCCAAGGCGCGCCATGCGCTGTGCATGGGAGTCCATGAGTGTGTCGCGCCCCCACCAGTGGTGACACACGACAACGACAGGTGCGGGCGAGGCGAGCGCCGCCTCGCGCGCCACGAACCCCTCGCATCGCTGTTCGCCATCGGAGTAGAGATATGTCTCGGTGTGCATGGCGGGCATTTCTACCGTGGGCAAGAAATTCGGTGCGCTTCTGGGGAGAACGCGCGCCGCGTGCTAGTTTCGGTTCGTTCCACTTTGGGAGGGAAATCTGCGTGACCAAAAGACCGGGGGCAAAGGAAGGACAGATTCGTCGTCGGCGTGGCTGGGCGGTACTTGGAGCGTTCGCATTCCTGCTGCTGATGATCGGAAGCAGCGGTGTGCTCGCTGCAGCGCGCGCAGGCGCGTGGGAGCATCACCACGACTTGATCGCGCCACCCGAAACGCTGCCGCTTGGACTTGGCAGTTGCGTGTCGGCCAGTACCGACGGACTGCTGGCGGTCGGCAGCGGCATTGACCGTGATGTCGGGGTTGACGCTGGAACTGTCACGCTCTGGCGACCCGCCATCGGCTGCGGTTCGCCGCTCGCCGTGATCCCGCATCCGAAGGGCTCAACTTCCTCGGGGTTCGGATTGTCCGTGGCACTTGATCCGCGCGGCTCGCTGCTGTGCGTTGGCGCACCGTACGAGATGGGCGCACTCGGCTGGCCTGATGGCTTTCAAGTCGGGCGTGTCTATATCTACGCGCTCGATCGGAGCGGACCGCGACTGGAGTGGCGACTGACGGCAGTGCTTGACTCGCCGGCGGAGGGCAAGAGAGGCAGCGCAGGCGGTCACTTTGGCGCATCCCTCGCGACGGATGGTGTCCATGTCGTGGTTGGATCACCCGATGACTCTGGGCAGGCGTTCGCGTCGGGTCGCTGCGATGTCTTTGTGCAAGGCAGCGGCGGCTGGAAACACGCCGCGCACTTCCCCTCGCCAACGGGCGAGATGACCGGGCGCTTCGGGCGGGCTCTTGCGATGGATGGCGATGTGATCGTGGTCGGCTGGTCGCAGGCCGAGGGTTCGTTCCCGAACCAGGGTCGCGCGGATCTGTACTTCCTGTCGACGCAGCCCGAGCACACGGGTTGGCATCATGGTGCGGTACTGCACTCCCCCGCGCCGACTCATGGCGGAATGTTCGGCGCGTCTGTTGGCATTGATGGCGACCTCATTGCGGTGGGTGCGCCACGCGAGTGGACGGGGCGCGGTGCGATGGAACGCACTGGCCAGCTCCATCTCTGGCGAGTGAATCGGGTGGGTGCACTTCGTGTGCGGTTTGCAGAGTCGATTGCCCCGCCACAATCGGTCTGTGATATCGCAGGCGCCATCCGCCCCGAGGCGTTTGGGATGTCCCTCGCGCTGCGCGGCCCACTGCTTGCCGTTGGCGCGACCGAGGCATGCGCACTCGACACTTCGGGGCATGACTCGGTGGTCCTTGAGGGAAGCGGTTGCGTGCATGTCCTTGATCGAAGCGGCGGATCGTGGGTGGCGGCCGCTCGCCTCCAGTCACCCCAGCCAGTGGCGGAGGTTCACGATGGGTGGGGTGTGGCGATCAGCGCCCAGCCACAGCCGTGGATCGCTGCAGCGCGACTGGGCGACTTGGAGCAGACCGCAGGACCCGGGCGAGTGCTGATCTTTACTGCCACACGCGCGGCGGAGGATCTCAATGGCGGTGGTGAGTTCAGTCGATAGGTCCTTCATGAAGCAAAGAACAGTTTCGCTCGCATGGGGATCGATCGGTTGGGCGGGTGCTGGTGTGATCGCTGGCGGCACGCTTGCGCTGCTGATCGCGGCGCGCGGGACTTCGGCGCGTGACGCAGCGCCCAGTGCGCCGAGTCAAGACGCCACGACTCAGAAAGCTCCCGCTGGCGACCGAAAGGGTCGACGGTGTGTGGCGGTGGCCTTTGTCGACCCGAATCAGTCGCGGCAAGTCTTCGCCGGGACGTCGTCCGGGCTCACCATCCGGGGAGAAGTCCCCTGTGCCGATGCGGTCGTTGGTTGGAGCAGAGTCGGTCCAGTCCGCCTGTGGGACGATGGACTTGTGGAGTGCCTGGTGATTCCTGTTCCACCCTGTCCACAGGGCGATGGAAGCGTCTTCTACGCGTGGTTGGGCTTTCCCAATCCCAACGCCAACTGAGACTTCGAGCACTCGGCGGGATACCAGCGGTCCATGACTGCCTGCCACGTTTCCGCGCTGGTGCATCGGATGAAGTCCGCCTTCACTTCCTCCGCACGCGGATGGTGTGCGGCGAACTTGATGCCGAACTTGCGCATGCGGCGACTGGTCGCAGCGTCGCTGTAAAGGATCGATGCCAACTCGAAGTGCCGCTCGAGCGCGGCACGCTGCTGCAGGAGCGACGGCGGCTCCGGCTCCAGTCCAGCCATCATGGCACGCGCCTGCTGGAAGATCCATGGATTGCCGATGCAGCCGCGCGCAACACTGACACCGCTGACGCCACACTGATCCAGCATGCCGAAGATGTCGGAGACAGTCCACACGTCGCCCGAACCGAAGATCACTCGGTCGCCGCGTCGGCGCGTCAAGTCCTCGAGGAACTCCCAGCGACTCGGACCGAGATACTTTTGCCGCACCGTGCGACAGTGCACCGTTGCCCATGCGTAGCCGATCTCATAGCACGCGTCGAAGATTCGTTCGAAATGGGCAGCCATCTCGGGCGTGTCATCGAACGCGCGCCGCAGTTTGACCGTGCAGGGCACCCGACCTGCAACCGCCTGATGCACCGCGCGAAGGATGTCCACCGCTTCCGCGGGATGCGCAAGGAAATGACCGCCACGGTTGTTGGCGCTGATCTTGCGGACTGGGCATGCGAGGTTCACATCCACCACATCATGCCCCATCTCGACAAGGATGTCCGCTGCGCGGGCCATCTCATCGGGGCGCGATCCCATGATCTGCCCCGCAAGCGGGTGGTCATCGACGGTCGCGGCGACATTGTCTTCCAGTTCGCCCATCCCGCACTCCGTTGCGATGAGATCCGGGTCCTCGCGGATCTTGCCCTTGCCGCCGTGGATCAGTGTGCGGTCAAGCAGCGCCTCGGTGACACAGAACGGACAGCCGTGCTGGCGTGCCACCAGTCGCATCGCACCATCGGAATATCCCGCCAACCCGGCTTGGAAGAACGGCGCGTCGAAACGCGGGATGAGCGCCTGCACGCGGGGATCGACCCGCGCCCTGCGCGCGGTCTCCGCAACGGGTCGCGACAGTCGCCGCGGCGGAAGCTCGCTTGGCGAGAGTTCAACGCTCATGATTCGAGTCTAGTCCGCACGCATGCGAATCCGATGCGTGTGCGGGGCTGGAAGCGGGCGCAGCAGTTGCGTTCCACGAGCGCACCTCGGGGGGCTCCCTACACTGGGCTCATCATGCGGAGTCGATGGAATGCACTGCTCCAGATCGCGCTTGCTGTTCCCGCGCTGCTCGCCGTCGGCTGCAACGCGAATCTGTACGACCCCACACTGGCGACGCGACCCTATCCGGAAGCGCTGCAGCAGGAAAGCGTCGTGCAGGTGCAGGTCGTTCCACAGCAGACACAGATCCGCTTCATCAATGCCACAAGCACCAACTACGACAACATTGACATTTGGATCAACCGCCGCTTCGTCAAGCATGTGGAACGCCTCCATGCGGGGCAACAGATCGAGGTCGAGATCCAGGACTTCCGCGACCAGTGGGGGCAGTGCCCGCAGCCAGGTGGATTCTGGCGAACTCGCCCACCCACGCCCATTGTGATCACGCAGATTCAGCGCGATGAAACGCAGCCATTGGTGGGACTTGTGACCGTGCTTCCGTCTGATGTGAAGGTGGAGTCACGCGATCCACGCTGACCGAGTGACCCGCGCCGGGTGGAGCCGCATGAGCCGCCCCTCCCAAAAGTTCTAAGCGCTACCGCGCGGCGGCGTGATCCCAAGCCGCTCGCACTTCTCCTCGAACTCCCCGATCTCACGCTTGTTCGTCGTGGCGATCGGCACTCCCGAGCGAATCGCATCGATCTCGAGCCGCGTGAGATGCATCGCACCAAGGCGGTAGTCCACGAACGCTTCGCACGACAGCGGCACGATCGGCTTGATGAGTTCGTACATCGCCTCCGCGAAGACGCGGATTTCATACTGCGCATGGGAATCCATGCGGAGCGACAGGAAGTGGAAGAGGTTGTGCAGATCACACTTCCAGTACCACTCCGTGTACACCGACACAGGCAGCGCGGCACGGGCCAACTCCCGCGCCACTCCCTTCTCCGTCAGCGACATGTAGTCCTTGTAGAGCGCCTCCGCACGGTCGAGCAGCAGCAGAAAGTCCTGCGCGGTGCCGGCATCCACCAGACCATCGCCCCCCTGCCGATTCGACGCGCTCTGTGCGCGAACGGACTCGACCGTCGGACGATAGAAACGGTCGGGCACGATCGAATAGCGCGCGCTGTACTCGTTCACATTCGCAGTGCGATGGCGGATCCACTGCCGAGCCACAAATATCGGCATCGCGATGTGGAACTTGAACTCGACCATCTCGAAGGGCGTGGTATGGCGATGCCGCAGCAGATAGCGGATGAGACCGCGATCCTCATTCACCTGCTTGGTGCCCTCTCCGTAAGACACGCGCGCCGCCTGCACGATTGCGGCGTCGGCGGTCTTGCCCGAAGGCGCAAGCCGCGGCATGCAATCGACCAGCGCGACAAAGCCGTGATCGAGCACCTGCTTCGTGATGCGTGACGCACCGCACATCACATCCACAAATGGCTGCTCGGGGAACTCGCTTCGCGCCTGCCCTGCACTGACCGTCGGCGCTGGCGAATCCGTCTGCGACGCGGCGGGCGGTTTCGTGATCACGCTGTCCTGCTGCGGGCTGCTCATCGGCTGCTCGGCACTCCTGTCGTCGGCTTCGGCTTCGGCAGTGACTTCCCGCGCGCAGCGAGCCAACCGTTGACTTCCGCAAGGGTACCGATTCCGCTGGGATTCCCGCGCGTGTGCAGAATGGGCGGCGCCCCATCTGGGCTGGCGTTCAACCCCACCAGCTTCAGCGCGACCTGCGCCGAATCGATCGCCGCCCCGCCGTGCATCGCCTCGTCACGGGTGCCAGGCCAGCTGCCATCACTCGGCAGACGCGTCTCTTGCCAGACCGCGCTCGCGTCAGCCAACGCCTCGTCCGAGGCGGGCCACACCTGTTCCTGATCCGCGTACACCAGACACGCCCATGCAGTGGAACGCAACGCCACATCCACACGCTTCGCGCGCGCACGGACCTCATCGACGACCGCGAAACCCCAGATGAACGCGCCGAGCGCGAGCGTGATGAACACGCCCATCAGCCAGAGCGCTGCACGCCTCGATCCGACGGGCGCCGCGCTCACATCCGCATCCCCTCAAGTTTGACGCGATCGCGGCGGCGGTGCGGATCGGGCTCGGGCACCGCAGAGAGCAACGCCTGCGTGTAGGGGTGTTTCGGGGCGTGGATCACCTCGTCGCGCGTTCCATGCTCGACAATCTTGCCGTTCCACATCACGGCGATCCGTTGGCACGCGTGGTGAATGACAGCCATGTCGTGACTGATGAAGAGGTACGAGAGTTTGAACTCGCGCTGCAGATCGGCGAGCAGATTGAGCACCTGGCTCTGGATCGACACGTCGAGCGCACTGGTGGGCTCGTCGCAGATGATCAGCCGCGGCTCGAGCGCGAGTGCGCGCGCAATGCCGATGCGCTGCTTCTGCCCACCTGAAAATTCGTGTGGATACCGATCGGCGGCACCTGGCCAGAGGCCACAGCGCGTGAGCAGTTCACCAATGCGCTGCTGAACCTGCTCCCGCGGCACGATGCCGTGCACTTCGAGCGGCTCACCGATAATGCTGCCCACGCGCATTCGCGGATTCAGCGAACCGCCTGGATCTTGGAAGATGATCTGCATTTGCCGCCGAAGTGAACGCAGTTGCACGGCGCCCTGAGCGAAGACATCCGTGCCATCGAACGTGACGCGCCCACTCGTCGCAGGAATCAGCCGCAGGATGGCACGACCGACCGTGGTCTTCCCGCAGCCTGATTCGCCGACAAGACCGAGTGTCTCGCCAGGCTTGATCTCGAAACTCACGCCGTCCACGGCACGCCGATGATCCACGACGCGCTGCAGCAGCCCGCGCCGAACGGGGAAGTGCACGTGCAGATCGTCAACCTGGAGCAGTGGCGCCGACATGGACTGAAGGCTAGCGGAGCGCGGTGAAACAAGCGAAACGCACCGAAACTAACGGAGCGGCAGTTCGATCTCACGAACCTCGCCCGACGGCAGCGCCACGCCGAGCACCACGCTCAACCGACCGAATCCACGCGGCGTCACCGCGCCGCGCGCAAGCCGAACATAAAAGTCCTCGATGGTGGTCACTGCCTGCCCACCGACCGCCACGATCACGGATCCCGCAGGGATCACGCCCGCGATTCGCGACCCAGCGGTGATCTCGCGCACCATCACGCCGCGGCGATACGGTGCGCCAAGCGCTGCGCATGACTCGGGCGTCGCCGTGACGAGATCCGCGAGACCGAACCGCTGCAAGATGTCAGCAAGTTCGACTGCTTCCATCTTCGGATCGCGCTTCGCCAACTCCACCTCGAAGCGCATCTCGTTCCCGCGCTGCTGCGCTGGCTCTGGGCGCCACACCTCAAAGACCACGACTTGGCCTGGTCGACGCGTGCCGACGATCGACGGCACCTTCTCCGCATTGTTCACCCGCACGCCGTCGATCGAGACCACGACATCACCGACCTTCAACCCCGCGCGCGCCGCGGGGCTTTCCGCAGTGACACGCGTCACCACGGCGCCCTCCCCGCTGTAGTGCTCACTGATGCAGAGGAACAGCGGATCCTTCAACTGCGGCGGCAGGATCGAACGGACTGGCTGCACTGCAATTCCCGAGAAGCCCTTCTCCACTTCGCCGCTTTCAATCAGTTGTGCCACGACGAACTCAATGATGTCCATCGGGATCGCCAGGCCGATGCCACCGAACTGTCCCTGACCAAGTGTCGTGCCGCGTCCCGTGGCGATCGCGGTGTTCATGCCGATCACGCGTCCATAGATGTCCGTGAGCGGTCCCCCCGAATTGCCGGGATTGATGGCGGCATCCACCTGAATGAAGTTCTCGTAGTCCACATCGGCAAGCCCTGCGCTGCGCCCGATGCCAGACACGATGCCGGCACTCATGGAGAAGCGGAAATCGAAGGGCGAACCGAATGCGAACACCATGTCGCCCTGCGTGGGGATGTCGATGGAACGCCGCGCAGGCGTCAGATCATCGATGTCCAAACGAAGGACGGCGATGTCGGTCTTCAAGTCGATTCCCACGAGCTGCGCAGGAACGATCTGCCCCGTGTGGAGTTGCGCCTCAATCCGCTCCGCACCATCCACCACATGTCCGTTCGTCACGACATGCCCGAACACGTCGTAGATCCAACCCGATCCGGTGTTCACCAGCGCTCGCCCGCCGCGCGCCGCGCGCCCACCCGCCGCGCTGAGCGAGACGACCGATGGCTCCACGATCGTCGCCACATCACGGGAGACCTGATTGAGTTCCTCCAGCACATTCGACTTGGACAGGCGCTCTTGCGCCGCCGCCATCGCCGCCTCGGATTGCTCGATGGTCAAGGATCGAATCGCGCGTGGCGTCACCACAAGCACCAGCACCGCCGAAACCGCGACGACCGCAGCGGGCAGCAGCGTTTGAACGCGCATCAGGTTGTCCCGCCACTCCCTGCGGACCTGCTTCGCCTCGCCGCGGCTGCGGCGGCGAACGCATCCCGCTGTGAATCCGTCATTGTGTAAGGATGCGGACCAAGATCATTCGTGCGCACGCGTTGCATCCAGCCCCGCGCCGCCGCAAGCAACTGCGGACCGAACTCGATGGCGGGCAGCGCGAATGCGGGCTGCCACGACGTCAGACCAAGCAGATCCTGAAGCACGACGACCTGCCCGTGACAGGCGGGACCTGCGCCACAGCCGATCACAGGTATGGGCGATTCGTGAACCAACTGCTCCGCCACTTCGGCGGGTGTCGCCTCCACAAGCAGCATCTGCGCACCCGCATCGACGAGCGAGCGCGCATCGTCAAGAAGCGCGACCGCATCGACACAGCTCTTGCCCGCGGCGGAATATCCGCCTTGCTGCTTCGACAGTTGCGGTCTCGATCCGATGTGTGCCACGACGGGGATTCCGGCGCGTGACATGCGCGCGACAAGCGGCACGAAGGTGCGGTCCACTTCGACCTTCACCAGATCAGCCATGCCCTCGGTCATGAAACGACCCGCGTTGCGAACGCCTTCCGCATCATCCGCCTGGTAACTCAGAAACGGCATGTCCGCCATCACGAGCGTGTTGGGCGCACCACGCTTCACGCCCGCGGTGAGCGTGATGAGGAAATCAAGCGGCGTATGCACCGTGCTTGGAAAGCCCAGCACCATCTCGCCCGCCGTGTCGCCAACAAGCAGCACTTCGATGCCTGCCTGCTCGAGCCAGCGTGCCGTCGTCGCGTCGTAGCAGGTGAGGCATGAGATGCGCTCACCACTGCGCATCATCTTCCAGAGCGACCGAATTGTCAGCGGCGTGGCTCGTTGCGGCGAATCGGCGACCTCCGAGGAGAGCGTGCGTTGGCTCGCGATGGCCGTGGCGCTTCGGGTTCTATCGGCATGGGAGTGCATGAACGTCTCGTCTCACAGCATAGGTCAGCGGGCGCGCACGATGCGCCATCCGAGCGCAGTTGCGTTCAGCCTGAACCGAAGCCCGTCGGCATTCGACCCACCGAGCCGCGCAGCGGGTTCAAGACCGCATTGTCATGACCGAGCACCAACACATCGGCAATCTCGACCGCTTCGCGAAACGATTCCTGCGCAGTCCGCATGTCTTCGCAGGGCGTCAGGATGCGCCCCTGCGCGAGATGCTCTTCCGTCGCCACGGCGTCGCCCGTCACAAGCACCGTCGACGACGGATTTGCGATCAGCAGCCCTGCCATGCCGGGCGTGATGCCCGGCAGCGGGAAGAGATCGACCCCAGGCGCCAGTCGATCAGGCGCATCCTTCACACGGCGGCTGACCTCGAGCGTGAGCCGCACGAACTCCGCCGCAGCACGCGCCGCACTCCCCTCCGCTGCGGCCGTCTGCTCGCCCTCGGCGCGCTGCGAAACCTCCTCCCCCACCTGTGCAAGCCGTTCACGGTCGGGCGCGTGCATCCACCACTGCGCCGATGGGAAGAGCGAAATGCCGCGGAACAGCGCCGGATTCCTGCACGTGAGAAACACATCGGTCACCGCATCGCACCGCACGGGCGAACGCGACTGCATGCGAGGCAGCAGGATGTTCGGCGGCAGCGATGGATCCACGACGATCAGGCGCTTGCCCGACTCGATGAGCGTGGTGGTCGCATGCGCCTCGCGCACAGGTGCGCGTTCATCCCACAGCGGATGCGCCGCGAGCGTCCCGATCGACAGCACTCGATACTGCACCATCGGTCGCGGCGCTCAGTCGACCTGCGCCTCGTGGGCAAGGCGTGCGATCGAAGTGCTTGGATCACGCAGCTTCTCGGCAATCGCGAGCGCGACGTTCTCAGGAACGAACGGGCGAAGCTTGTCCACGGATCCGCCGAAACCCGCGATCTGACGGATCAGGCTCGACGAGAGGAACGCAAACGCCTCACCGGTCACCACAAAGACCGTCTCGATCTCCGCGACCTGTCGGTTGGTGATCGCCAACTGGCACTCGGATGCGAGGTCCGTGACGTTGCGGATACCGCGGATGATCCCGCACGCTCCACGCGTGCGCGCGAAATCGACCGTCAGACCCGAATAGCTCGCGAGCGAAACGGTGGCGCCCGCGGGATCGCGCCGCACGACATCCGCAACAAGCGGCTCAAGCAGTGCGAGGCGTTCATCGGCGGAGAAGAAGTCCTCCTTGTCGGGATTGCGCCCCACGGCAACCACGACCTCATCGAAGAGCCCGCGCGCACGCGAAAGGACATCGAGATGTCCGAGCGTGACAGGATCGAACGACCCCGGATAGATCGCGAGATGGCGGGCGCGCGGTGTCGACGACATGCTTTGGAGTGTAGAGGTGAACGCGCTGCGCGATGCGTGTTCACGCGCCGCGTTCTCACACCGTCGCGTCAGCGCGCGGACGCCTGCCCTGCGCCGCGCGGCAGCAAACCACCGAGAATTGCGCGGAAATTCTCGCCAAAAACAAAGTTGTGCTCAGGCAACTCAAGCCCAGCGCGATTCTGATCGACATGGCTGAAGATGATCTCGGTCCTGCCGATGTCGGTCCACGCGCCATCGCGGTGATCCCATCGACTGATCACTCCCTTCGTGGATGCGCCCATGTCATCGAGCCGTTCGATCACGGCGTCGTAGCGGATCGATTGTCCCGGAGCCACATCCTGCTCGAACACGGCCTCGGTCACCTTCGCAAGGATGACCTTCTCGGCAAAGTTGCGCACACTCCCCACCAAGATGCCCGCCGTTTGCGCCATCCCCTCGAGCATCAGTGTCGCAGGCATCAACGGCTGTGCGGGTCCGTCCGCCCCCGCCGCAAAGTGCTGATGGAGATGCTCTTCGGCGAGCGAAACATTCTTCACTGCGACGAGACGCTTCGCCGGTTCATGAAGGAGGATGGCATCGATCCACAGCCAGCGCATGGTGAGACGACGATTCCCTTCCCGCCTTAGACAGGCTTCGCCGCACCAGAACTCGCCGTGTGGGCATTCAACTTGGCAGCAACGAAACTCACCAGGCTTGCGACAGTGAATATCTCCGAAACCTTCTCCAACTTCGGGTTCTTCGCGAACTCGGAGAAGTCGACATGTGGCATTCGCTCGCGCAGCAATGCGAGACCAGCTGCGTTCACAACACCGTCCTGGACATACTTGGGATCGTTGATGTTGTCGGGGAAGAGTTCCCCCTGACCGATCTTGAATCCAAACGCCTTCTCGATGCGGAACACGATGTCCAAGAAGTCGATCGACTCGGCGTGCAGATCGGTCGTCAGGCGCGCCCCCATGGTGACTTCTTCCTCATCCACGCCCAGTGCATCCACAAGCACCGTTCGAACCTTGCCAAAAATCTCATCCTGCGTCATTGCTGCGGACCTCCTGTCGTGCGTTCCGGACCCAACCGAACCGTTCGCATTGTAAAGCGTCCGCTTGCTGCTGCGCCGGGCAGCGCCTCAGCACTGCCCGCACGCACGACGGATGCGCTCCCACGGAACACCACCGTGCCATCGCCCTCGACCTTGTCGACGACCGCTTCACTGCGCAGCGAGTCGCCGGGGCGGACAAAGTTGCCGTAACGCAGCGCCCGCACACCGCCAAGCACCATGCGAACGGGCTCGCGCCCTGCCGCTCGGTCCCGCGCAATCAGCGTGAGGCGGGCCGTCTGAACGAGCGCTTCCAGCATGAAAACCCCCGGCAGAACTGGAAATCCTGGGAAGTGGTCCTGCAGATACTCCTCCGCCAGCGAGACCCCTTTGAGGGTCACGGCACGGTCGGGACCGCACTCGATCACCTGATCGACATGACAGAAATGCATGTGGGGCACAGGGTAAGTGATTCGGGCGCGCCTGTCCTGCCGATAACGGGAGCATGGCAAGGAAGCCGTCTTTGGCTATCGCACGCGCGATCCCGTCTGTGGGTCTGCTCCCACCCGCATCACTCACCCGCAAGAGCATCTGGCTGGCATGTGCAGCGGTCTGGCTTTACCTCACCGCAAGCCTCATGAGTTTCTCGGCTGCCGACTGGCCGAGCAACGCGGTCGCCATTCAGCAGGACCCGCCACACAACTGGGGTGGCGTGGTTGGCGCAGTCACCGCATTCGGTCTCTATCAGGCATTCGGAATCGGCATCTGGGTGCTCTTGCTCTGCGCCGGCTACGCGCTCGGCGTGACCGCAACGGGACGCTCGGTCGCACATCCGATTGTGCGGTCCGTCGGTGCGTTCATCGCCATGCTCGCCGTGTCCGTGGTTCATGCGTTGTGGCTTCCCGGGTTCGGTCCGCTCGGCGGCGCCGAAGCGGGACTGATCCCCATGTGGATGGCGGACCAGTTGTGGATGCGATTCGGTGCGCTTGGCGCCAACATCTTTGCACTTGCGGGATGCCTGATCGGCTTTGTGGTCGCGGTGGATGAACTGGTCTTTGCACTCCCGGGCGCACTCGTGCGCGCGATCGAAGCGCTCGATCCCGTGTGGAGATTCGATTACCGCGGCGCAGTCGGAAGTCTTTTTGGTGTCGGTCGACGCAGTCCGTTGCAGCCAATTCCAGTTGGCGGCGTAGAGACGGATAGCCCAGATGATGGGGCGGATGGCGATGGAAATGGGAAGGTTTCTACGGAAACTGCGCTTGACCGCCGCCGCCGACTGATCCGGGGAAACCGGGCAGCGGCGGCCGCGGCAAGCCGCGGGACGGTCCTCGAAGTGAACGAGGATGACGATGCGGGCGAGGCCTACGCCGAAGGCGAAGAGGAGGCGGATGAGACGACCGCCGTCGAGACCGACGATGCGGAAACCCCCTCGACCGAATCCCCACGTCCAGCGCTGAGTGCCGAAGAACTGCGGGAAAAAATCGCGAGAATGCCGGTGCGGATGGCAGGCGGCACGAAGGTGATCGCGCGCGACGAGGACATTCCGCGCGAGGTCGACTACACGGGCTACACCTTCCCAACGCTCGATCTCCTCGATGTGCCGGAAGAGAACTTCTCGCAGCGCATGGAGCAGTTCGTTCGCGAGCAAGCTGGCATGCTGACCGAAACGCTGCAGACCTATGAGATCGAAGGTGAGGTCGTGGGCATCGAGAGCGGGCCAGTGGTGACGCTCTACTCGGTCGAACTCGCGCCAGGCACGCGCGTCGCACGACTCGACACGATCTCAAAGGACATCGCACGCGCACTCAAGGCGCCCAACATCCGCATCATCCCGAACATGACGGGCAAGTCGGCAATCGGCATCGAGGTGCCCAACCGCGAAAAGGAAAAGGTTCGGCTGCGTGAACTCATGTCGAGCGGGCATGCGGAGGGAATGCGGCTGCCGATGTTCCTCGGCAAGGACAGCGCGGGCGAGCCGCTCGTGCTCGACCTCACCAAGATGCCCCACATGCTCATCGCGGGCACCACGGGCTCGGGCAAGTCCGTGTGCATGAACAGCATCATCATGAGCTGGGTCTACACCAAGCGACCCGATGAATTGAAGCTTGTGCTCGTCGATCCGAAGATGGTGGAAATGAGTCAGTTCGCGGACATCCCACACCTGATGGCGCCTGTGGTCACCGACATGAATCAGGCGACGGGCATCCTTGAGTGGACCGTCACTCGCATGGAGGAGCGTTACGAACTCTTCCGGAACACGGGCGTGCGTGACATCCTGGGCTACAACAGCCTCGGCGAGGAGGCGATCTTCGCCAAGTTGAACCCACCCGACGATGCGGCGAAGGCCCGTATCCCAAAGAAGTTGCCGTACATGGTGTTCCTCATCGATGAGCTCGCCGACCTGATGCTCACGAACAAGGAAGTCGAGACGCACATTGTGCGCATCGCACAGAAGGCTCGCGCCGTGGGCATCCATCTCGTGCTTGCCACGCAGCGCCCACAAGCCAATGTGGTGACTGGCCTCATCAAGGCAAACATGCCCTGCCGCATCGGATTCAAGGTTGCCAGCGGCATGGACAGCCGAATTGTGCTCGACCAGAAGGGCGCCGAG
>Ga0194132_10001713_pt1 | contig 43554 bp, 40 predicted proteins | sample TA2KigOf80mmetaG_FD_148612 | JGI IMG/M metagenome (GOLD analysis project Ga0194132, IMG submission 148612) | Freshwater microbial communities from Lake Tanganyika, Tanzania - TA2015054 Kigoma Offshore 80m | ecosystem: Environmental > Aquatic > Freshwater > Lake | place: Tanzania: Lake... | reverse complement strand
GGTCGCGCCAACGCCCCTCGACGGAGGCGCGCTCGCGCGCGCGCTGTGGACCGGGCCTCTGGTCGGCGTCCTGGTCGGGGGATTCGGCGCGGCCGCCTACGGGGTGGCCGCCGCGCTCGGGCTTTCGCCGTGGCTTGCCGCCGCGCTCGCGGTCGGCGCCGCGCTCGTCATCACCGGTGGCCTGCACGAGGACGGGCTCGCCGACACCATGGACGGATTCGGCGGCGGTATGACGCCCGAGCGCAAGCTCGCGATCATGCGCGACAGCCGGATCGGGACTTACGGCGTTTCCGCCCTCGTCCTCGTCCTGGTGTTGCGCGTGGGTGCGCTGGCGAGCCTTGCCGATGCGGCGCTCGTTCTTTCCGCGCTGGTCGCGGCGCACGCGGCCTCGCGCGCGGCGCTACCGGCGTTCATGACGTGGGTTCCGCCGGCCCGAACCGACGGCTTGTCGGCCGCCGCCGGACGGCCGTCGGGCGCAAGCGCCATCGCGGCGATGGTCTTGGGCGTGATCGCCCTGGGGTTCGGATTGGGGCCCGAGCGCGGCGCCGTCGCTTTCATGCTCGTCGGCTCGGCCGGCATGGCGATGGCTTGGCTCTGCCGTCGGCAAATCGGCGGGCAAACCGGCGATGTTCTGGGCGCGCTCCAACAGGTCGGCGAAATTCTGGTTCTGATCACCGCAGCCGCGGAGTGTCCCCTGTGCCCGTAGCTAGGTTCATTCCAGAGCAAGGTTTTCAGAGCAGTTCAGCAGATCTCATAGTCTGCGCAGGACGACAGGCCCTTGTTGTTGATGTGCTTGAACCGCACCTCTTGGCGCCCGGGCAGATCGGTTAAAATTCAGGAAGAAGCTCCCCTTCTGGGTCCTTCCTGGCATGAAAAGCAATACGGGCGGCGAGCGCGTCGAGAAAAACTAGTAAGGCAACGAAAAAATTGATGCAACGTTGCGCGCAACGTGCAACGCGCAACGGGAGTGCGGATACTCTCGATGAGGGAAGTTCAATTTATGGCGCGGATGGTTGCGCCGCAGCTTCCACCGGGCCTGCGGCCCAGGCCTCAAGATCTTTGATGGGCGAGCCGGTATTGGCATCGGCTAGTTCTACGATCCGATCCAGCCGGAGGCATCGAATTTCGTTGTCCGGCTAGGCGTTTCCCTCGATGTATGCCGGCCGGCCGCCGAGGCCGGCGAGTACGCGGCGTACCACGAGGCCGTGACGATCAAAAACGCCAAATGCGGTCTCCACGTCAGCGACGACGGGGATCGCGAGTCCATCGACTAAGATCGGTGCGGCATTGGGGATGGCCGTCAAGGCGGCCGCTTGGGCTTCCGCTTCCTCGCGTTTGATCTGACATGCCGCCAACCTGTCCAAACAAGTGGGACAAGCTCATATAAAGCCCCTGCCACTGCAGCCGATATCAAGCACGCCCCGACTGTTTATCCCTCGTCGATACCGAACTTCCGACCACATGATTCACAAAGTTCAGCGTAACGTCAGCCCCAAGAAGGTTGATTAAGAAGAAGTCTTGCGGCCCTCTCGTCCGTGATCAGCACGTCGATCAAGTTCGCCTTCATGATCGCGCGAATGATCGGAACCTTGAACGACCCGCCGGCCGCGAGAATGACCTGCGGGACGTCACGGATGATGTCCAGGGGAACCGATATGGTGCGCTCGTTGATCTCGTGATCGAGAACGCGCCCTTCGCGGTCCAGGTACTGATCGTTGACCGCCCCAACCGAGCCGGCGGCAACCAGCGATTTCAGTATGTCGGGGGACAGCGCTCCATGCTTGATGGTCCAGGTCTTGGCGGCCGATGCGGCCGAAGATCCGGATACGCGGATAGGATGGGCGCATGGGCGTGGAAGGTAACCGGCCCCCCCTGGTGGCGCCGCGCGGACGGGCGCGACCCCGCTAGTTTATGCCCGCCCTTCCGCCGCCAGGCAATCGCGCAAAAAAATCCGGGGGGTCAATCGGCGAGTTGGCCTTCGAGGGCGAAGCTTTTCACCAGTTCGGCGTCGAGATCGGCGTATATGGCGCGCTCGTAATCGCGGAATGAATCCGTCGTCGAGTCGCGCGGATGAGCAAGGTCGACGGCGCGAATCGATTTGATCTCGCCCGGGCGCGCGGTCATGATCACGATCCGATCGGAAAGCGCGATCGCTTCCGGCACCGAATGGGTGACGAAGACGACCGTCTTGCGGTGTTCCTGCCAAATCGCGAGCAACTGCTTTTGCAGGGCGCGGCGGGTGAGCGCGTCGAGCGCGCCGAACGGCTCGTCCATCAGGATGATCGAGGGATCGGTGGCGAACGCGCGTGCGATGGCGACGCGCTGCTTCATGCCGCCCGACAGTTCGTGTGCCTGCTTGGCGGCGAAATCCTTGAGTCCCACCGAACGCAGGTAATCGAGCGCGATCGCGCGCCGCTCGGCCCGGGCGACTCCCTTGCGTTCGAGCCCGAATTCGACGTTGCCGAGCACATCGAGCCACGGAAACAGGGCGTAACTCTGAAACACCATGCCGCGATCGATATCCGGGCCCGAGATCGGCTTGCCGTCGACCAAGGCCTCCCCCGCCGACGGCGCGAGCAGGCCGGCGAGGATGTTGAGCAGGGTGCTCTTGCCGCAGCCCGACGGCCCGACCAGGGACACGAACTCGCCCGCACCGACTTCCAGCGTCGTCGGCCGCAACGCCTCGACCGTCTCGCCGCCCTCGGTGCGGAAGACCTTGGCGATGCCGTGCACGGCGATGGCGGAACCGGCCGCGCCCATCACACCGCCCCCCACGAAATCCGCCGGTGAATGAACCGGAACAGGGCGTCGAACGCGACGCCCAACACGCCGATTACCACCATGCCGACCAGAACCTTGTCGGCGCGCAGGATTTCCATGCCGTTGGAGATCAGGTAACCGAGCCCCGAGCGCGCCGCCACCAGTTCGGCGGCGATGATCGCGGCCCAGCCGGTGCCGAACGAGATGCGCAATCCGGTGATGATGTTCGGCAGCGCCGCCGGCAGCACAACCTTGTGGAACAGCGACGTGCGATCGTTGCAGCCGAGCACCTGCCCGGCGTGGATCAGGACCGGATCGATCCGCTTCACCCCGGCGACGGTCGAGATTAGGGTCGGAAAGAAGGTGCCGACCAGCACGACGAAAATCTTGCCGAATTCGCCGATGCCGAACCACAAAATCGCGAGGGGAATCCAGGCCAACGGTGAAATCGGCCGGATCAACTCGACTACTGGATCGACCAGGTGCTCGAAACGCGGGATGCGCCCCATGGCGAGGCCGAGCGGAATGGCGATGACGGCGGCCAGGCACCACGCCGACAGCACGCGCGTCAGGCTCGCCCCGATGTGGCGGAACAGCTCGCCCGAGGCGATCAACTCGCCGAGATGCCGGGCCACCGCCCACGGCTGCGGCAGGAGCGACTCGTGCGGCTTGAAGATCGCGACCACCGCCAGCCAGACCGCGACGATGAAGATCGCGGCGTAGACGAACGGCAGCAATCGCCCGAGCACCTCGAGGCCGGACGCGCGTTCGCTGTGGGGCGTGGACATGGCCGCGTGACCCGTAAACGCGCGGACGGGGTTAACCCGCCCGCGCGGTTGCGTCCGACGTCGATCTTTTTATTTCACCATCGCCAGCGCTTTTTCGGCGAAGGTCGGGTTGATCTTCGGATTGTCCTCGGGTTTCAGGATTTTGGCGTCCTTGAGGAACTTGGCGTAGGCGTCGATCATCGCCTTGGTCGGGACCACGTTCTTGCTGTAGACCGAAATACCTTCCGACAGCGAATAGTTGATTACGTTTTCCGGAAAGCCGATTTCCTTCGCCCACAGCTTGGCCGCCGTTTTGGGGTCCTTGAGGATGTAGTCGATCGCCTGGACATTGGCTGTGATCAGGTCCTGAACCACGTCCGGCCGCTTGGCGAGGAAGTCGTCGCGCACATATTCGCCGTTGCCGACGTAATGGCCCTGCATGATCGGCATGATCTTCTCGGCCTTGATCAGGACGCGCGAATGCCCGGCGGCGAGCGCGTTGGAGACGTGCGGGTCCCAGGTAATCCCGGCCGCGACCGATTTGTTCTGCAAGAGGGTCGGCACCTGCGCGCCGTCGGTCTTGAACAGCTTGATGTCGGATTCCTTGAGGCCCGCGTCGGCGAGCGCCTTCAGCAGCAGCGGATACTGCTGCGAGCCTTCGCCCGGAAAGGCGACGTTCTGGCCCTTGAGGTCGGCGACCGATTTCACCTTCGAATCCTTAGGGACGATAATCGCGGTTTGCTCGAGGATGGTAATGGCGATCAGGGTCGCCGGCAGGCGTGAGGCTGCGATCACCGCCGGGCCCATGCCGGCGGAAGCGATCTGCAGTTCACCCGCCGCCAGGGCCTGATTCTCCGGCGCCCCGTAGGCGAAGGAGCGGAACACGATCTTGACGTTGTGCTTCTTTTCGATCGGGCTCAGCAGGTCGAGCGCCTTGGCGATATAGATCGGCATGGTCGCCGGTTGCACGCCGTAATTGACCGTTTCCTGGGCACGCGCCGGGCTGGCGCCGGTCGCCAATGCGGCAACGCACGCCGCGAGCACGATTTTCGTCTTGGTCGTCATAAGAACCTCCCTGTTATCGTCCTGGTTTGGTCTTCGTCCCGGCGGTTCCGCCTGCCGAGCCCGAAAGTTTGGCGAGATCCGGAATCGGGCGCGTGGTTTCGGGATCGCGGGCCAAGACCTGTTCGAGTGCGAGCGCGATGCCGAGCACGCGGTCGTCGGACCCGTTGGGGCCCACGACCTGAATGCCAAACGGCATTCCACGGTGGTCGCGCCCGCACGGTAGCACGGCGATCGCCGGCACTGCCAGCGAGAGGGCATACGCTATCGTATACCAGCTCATATAGGTCGGAAGCTTCTGGCCATTAATTTCGTCAATGAATAGAAGGGCATGGGGAAACGGCGAAATCGCCGTCGCCGGACAGATCAGCACGTCGACCCCGTCGAAGAGCGCGTTGAACCGCTGGTAAATCTTGGTTTGCTCAACCTGCGCCCAGGCGACATCGGCGACGGTGTATTTAAGCCCCCGCTCGGTTCCATCAATGACGTTGCGGCCGAGCAAGTGGCGATGTTTTTCCAGTCGCGTTCCATGTTCGCCCACGCAATAAAGCCCGCGCAGGATTTCGAAGACATCGAGCGCCGGGCCGAGGTCGGGGTTGCGATTTTCGGCGGTTCGGAACGCGGAACGGAAGGAAGCGACTTTCCGGATAAAAACGTCGCGGATCGCATTATCGATCGGCGCGCACCCGAGATCGGCGGAAAAGGCGGCCCGCAGCGACGACAAGTCCGCCGCGACCAGCCGGTCTGGCAGGCGCGCGGCATCCGCAGACGAATACGGGTCCCGTTTGTCGAGGCCGGCTTCGGCCTTGAGCAACAGATGCGCGTCTTCGACCGTGCGCGCCAACGGTCCCAGAACATGAAGTGGGGTAAACCCGCTCGCGCGCGCCATGTACGGAACGAAGCCCGGCGATGGCCGGAATCCGACCACTCCGCAGAACCCGGCCGGCGTGCGGATCGACCCCCCGTAATCCGTGCCGGTCGCGAGCGGCACCATGCCCGCCGCCAGCGCCACCGCCGAACCGCCGGAGGAACCGCCGCACGTTTTCTCGGGATCAAACGGATTGCCGGTCGCGCCGTACACATCGTTGACGGTGTTGGACCCGGCGCCGAACTCGGGCGTGTTGGTCTTGCCGAGCACGATACCGCCGGCGGCGCGGATGTTGAGGATGTGCGGCTCGTCGGCAGCGGGCACATGATCCTTGTAAAGCCGTGAGCCCCAGGTAGTGCGGAGGCCCTCGGTCGCCTCCAAATCCTTGATCCCGATCGGAAGCCCGTGCAGCGGGCCCAACGGATCGCCCCGCATCTGCCGGGCTTCGGCCTCGCGGGCGGTTTTAGGTGCGCGCTCGACGTCGAGCGCCACGAACGCGTTCAACGCGCCGTTGACCGCCGCGATCCGGGCGAGGCAGCTTTCTAGCAGTTCGACCGGCGACAGCTTCTTCGCGCCGATCAGACGCCGCGCCGCGACCGCGGAAAGATCGCACGGTTCCATGTCCCTCTCCCTTCGGCCGGAAGAGTAACCGATCTCGCGATCTCTCGCGACGCTCGGCGTCGCGCCGGGTCGGTGCGCGCTAATCCGTTCTTAACCCGGTTAACCATATCTTTGATATCGCGCGCCTATTCGGCCGGCTGTTCTTGACAGCCGAAGCCATCCTTCGCATGCTGCGGCCAACACGCCTGGGGAACATATCGTATGCTTTTGAGAGCCTTTTTGCCGGTGACGGCGCTGTCGGCCGGTACGTTCGCCCTCGCGCTTTTCGCCGCGTTTCCCCCGCAACCGGTCGTCAACGCACCCGCTCGCCTCGGCGCCGATTCCGAAACCTTCATCAAGGCGCCGCTGTCGATCGGCCATCCCCTGGTCGCGCCGACGTTCTCCTGGTTGTACGGACCGGAACGCTTGGTGCCCGAGGAACCGGCGGCCGACGCGGCGCTCGAAGCGCCGGCGCGGGCCGATTACACCCGCGCCGTTCCGGTGCGCGCGGGCGATACGTTCGCCGCGCTGCTCGCGCGCGCCAACGTCCCGCGCGACGAAGCGGGCGCCGCGCTCGCCGCGCTCAAGGGCATATTCGACGCGAAATCGTTGAAGAGCGGCCTCAGCGTCGACATCGCCTGGTCTATCGCCGCCGGCGAGGACGAAGCCAGCCCGCGCTTCGAGGGGCTCTCCTTCGCGCCCGATTACAGCCGCAAGATCGAGGTCGCGCGGACCGAGGACGGCGGCTTCGTCGCGAACGACGTGCGTCCCGAACTGTCGCGGGTCCTTTTGCGCGCGAGCGGCACCATCGATTCCAGCCTCTATCTCGCCGGAAGGGCCGCCGGCGTTCCGGCGCCGGTGCTGGCGGAACTGATCCGCGCCTACTCTTACGACGTCGATTTCCAGCGCGAAGTCCAGGCCGGCGATTCGTTCGAGGTGGTGTTCGAATCGGTGCGCAACGAGGACGGCCGGGCGGTCCACGCCGGCGCGATCCGCTTCGCGGCCCTGACCATATCGGGCGCGCGCAAAACCATCTGGCGTCACGTCATGGCCGACGGGCACGCTGATTATTTCAACGACAAGGGCGAAAGCGTGAGAAAGGCGCTGCTCAAAACGCCGATCGACGGCGCGCGGTTGACTTCCGGCTTCGGCAAGCGCCTGCACCCGATTCTCGGCTACACCGCCATGCACCGGGGCGTCGATTTCGCGGCACCCATCGGCACGCCGATCTACGCCGCCGGCGACGGCACCGTCGCCATGGCCGAATTCAACGGCGCCTACGGCAAATACGTGCGTATCCGCCACAACGGCCAGTACGCGACCGCCTATGCCCACCTGAGCCGCTTCGGCAGGAACATCGCCGCCGGCAAGCGCGTGCGCCAGGGCGACGTGATCGGCTACGTCGGCTCGACCGGGCGCTCGACCGGACCGCATCTGCATTACGAAATCCTGGTCGGCGGCCAGCAAACCAACCCGCTCAAGGTGAAAATGCCGGTCGGGCCGAAGCTTCAGGGCGCCGACCTCGCGCGCTTCCTCAAGGACAAGGCCGCGACCGAGCGGCAGATCGCCGAGGCCGAGCTGGCCCTTCCCGCCCGCGCCGCCAGCGCGCGACCTTAAGCGTCAACCCATCCCGAAGACGTCCCGGGCGAGATCGGCTGTGGCCGTCCGCCCGATCGCCGCGCCGTGGCGCGCGAGCCATTGATCGGCGGCGGCGTACCCCCGCTCGCGGAGTTTCGCCAGGATGCGCTCGTGGGCGACGAGGCGGCTTCCGCTTCCGCCCTGGCGCAACAGGCCGGTCGCGTCGATGCGATGGAAACGGTGGCGGGCGAGCCGCGCCGCCGCGCTCAACGGCCACAGGCACGAATCCCAGTGCCGCCGCGCCGCGGCGATCCGTTCGATCTCGCGCCGGAGCGGCGCGGTGAAGACGATTTTGTTGACGTGCTCGGCGATCTCGCCGGCGCGGGTCGGCACCTGCTCGCGGCCGACCGGCATCAGCTGGACGAACAGCGTGTCGGCGGCGCCGCCGGCGGCGGCCAGCGCCACCAGCGGCGGATTGGCGCTGTAGCCGCCGTCCCAATAGTGGCGGCCCTCGATCTCGACCGCGTGATGGAGGTGCGGCAGGCACGCGGACGCCAGCACCACGTCGAGGCTGATTTCCGGCGTCGTGAACAAGCGGCCGTCGCCGCGCGCAATGTCGGTGGCGGCGATGTGGAGCGGAAGCGGCGAGCGGCGCAGCGCGTCGAAATCGACGAGCGCGGCGAGCAGTTCGCTGAGCGGATTGAGGCCGAGCGGATTGGCCTGATAGGGCGAGAGCACCCGCGCGGCCAAGTCGATCAGTGTCGCGGGCGACAGTGGCGGGGCGAAATCCCCGTCGAGCGGGCCCGCCTTGGACACCAGCACCGCCCCGGGCAGGCGCGCGACTTCGGTCCAAAACGACTCGAGCTTGGTCTTCGCGCCTGCGCGCCCGCCGTCGGCGAGCCCGGCCGCGAACAGCACCGCGTTGACGGCGCCCGCGCTCGCGCCCGAGAGCGCGGCGATCTCCAAATCCGGCTCGTCGAGCAGCCGATCGAGCACGCCCCAGGTGAAGGCTCCGTGCGACCCGCCGCCTTGCAGCGCGAGATTGAACCGCGCACCTCACGGGCCGGCGCGGCGCGCCAGAAGCGCGCCAGCGCCGTGAACCGCAGGCGGCCAGGCGTCGGACGCGCGGGCATCGGGGGCGAAAGTTGGGTCGAAACGGGCATCGCGGGTCTCCGAGACGGCCGACAAGCGGCGCCGGCCGCGATTATTGCAATGAAGCAAATATTGTATGAAGCCAGCGAAAATCAAATGAAATTATTATTTGCAATGAAATATCAACGGGTCGGACACGAAGTGGACCTATCGCGCGCGCCCTGCGTCCGCGCCCGGCCCGAACGCGATTCACTCCGCCGCTTTTTTCAGTTTTTCGCCGTTGATGGCCAGCGCGCCGTCGCCTGCGGTCACGCGCACGGTTTCGCCGTCCTTGATCTTGCCCGCGAGCAGCCGTTCGGCGAGCGGATTCTGCAGGGAACGTTGGATCACGCGCTTCAAGGGCCTGGCGCCGTAGACCGGATCGAAGCCTTGGGATGCGAGCCAGGTGCGCGCGCGCGAATCCAGCTCCAGCGTCACCTTGCGCTCGGCCAGCAGCTTCTTCAGGTTGCCGAGCTGGATCTCGACGATGCCGTCCATCTGCGCGCGGGTCAGCCGGTGGAACAGGATGATCTCGTCGAGGCGGTTCAGGAATTCGGGTCGGAACGCGCGCCGCACCACCTCCATCACCGGGCCGCGCACTTCCTCCGAATCGTGGCCTTCGTCCTGCGCCGCCAGGATGTCGCCGCCGAGATTGGAGGTCAGCACGATCAAGGTATTGCGGAAATCGACAGTGCGGCCGTGGCCGTCGGTGAGGCGCCCGTCGTCGAGCACCTGCAACAGCACGTTGAACACGTCTGGATGCGCCTTTTCGATCTCGTCGAACAGGATCACCTGGTAGGGCCGGCGGCGGACCGCTTCGGCCAGCGCGCCGCCTTCCTCGTAGCCGACGTAGCCGGGCGGCGCGCCGATCAGGCGCGCGACCGCGTGCTTTTCCATGTATTCGCTCATGTCGATGCGCAAGAGCGCCTGTTCGTCGTCGAACAGGAATGCGGCCAGCGCCTTGGTCAGTTCGGTCTTGCCGACGCCGGTCGGCCCCAGGAACAGGAACGTGCCGATCGGGCGGTTGGGGTCCTGCAGCCCGGCACGGGCGCGCCGCACGGCGTTGGAAACGGCGGCGAGCGCCTCGTCCTGGCCGATGACGCGCCCGCGCAGGCGCTCTTCCATCTTGAGCAATTTTTCGCGCTCGCCCTGCAGCATCTTGTCGACCGGAATCCCGGTCCAACGCGAGACCACGGCGGCGATGTGCTCGGGCGTCACCGCCTCGTGCAACAGGCCGGCTTCGCCCGCCTTCTCGGCCGCCTGCAGTTTGGCCTCCAGGCGCGGGATCAGGTCGTATTGCAGTTCGCCCGCCTTTTCGTACTTGCCCTCGCGCATGGTCGCCTGCAGCGCGATGCGCGCCTGCTCCAGCTGTTCCTTGAGCTTGGTCGCGTTGGCGAGGGTTTCCTTCTCGCCCCGCCAGCGCGCGGTCAACTCCTCGGAACGCTTCTCCAGCCCGCTCAACTCCTTTTCCAGATTCTTGAGCCGGTCGCGCGAGGCCGCATCGGTCTCCTTGCGCAGCGCCTCGCGCTCGATCTTGAGCTGGATGATGCGCCGATTGAGTTCGTCCACTTCCTCGGGCTTGGAATCGATCTGCATGCGGAGCCGGCTCGCCGCCTCGTCCACCAGGTCGATCGCCTTGTCGGGCAGGAAGCGGTCGTTGATGTAGCGGTGCGACAGCGTCGCCGCCGCCACCAGCGAGCCGTCGGCGATCCGCACCCCGTGGTGCAGTTCGTAGCGTTCCTTGATCCCGCGCAAGATCGAAATCGTGTCCTCGACCGTCGGTTCGCTCACGAATACCGGCTGGAAGCGCCGCGCCAGCGCCGCGTCCTTCTCGACGTGCTTGCGGTATTCGTCGAGCGTGGTCGCGCCGACGCAGTGCAATTCGCCGCGCGCCAGCGCCGGCTTCAGGAGGTTGGAGGCGTCCATACTGCCTTCGGCCTTGCCCGCGCTGACCAGGTTGTGCATCTCGTCGATAAACAGCACGATCTCGCCCGCCGCCGACGTCACCTCGCCGAGCACCGCCTTGAGGCGTTCCTCGAACTCGCCGCGGAACTTGGCGCCGGCGACCAGCGCGCCGAGATCGAGCGCCATAAGGCGCTTGTTCTTGAGGCTTTCCGGCACGTCGCCCTTGACGATGCGCTGCGCCAAGCCTTCGACGATCGCCGTCTTGCCGACGCCGGGCTCGCCGATCAGCACCGGATTGTTCTTGGTCCGGCGCGACAGCACCTGAATCGTGCGTCGGATTTCCTCGTCGCGCCCGATCACCGGATCGATTTTGCCCTCGCCCGCGTCCTTGGTCAGGTCGCGGGCGTATTTCTTGAGCGCGTCGTAGGAATCCTCCGCCCGCTCGCTGGTGGCGGCGCGGCCCTTGCGGAATTCGTTGATCGCCTGATTGAGCTTTTGCGCGGAAAGGCCCTGCCGCGCGAACAGTTTCGCCGACGCCGCATCGGGGCTCATGGCGAGCCCGAGCAGCACATATTCGACCGTAACGTAGGAATCGCCAGCCTTTTGGGCAAGCTGCGCGGCCTGATCGAGCACGCGCGCGGTTTCCGGCGCGAGATAAACCTGACCCGCGCCGGAGCCTTCGACCCGGGGGATTTTCTGCAATTCGGCCGCGACATCCTGGCCGAGGCGGCCAGCATCCCCGCCCGCGCGCTCGATCAGCTTCGCCGCCAGTCCTTCGCGGTCGTCGAGCAGAACGCGCAGCAGATGAAGGCTTGCGAGTTGCTGATGGTTGCTGCGCAGCGCCAAACTTTGCGCGTTTTGAATGAAACCGCGCGCCCGTTCGGTGAATTTTTCGAGGTCCATCGGCCGTCCGTCCGGAGTGGATTTAACCCCAGACTAAATAAGGGCGCCCGCCGATTTCGCAAGCGGGCCCTGCCCCTCGCGTTAAGGCTTCCTCATGTCAGGTCGGCTGCGGACTTGGCGGACGGGCGTCTCCGGCTTCCTCGCCGGCTTGGTCGAAGCCCGCTTCGGGCTGGCCGTCGAGGCCGACCGGCACGGACGACGGAACGTTCGGATTGGTCCCCGGCTGACCGCCTTGCGGAGGGCGAGCGCCGCCGTTGCCCTGGCGGTTGGCATTGTCGAAATTGAGGATCCGGTAGTAATGCTCGGCGTGCTGAAGGTAGTTCTCGGCGGCGATGCGGTCGCCCTGCGCGGCGGCGTCGCGCGCGAGCGCCAAGTACTTTTCCAGGACTTGTTGCGCGGTGCCGCGGATTTTGACCTCCGGCCCGCTGCTTTCGTAGCTGTGATGGCGGTGGCCGTGATGGCCGCCGTGACCGTGGAATCGGCGGCCGTTGTTGTCGGGCGGCCTGCCGCCGCGCCTCATGTTCGAACCGTATTTCATGACACCTGTTGGATTTTGAAAAAGAACGCCCCCGCCTCGGCGACTATCGCCTCGGCGCGTCCGCGCGGCCAAAAACCACTCTCTCGTCGGTCATCGACAACCGGCTATGGGGGAGCGAAAACGGGCAGGTTCCGCGCTTGGCGATCCGAAAAACTCAGCGGATATCGAACCGGCCCACGGAAAAAGCCTAGTCGGGATCCCCCACTTTTCCAACCCCTATTTTGGCGCCGCGCCCACGCGAACGCGATTTCGCCGGGGCCGTGGCCAGAACGACACACCTGGGCCTGCCCGCGAGATCGCGCCGGATTTCGGCGACGTGGAGACCGGCGCCCCGGGCCAGGGCGTGAACCGCGCCCGCCTGGCGCCAGCCGATTTCGAGGCACGCGAAGCTGGCACGTCCGAGCAGGCGGGAAAGCCGGGGCATGATGCGCCGGTAGGCGGCAAGACCGTCCCGGCCCCCCACCAGCGCCCGCTTGGGATCGTGGAAGCGCACCTCGGGTTCGAGGGTCCGCCATTCCCGTGCCGTTACGTAAGGCGGATTGGCGAGAACTATGTCAAACGGTCCGGCGAGCCCTTTGGCCCAATCGTTCCGCCGCCAGCGCGCCCGGTGCGCGAGTCCGAGCCGAGCCGCGTTCGCCCGCGCGCAGGCGAGCACCGCTGGTTCCGCGTCCACCCCGAGGCCGACCGCGCGCGGCAATTCGGCAAGCAGCGCGAGCAACAGGCAGCCCGACCCGGTGCCGAGATCGAGTACGCGGAGCCGGGCGGAGCGATCCCGGACGCGGGCGAGCGCGGCCTCGATCAGGGTTTCCGATTCCGGCCTCGGCACCAGCGTCGCCGCGTTGAGACGAAAGGAGAGGCTCCAGAATTCGCGCTCTCCGGCCAGCCGCGCGAACGGAACCCGCGCGACACGCGCGGCGACCAACAGGGCGAAAGCCGCTTCCTCGAGCGGAGCGAGCGGGCCCGCTTTGCGCGCGAATACTTCCGCCGGGCTGGCTTGAAGAGCGAGTTCGGCGAGCCGGCGCGCTTCGCGCGGGGCGTCCTCGATCCCCGCGCCAGCAAGAACGCGCGCGGCCTCCGCCAAGCGTCGGGCGAGCGGCACCGATAAATAGGTCATGCGATTTCGGCGAGTCGGGCGGCCTGATCGTCGGCGATCAGGGCTTCGACGAATTCGTCCAGTTCGCCGTCCAGAACGCGGTCGATCTTGTGCAGCGTCAGGTTGACCCGATGGTCGGTCACCCTCCCCTGGGGAAAGTTGTAGGTTCGGATGCGCTCGGAGCGGTCGCCGGTGCCGACCTGGCTCTTGCGCGCGGCGGCGCGCTCGGATTCGCGCTTTTCACGTTCGTGCTCGTAAAGGCGGGCGCGCAGGAGCTTCATCGCCTTGGCCTTGTTCTTGTGTTGTGATTTTTCTTCCTGGCAGGCGACCATCACGCCGGTCGGAATGTGGGTGATGCGGACCGCGCTGTCGGTGGTGTTGACGTGCTGGCCGCCAGCGCCTTGCGAACGGTAAGTGTCGACGCGCAAATCCTTGTCCTCGATCTTGAGGTCCACGTCCTCGGCCTCGGGCAGCACGGCGACGGTCGCGGCCGAGGTGTGGATGCGCCCGCTCGCCTCGGTCACCGGCACGCGCTGGACCCGATGCACGCCCGATTCGAACTTGAGCCGGGCGAAAACGCCCGCGCCCGCGATCTCGGCGATTCCTTCCTTGAGGCCGCCGAGCCCGGTGTCCGACATCTCGATCGGCTGGAATTTCCAACCATGACGGTCGGCGTAACGCTGGTACATGCGGAAGAGATCGGCGGCGAACAACGCCGCTTCCTCGCCGCCGGTGCCGGCGCGCACCTCGAGGATCGCGCTTTTTTCGTCGGCCTCATCCTTCGGGATCAGCAGCAGCCGCACGCGTTTTTCCAATGCCGGGAACTTCTCCTTGAGCGCGAAATATTCGCTTTCGGCGAGCTTTCTCATTTCGCCATCCGAAGTCTCGTCGGCCATCAGCGCCTTCAGGCCCTCGGCCTCGGCGCGCGCCTTGTCGAGCGCGTCGATCGCCTCGACCACCGGGCCCAAGTCGGCGTATTCCTTGGCGAGTCTGGCGAAGTCGCGACCCGCGTCGCCGGACGACATCAGGTGCGCGAGTTCGTCGCGCCGCGCCTTGATGCGCCCGAGCTTGTCGTCGATGTTCACGGCTTGCCGTCCTTGTCCGTCCGTCCGTTGTCGCCGAACAACTCCTTCAGCGCGCGTTCGGCGTCGGCGATGCCGAACCCGGCGCGCGGGTGTGCGGCGAGCGAGCGCAGCGCGATCGTCGGCGCATGCAGCAGCCGGTTGACCAGCAGCCGGGTCGCCTTGTCGGCGTCGCCGCCCGCGTCCTTGAGCGCGGCGGCGCGCGCGTCCTCGAAGGCGCGGCGCAGGTCGGCGAGCGCCGGCACCGCCTGGCGCATCAGGCGATCCTGAAGAAACGCGCCCACTTCGTCCTCGAGCACCTCGCGCGCGCGGGTGCTTTCCTGCTCGCGGCCGGCGCGGCCACGCATCGCCACCCGTTCCAGGTCGTCGAGGGTATAGAGAAACGCGCCGTCCAAGTCATTGACCGCAGGCTCGATGTCGCCCGGCACCGCCGCGTCGATCAGGAACATGGGACGGCGCCGCCGTAGGCGCAAGGCCTCGCGCACGTCGGCGGCCGAAATCGCTCGGGCACGCCCGCCCAAGGACGCCAACACCACGTCGGCGCCGGCCAGCCGCTCGACCAGCGGCTCGAATCGAGCGGCGTGGCAGCCGAACCCGCGCGCGGCGGCCTCCGCCCGGCGCGGGTCGGGATGGATGACGGTCAACGCGGCGAGCCCCGCCGCCTGGAGTTCGCGCGCCATGACTTCGCCCATGTCGCCGCCCCCCAGCACGAGCGCAGCGCGGGGCGCGAGATCGCCGAAAATCTCGCGCGCGATTTCGACCGCGGCGGCGGCGATGGAGACCGGCCGGCGGCCGATGTCGGTTTCGCTGCGGATGCGCTTGCCGGCGGCGAGCGCCGCCTGCATCAAGGCGTCCATTTCCGGACCGACGAAGCCGAGCTCCCGGGCGAGCGCGTACGCGTCCTTGACCTGCCCGAGCACTTCGGGCTCGCCCACCACCAGACTGTCCAAGGATCCGGCAACGGCGAAGGCCTGGCGCACGGCGTCCTCGTCGTGAAGGGCGTAGGTCTGGCCCGCCATCTCCGCGGGCGATACCGCGCCGTGGGCGGCGAGGAGGTCGAGAACGACCCGCGCCGCCGCATCCGGATCGGGGTGCGCCGCCTGCACCTCGATCCGGTCGCAGGTCGAAAGCACGATGCCCTGGCGGATTCCGGCCGCGCGCAAGCGCTCGATGAATCCGGGCAGCGCGTGTTCCTCGATGAACAGCTTGTCGCGCAGCGTGATCCCGCTGGAGCGGTGGTTGACGCCCACGACCACGTAGCGTGCGGGAGATTGGTCGCTCATGGCCCCGCTATCGGTCGCGGGCGAGGCGGTCCTCGAGCGCGGACAAGGGCACTTCCGCCTGTTCGCCCGTGGTCATGTCGCGCACCGTGGCGATCCCACGCGTCAATTCGTTTTCGCCGAGTACGACCGCGATCCGCGCCCCGATCTTGTCGGCGCGTTTCATGCGCTTGCTCATGTTGCCGGAAAACGCCATGTCGGCGGCGATGCCGGCGCGGCGGAGTCGCTGCACGATCTTGAGCGCGGCGGCGACCTCGGCCGGGCCGACCGGGACCACGGCGACGGGGGGCGCCTCGGGCGCGGGCTCGGCCAACAGGAGCGCAAGCCGTTCAATTCCCGCCGCCCAACCGATGCCCGGGGTCGGCGGGCCGCCCAGCTGCTCGACCAAGCCGTCGTAACGACCGCCCGCCAGCACGGTGCCCTGCGCGCCGAGGGCCTCGGTCGTGAACTCGAAGGCGGTGTGACTGTAATAATCGAGGCCGCGCACTAGGCGCGGGTTCAACCGGTACGGCACGCCGACGGCTTCCAGCGCGCGGCACAAGCCGTCGAAGAACGCCCTCGAGGCATCGTTGAGACTGTCACCCATCGGCGGCGCGCCGGCGACGATACGCCGGTCGCCTTCGTCCTTGGAATCGAGGATACGGAGAGGATTGCGCTTGAGCCGCGCCTGGCTATCTTCGGAAAGCTGCGCGACGAAATCGCGCAAATACGCGACCAGCTTGTCGCGGTAGGCGGCGCGACTTTCCGGGTCGCCAAGGGTGTTAAGTTCGAGCACGCATTTGTCGGCGACGCCAAGCTCCTCCAGCAGATGCCGACCGAGCGCGATCACCTCGGCGTCGCCGAGCGGATCATTTATGCCGAGCAGCTCGACCCCGATCTGGTGGAATTGGCGCATACGGCCCTTCTGCGGGCGTTCATAGCGAAACATCGGCCCGCGATAGAAGAGCTTGAGCGGCAATTGCTGTTGCAGGCCGTTGGAGAGGAACGCGCGCACCACGCCGGCGGTGTTTTCCGGGCGCAACGTGACGCTGTCCCCACCCTTATCCTGGAACGTATACATTTCCTTGGTCACGATGTCCGAAGTGTCGCCGAGCGAGCGTGCGAACACGTCCGAGAACTCGAAAATCGGCGTCGCCATTTCGGCGTAGCCGTAGCGGAGCGCCAACGCGCGCGCCGTTTCCTCGACGCGGCGGTGGCGGCGCATCTCCTCGGGCAATATATCGCGGGTGCCGCGAACCGGCTGCAACGCGGGCATCGGCGGGGCCTCGCTATCGGGACGCGGCGCGTTGGGCGGGCGCGGGCGGGTTTTCGGCGGCGGCGGACACGCGTCGAGGATAATGGCTGGCAACGTAATCCTCGACCATGCGTTGAAAGTCCTCGGCGATGCCGGCGCCGCGCAGCGTCGCGACCTTCCGCCCGTCGACGAATACCGGCGCCGCCGGTTCCTCGCCGGTGCCGGGCAGGCTGATGCCGATATTGGCGTGCTTGCTTTCGCCCGGACCGTTGACGATGCAACCCATCACCGCGAGCGCCATGGTCTCGACGCCGTCGCGGGACTTGCGCCATTCCGGCATGCGCGCGCGCACGTAATCCTGGATCTTGCCGGCCAGCTCCTGGAACACGGTGCTGGTGGTCCGCCCGCAGCCGGGACATGCGGTGACCAAGGGCGCGAACGAACGCAATCCCATGGTCTGGAGAATTTCCTGGGCGACGATCACCTCGCGGGTGCGGTCGCCGCCCGGCTCGGGCGTGAGCGAAACGCGAATGGTGTCGCCGATGCCTTGCTGCAGCAGCACGGCCATCGCCGCGGTCGAGGCGACAATGCCCTTGGAGCCCATGCCGGCCTCCGTCAAACCGAGATGCAGCGCGTAATCGCAGCGTCGGGCGAGATCGGAATAGACGGCGATCAGGTCCTGCACGGCGCTGACTTTGCACGAGAGCACGATCCGGTCGCGTCCGAGGCCGATCTCTTCCGCGCGCCGGGCGCTGTCCAAGGCCGAACGCACGATCGCCTCGCGCATCACCGCGTTTGCGTCCTTGGGCGACGGCAATTTGGCATTTTCATCCATCAGATGCGCGAGCAATTCCTGATCGAGGCTGCCCCAGTTGACCCCGATCCGCACCGGACGGCCGTATTTGAGCGCCATTTCGATCATGGTGCCGAACTGGCGGTCCTTCTTGTCGCGAAAGCCGACGTTGCCGGGGTTGACGCGGTATTTCGCAAGCGCCTCGGCGCAGGCCGGGTGCTCGGCCAAGAGCTTGTGGCCGATGTAATGGAAATCGCCGACCAGCGGCACGGTGACGCCGCGTCGTTCGAGCAGCTCGCGAATGCGGGGCACGGCGCGGGCGCTTTCTTCGCGATCGACCGTGACGCGCACGAGTTCGGAGCCGGCCCGCGCGAGGTCGGCGACCTGCGCCGCCGTCGCCTCGGCGTCGGCGGTGTCGGTATTGGTCATCGACTGGACGACGATGGGCGCGCCGCCGCCGACGATCACGCCGCCGACGGACACGGGAACGCTCTGACGCCGGACTCCCGGCTCGACCGTGCTGGACATTGAAAAACCCGCTTCGACAGTTCGTTAAGTATCGCCTCTCGCAGGCCCGACCGCAATGGCGCGCGCGGACACGTCCGCGCGCCCGATGCGGTGCCCCCTATGCGGGGTCCGCGGGCGCGGTGCTATTCGGATACGGCGGTGCCTTGCTTAAGGCTTTCGGCGTCGAGCGCGATCGAACGTCGGACCGCGCCTTCGGGACCGAGCGACGGCACGGCCGCGCCATCGACGCGGATTTCGAGCGCGCCGGCGTTACCCGTGAGCAGGCTCAACCCCCCGCGATCGGGCGCCGTGTAGGTCTCGCCCTCGCGCAAGAGCCGGGTGAGGAGAAGCTCGTTGGCGCCGCCGTCGCGCACCTGGATCCAGCTGTCGGCCTTGGCCAGCACCTCGATGCGCGGGCGTTTCGGTTTTTCGGGCGGCGTTGCCGCCGGCGCCAAGGCCGCGATCGCCGTTTGAGTCGCCGCCGGAGCTGCCGCGGGCGGGAACGAGGAAGCGGACGACGGGGTCGGCAACGAGGGGGCCACGGACGCAGGCGCCGGAGTGAGCGTGGGTGCGGGCAATGCGGCCGCAGTCGCGGCGGGTGGCGGGGCGGTCCGGCCGTCGTCGCGCGCGAGACGCTCCGGAACGGGAGAAACGCGCGCGATCAAATCGCCATCGCGCGACGTTCCCGCGAGATATGCGCCGTAGGCGACCGCCGCCGCTACCAGGCCGACCATCACGACCGCTCCGCTCGGCATCGAACTTTCGGCCAGCGGCACCGGGAAAGACAACGACGGTTTCGTAACGGCAATCTCGGTTTCCGCACGCAAGCGCCGAATCACTTCCTCGCCGTCGAGCTCGAGATAGTTGGCGTAGGTGCGCACGAAGCCCATTGCGTACGCCGGGCCGGGTAATTCGTTGAAGCGACCGGCTTCGATCGCCTCGAGGTGGCAGAGACGAATGCGCAGCACATCCGCGACTTGCGGCAATTCCTCTCCGCAACGGACACGGCTTGCGCGCAACAACGCGCCGACGCCTTCACCGCTCTTGGCTTTCGTTTCTTCCATCGGTCCGGCCAAAACGAGTTCTCCGTTTTCTCGCGCGCGGTGAACAGAATTTTGCAAAAAAATCGAGTAATTTCAAGAGCAAATGGATTTTCGCCGAAAATTACACCGCGAGCCTGCGCTCGCGCGCAAACCTTTCGAGCGCCGCGCGCGGCGGTTCCCGGCCGTCGCCGGCGACGGTCTGTACTAACGCCTTGACCTCGTTAAGGTTAACCGACCGGATCATGTCCTTGATGAGTCCGATCGCCGGCGGCGACATGGACAGGTCGCGAAAGCCCAAGCCGATCAGCGCCAGCGCCTCGAGGGGACGGCCGGCCATTTCTCCGCACAATCCCACCGGGCAGCCGGCGCGCCCGGTGCGCGCGACGATATCGGCGAGGCATGTAAGCGCCGGGGGCGACAGGGGATCGTAGCGTTCCGCCAATCCCGGCGCGGTACGGTCGCTGGCGAACAGAAATTGCAGGAGATCGTTGCTGCCGACGGAAACGAAATCCGCGCGCGCGAGCAGAGCCTCCAGATCGAACAACAGCGCGGGGACTTCGAGCATCGCGCCGATCAGGAACGGTTCGGGAAGCTTTCGTCCGGCCTTGCGCTCGCGCGCGATCTCGCGTTCGAAGATCGCGCGTGCGGATTTGAATTCCTGGACCGTGGCGATCATCGGGAACATGACGCGCAACTCGCCGCCCGCCGCCGCCTGGATCAAGGCGCGCGCTTGCTGGCGCAGGATCGCGGGCCGGTCGAACGCGACCCGGATCGCCCGCCAGCCCATCGCCGGATTTTCTTCGCCCGCGCGGTCCCAATAGGGCGCCATTTTGTCGCCGCCGACGTCGAGCGTGCGAAAGACAACCGGCTTTCCCCTGGCCTGCTCGCGGACGCGCACGTAGAGATCGCGCTGGGCGGCGACGTCGGGAAACGTCGGCCGGACCAGAAACGGAATCTCGGTGCGGTAGAGACCTACCCCGTCGGCGCCGAATTCGTGCATCAGGCTCATGTCGAGCAAAAGACCGGCATTGACGTTGACCGCGATCCGCACTCCGTCACGGGTGACGGCGGGTTCGTCGCGCCGCTCGACGTAACCGGCGCGTCGCTCGGCGCCGGCGCGAATCGCGTCGCGGAACGCCTTTTTCACGTCTTCGCCGGGACGAACGATCACCTGGGCGTTGTCGCCGTCGACCACCACGTCGTCGCCCGGCTCGATCTCGGCGAGCGCGCGGGCGCAACGGCCGACGATCGGGATTTCGAGCGCGCGCGCAAGCAATGCGGCGTGCGACGTCGCCGAGCCTTCTTCCAGCACCACGCCGCGCAAACGGGCGGGATCGAAGTCGAGCAACTCGGCGGGTCCGAGCGCGCGGGCAACCAGCACAATGTGTTCGGGCAAGGCCGGACGCGGGCCGCCGTCGCGCCCGGGCGCGCCGTCGATCAGATGCTGAATCAGCCGGTTGGCGAGATCGTCGAAATCGTCCACCCGTTCGCGCAAATAGGAATCGTCGACCTGGGCCAGTCGCGCGCGGATGTCGTTTTGGACCTTCTGCACCGCCGCTTCAGCGGTCAGGCCGCCGTCGATCGCCGCCTCGATCCGGCCGAACCAACCGGCGTCCTCGGCGATCATCCGATAGGTGTCCAGAACGTCGCGGTGCGCGCCGGCGGCTTTCAGCTTTCCCGCGCCGAACAGCTCGTCGAGGGCGCCGTGCATGTCGGCGAAGGCGCGCCCGAGCCGCTCGCGTTCGGCCGCCGGATCGTCGGCGACCATGCGGTCGATGGCGAAGCGCGGGCGATGCAGAACCGCGGTGCCCAGGCCGACGCCGGGGGAAAGCCGCATGCCGACGATTCGTTGCGGCTTGGTCGCAATCACGCCCGCCTCGCGCGCGCCGACCGCCTGACCGAAGCGCGCGCCCGCGATCATCTCGGCGAGCACCATGGCCACCGTCTGGAGGGTTTCCACTTCCTCGTCGGTGTAATGGCGCCGGGTCCGATTTTGGACCGCGACCACGCCGACGACGAAGCCATCGCGCAGGATCGGCACGCCCATCATCGAGTGGTAGATTTCCTCGCCGGTTTCCGGCCGGTAGGCGAAATTAGGGTGGGCCTGGGCGTCGGCGAGCGCGAAAGGCCGCGCGCCGGCGGCGATGTCCCCGACGATGCCCTCGCCGACCTTAAGCCGGGTCCGGTGCACCGCCTCGGGCTTCAAACCCTGGGTCGCGAACAACTCCAGCACGTCGCCCGGCCGGCGGACATAGATCGAGCACACCTCGGCCACCATGTCGGCGGCGATCACGGCGACGAGGCGCTGAAGGCGGCTGCCGGCGTCGCCCGGCCCGGCCATGACGTCGCGCACGCGCGCAAGCAGGCGCCGCGACGCCGGCTGCGCCTTGGACGAGTGAAACGGCGGATGCGGATCGTGCGGGATCATGCTCGCGATCGCCTGAAATTCGGCGGGATCGCCCCCTTCGCGATCCCTCCGCCGCCGCCCTAGTCGGCGTCGAGACCGTAGGCCGAATGCAGCGCGCGGACGGCGAGTTCGGTGTATTCCTCGGCGATCAGGACGCTGATCTTGATTTCCGACGTGGTGATCGCTTGGATATTGATGCCTTTCTCGGCGAGCGCGCGGAACATGCCGAGCGCGACGCCGGCGTGGCTGCGCATGCCGACGCCGATAACCGAGACTTTGACCACGTTCTTGTCTTGGATCAGCCCGGCGTAGCCGAGGTCCTTCTTGCGCGCCTCCAGGATGGCGACGGCGCGATCCAGGTCCGCCTTGGTCACGGTGAAGGTGAGATCCGTGGTCTTGCCGTCGGCGGAGACGTTCTGGACGATCACGTCGACGTTGACATTGGCGTCCGCGAGCGGGCCGAATACGGCCGCGGCGACGCCGGGTCGGTCGGCAACCGCCGCGAGCGTGATTTTCGCTTCATCGCGGCTGTAGGCGACGCCGCTGACCAGGGCTTTTTCCACGATTTCGTCCTCGTCCACCACGAGGGTTCCGGGCGCGTCGGAGAAACTCGACAGCACCTGCAGCCGGACGCCCTGCTTCATCGCCAGTTCGACCGAGCGCGTCTGCAGAACCTTCGCGCCGACCGAAGCCATTTCGAGCATTTCTTCGTAGGTGATTTTATCGAGCTTCCTCGCTTTGGCAACGATGCGCGGATCGGTGGTGTAAACCCCGTCCACGTCCGTATAAATGTCGCAGCGGTCGGCCTTGAGCGCGGCCGCCAGCGCCACCGCGCTGGTGTCGGAGCCGCCGCGCCCGAGCGTGGTCACCCGCCCGTTTCGCGTCACGCCCTGGAAACCGGGCACGATCGGCACCTCGCCTGCGGCCATCGCCGCCAGCAAATCCTCGGCCGCGATCGAATCGATGCGCGCCTTGCCGTGGGCCTCGTCGCTCATGATCGGGATTTGCCAGGATAGCCAGGAGCGCGATTTAAGGCCGAGCGCTTGCAGCGCGAGCGCGGTCAGGCCCGTGGTCACCTGTTCGCCGGTTGCCACCACCACGTCGTATTCGCGATCGGCGGCGAGCGCCGCGCCGGGGTCGTGCGCCACGCGACCGCGGAGTTCGTTGACCCAGGTGACCAGTTGGTTGGTGACCCCGGACATGGCCGAAACCACCACCGCAACCTCGTGACCGGCGTCGCGCTCGCGCTTGACGCGCGCGGCCACCGCCCGGATGCGCTCCAGGTCCGCGACCGAGGTGCCGCCGAATTTCATCACGATCCGCGCCATGGGAGCCTTTCGCTCGTGGATGCGGGTTGCGCCGTGGAAAGCGGGGTTACATACTCTGTCGGCACCCGACTGGCAATAAGCCGACATGGCCGCTTCCCGCACCCGCTTGCGCCCGACGCCCCGGCACCGCCCCTCGACGCGAGACGAGGACGAAATCGCCCGCTTTGAGGCCGACGCCGGAGATTGGTGGCGGTCCGACGGCGCCTTCGCGGCGCTGCACCGCCTCAACCCGGTCCGCATCGCCTTTATCCGCGATGCCGTGGTGGCGCACTTCGGGCGCCCCGGTAGGGGCGCGTCATCCAAATATGCGCGCGGGGATTCGCCCGCGCGCCCGTTGAAGGGCCTCGACGTGCTCGACGTCGGCTGCGGCGGCGGCATCGTGTGCGAGCCGCTCGCCCGGCTCGGCGCGCGCGTGACCGGGATCGACGCCGGCGCCGACAACGTGCGCGCGGCCGCCCTGCACGCCCGCGCCTCGGGTCTCGACATCGCCTATCGCGCTGCCGCGCCCGAAGACTTGATCCGCGACAAGGCCCGCTTCGACGTCGTGCTCAACATGGAGGTGATCGAGCACGTCGCCGATCCGGGAGCGTTCGTCGAAACCTGCGCCACGCTGGTGCGGCCGGGCGGGCTGATGGTGCTCGCCACCCTCAACCGCACGCTGAAGTCGCTGCTGCTCGGCAAGATCGCGGCGGAATACGTGCTCGGCTGGATACCGCCCGGTACCCACGATTGGAGTAAGTTCGTCCGGCCGGACGAACTGGCGGGCATGCTTGCGAATGCGGGGTGCGTCGCCATCCGACGGGCCGGCGTCGCGTTCGATCCGTGGCGTGGCGAATGGCGTCTCGCCGACGACCTCGGCGTCAATTACATGATGTCGGCGGCGAAAGAGAGAAAGCGCGATCCAGCGCGGCGGCGCGGGCCGGCGCGGCCTGCTCAACTGTCGCGACGTGGGCGGCCCGGCAGGGGAAAGACCTCAATCCCCTCGTCGTCGAGGCGGCGGGCGTCGTCCGGGCTGGCCTCGCCATAGATGCCGCGCTCCGGCTTCTTTTCGCCGTAATGAATGCGGCGGGCTTCCTCGGGGAAGGCGTCGCCGACGTAATCGCAGTTCTCCTCGACGTGACGGCGGATATTGCCGAACGCCTCCGCCACTTTGCCGGCGATGGTGTGGGCGGCGTCATCCTTGGGCTCGTCGTCGCCGCGGCTTCCGACCACGCCCCTACCGATGACGTTGGGCGCCATTGGCGCCTTGGCGATCTTGGTCGAGCCGCAAAATGGACATTCGACCGCGCCCTTGCGGTTCTGCGCCTCGAAGCCGGCGCTGCCCTTGAACCAAGCTTCGAACTCGTGATTTTTCGCGCAGCGGAGTTGATAAAGGATCATGGTCCGAAAACTTGGCACATCCGGGGGTGTTTTAAAATGGGAAATGTCCGGGACGCCGGGACGGATTTCCGACCATCACCGTGTCAGACAGCTCCGATCCACACCATAAGATCCCGCGCGCGGTGCTTCCATGTGTGATGTTGCGCCTGCCAAGCCCGACCGTTGGCCGTGATCCGCTCCGTCTCCCGATTGCGCGCGAGCCGACGGCCGATGTTGTCCGCCGCGTCGGCCATGTCGAGTCGAATAACCGCCTCCTCGGGGGCGTGCGCATCGAACCAGCGCGTCGACACGGTCGCGGCCGCCGCGCCCTCGGCTTGGGCGTCGAACACCCGCTCGTGGGTTCCGTGAAATCCGGTGCAGGCGTTGAGCACGATCTTCGCGCGCGCCATCAACGCCTGAATCTCGTCCGCCGGACGCGCGCCGAGAAAAATGAAACCGCAGTCCGCGTGACCCGCGGCAAACGCGTCCCATCCGCCCCCGGCCACGGTCACCGGCAGCCCTCGAAGCGACTCCAACAGTCGCCAGCGCGCATGGGCTCGCAAATAAATGTCGAGCGTCGCGAAGTACGGATGGATCGCATAGGGGTTCCTGACATCGAGCCGGCCGCCGAGAATCTCTTCGATGGCCGCGGTCAACGGGCGCAGCGGCGCGGCGAGGTGGTTTTCGAGCACCGCGTTCAATTCCGCGGCAACCTTGGCGCCGTGTCGGATCCAGCTTTCCCGCGTCCGTTCCGGATTCTCGCATCCGGTGGCCGGAAACAGGAGCGCAATGTCGCGCTCCGCCCACGGCCGGCTCGACCCCGGCTCGGCCGCGTGCGGCAAATGGCGAACCGCGATCGCCGGCGCGACGGCATGCCAATAGTCGAGATCGCAATCGGACACCGTAGTGACGATCCGTCGCCGAATCGGAACCAAAACCTGATCGGCGTAGCCGACCAGCGGGTCGAAATAGATCGAAACCAACGGAAGCCCGATCCGGTCGAAGAGGTTGTTCTCGGCCCTGAGATCGAGACCGAGACCGGTCGCGCTGACGAAGAAATCCGCTTCGCCGCCTGCGACCGCCCGCCGCAACGTTTCGGCGAAGTCCGGCCGGCGAACGTCGAGCAGGTACGCACCCACGCCGCAAGCGGCGAGGCCCCGCGCCAATCCCGCCAGCATGCGTGCCACGTTGCCGTGGAGTACGTCACCGGTGAACAGTATGGCCTTCTTCATTCGTAGGGTTTCGAACCGTGAACTCCGACCGTCGGGGAGTATATTCGGCGGCAGGCGAAATCGTGCATAATGATGATGGTCCCGCCCGACATGATGCCCGAATCCGCAAAGACCGACGACGAGCTCCGTGCCCGCCACCTGCGCGTGGCCGAGCCGTCCCCCTGGGTCGCGCGTTTCGCCCACCTGGTTCCGGCCAAGGGCTTGGTGCTCGATCTCGCCTGCGGCGGCGGACGACACGCGCGCTATTTCGCCGGGCGCGGCCACCCGGTGGTGGCGCTCGACCGCGACACGACGGCGCTCAGGGAATCCGCTCCGGCCGGCGTCGAAATCCTCGCCGCCGATCTCGAAAACGGCGCGCCGGTGTTCGATCCGCCCGGCCCGCTCGCCGGACGCGCGTTTGCCGGCATCGTTGTCGTCAATTATTTGTATCGCCCGCTTTTGCCCCGGCTACTCGCCCTGCTCAATCCCGGCGGCGCGTTGATCTACGAAACCTTCGCGCGCGGCAACGAACGCTTCAACCGGCCGCGCAATCCCGATCACCTGCTGAAGGCGGGCGAGCTGCTGGAATTCGCGCGCGGCGGGCTCCAGGTCGTCGCCTACGAGCACGGGGTGGTCGAGGGCGATCCGATCCCCGGTGTCAAACAGCGCCTCGCCGCCGTCAACGATCTCCGGCGCTCGACCCGCGCGGCGGCGGGCGAATCCCTGCCGCCAAATGACAAAGGCCGCGAGGATTCGCTCGCGGCGGGCGAGCCGGAACCGCATCCGCTCGCTTAGGAAAACTCCCGATCGCTCGAAATCGCCGGCACCTTGGCGCGCGCCTCGGCGACGCGGGCCGGGTCGATACGCGCGACCACTATGCCCGGCTCCTCGCCGCCGTCGGCGAGCACTTCGCCCCACGGATCGACGATCAGCGAATGGCCATAGGTCTTGCGCCCGTCCGCATGCTCGCCGCATTGGGCCGGAGCGAAGACGAAGGTGCCGTTTTCGATCGCGCGCGCGCGCAGCAACACGTGCCAGTGCGCCCGTCCGGTCGGCCGGGTGAAGGCCGCCGGCACCGAGAAGAAATCCGCGCCCCTTTTCGCCAGGGCGCGGTAGAGCTGCGGAAAGCGCATGTCGTAGCAGACGGTCATGCCGAGCCGCCCCCACGGCAGGTCCGCCGTCACCGCCCGATCGCCGGGGCGATAAGTGCGCGATTCGTGGTAGCGCTCGCCCTCGCCCAGATCGACGTCGAACATGTGAATCTTGTCGTAGCGGGCGGCGACGGTTCCGTCGGGCGCAAGCAGGAACGAGCGGTTGGCGACGCGCTCCGGCTCGCTCTCGGTCTTGACCACCAGCGAGCCCGCGAGCAGCCACGCCCCGGTTTCGCGCGCAAGATCCCGAAACGCCGCCAATGCCGGGTCTTCCGCCTCGGGCCGCGCCTTGGCCAGCACGGCGTCGCGCTTCGGCTCCAGCATGTTTACGATTTCCGGCAGCAGAATGAAATCGGCGCCCCGGTCGCGCGCGCGTCGGACCAGATCGACGGCGACGGGGATATTAATGTCGGGTTCGCGCGCCGAGGTGATCTGTACGCAGGCGACGGTGAAAATTGCTCCGGGCACTTGGTCGGCCCTCGCCTCAGGCCGCGAGGCCCAACAGCGTATCGAGCTTGCCCTGGCGATCGAGGGCGTGGAGATCGTCGGACCCGCCGATGCTTTTGCCGTCGATGAAGATTTGCGGCACCGTGCGCCGGCCTTCCGCGCGCTTCAGCATTTCGTCGAGCTTGCCCGGCGTGACGTCCACCTCGTATTCGGTGTAGGCGACACCCTTCTTGTCGAGCAGCGCCTTAGCCCGCCGACAATAGGGGCAGAGCGCGGTGGTGTAGATTTCGATCTTGGGCACGGTTTTCTCCTTCCGCTCGGTCGCTTGATATAGACCGGGCCCCCGCGCCAATCTAGGGGGGCCGGCCGCAGGAGCCCCCGATGTCCAGCCGCCTCGTGATCGTTTTTTGCCTGGTTCTGCCGCTCGCCTGGACGGGCGCGGCTTTCGCCGATCCCGTGGTCGGGCCGAGGCCGCAGGCGGTCGACGATATCCCGAGCGAAGGCGCGCCCGGCCACCGGGTGGAAACCTGGATCGGGGGGCTGGAGGCACCCTGGTCGCTCGCGTTTCTGCCCGACGCGCGCGCGGGCGAATCCCCGCGCGCATCATCGAATGATGGGCCCCTATCGGGGCGCGCCCTGGTCAGCGAGCGGCCGGGGCGTATCCGCCTGATCCAAAACGGCGCGCTAAGGCCCGAACCCTACGCCCCGATCGACGTCGCCATCGGCGGCGAAGGCGGCCTGATGGGCTTGGCGCTCCACCCCGACTTTCCGCGGGCACCTTTCGTCTACGTCATGCACACCTATTTTCCGGGGCCGCTGCCGGCATTCGCCCGCCGCAACAAGGTCATCCGCCTCCGCCATCTCGGCGATACGGGCGCGTTCGATCGCGTCGTGCTCGACGGCATTCCGGGCGCCCTCAACCACAACGGCGGGCGGATTGGCTTCGGCCCCGACCGCATGCTCTACGTAACGACCGGGGAAATCTACGAAGCGGAGCTGGCCCAGGACCCCGCTTCCCTCGCGGGCAAGATTCTGCGCGTCACCCCCGAAGGCGACGTTCCCGCCGACAATCCCATTTCCGGATCTCCGGTCTGGTCGCTCGGCCACCGCAACCCGCAAGGGCTCGCCTGGCAGCCGGCGACCGGGGACCTGTTCGCCTCCGAGCACGGACCGTCGGGCGAATTTGGCCTCGGCGGCCACGACGAAATCAACCTGATCGTCCGGGGAGTCAATTACGGCTGGCCGCGCGCCGTCGGCGCGCCGAACGTGGCGGCCTACCGCGATCCGCTGGTGGTCTGGAAGACGCCGACCACGCCGCCCTCGGGCATCGCCTTCTGGCGCGGCGATCTTTACGTCGCGACGCTCCGCAGCCAAGCGCTGATGCGCATCGCGCTCGCCCGCGCCGGAAACGATTACCGGGTCACGCGCATCGAGCGCTGGTTCGCGCACGGTGACAATCGTCCCGGGCGGCTGCGCGACGCCGTCGCCGGGCCCGACGGGGCGCTGTACGTGCTCACCAACAACCGCGACGGCCGCGGGCGGCCGCGCGAGGGCGACGACCGGATTCTGAGAATCACTCGACCCTGATCACGCGGGAGAGCGTCAGCACGTCGACGGCGGAAGCGCCGGCGGCGACAAGCGCCCGGGCACAGGCGTTGGCGGTCGCGCCGGTGGTCAACACGTCGTCGATCAGCAGGATTCGCCGCCCGGCGACGCGGGCCTTTTCCGGCACCGCGATCGCGCCCCGGAGATTGCGTTCGCGCGCCGACGGGCTCAGTTTTCCCTGCGCGGGCGTGCGGCGGCGCGCCAACAACCCGGCCTCGACCGGAATCCCCGTCCGTTCGCCGAGCGCGCGCGCGAGCAGCGCCGCCTGATTGTAGCGGCGCGCGAACAACCGCGTCCAATGCAGCGGCACCGGCGCCAGCACGTCGGCGTCGGCCAGCAGTTCGGCGCCCGCGCGCTGCAACCAGGTGCCGAAGGCGGGCGCGGCGTCGGTGCGGTCCCCGTGCTTGAAACCGAGAATCAGGCCCCGGCTTGCCTCGTCTTAGACGAACGCGGCCCGGGCGCGGGCGAACGCCGGCCGCTCGGCCGCGCACGCGCCGCAGAGCGCGCCGGGGCCCGGATCGGCCTCGAACGGAACGCCGCACGCTTCGCATACCGGCCGGGCGAGGAAACGAAGTCCGCGCCAGCAGTCCGCGCACAGCGCCTCGCTCTCCACCACCCGACCGCACACCAGGCAGCGCGGCGGCAGCAGCGCGTCGAGACCCCAGCGGATCGCCCGGGCGATCCCGCTGCCGGCGGCGTCGTGCACGGCAACCCTTTCTTGTGCCATATATAACGAGCATGTCGGAAATACCCGTGGTCTTCAATCGCTGCGCCGTGCGCCGCCACCGCGACCGCGCCGCCGCCCGCTTCGCCGAACACGACTTCCTGTTCCGCGAGGTGGCCGAGCGCCTGCTCGACCGCCTCGACGACGTGACCCGCGCCTTTCCGCTCGCCCTCGACCTCGGCTGCCGCGCGGGCGCTATCGGCCGGATGCTGGGCGGGCGGGGCAAGGTCGAAACCCTGATCCAGTGCGATCTGTCGGAGGCGATGGCGAATGCCGCGAGCGGCGTTGCCGCCGTCGCCGACGAGGAAACCCTGCCGTTCGCGCCCGCAACCTTCGATCTGGTCTTAAGCGCGCTCGCGCTTCACTGGACCAACGACCTGCCCGGCGCGCTGCTGCAAATCCGGCGCGCCCTCAAGCCCGACGGCCTTTTCCTCGGCGCGCTGTTCGGCGCCGACACGCTGCAGGAGCTGCGCCGCGCGCTGACCGAAGCCGAATTGGAGGTCGCGGGCGGGGCCAGCCCCCGCGTCGCGCCGTTCGCCGACGTGCGCGATTTGGGCGCGCTGCTGCAGCGCGCGGGCTTCGCGCTGCCGGTCGTCGACCGCGACACGATCACCGTCTCCTACACCGACCCCCTGCGCCTGATGCGGGACTTGCGCGGCATGGGCGAAGCCAACGCGGTCGCGGCGCGCCCCAAGCGGTTTTCGCGCCGTGCCCTGTTCGCCGCCGCGACCGAGCGTTATCTTCGCGTTTCGCGTGGCGCCGGGTCCGATGGCCGCGTGCCGGCGACCTTCCAGGTGATATTTCTGACCGCCTGGGCCCCGCACCCCGGCCAGCAACGGCCCTTGAAACCCGGCAGCGCCACGACTCGCCTCGCCCAAGCCCTCGACGCCGAAACCCGGAACCCGCGCCGATGAAATTTCCGACGCCCCTGGTGCGCGGCACGCTGCTCAGGCGCTACAAGCGTTTTCTCGCCGATGTCGAACTCGACGGCCGCGGGACGGTGACCGCCCATTGCGCCAACCCGGGCTCGATGCTGAGCGTAAACGCGCCCGGCTCGGAGGTATGGCTCTCCCAATCTCCCGACCCCGCGCGCAAGCTCCGTTATTCGTGGGAGTTGATCCGGGTCGGCGACACGCTAGTCGGCATCAACACCCAGCATCCCAATCGGCTGGTGGAGGAGGCGATCCGCGACAAAAAAATTCCCGAGCTCGCCGGGTACACCGCCTTGCGCCGCGAGGTGCGCTACGGCACGAATTCGCGCATCGACCTGCTGCTCGAAGATCCGCAGCGGCCTTCGTGCCACGTCGAGGTCAAGAACGTGACCATGAAACGCGACCTTGCGCCGTCCGCGCCGGCGGAGTTTCCCGATTCCCCGACCGCGCGCGGGAAAAAGCATCTCGATGAACTCGCCCGGGTGGCGGCCCGCGGCGGGCGGGCGGTGATGTTTTTTCTGGTCCAGCGCCAGGACGCCCGCGCCTTTGCCGTGGCCGCCGATATCGACCCGGCCTACGCCCGGGGGCTCGCCCGCGCCAAGGCCGAGGGCGTCGAGGTGCTGTGCTACGGTTGCCGCGTGAGTCCACGCGAAATCCACCTCGCCGGCCCGCTTGTCATCGGACTTTAGCTTGCGATCCGGCTTTAGCTTGGGGGTCGCTCCGGGCATAATGCGGGTTCGGGTCACGTCATGAACAACAATATGGATTTCGGCGAACGGCAAAGCGCGCACCGCGCCCCCCGCCACGTCAAGATTCACGGGGCGGAGGATTTCGCCGCCATGCGCAAGGCGGGAAGACTCGCCGCCGAGGTGCTCGACTTCGTCACCCCTTACGTCAAGCCCGGGGTAACGACCGAAGCGCTCGATCGCTTCTGCCACGATTTCATCGTCGGCGCGGGCGCCGTGCCGGCGCCGCTCAATTACCGCGGCTTTCCGAAATCCATCTGCGCGTCGGTCAACCACGTCGTCTGCCACGGCATTCCCGGTCCCAAGACGCTGGAGAACGGCGACATCGTCAACCTCGACATCACCGTGATCCTGGACGGCTGGTACGGCGACACCAGCCGCATGTTCTATGTGGGCGAGGTGGGCGTGAAGGCGCGCAGGCTGGTGGAAGCGACCTTCGAGGCGATGTGGAAGGGGATCGAGGCCGTGCGGCCGGGAGCGACGCTCGGCGATATCGGCCACGCCATCCAGATGCACGCCGAGGCGCGGCGCTTTTCCGTGGTGCGCGATTTCTGCGGTCACGGCATCGGGCGCGTGTTTCACGACGCGCCCAACATCATGCATTTCGGCAAACCCGGCGAAGGCCTGGTCTTGAAGGCCGGCATGTTCTTCACCATCGAGCCGATGATCAACGCCGGGCGCTTCGAGGTGAAGATCCTCGACGACGGCTGGACGGCGGTGACGCGCGATCGTTCGCTGTCGGCCCAGTTCGAGCACACCGTCGGCGTCAACGCCGACGGCTATGAAGTGTTCACCCTGTCGCCCAGGGGCTGGCACCAACCGCCATACCCCGCGCCTTGACCGCGCCCGAGGGCAAATCCCCCCATGCCGGCCATCGCCGACGGCTGCGCGATCGATTCCTCAAGGGCGGCTCGGGCGCGTTTGCCGACTATGAATTGCTGGAATTGGTCCTCTGTCTCGCCCACCCGCGCGGCGACACCAAGCCGCTCGCCAAGCGCCTGATCGCCCGCTTCGGCTCGTTCGCCGCCGTGCTCGCCGCCGAATCCGAACGCGTCCGCGAGGTCGAGGGCGCCGCTCTCGCCGTGGTGCGCGCGGCGGCCGAATGGCTGGCGCGCGAGGAGGCGATGGTCAAGCCCGTGCTGTCGTCCTGGCAGGCGCTGACCGATTACCTGCGCGTCAGTATGGCGCGCGAAACCCGCGAGCAGTTCCGCGTGCTGTTCCTCAATCGCAAGAACATGCTGATCGCCGACGAGGTTCAGGGTCAGGGCACCATCGACCATACGCCCCTCTATCCGCGCGAGGTGGTCAAGCGCGCCCTCGAGCACGGCGCCGCCGCGCTCATCCTCGTCCACAACCATCCGAGCGGCGATCCGATGCCCTCCAAGGCCGACATCGCGATGACGCGCGAGGTCAAGGACGCCTGCGCCAAGCTCGGCATCGTGCTGCACGATCACCTGATCGAATAAACTCCCCGCCGAAGCTTGTATTCGGCTATGAAATGACGGACATGAAAATATGTCAAGCGCGCCCGCGAAGGACAGCCGCAAGATGAGAAAATTCATCCGCCTCGACGAACGCCTGCACGATTACCTGGTCGCGGTCGGAACACGCGAGCATCCCGCCCTCGCCGCCTTGCGCGCCGAAACCGCGACCATGCCCAAGGCGGGCATGCAAATCTCGCCCGATCAGGGGGCGTTCATGCAATTTCTCGTGCGGTCCCTCGGCGCGCGGGCGTGCCTCGAAATCGGCGTGTTCACCGGCTACAGCTCGCTGGCGGTCGCGCTGGCGCTGCCCGCCGACGGGCGGCTCACCGCCCTCGACGCGAGCGCCGAATGGACCGCCGTCGCCAGGCGCTATTGGGCCGAAGCCGACGTCGCCGACAAGATCGAGTTCCGCCTCGGCCCGGCGGCCGGCTCCCTCGACGCCCTTCTCGCCGAAGGTCGCGCCGGCGCGTACGACTTCGCCTTCATCGACGCCGACAAGGAGAACTACGAGCTGTACTTCGAGCGCTGCTTCGCGCTCGTGCGTCCGGGCGTATCCTTGGGATCGATCAACGTGCTGTGGGACGGCGCGGTGATCGATCCCAAGGATACCGATGCGGATACCGAGGCGATCCGCGCTTTCAATCGTACCCGTCACAGGGACGAGCGCATCGATCTCTGCCTGGTGCCGATCGCCGACGGGCTTACGCTCGCCCGCAAGCGCGGCTGATCGCCGAGGATCGCTTAATCACTTGATCACCTCGGCGCGAATTCGGGAAAGGCGCGCTTCAGGTTGCGCTCGATGCGCTCGCGCACCGGAAGCTCGGGCTCGACCGGGGCGAATTCCTGGCCGGTCACCTGCTCGTAAAGGCGCACGTACTTGGCGCTGAACTCGGCGAGAGTCGCGGGCGGAATTTCGGGGATCGGCTCCTTGTAGGGATCGCAGCGCGCCGCGATCCAAAGTCTCAGGAATTCCTTGTCGAGGCTGTCGGGTTCGAGGCTCTGGTCCGCGCGCTCGGAATAGGTGGCGGCGATCCAGTAACGGCTGGAATCGGGCGTGTGGATTTCGTCGGCGACGCGCAGCCTTCCTTCGCGGTCGAGACCGAATTCGTACTTGGTGTCGACCAGGATCAACCCTTGCGCGGCGGCCAGGTCGCGCCCGCGCCGGAACAGCGCCATCGCCACGCGTTCGATCTCGCGCCAGCGATCGGCGGGCACCAGGCCGCGCGCGACGATCTCGGCGGCGGTGATCGGCACGTCGTGGGCGGTCGCGCCTTTGTCCGTGGTGGCGCCCTTGGTGGTCGGCGTGATCAGGGTCGCGGACAGGCGCTGGTTCTTGCGCATGCCGTCGGGAAGCCGGTGGCCGTAAACGACGCGCGCGCCCGTCGCGTATTGGGTCCAGATGCTGGTCGAGGTCGCGCCGGTGAGATAATCGCGCACCACCACCTCGACCGGTATCATGTCGAGCTTGATCCCGACCGTCACGTTCGGGTCCGGGTAGGCGAGCACGTGGCTCGGGCAGACGTCGGCGGTGGCGTCGAACCAATAGCGCGCCGTTTGCGTCAGCACTTGGCCCTTGAACGGAACCGCCGCCAACACCTGGTCGAACGCCGACTGGCGGTCGGTCGCGATCATGATCCGCCGGCCGTCGGGCAGGTCGTAGGAATCGCGTACCTTGCCGCGCTGGAAATTGGGCAGCCACGGAAAGTGAGCGTCGGTCAGACAGCGGCCGAGGCCGCCCAGGTAATGGATCGCCATGCGCGCTCCCGAACCTATTTCCCCTGTTGCCCCGCTCGGGCCCGACCGCTAGCTTCCGCCGATCATGCCCGCTTTGACCCGCACGCTCGCGGCTCGCGTGTTCGTGCCTTTCGCGGTCGGCTATTTCCTTTCCTACCTGGGCCGGGTTGTCAACGCCGTGCTGGCGCCGCGCCTGATGGCCGAATTCGATCTCGGCGCGGCCGATCTCGGCTTCCTGACCAGCGTCTATTTCATGGCCTTCGCCGCGTTCCAACTGCCGCTCGGCATCCTGCTCGACCGCTTCGGGCCGAAGCGGGTCGAAGCGGGGTTGATCCTGATCGCGGCCCTCGGCGCCTTCGGGTTCGGGATGGCGGGCGGGCTGGCCGGGCTCGTTTCGGGTCGCTCCCTGATGGGGCTCGGCGTTTCCGCTTGCCTGGTCGCGCCCTTCACCGCCTACCGTATCTGGTTTCCGGCCGCACGGGTGCCGCTCGCCAACGGCCTCCTGATGTCGTGCGGCGGCCTCGGCGCCATCGCCGGCACCGTGCCGGTCGAGGTGACGCTCGGATTCGTCGGCTGGCGCGGCGCGCTGATGCTCTATGCGCTCGCCATCGCCGCCGCCGCGGCCCTGATCTACCTTGTCGTTCCCGACGACGGCCGAACCGGCAAGCCGCCGCCGCTCGCCCGCCAGTTGCACGAGTTGGTCGGCATCCTGCGAGATCCCTTGTTCGTGCGCGTGGTCGGCTCGACCGCGTTGATCCAGGGATCGTTCATCGGCCTGCAGAGTCTGTGGGTCGGCCCGTGGCTCGCGGACGCCGCCGGGCTCAAGGGCCCCGCCGTCGCCGACTATCTGCTCTGGGTCGCGCTCGGCATGACCGCCGGTTACACCGCCATGGGCGCAATCGCCGACCGGCTGGCGCGCCTCGGCATCGCGCCGCAGACGGTCGCGCTGGCGGCGACCGTCGGCCTGCTCGCGACCCAGGGCGCCATCGTCCTGCTGCCCCCCGCCGAGGCGGCGCCGCTCTGGGTCCTGTTCACGTTCCTCGGCGCATCGAACGTGTTGTGGTATTCGGCGTTCTACCAGAGCTTTCCGCTCGAAATGGCGGGTCGCGCCGCGACCGCGTTCAACGTCTCGGTTTTCCTCGGAACCTTCGCCTGCCAGTGGGGCGTCGGCGTGGTGGTCGATTTCTGGCCGCGCGGCGCGGACGGATCGTATCCGCCGGAAGCCTACCGCGCCGCGTTCGCGGCGCTGCTCGCGGCCCAAACCGCCGGGCTCGCCTGGTATCTCATGAACCGCGCGGCCAAGTTCCGTACTTGAGGATTACGGTAAGGTCAGCGGCGCGGTCGCCGGTCCGTCCGCCTCGAAGCCCTGCACCCAAAGCGTGCCGCGCCGGGCGTTGGCGACCACCGCCGCCCGCGTGGTGCGGTTGAGGATCGGCGCGGTCAGCCAAGCGAAGCCGTCGGGCGCGCGGCGATGGATTTCGGCCAGCGTTTGCGCGCGCTTGACGCTGTCGGCACCCCGCGCGCGGCCCGGTTGGTGGAATCCCTGCCAATGGTTGGCGGAACATGCCGGCGATTCGCGCACGCTCGCGCCCGTTTCGGTGCGCTCGATCACGCAGCCTTGGTCCGGTTCCGCGCCGCTCAGGACGAAGATCGCGGGCAGGCACATGGGCGTTTCGACGAGCTGGGCGCGTGCTTCGGCGTAAGTACGGCAGGTATCGAACACGCGCCGCAACAAATGCGCGGGCGGAAGCTGGCCGCGTGCCGCGAGGCGGATGCGCGTGACCGCCCAATCGAGCCAGCAGGACGGCGTGTAGCGCGGCATCGGCGCCTGATTGAGCGCGGCGGCGAATCGGCCGGGCGCCATCGCGGTGGCGATGCCGGCGAATCCGGGCCACGTGACGTTCAGGTAGTCCCCGGCCGTGCCCGATTGCCGGGCAACGACCAGGGCGCGGCCGAGACCGTCGAGCGGCCAGTCGAGGGTGCGCAGCATCCGGTTGCCGGCACCCGAAGGGTCGGGCGCGACGCCGCTGGTGCAGGTCCATTCGTAGGAGAGATTGAGAAGATGCGCACCCGCGCGTCCCAAGCGCGCGGCGACCGTGTCGATCTCCGGCAGGTAGGGATTGTTCGCGCGCATCAGCCATTGTCGCGAGAGCGCGTCGCCGAGGCGAAGCGGGATCCGGCCGTAGTGCGTCTCGGCCGAGGCGAGGATCAGGGCCAACCGCTCGGGCGCGGCGGCGGCGAGCGCGTCGGCGCCGCCGCCGATATCGAAAACCGGAATCGGTGCCGGAAGTTTGGAGACGAAGGCGAAACTGTCGTGCATGCGTGATCCGAGCGACGGAGCATTCGGGAAAGGCCGATTTCCTCCGCCGGGGATATGTTCTAGGATGTTCCCCCTGCCGAATCCAGGACGCCGTTCCGATGATCCCCCGCTACAGCCGCCCGGCGATGGCCGCCATCTGGGAGCCCGCCAACAAGTTCCGCATCTGGTTCGAGATCGAGGCGCACGCGGCCGACGCGCTGGCGCAAACCGGCGCCATTCCGAAATCGGCCGCCGCCGCCGTGCGCAAGCGCGGCCGCGCGCCCTATACGCCCGACCGGATCGCCCGCATCGACAAGATCGAGGCCGAGGTCAAGCACGACGTCATCGCCTTTCTGACCGAACTCGCCGAACGGGTCGGGCCGGAGGCGCGCTTCGTCCACCAGGGCTTGACGTCCTCCGACGTGCTCGACACCTGCCTCGCCGTGCAGATGGTCGAAGCCGCCGATCTGCTGATCGCGGACGTCGACCGGCTGCTGGCGGCGTTGGCCAAGCGCGCGCGGCAATACAAGAATACGCCGTGCATCGGCCGCAGCCACGGCATCCACGCCGAGCCGACGACCTTCGGCCTCAAGCTCCTCGGCTTTTACGCCGAGTTCCAGCGCGCCCGCGCCCGCCTCGTCGCCGCGCGCGCCGAGGCCGGTACCTGCGCCATCTCCGGCGCGGTCGGCACCTTCGCCCACATCGACCCCCGGGTCGAGGCGCACGTCGCCGCCAAGCTCGGCCTGGTGCCGGAGCCGGTTTCGACCCAAGTCATCCCGCGCGACCGCCATGCGGCCTACGTCGCGGCGTTGGCGGTCGTCGCCAGCTCGGTCGAGCGCCTGGCGGTCGAGATTCGCCACCTGCAGCGCACCGAGGTGGCCGAGACCGAGGAGTTCTTCGCGCCGGGACAGAAGGGCTCGTCGGCGATGCCGCACAAGCGCAACCCGGTGCTGACCGAGAACGTCACCGGCCTCGCGCGCCTCGTGCGCGCCGCCGCGATCCCGGCGTTCGAGAACGTGGCGCTGTGGCACGAACGCGACATCTCGCACTCCTCGGTCGAGCGGGTCGCGCTGCCGGACGCGACCATCGCCCTCGACTTCGCGCTCGCGCGGCTCGCCGGCGTGATCGAGAAGCTGGTGATCTATCCCGACGCCATGCGCCGCAACCTCGACCGCCTGGGCGGGCTCGTGCATTCGCAGCAGGTGCTGCTCGCGCTGACCCAGGCGGGCGTCAGCCGCGAGAAGGCCTACGCGCTGGTGCAGCGCCATGCGCTCGAGACGTGGAAGAAAGGCGGAAGCTTCCAGAAACGGCTGCAGGCCGAGCCGGAGGTCGCGAAGCGTCTCGGCCGCGCGAAGCTCGCGGCGCTATTCGACGTGCGCCGACACCTCCGCCACGTGGATACGATTTTCGCCCGCGTGCTTGGAACCAAGATCGCGCGCGACCGCAAAAAAAGCTGATTACTTCTTGCCCTGGTCCCTGGCGACCTGCTCGAGGGCGACGGCGTGGCAACGCCGCATTTCCTTCTCCACCTCGGCGCGGACGAGGGTGATGTTCCGCGCTTCCGCGTCCTTCATGATCTTGTCGAGAAGGTCGTCGTGCCCGGGCTTATCCAGATCGGCGATCGCCAGTTCCTTGCCGTAGGCCTGGCGCTGGTCGGCGGACATGCCGAACCTTTCGCCCACCCATTCCGCCAGCATCTTGTTGCCGCGCGAGGTGGCCTTGAACTTCAGCTCCTCGTCGAGCTTAAATTTCGCCTCAAAACCCTTTTCGCGTTCGTTGAAGACGTCGGCCATCGGCTGCTCCGGTCAAAAGTTGGGGGCGTTCGGGCGCCGGAAATGTATGGTGGACGGCCGCGGCTTGCAACGGCCATGGCACGAGCGCGCCTTCGGACATAACATTCCGCCATGTGCACCGTCGTCGTCCTCTTCCGCCCCGGCCACGCCTGGCCGCTGATCCTTGCCGCGAATCGCGACGAGATGATCGAGCGGCCGTGGCGCGCGCCCGGCCGCCACTGGCCCGACCGGCCGCGGGTGGTCGCGGGCCAAGACGAACTCGCGGGCGGAACCTGGCTCGGGCGCAACGACGAAGGCGTCGTCGCCGGGATCCTCAACCGGCCGGGCTCCCTCGGACCCCGGGCCGGCAAGCGGAGCCGGGGCGAGTTGCCGCTCGCGGCGCTCGACCGCGTCGACGCGCGCGCCGCCGCCGACGCGCTCGCCCGCGTCGATCCCGGCGCCTACCGCTCGTTCAACATGGTCGTCGCCGACCGCCGATCCGCGTTCTGGCTGCGGCGCGCCGACGAAACCGACATGATCGAATCGTTTCCGATCCCGGAGGGGCTGTCGATGATCACCGCGCATGATCGCAACGATTCCGCGTCGGCGCGCATCCGGTATTATCTGCCGCTGTTCGCCGAGGCGACCCCGCCCGATCCCGGCGCGGACGACTGGGCGGACTGGCGGGCGCTGCTGGCGAGCGGCGAGACGGCGCCCGGCGCGGGCCCGCGCGAGGCGATGTTCATCGCGCCCGATCGCGGCTACGGCACCGTGTCGTCCTCGCTCGTCGCGCTGCCCGCGAACGCCGCCGCTCCGATCTGGCTGTTCGCGCCGGGCTTTCCGAATCCCGCGCCGTTCGCGCCCGTGACGGCGTAGGCCCGGCCGCCAAAAACCCGCGGAAACGGCGCGGAATCGAGATAACGCGGACCATTTGTTTTCGCGGGGACCCCCTGCTATACCAACCTCGTTCAGCCGCGATTTCCGCCTCCCCAACCCCGGCCGACCCATGACCCGGCGCAGACGCATCTATGAGGGCAAGGCCAAGGTCCTTTTCGAAGGGCCCGAGCCCGGAACGCTCGTCCAGTACTTCAAGGACGACACCGCCGCCGAAGGCGACGGCAAGACCTCGGTCGTCACCGGCAAGGGCGTCCTCAACAACCGGATTTCCGAATACCTGATGACGCGCTTGAACGAAATCGGCGTGCCGACCCACTTCGTCCGCCGCCTCAACATGCGCGAGCAATTGGTGCGCGAGGCCGAAATCATTCCGATCCAGGTGGTGGTGCGCAACGCCGCCGCCGGATCGCTTGCCCAGCGCTTCGGCATCGCCGAAGGCACGGCGCTGCCGCGCTCGATCGTCGAATTCTACTACAAGGCCGAAAACGGCCAGCGGCCGATGGTGTCGGAAGAACACATCACCGCCTTCGGTTGGGCCGCGCCCGAGGACCTGGACGAGATGATGAATCTCGCGCTCAGGGTCAACGACTTTCTCTCCGGGTTGTTCCTCGGCATCGGCCTCAGGCTGGTCGACTTCAAGGTCGAATTCGGGCGCCTGTGGGAAAACGACTACATGCGGATCGTGCTCGCCGACGAAATCAGCCCGGACAATTGCCGGCTGTGGGACATCAAGACCAGCGAGCGGTTCGACCGCGACCGGGTGATCCGCGGCCAGGGCCCGGTCGAGGAAGTCTATCAGGAAGTCGCCCGCCGCCTCGGCATCCTGCCCGAGGGCGGCCCGCGCGACCTCAAGGGCCCCAAGGTGATGCAGTAGCCCTCTAAAATAAGAAAGAGCCAGCGTCTTGAAGGCCCGCATCCACGTCACGCTCAAGAACGGCGTCCTCGATCCGCAAGGCAAGGCGATCGGGCACGCGCTCGCCGGCCTCGGCTTCGCCGGAATCGGCGAAGTGCGCCAGGGCAAGTTCATCGAGCTGGAATTGGCCGAGCGCGACAAAAATTGCGCGCGCGAATCGGTCGACGCCATGTGCCGCAAGCTGCTCGCCAACACCGTGATCGAGAACTACACGATCGAGATCGCCGACTGATGCGCGCCGCCGTCATCGTCTTTCCCGGCTCCAACTGCGACCGCGACGTCCAGGTCGCGCTCGCGCAGAGCATGGGCCGGGAGCCGGCGATGGTCTGGCACCGCGAAACCGAACTGCCCCAGGTCGACCTAATCGTGCTCCCCGGCGGCTTTTCCTACGGCGACTATCTCAGGAGCGGCGCCATGGCCGCGCGTTCGCCGGTGATGCGCGAAGTGATCGCCCGCGCCGAAAAGGGCGTACCGGTGCTCGGCATCTGCAACGGATTCCAGGTGCTGACCGAAACCGGGCTCCTGCCCGGCGCCCTGATGCGCAACGCCGGCCTCAAGTTCATCTGCCGCGACGTGTGGCTCAAGGTGGAGACCGCCGACAGCGTTTTCACCGGCGGCTACGCCAGGGACCAGGTGATCCGCATTCCGGTCGCCCACGCCGACGGCAACTATTTCGCCGACGCCGAGACCTTGAAACGGCTGGAGGCCGAAGGCCGGATCGCGTTCCGCTATTGCGACGACCGCGGCCGCGTCACCGCGGAGGCCAACATCAACGGCAGCCTCGGCAACATCGCCGGTATCCTGAGCGAAAAGCGCAACGTGCTCGGCCTGATGCCGCACCCCGAGCGGCTGGCCGATCCGGAGCTCGGCGGCACCGACGGGCGCGCCATGTTCGACCATTTCGTCCGCGTTCTGCACTGATCGCGCCCCGCCGGAGAGTCGCCTTGCTGATCCCGCTGCACGACGAGAACCCGCTCCGCCACATCCGTTTCCAGTACGTCACGGTCGCGATCATCGCCGTGTGCGTCGCGGTGTTTCTCTACCAATCGACGCTGGACGTCCGCGCCGAACGGGTGTTCGTGATGAGCTACGGCGCGATTCCGGCGGCCGTGTTCGGCCTCGCCGAGCGCGGGGCCGAGATCGCGGCGATCCCGCCGTCCGTCACGCTTCTCACCAGCATGTTTCTGCACGGCGGCTTCATGCACCTCGCCGGCAACATGCTGTTCCTGTGGGTGCTCGGCGACAACGTCGAGGACGCCATGGGCCACGCGCGCTACGTCGCGTTCTATCTGTTGTCGGGGTTGGCGGCGGCGCTGGCGCACGCCGGGCTCGATCCCGCCTCCAAGATTCCGATGATCGGGGCGAGCGGCGCGATCTCCGGCGTCATCGGCGCCTACCTGATTCTGCACCCCAAGGCGCCGATCAAGACTCTCGCTCTGCGCATGATCGTTTATCTCCCGGCCTGGGTGGTGCTGGGCCTCTGGTTCGCGTTCCAGCTGATCAACGTGGCGATGACGCCGAATGGCGCGGGCGGCGTCGCGTGGTGGGCGCACATTGGCGGCTTCGTCGCCGGTGCGATCCTGATTTTCCTGTTCCGCAAGCGCGACGTGACGCTGTTCGACCGCGGCTACGTGCCGAAATCACGCCGCCGTTCCATCATTCCCAATTCGGAGTAGCGCGGTTGAGCAACGACGTCACCCCGGAAGTCGTCGCCGCCCACGGCCTTTCGCCGGACGAATACCGCCGGATCCTCGACATCATGGGCCGCGCGCCCAATCTGACCGAACTCGGCATCTTCTCGGTCATGTGGTCGGAGCATTGCTCCTACAAATCCTCGAAGAAGTGGCTGAAGACCCTGCCGACCAGCGCGCCCTGGGTGATCCAGGGGCCGGGCGAGAACGCGGGCGTGATCGACATCGGCGACAGCCAGGCGGCGATCTTCAAGATGGAAAGCCACAACCACCCGTCGTTCATCGAGCCCTACCAAGGCGCGGCGACCGGCGTCGGCGGCATCCTGCGCGACGTGTTCACCATGGGCGCCCGGCCCGTCGCCAACCTCAACGCGCTCCGATTCGGGAGTCCCGATCATCCCAAGACCCGGCACCTGGTCGCGGGCGTGGTCGCCGGCATCGGCGGCTACGGCAACTGCGTCGGCGTGCCCACCGTCGGCGGCGAATGCAACTTCCACGCCGGCTACGACGGCAACATCCTGGTCAACGCCATGACCGTGGGGCTCGCCGACACCGGACACATCTTCTACGCCAGGGCCGCCGGAGTCGGAAACCCGATCGTCTACGTCGGCTCCAAGACCGGGCGCGACGGCATCCACGGCGCGACCATGGCGAGCGCCGAGTTTCGTGACGATTCCGACGAGAAGCGCCCGACCGTGCAGGTCGGCGATCCGTTCACCGAGAAGCTCCTGATCGAGGCGTGCCTGGAACTGATGGCGACCGACGCCATCGTCGCGATCCAGGACATGGGCGCGGCCGGGCTGACGTCGTCGTCGTTCGAAATGGCCTCCAAGGGCGGGCTCGGCGTCGAATTGAACCTCGACCACGTGCCGCAGCGCGAAACCGGCATGACCGCCTACGAAATGATGCTGTCGGAAAGCCAGGAGCGCATGCTGATGGTCCTGAAACCAGGACGCGAGGACGAGGCCCGGCGGATTTTCGAAAAATGGGAGCTCGATTTCGCGGTCATCGGCCGGCTCACCGACACCGGTCACATGGTCCTGAAGCACAAGGGCGCGATCGTCGGCGACCTGCCGATCGATCCCTTGGCGCAGGCCTCGCCCGAATACGACCGCCCCTGGACGGCCACCCCGAAGCGCCAGGCCTTGAACCCCGCCGACGTGCCGGCGCCCAACGATATTCCCGGCGCCCTCGTCGCCCTGATCGGCTCGCCGGATCTCTGTTCCAAGCGCTGGATCTGGGAACAGTACGATCACATGGTGATGGCCGACACGGCGCAGCGCCCGGGCGGCGACGCCGCCGTGGTGCGCGTGCACGGCACGCGGAAGGCCCTCGCCATGACCTCCGATTCGACGCCGCGCTACTGCTTCGCCGATCCGGTCGAGGGCGGCAAGCAGGCGGTCGCCGAAGCGTGGCGGAATCTTACCGCGGTCGGCGCAAGGCCGCTCGCGCTCACCGACAACATGAACTTCGGCAACCCGGAGCGGCCCGAGATCATGGGCCAGTTCGTCGGCTGCGTCCAAGGCATGGCGGGGGCCTGCCGCGCGCTCGACTTCCCGGTCGTTTCCGGCAACGTCTCGCTCTACAACGAAACCAACGGTAAGGCGATTCCGCCGACGCCCACCATCGGCGGCGTCGGCTTGATCGCCGACGTGGCGCGCATGGCGACGCTCGCCTTCAAGGCGGTGGGCGATATGATCGTGCTGGTGG
>Ga0194132_10001712_pt1 | contig 43572 bp, 34 predicted proteins | sample TA2KigOf80mmetaG_FD_148612 | JGI IMG/M metagenome (GOLD analysis project Ga0194132, IMG submission 148612) | Freshwater microbial communities from Lake Tanganyika, Tanzania - TA2015054 Kigoma Offshore 80m | ecosystem: Environmental > Aquatic > Freshwater > Lake | place: Tanzania: Lake... | reverse complement strand
GAGCGCAGCGCAACCCCGGAAGCGATGACAACCAAATCACCAAGCCCGGGGGGGGCGACAGGGCGCATTGGGAAGGTTCCGTCACCCCTCCGGGGCTTCCATTTTTTTTTTGTCACGTCACCGGGGGTTGCGCTCGCAGACCCTCGCTTCACCCCCGGCTACCATCCGCCGCCCCTACGGGGCTGCAAGCAGATGTCCTGAACCTGCGTTTCTGTAAGGCCGAACTTTCCCCAATAGTGCATCAGTGGTTGAACATGAACTCGCGCGAGTTCATGATCGCCCAGAACACGTCTTCCAGCGCCTGCTTCTTGTCGGTGCTCTTGTCCACGAGCGCCAACAGTGTTTTTAGTTCGTCGGGCTTGGGGGCGCGGCACAGGCACCGCACGTAGAGGTGCTCGATGACCTGCGCGTGGGTCTTCTTGTCCTGAAGCATCTTGCCGACGATGTTGCCCTGCGCGATCTTCGGCTCCACGGTGCCGCCGTTGAGCAGGTGCAGACTCTGCGACAGCGTCGGTTCGAGACGCACCTCGCACGAGCACACCGTTTCGCGGGTGGGGCGGCCGAACGTCGTGAGGAAGTAGGTACTCACGCCGCCGTCGGCGATCTGCACCGCCCGCGCGCCCAGCGGCAGCCCTTGGAACTTGTTCTTCGTGTCGGTCACTTGCGTGATGACGTCGAGCATCGTCTCGGCGCGGATGCGGCGGATCGGGCCGCGGGCGAAGTTCCGCGTGTCGCCCTCGTTGGTCTTCGTCGGCTGCGTGCTGCGCTGGTACGTCTGCGAGGTGCAGATGTCGCGCACCAGTTTCTTGAAGTCGTACTTGTAGCCGGTGAACTTCTTGCCCAGTTCGTCCAGCAGTTCTTGGTTCGACGGCGGGTTCGAGATGCGCACGTCGTCCACGTCGTTGACGATGCCCTGCCCGAAGAAGTGGTTCCACACCACGTTCGACAGGTTCTTGGCGAAGTACGGGTTGTCCGGGCTGGCGAGCCAGTTGGCGAGGACGACGCGCCGGTCCTTGCCGGCGACGTCGGCGTTGGCGGTGCCGCCGAGGAACTTGGCCGGCATCGCGGTCTTGCGCACCGGGTGGCCGATCTCGCCGCCGCCGCTGTTGAACACGATCAGCTCGCGCGCGTCGTCGGTGCCCTTGCGCCCGATCTGGGTGAAGAAGCTCGCGAACCCGTAGTAGTCGTCCATCGTCCAGCGGTCGAACGGGTGGTTGTGGCACTGGGCGCACTGGATGCGCATGCCCATGAACACCTGCGCGACGTTCTCCGTCACCTTCAGCACGTCGGTTTCGAGCTGGTAGTAGTTGGTGGCCGGGTTCTTGAACGTGCCGCCGTTCGCGCCCAGCAGTTCCTTCACCCACTCGTCGGTGGGCACGTTCTTGGCGATCTTGTCTTGCAACCAGCCGTAATAGAGCAGCATCGCTTTGTAGCTGACCTGATTCGACGAACGAATCTGGAGCAACTCGGCCCACTTCAGCACCCACAGTTCCGCGAACTCCTTGCGGTCGAGCAGTTCGTCGACGAGGTGCTCGCGCTTGGTCGGCAGCGTGGACACCATGAACCGGGCGTACTCGTCGGGTGTGGGCAGTTCGCCGATGATGTCGAGGTACACGCGGCGGACGAAGGTGGCGTCGTCGCAGGTGCCGCTCGGCTCGATGCGGAGCTTCTTCAGCTTGTTGTGAACGAGCGTGTCGATGTAGTTGTTTTCGGGGGCGTTGGGCCACGTGAACTGGAGCGCCTTTGGCAGTGTGATGAACGGCACGCCGATGGTGAAGGTGTGGAACCGGGCCATGACGAACGCCTCGCCGCGGTCGCCGGCGGTCACGGAGCCGTCGCCGTCGGCGGCGATCTTGGCCGCGTTCTCGTTGCTGGTGAGGAACAGCGCGAGCGAGGTCACGTCGCGGTCGGTGCCGTCGCTGTACTTCGCCCGCACCACGACGCGCTGCTTCTCGCCCTTACCGTCCAGCACGGCGCTGGGCGGGAACACTTCCATGCTGACCGGCAGGGCGATGTCGGGCTTGTCGAGCGGGGCGTCGGCCTCGAGCCAGCGGATCAGCGTGGTGTAGTACTCGTCGTCCTTCTTGATCTTCGCGCCACCGGTGTGGGGCACGCTCCCCATCGCCTTCTCGACAAGCGTGCTCTCCGCGGGGATGGCGAGGTTGATGCGCCGGCCGTTCAGCTCGCGCGTCAGGCGGTAGTGGTCGCCCTCGGGGTCGAACCCGAACAGCGACAGGCGGAACCCGTCCTTGCCGCGGGCGGCCCCGTGGCACCCGCCGACGTTGCACCCGGCGCGCATGAACACCGGCATCACGTCCTGCTTGAACGAGATGGCGCGGTCCTCCTTCGCCTTGGTGACCTTCACGGGCACCTTCACGACCTGCCCGCCGAAGGTGACGCTCATTTCCGTCGTGCCGTCCGCGACGGGCACGACCGCGAACTTGTCGAGCTTCGCGAACGCGGGGTTGGCGAACGCGACCTGCGCCTGTTCGGTCACGTCGCGGGTGATGCCGTCCGCTTGCGTGAGCTGCACGACGAACGACTGCCGGTCGCGGCTCGTTTCGAGGTTGATGTCGGGCGGGTACACGGCGACCTTCTGCGCGCGGACATCGCCACCGAAACCGGCGAGGACACAGAGCGAGAGCAGGTAAGCGAAACGCATATCGGTGAGCCTCATGCGGTCGAAATCGGGGACCGTACCGCGTTGTTTCAGAACCGATTCACAAACTCTTGCAGCTGGTTCAGGTAGTCGGCTTCGTTCACGTCGTCGCCGAGCATCCGGTCGAGCCACAGTTTCATTTCGTCGTACTTCTGATTCGCTTCCTGTTCAGCACTCGCGAACGCCGTGTGAAACATCGAGCCGTAAATCCCACAGGTGATAGCGAACGGTGCGTTTACCGTGTCGCGTTCGAGCGTAATGCGCGCCCCGCGTTCGTGTTCATCGTCGCGGAGGATGAGGCCGCTCTCGCTCCCGCTCGTACCGAGCGTGCTGCCGCTCTCGAACGGGTGCCAACTCATTTCCGCTTCTCGCGCAGCCTGCGGAAAAACTCTTCAGGCTGGAACCTGCCCCACTAAAGCAAAGGCATCACGGCTTCTTCGGCGGCTCTTCCTTCTTGGGCGGCGGGGTTGTGCCCGCGGCGGCGGCCTTCTCGCGCTCTTCGGCTTCGAGGCGGAGCTTTTCGAGGCGCGTCAGGCGCTTCTCCGGCATCTTCGGGTCCGGCGGTTTCGGCACGACGGGCGTCATCGGGTTCGGTACGGGCGGCACAACGGCCACCTTCGGCGGCAGCGGCACGTCGATGCGGAGCTGCGTGCCGCCGGTGTTGCCCGTGATCAGTTCGCCACCGCGCTCGATCACCACTTGCGCGAACACGTTGTGCTGCCCGGCCGGGCTGGTCTTGTCCGCGGCGATGGGGAACGCGAACTCCTTCGTGTCCTTCGTGATCTCGATCACCTGCGTCGTCGTCTTGGCGGGCAGGCCGATGAGCGTGACCTTCGCCTTGCCCTCGAACGGCGCGGGCACCGTCACCTTGCAGAACAGTTGCGTGTTCGCGCCCTGCTCGACCGCCGGGCGCTCCATCGTCAGTGACACGACCGGCGCGGTCACGTCGATGGTGAACAGTTGGCTGCTGGTCCACACCGGCCCCTTGCCGGCGTCAGCGACCGCGTGAACCGCCGTCTTCCACTTCCGCACGGCGGCACCGGGCGCGGCGTTCATGGGCAGCAGGCACTCGGTTTGCCCTTCGGGGATGACCCCGGAGCCTTGGATGCCGAGACCGGGCGGGGTCCACAGCGGGAACACCGTGATCGCGCCCTTGAAGCCTTCGGCGCGCTTGGCGACGATCCGCAGGTTGTACGAGCCGTTCTGCACGAGCGGCACTTTCGGCTCGATGACCTCGATCGAGTACGGCGCGGCGTCGCACACCGCGATGGCGGTGCGGTCCACGACGTGCCGGGCGTAGACCGTTTGGCCCGGCTGGTTAATCACGAACGCCGGGTCGAACGAGGTGCGCGACGGCAACGGCGCTTTCGGGTCGGTGTGGGTCGCGGTGATGGTGGCGAGGTAGCCGCCGACGGCCGCGTCCGGCTTGGCGTCGAACACGACCGGGATCACCGCTTGGCCCGCCTCCATCTGCTCCGCGGTCAGCGTCACGCCGGGCGGCAGCTTGTCGATGCCGATGTTCAGCGGCCCGCCGAAGTCGGCGCGGCTGGCGACCACGAGCGTCGCGTACCGCCCGCCCTTCGGCACGGTGATCGTCTGGCGGTCTTGGTTCGCCGGGTTGTTGCCGTCCACGCGCGGGATCGTCGTCGTGACGCCCGGCGCGACCGGCGACACCTCGATGCGGTAGAAGTAGTCCGGCCCGCCCTTTTTCAGGTGGTCCTGCACCCACAACGTGTACTCGCCGTCGGCCGGGATCGTGTACCGGAAGTAGCTGTCCGGCCCGCCACTGTCGTCGTTGCCGGTGATCGTCGCCCCGGCCGCGTTGCCGATGTAGAGGATCGGGTCGAGGGGCGAACCGAGCCGCCGGGCGTAGCAGTTGAAGTCGTACGTCTCGCCCTTCTTCGCGGTGAACTTGAAGTAGTCCACTTCCGCCGGCTTCGCGACCACGCCGTTGAAGGCGACCGGCGCGACGCCCGCGGTCGCGGTGGCGACGCTCACGTTCGCGCCGCTCTCGACCACGTTCGCGAGGTTCGCGACGCGGAACTTGAACCCGTTGGGGTGGGTGCCTTCCGGTGTCGTGCAGTGAACGCGGAAGTGTTCGTCCGCGGTCGCGGGCAGTTTCACCTTCTGCTTGATCGGCCCCGCGGGGTCACCGAGGAACGTCACTTCCAGTTCCTCGCCGGGCTTGCCGCCCGCGGGGACAACGGCCGTGGGCCGCGGGAAGTTGCCGATGTGCAGCCGGTACTGGCACGCGCCGTTGCCGCCGAACGCGCTCTCGCGAATCTGGACGATGTACTTGCCGTCGGCCGGGACCACCACCGAGCACCCGCCGTCTTGGTTCGCGGTGGGCGAGTCGTCGCCGGTCACAAGCTCGAACCGTTTGCTGTCCAGAATCGCGACGTAGGGGTCGAAGAACGCCACACCGAGGCGCATCCCCTCGACTTCGACCGACAGGCGCTGGCCCTTCTTGCACTCGACGACGAAGTAGTCTTGGTCCTCGTTCTGCACAACGCCGTGAACGGTGACGTTGAGCGGGATCGGCTGCGGCTTGTCGAACTCGCTGTTCGGTTCGACCTCTTCGACCACCGGCAGCGCGCCAACCCAGAAGGTGCGGACCTCGGACACGCCGCTGGCGGTGCGCACTCGGAAGGCGTGTTCGCCGAGGCGACAGTCCGGGGCGATAGCGACCGTGACCTTGAGCGCGGCGTCGTTGACGACTTCGAGCTTCTTGACGGCGATGCCGGGGTAGTACGCCAGCACCTCCTGCGCGTCGGTGAGCCGCCCGCCTTGGAAGGTGAGCACGGCCTCGGTGCCGCGCTGCGCCCCGCGCGGCTGGATGCCGCCGAACGCCGGCGACGCGGCTGAGACCGAAGATTCACCACAAAGGCACAAAACGAGCACAAAGAACCACAGAGAAAAGCGCGGGTGCGGCGTCATTGTTTAGTCTCACTCTTCCGGTCTTCTCTGTGACACTTTGTGCGAGCGTTGTGCCTTTGTGGTGAAACTGCCTTCGGCCACTACGCCAGCAGTTCCTTGCGGGTTTTACCCTCGCGGACGATGTCGATGGGGCGGTCGCCGGGGCTCATCAACTTCTTGTCGGCGTCGATGCCGAGGCAGTTGTAGACGGTGTGCGCCAAGTCCTCGACCGTCAGCCCGTCCTCGTCGGGTTCGCTCGCTGTCGCGTCCGACTTGCCGTAGATGAGGCCCTTCTTGATGCCGCCGCCGGCCAGCACCACGCTGAACACCTTCGGCCAGTGGTCGCGGCCCGCGGTCGCGTTGATCTTGGGCGTGCGGCCGAACTCGCTCGAAATCATGATGAGCGTGCTGTCGAACAGCCCGCGCTGCTTCAGGTCGGTGATGAGCGTGGCGAACGCTTGGTCGAACTGCGGGAGCTGGTTCTTCGTGCCGCCGACGATGCCGCCGTGCAGGTCCCAACCGCCGTAGGTCAGGGTGACGAACCGCACGCCGCCTTCGATCAGCCGGCGGGCCATGAGCATCCGCTGGCCGGCGGCGTTGCGGCCGTACTCGTCGCGGAGCTTCGGCGTTTCCTTGTTGATGTCGAACGCTTCGCGGGCCTTCTCGCTGGCGATCAGGCCGTAGGCGCGCTGGTAGAAGCTGTCCATCGCTTCGAGGTTGTCCGACTTCTCCTTACCGGCGAAGTGGGCGTTGACCGCGTCCAGCATGCTCTTGCGGTTGGTGAAGCGGTCGTTGGTGACGCTCGCCGGGAGCGCGAGGTCTTGCACGCGGAACCCGCCGTTGGCCGGGTCGGAGCCGAGGCTGAACGGCGCGAACGACGACGACAGGTAGCCGCTCCCGGCGTCCTGCGCCGGCTGGCTCGGCACCGCGACGTAGGGCGGCAGGTTGTTCCGCACGCCCAGTTCGTGGCTCACGACGCTCCCGATGCTGGGGAACTTCAGCGCCGGACTCGGCCGGTAGCCGGTGAACATGTTGTGCGTGCCGCGCTCGTGAGCGGCCTCGCCGTGCGTCATGGCCCGGCACACGGTGATCTGGTCGGCCAGCGCCGCGGTATTGGTCAGGCACTCGTTGAAGACTTCGCCTTCGATCTTGGTCTTGGTCGTCGCCATCTGCCCGCGGTACTCGACCGGGGCGAACGGCTTCGGGTCCCAGCTCTCTTGGTGCGCGGAGCCACCCGGTAGGAAGATGTGGATGCACGCCTCGGCCTTCGGCTTCTTGGCCGCGGCCGGCGGCTGGGCGGCTTGGAGCCGCATGTACTGATCGAGGGTCAGGCCGAGGGCACCAATCGCCCCGACGTGCAGGAAGTTGCGGCGGTTCAACGGGGAACCGACGCAGCGCGACAACAGATTCATCGGCAGGACTCCTGTCGGGGCAGTGGGCTTGAGTTTTGGGGCAAGGATCAAAACGTAACAACGGCAGGCTGAAGGCCTGTGGAGGCAGGCAGCAATTGCGGCGGGCGAGGGAGGAGAACGCCGTTGGCAGGCGACATTCTCGCAGGTAGAAGATAGTCGCCCGTGCGGCCGGCGTCAATTCATTCCTATGCCGCTGACCGAAATTACCCAAGCCGCAAGGTCGCACAAACCTAACCCCGCGCGGGACCGGTTCACGCCTTGCGGCGCAGAGCCAGCGCCGCGGCCAGCGCGACGCTCACCGTTGCCACGCCCGCAGCCATTCCGAACAGCACCGGGCGCACGTCGTTTAGGCTCGCCACCAACTGCCCCGCGAGGACGTGGCCCAGCGGCGCGCTCGCGCTCAGGGCCAGCGCCCACCACGCCATCACCCGCCCGCGGGTCTCGTCCGGCACCGCCAGTTGCAGCGCCGATTGCCCCGTCGAGAGGTAGAGGATCAGGCCGAACCCGGTGGCGGCGCAGCACGCGCCGGCGGCCCACGCGGTCGGCGCGACCCCCAACCCCGCCAACCCGCCCGCGGTGACGATCACGCCGCCCAGCAGGAACGCCCCGCGCCGCGCCGGGGTGCCGAACGTGGCCGTCGCCAGCGCCGCGCAGAGCGCGCCCGCCCCGAGCGCGCTGAGGAGCAGGCTGTAGGCGTCTTCGCGCAGACCGAGGTGCATCTTGGTGTACGCGGGCAGCACCGTGACCACCGGCCACGCGAGGGCGCACACCGCGAACGTGAGCGCCACCAGCCCGCCCTGCGCGCGGTGGGTGCGGAGGTAGCGGAGGCCGTCCCACGCGGAGCCGCGCGCGGGCTTCGCGCGCGCCGTCGGCTCCGGGATGCCGCGCAGCGCGCGCAGCACCGCGAGGAAGCTGAGCGCGTTCAGCGCGAAGCACGCCGTCGCCCCCACCGTTACCGGGTGCGCCCCGTCCGGCAACCCCGGCGCGACCGCGCCCGCCAGCAGGAACAGTAGCCCCGCCAGCGCCGGGCCGAGCATCCGCGCGCCGTTGAACACCAGCGAGTTCAGCCCGACCGCGTTGATCAGGTCTTCCTTCGGCACGAGGTCCGGCACGAACGCCAGCCGCGCCGGAAGGTCGAGCGCCTGCACGATGCCGTTCAGCGTGACGAGCGCCAGCACCAGCGCCGGAACCGCGAGGCCGCACGCCACGACCGCCGTGAGCGTGACCGCGTTCACGAGGAAGCAGGTTTGCGTGGTGAGCACGAGGCGGCGCTTGGGGTGCCGGTCGGCGAGCGCGCCGCCCCACGGCGCGAGGAGGATGGTGGGGCCGATCTGTGCGAGGAGCAACCACGACGGCCACCGCGGGTCGCCGGTACGGTCGTACATGAGCCACATGAGCGCGGCCGACTGCATCCACGTGCCGACGAACGAAACGATCTGCCCCAAGAAGTACCGCCGGTACGCCGGGTGCCGCAGCGAGCGAAACGTCGTGTTGCGGAGCGCGCCCAGCATTCCGGCCTCGCGAGCGAAAAGTTGAGCCCCACGATAGACGCCGATAAAGACACGATACAGACAAGAGGCAGAGTTCAGAACAAACCCTCTTCTGTCTGAATCGTGTCTTTCTCGGCGTTCATCGTGCGGCTTCTCTTCCTCGCTCAGCCATACTTCTTGTGGCACTCGGCGCTGGTCATCTTCGCGGCCTTTACCAGCCCGCCGGCCAGCTTCTCGCCCTGCGGGTCGACGTACAACCGGCCGCTGCTCTCCTTGATCGTCTTGTCGTAGCCGATCACGTGGACGTTGAAGATGTAGCCGGTTTCGCTGGTCGCCTCGAACCAGTGGATGTTGTCCTTGTGGTCCGAGATGGTCGAGAGTTCACCCGGCCCGAAGGTGCGGTCGATGGTCGGCTTGATGACGTAGTGGTCGGCCTTCGTCTCGACGCGGTCGTAGTGCCGGCCGTGCCACTGGCCCTTTAGGACGATGAACCCGGTACACATGTTGGCGTGGCCGTGCGGCACGATGCTGCGGCCCTTCTTGCACGCGAAGATCTGTTTGCCGAAGCCGACGTCCGCGGGCAACCCGTCCACCTTCGACAGGTCGAACCCGTAGTTCGCGGCCCCGTTGTCGGGCAGCTTGCGCTTCTCCAACTCGTCGAGCTTCACGAGCGCGCACAAATCCGCGAGGTTCACCTTCTTGTACAGCTCTTCCATCTTGGTTTGGAACTGGAGGTCCGTGAGCTTCTGGCCCTTAAGGTCTTTGCTCATCGCGACCAGATCGGCCATCCATTTGGCGATGGTGGGTTTGGCGTCGGCCGCGAACAGGTCGCGCGCCCAGAGCGTTTCGAGGAGCGAGAACGCGACCGCGGACCCGATCAGATTGGCGTGGAACTCGCGACGGGATTGCATCGGCGGCACTCCGGGAGGGAGAGGGTGGAGCGGCCGTGAAGCAGCGCTTCGCTGCGACAGGCCGCGAGTTCAACAGAGCGTATCCCGAAGTCACCGCTGAGAGAAGCGCAAAGCCGCACTCGACCGCGACCGTCGTGTCGCGGGCGGTGGCACGATTCCGAAACGGTTGCACAACGCACGCACGCGCGTGGCGCAATTGCTTGCGCTATCCTCACACCCAGCCGCCTGTGACGGGGAGCACTTGGCCGGTCACGTAGGCGCTCTCCTCGCTCGCGAGGAACAGCACAGCGTTGGCGATGTCGGCGGGCGTGCCGAACCGCCCGGCCGGGATCGCCTTCAGGTACTCCGCCAGCACGTCGCCCTTCACCTCGCCCATCATCGCGGTCTGGATCATGCCCGGTGCGATGGCGTTCGCGGTGATCTGCCGCCGCGCCAGCTCCTTCGCCAGCACGCGCGTCAGCCCGATCACCCCGGCCTTCGCCGCGGCGTAGTTGGTCTGGCCGTGGAACCCGACCAGCCCCGCGACCGACGCGATGTTCACGATCCGCCCGCCGTCGCGGAGGATTTCCGTTCCGAACTTGCAGCAGTGGAACACGCCGTCGAGGTTCGTCTGAATGACCGCGTGCCACTCGTCGAGGGTCATCTTGCGGAGCGTGCGGTCCTTGATAATGCCGGCGTTGTTGACCAGCACGTCGAGACCGCCGCAGGTCGCCTTCACCTGCTTCATCAGCGACTCAATCTGGTTGGCGTCGCGCACGTCGGCGGCGATGGTGTGAACGGCGGGCGCGCCCGGCAGCGCGCGCAGTTCGGACGCGAGCGCGTCGGCGTCCTTCTTGTTCGCGCCGTCCGGGTCGTCCCAGAAGTGCAGTACGCAGGTCGCGCCGGCCTTGGCGAACGCGGAGAGCACGCCCGCACCGATGCCGCGCGAGCTGCCGGTCACGAGGACCACCTTACCGGTGAAGCTGTACGTAATCATGTGGCTCGCCGATGGGAGGGAACGGGCGGCGGGCGCGCCGCGGTGCCGCGTATCTTATCGGCGGGCCCGCCGATTTCCTCCCGCGCCGCGGCCGCGGGCGAGAGGCGCGGACCGAGTTCGCGCGGCGCGCTAGTTCACCGTGACCATGACCGTCGTTGTGGTGGCCGAGCCGTCGAGGTCGGTCGCGGTGATCGTGAACGTCACCGTGCCCGCGCCCACCGGGGTGACGGTCAGCACGCCGTTGGCAATCGCGGCGGTCGCGACCGTGTTGTTGGGTGCGTCCACCGTGAACTGCATGCGCTGCGCCGCGGTCAGCGCGGCGGCCGTTGTGATGAGGGCGAGGTCGGCCGCGCCGATGTTCGCGGGGAAGTTTTCCGTGTCCGCGTTCGCCGACACCGGGAACGGCCCCGCGCCCGGCACCCCCGTACCGCCGAACTCGTCTAGCGTCGCAACGGCGTCGATCACCGCGAGGCCGCCGTTCATCACCTGCCCGAAGACCGCGAACCCGCCGGCGTTGGACGCGCTGTCCAGCGCGCGGCTGTTGTCGCCGAGGTTAAAGAAGAACTCGTTGGTCGCGGTGTCCGGCGCGCCCGGCTTCGCCATCGCGATGGTGCCGCGCGTGTTCGAGATGTTGGCGAACTCGTCGTCGATGGGAGCGAACTCGGTGATTTCTGGGAACGCGGTCGCTGTGGTCGTGCCGCTGTCCACGAACTTGAACCCGCCACCCTGTAGCACGAACTGGTCGATCTTCCGGTGGAACACGCTGTTGTTGTAATTGGCGTTCGACGCGGCGTTGACGTAGTTGAGGAAGTTCGCGGTCGTGACCGGGGTGGCGTCGAACAGGTTGATGTCCAGTGTGGTACTCTGGCCGGTCGGGTACGTGGTGGCGAACCGGACCACAGTTTCGGCGTCCACGAACACGTTCGTGAGGTCGATGGTCGCGGGCGCGTCGCCGGGGTTGAGCGTCTGGTCCGGGATCGTGGCGGACACGGTGGGCGGCGTGTTGCGAACGAACGTCTGCGAGAAGGTGTTGCTGACGAAGTTGCTGGTGTCGGTGGCCTGAACCGCGAAGCTGTTCGGCCCGACCGCGAGCGCGACGTTCGTGAAGCTGAACGCGCCGCTCCCGTCCGCGGTCACGGTGTCGAGGAGGGTGCCGGTGCCGGGCGTGCCGGGCACGGTCGCGGCGTACAGGCGCACCGTGGCCCCGGGGCGCGCAGTGCCCACCAGCGAGACCGTCGCGGCGTCGGTGCGCAGGTCGCCGTCCGGCCCGCTGTCGGACCCGGTGGCGAGGGCGAGCGTCGGCTGCCCGGTGTTGAACACCACGCTGAAGCTGTCGGCCCCGTTGCCGTTGCCCGCGGCGTCGGTCGCGCCGTTCGCGGCGACGCGCACTTCCGCTTCGCCGTCGCGGTTCGAGGTCACGGCGACCGTGTACACGGTCGGGCTGACGAGGATGAACGCGCCCTTCGTCCCGTTCGCCACGGTCACGTCGGCCGTGCCGAACCCGGTCACGGGTTCGCTGAACGTGATCGTGACCGTGGTGCTCGTGCCGTTGATCGGCGACGCGGGGCTGGCGCTGAACTGCGTCGTCGGCGGGGTGGCGTCCACCACGAGCGTGCCGGTCGCGGTGCGGGCGTTGCCGAGGCGGTCGGTCGCGGTCGCGGTCACGGTGTACGTGCCGTCGGCCAGCGGGTCGGTGATGCTCGCGGCCCACACCGTTCCGCCCACCGCGGCGCTGTACGTGCGCCCGTTCACCACGACGTTCACGGTCGCGTCGGCTTCGCCCACGGTGCCGGACACAACGGGCGTCGTGTCGTTCGTCGTCAGCGCCGTGACCGCGACCGTTGGCGCGGTGGTATCGAAGGTGCGCGTCAGGGTCTCGGAGGCCCCGTTGCCGTTGCCCACGGCGTCGGTCGCGACGTTCGCGGGGACCGTTGCGGTCACGGGACCGTCCGCGGTCGGCGTCACGGTGAAGGTGTAGGTGCGCGCGTCGAGCGCCACGAAGTTTGCCACGGTCCCGTTGGTGAGGGTGATGTCGGCCGCCTCGAAGCCGGTCACGGCCTCGTCGAAGTTGACGGCGAACTCGACAGGGGCGTCGCGCGTCGGGTCGGGGGCGGCGCTGGTCAGCGTCGGGGTCGGGGCGGTGCGCTCCGGGCCGTTGGTGAACCCGGTCACGTTCGGGCGCACCAGAGTGGAATTCACGTTGTTGAAGAAGTCGCCGCCCGCGGGGTTCGTCAGGATGAAGTCGAGGGCCGCGGCGCGCGTCGCGGTCACGGCGTCGTCGCCCGCGCCCGTGTCGAGGAACAGGTAGCGGCGGAACAGGGAATCGGTGATCGCGACGGTGTCGTCGCCGTCGCCGGTGCCGAGAATCGTCTCCTTGCGCGGGGCCGCGTTGGTGATGATAAGGGTGTCGTTGCCGGTGCCGGTGTCGGCGTTGATCGCGCGCGGCGGGCGCACGTTCTCCATGACGAGTATGTCGTCGCCGCCGTGGAGCCGGACGTAGATGTCGCGGGTGATGCCGTCGACTTCGAGCGGCCCGCTCCGGCCGTTGAATGTGGTGGTGGCGTCGAGCGCGCTCACGATCGCGCCGGTGCGCCCCACGCCGGTGATCTTCACGGCGTTCGCGGCTTCGTCGCCGCTCACGTACAGCACGCCCTCGAACACCGAGACGAACACGTTCCCAGCGGGAACGACGCGGTCCTCGAGTCCTTCGACCTTCGGCACGAAGCGCGTGCAGGTGCGGTTCTTGCTCATGCGGTTTCGCTCGTTCCGGGCGTTCCGTTCGTGAAGGGAGAAACGCGGCGCGCGGCCGCGCCGCACAACTTCAACGTACTGTGTCGGCCGCAGGTATCGGTCGGCGCGATAAGAACTGGTGGTGCGCCCCGGTTGCGTTCGCGCCGGGTCGCGATTGTACCGCGGCGCGAAGCCGCCCGACCCCGGCCGTGCAATCAGAAGAATCGTTACAACCGCGCGCCGCGCGCCGACCGGCACATTGTCCGCGCCCCGTCAAGTTCTCAGCGGTTACTCAGCGACGGTTAAGCGGTCTTTAACTGCTCATCATGTAAGGTGGCGGGAGGGACCACGAAATACACTCCAGCCCCCGCGCCCGCCCGCCGGAGCCGACTCCCATGTTGACTGTGCTTTCCGTGCTGTGCCCGCCGCTGGCGGTGCTGCTGACCGCGCCGACCTCGCGGGCCGCGAAGACCGCCGGCCTCACGCTGCTTCTGTATGTTCCGGGCATGTTGTACGCGCGGGCGGTGGTCGAAGAGTACCGCGTCCGCCGCCGCTACGCGCACATGCTGCGTCTGCTCGACGCCCGCGCGACGGCCGCGCCCGAACTGCGGGCTGCGTGAACCCGGTCCACCCTTCAACGGTCGCCCAATCGCTATCGCGTTTCGCGGGCGTTTTCTTGGCATTTACTTGTTGAATTCTTGTCTCTTCGGGCTACCATCTCGACTTTGTGACAATTGCGGCAAAGTCGGGTAGACACTTCCCCACGAAGCCCATAATCACAAGACGTGCCGGCTGTCCGGCGGTTTCGGCCGCCACACAAGCCGAGCTCGTGCGGACCCGTGGCGCTCATTTTCCGCCGCGCCGCACACCGAATGGACGTTCTCCCGGACGGAGGCGCGACCCGTGGATCATCCCGCCCCTAGCACCCCGCCGGTGACGAGCGGTAAGCCATCGCCCAACGATTCGTACATCGCCCGCGGCCTCGCGGGGGCGTCGGTCGGGTTGGGCTTCTTCAGCGCCTGCGTGTTCTGGTGGACCCCGTTCACCTCGATCCTCGCGACGGTCGGCTTGATCCTCGGCATCATCTCGGTGTTCCGCGGCGTGAAGGGCGGGCTGCGGGGCGAGAACTACGCGATGGTCGGCACGCTCCTGTGCGCCACCAGCCTGAGCATCACCCTGACGCTGAACCAGTTCCTCCGCTATTTGCAGTGGGACTCGTTGCCCGTGTACCCGTGGTGACGCGGCCCGCGTCGGTTCGGTTCCGGTGAACGCACGCAAGAAGGCGGTTCTTCAATGCCCCAGATTTTCCCGAAGGCGCTGAACCCGATCGCCAAGATGATCGTCCTCGGCCTGCCGCTGCTCGGCGGTCTGACGGGTGTGACCGGGGCCGCGTTCTACCGCTCCAGTTACGCCACCGGGCAGGGCGACACCCCGGCGCAGCCGGTCGCGTTCAGCCACGCCCACCACGTCGGGCAACTCGGCATCCACTGCGAGTACTGCCACACGACCGTGGAGAAGTCCGGGTTCGCCAACATCCCGCCCACCAAGACGTGCATGAACTGCCACCAGCAAATCTGGCAAGGTGCGGACATGCTCGCCCCGGTGCGCGAGAGCTACAAGAAGGACAAGCCCATCGAGTGGAACCGGGTCCACAACCTGCCGCACTACGCCTACTTCAACCACTCGATCCACGTGGCGAAGGGCGTGGGCTGCGTGTCGTGCCACGGCCAACTCGACCAGCAGAACCTGACGATGCAGAGCAGCACGCTGCTGATGGAATGGTGCATCGCGTGCCACCGCACGCCGGAAAAGCACCTGCGCCCGCAGAAGGAAGTCTTCAACATGAAGTGGGACGCGGCGCAGGCCGGCCCGAACCCGAAGACCGGCAAGCCGTACACGCAGTTAGAACTCGGTCTGGAACTGAAAGAGAAGCACAAGGTCCGCGACGCGGTCACGCTGACCAACTGCTCGATGTGCCACAGGTAGCGCTTTGTAGGGTGGGACAAGGCTTTGCGCCGTCCCACCAGAGCTAGAAGAGGTGGGACGGCGCAAAGCCTTGTCCCACCCTACAAGACACGCGACCGAGGAACCGATGAAACCCGACAGCACGGATATCGCCGCGACCGCCCCCGACGCGCTGCCGCCCGCGCTCTTGGGGCCGGGCCGGGACGAGTTTCCTGAGGGCGCGGCCGAGTTCGCCGACGAGCCGAGCCGCCGCCGGTTCCTCACCCTGATGAGCGCGTCCATCGCGCTCGCCACCGGCGCGGGCTGCAACCTGCGCCCGGCGGCGCAGCGCAAGATCATGCCGTACACCACGCAGCCGGACGAGGTCACGCCCGGCGTGCCCACGTTCTACGCCAGCGCCGCCCCGCTCGCCGGCTACGGGCAGGGCGTACTCGTTCGCAGCAGCGAGGGGCGGCCCACCAAGATCGAAGGCAACCCGTCGCACCCCGGTAGCCTCGGCGGGGCCGGCCTCCACGCGCTCGCCTCGGTCCTCGACCTGTACGATCCGGACCGCTCGCGCGGCGTGATCCACCGCGGCACGCCGTCGAGTTGGGAAGTGGCGGTTGCCGCGCTCCGGAAGGCGCTCGTCGATGACAGCGGCCAGCCGAAGAACGTCAAGCTCCGCGTCTTGACCGAAGCGGTCACGTCGCCGACGCTCGCTCAGCAACTCACCGCGCTGCTCGCCGCGGTGCCGAACGCCCGCTGGGTGCAGTTCGACGCCGTCAGCAGCGCCAACGCCCGCGAGGGCATCCTCAAGGCCTTCGGCAAGCCGCTGAACGTCGTGTACGACTTCAACCGGGCCGATGTCGTCGTCTCGCTCGACGCCGACTTCCTCGGCACCGGGCCGGGGCACGTCCGCTACAGCCGCGACTTCGCCGACCGCCGCAAGCTCCGCGCCGGGGGCAAGGACGCGGCCGAGATCGCCGCCGGCCGCGAGGCCGCCACGCCGGAGAAGCCGTTCAAGGAGGGCATCAAGTCCGACCACGCCGACGCGCTGCTGAACCGGCTGTACGCGGTCGAGACGATGCCGACCAACACCGGGGCCGTGGCCGAGCACCGGCTCGCGATCACCAGCGGCGAGATCGAGACCTTCGCCCGCGCGCTCGCCACCGCGGTGGGCGTGACCGGCGTGCCGCCCGGCGGCGCGCTCTCGAAGGCCGCGCAGGACTGGGTCGCCCCGCTCGCCGCCGATCTCAAAGACCCGGCCCGCAACGGCAAGGTCATCGTCGTCGTCGGCGACCACCTCGCGCCCTCGCTGCACGCCCTCTCGTTCGCCATCAACGAGAAGCTCGGCGCGCTCGGCAAGACGGTCAAGCTCGTCGAGCCGGTCGAGGCGACCGTGGCCGGCAAGATGATGGACCTGAAGGCACTGACCGCCGAACTGGCCGCGAGGACCGCCGACGCGCTGCTCATCCTCGGCGGGGCGAACCCGGCGCACACCGCCCCGGCCGACATCGACTTCGCCGCCGCGCTGACGGCCTTCGGCAAAGACCCCGCCAAGTTCTCGCTGCACCTCGGCTCGCACGTCGACGAAACCGGCGTGCTGTGCGACTGGCACGTTAACGAGGCCCACTACCTCGAAACGTGGGGCGACGTTCGCGGCTATGACGGCACCGCGACGATCCAGCAACCGCTGATCGCGCCGCTGCACGGCGGCAAGTCGGCCATCGAACTGCTGGCGACACTGATGAAGGGGGCGGAACCGGGCGTGCCCGGCTCGCCGCGCGACCCGTTGGAGATCGTCCGCGAGACGTGGAAGGGCTGGTTCCACAAGAAGAACCCTGCACTGACCGAAGAGAAGAAGCACGGCGATTTCGAGCGGTTCTGGCAAACTGCGGTGCGCGCCGGCGTCGTGGCCGGGAGCGCGTCGGCCCCAGTTGCGGCGGCCCTCGCCACGACGTGGGCGACCGGGGCCGCCGCCTCGCCCCCCGCGCCCGGCGCGAGCGACCTCGAGATCAACTTCCGCGCGTGCCCGGCGCTCTTCGACGGCCGGTTCGCCAACAACGGCTGGCTCCAAGAACTGCCGAAGCCGCTCACGAAGATTTCGTGGGACAACGCCGCGTACCTCAGCCCGAACACCGCGACCAAACTGCAACTGCCGAAGATCGACTTTCGCTGGACCGCCGGCGAGCACGGCCGCGCCGAAGTGAGCGTGCTCGAGATCGAGGTGAACGGCAAGAAGGTGAAGGCCCCCGCGTGGGTGCTGCCCGGCCACGCCGACGGCGCGATCACGGTCCACCTCGGCCACGGCCGCACCCGCGCCGGCACCTACGCCGCGCACACCCCCGACGAGCCGAACGCCGAGGGCCAACCGTACCGCGGGTTCAACGCCTACCCGCTGCGCACGTCGGCCGCGCCGTGGAGCGCGCCGGCGAAGGTCACGAAGACCGGCAAGACGTACTTCCTCGCCTGCACGCAGGGCCACTGGGCGATGGCCGAGAAGGACCCGATTTCGGGCAAGATGCTCGACCGCAAGCCGGTGCGCCGCGGGTCCGTGACCGAGTACAAGAAGAACCCGAAGTTCGCCAAGATTCCGCCGATGGCGACCGGCGAGACCGAGGGCATCAACGACAACATGCCCCACCCGAAGGGGTACAAGGACCACCACGCGCACGACCAGCGCCTGCACCCGCTGAACATGTACGCCCCGGCCGAGGGCCTCGCGCCCGGCATGCGCGAGTTCCAACAGCGCCGCTGGGGCATGGCCCTCGACCTCAGCGCCTGCACCGGGTGCAGCGCGTGCGTTATCGCCTGCCAGAGCGAGAACAACGTACCGGTCGTGGGCAAGAAGGAAGTGACCCGCGGGCGCGAGATGTACTGGATCAACATCGACCGCTACTACGCCGGCAACGAGGCCGACTCGAACGCGGTTCAGGCGTACTTCCAGCCGCGCATGTGCGTGCAGTGCGAGAACGCCCCGTGCGAGATCGTCTGCCCGGTCGGGGCCACCGTCCACAGCACCGACGGCCTCAACGACATGACGTACAACCGCTGCGTCGGCACGCGGTACTGCTCCAACAACTGCCCGTACAAGGTCCGCCGGTTCAACTTCCTCACGTTCCAAGACTGGGGCACGGACACCATCAAACTGGGCCGCAACCCGGACGTGTCCGTCCGCAGCCGCGGGGTGATGGAGAAGTGTACGTTCTGCGTGCAGCGCATCCGCGGCGCGGAGATCGTGGCCGAGCGCGAACTGGCCCGCTGGACCGGGCTCACGGACGCCGAGCGCGCCGCGATGAAGAACGTGCCGCCCCCCGGCTACCGCAAGGAGCCGGACCCGGCGAAGGGCGAGGTGCTCATCAAGGACGGCGAGATCCTCACCGCGTGCCAAGCGGCGTGCCCGTCCGGGGCCGTCGTGTTTGGCGACCTCAACGACCCGACCGCGGCCGTCTCGCGCTGGAAGAACGAGCCCAGCAACTACGGGCTGCTCGCCGAACTGAACACGCGCCCGCGGCTGACGTACACGGCCGTGGTGCGGAACCCGAACCCGAAGATGCCGTGATCTCTGTAGCCGGCCCCCGTGGGGCCGGTGCGACACGATTCGCGTAGCCCCGGCCTCAGTGAGGCCGGCTACAGAACAAAGAGGACTCGACGTGGCGACCGCGGAACATCCTCCCGCACGCTCGGACCTGCCGCTCGAACCCGAAATGCACCCGCTCGTGAAGAGCGTGTACGACGGGAAGCCGCACGACCTCGTCTCGGTCGGCGACGCGATCGGCGAAGTGGTCCTCAAGGGCGAGCACCCGCGCGGCTGGTGGATCGGCTTCCTAGCCGGTTTCTTCATGCTGCAAGTGCTCGCGCTTGCCGTGTGCTGGCTCTTCTACCTCGGCGTCGGCATCTGGGGCATCAACGTCCCGGTGGCGTGGGGCTTCGCCATCGTCAACTTTGTGTGGTGGATCGGCATCGGCCACGCCGGCACGCTGATCTCCGCCATCCTGCTGCTCATGCACCAGAGGTGGCGCACGAGTATCAACCGGTTCTCCGAGGCGATGACGATCTTCGCGGTCATGTGCGCGGGCCTGTTCCCGCTTCTGCACATGGGCCGGCCGTGGTTCTTCTACTGGCTGTACCCGTTCCCGAACGTCGCCGGCGTGTACCCTCAGTTCCGCTCCCCGCTCACGTGGGACGTGTTCGCGGTCACAACGTACTTCACCGTGTCGCTGGTGTTCTGGTACTTGGGCCTCGTGCCCGACCTCGCGGCGCTCCGCGACCAAGCCCGCAAGAAGTGGCAGCAGATCGCCTACGGCCTGCTCTCCCTCGGCTGGCGCGGCTCCGCGATCCACTGGCGGCGCTACGAGAAGGTGTACCTGATTCTCGGCGGCATCAGCACGCCGCTGGTGCTCTCCGTACACACGGTCGTGTCGTTCGACTTCGCCGTCAGCATCGTCCCGCTGTGGCACGCGACGATCTTCCCGCCGTTCTTCGTGGCCGGGGCCATTTACTCCGGGTTCGCGATGGTGGTGCTGATCGCCATCCCCGTGCGCAAGTGGTACAAGCTCGAAGACTTCTTCACCGATCACCACCTCGACATCATGGGGAAGGTGATGCTGGCGACCGGGTTCCTCGTCACCTACGGGTACTTCAGCGAGGCGTGGATGGCGTGGTACGGCCACACCCTCTACGAGTGGGGCACGACCATCGAGCGCATGTTCGGACCCTACGGGTGGTCGTACTGGTGCCTCATCGGGTTTAACTGCGTCTTCCCGCTCACGTTCCTGTGGTCGAAGAAGATGCGCGTCAGCCCGTTCTGGATGTCGCTGATCTGCATCTCGGTGCTGATCGGCATGTGGTTCGAGCGGTACGTCATCGTCATCACGCTGGCCCGCGAGTACATCCCGGGCGCGTGGGGCCACTACGCCCCGACGTTCTGGGACTACGCCACGATGGTCGGCTCGCTGGGCCTGTTCCTGTTCCTGTTCTTCCTGTTCCTGCGCTACCTGCCGATGATCTCGATTACCGAGGTGCGTGAGCTGTTGCCCAAGAAGCAGGGCGGCGGCGGCGGCCACTCGATCATGGAGAACGCGCCGTGAGTACCGTCACCCCCGACCCCACGCACGCGCCGGGCCACGCCCCGGACCACGGCCACGGGCACGCGGCCCACGATCCGACCGTCCCGGTCACGTTCGGCCTGTTGGCCGAGTTCGGCACCGGCGACGCGATGGCCCACGCCATCGAGAAGGCCGTGGCCGCCGGCTACACCCACTTGGACGGGTACAGCCCGTACCCGGTCGGCGAGGCCGCGGACGCGCTGAGGTTCCCGAAGTCCGAGATGGGCCCCATCATGTTCATCGGTGGCATCACCGGGGCGTGCGCGGGGTTCCTGATGCAGTACTGGGCGAACACCTTCGGGTACACGCTCAACATCGGCGGCCGGCCGTACTTCTCGTGGCCCTCGTTCGTCCCCATCACCTTCGAGATGATGGTGCTGACGACCGCGCTCAGCGGGTTCTTCGGCCTGATGGCGCTGTGCGGGCTGCCCCGGTACAACCACCCGCTGTTCAACTCGAAGGCGTTCGACCGCGCCACGCGGGACCGCTTCTTCGTGTGCATCGAGGCCACCGACCCGAAGTTCGACCTAGCCGCTACGAGAGCCTTCCTCAACGACCTGCACCCGCTGTCGGTCGAGGAGGTGATGGACTAATGGCACAGCACCACGCAACACCCCACCGACTGCGGCTCCTCGCGCTGGCCCTGCTCGCGGCCCTGCCCGCCCTCGGTGGGTGCCGCCAGAAGATGGCCGACCAGCCGTACTACCGGCCGCTCGAAGAGACCGAGTTCTTCGAGGACAAGCGGGCCAGCCGCCCCATCGAGCGCGGCACGATCCACCGCGCGCAGTACCTCGAAAGCGATCCCATCGCCACCGGGCTGACGCCGGACGAGTGGGACGCGGCCTACCGCTACGCGGTGCCGGCCAAGCCGGACCAGATGGCGGCCCTCGACGGCGAGAAGGTCAAGCGGGCCGTGGGAGCGCCGCGGTACGACCAGCGCAAGGCCGGCGAGCCGAAAGTGTACGTCGAAGAGTTCCCGTTCCCGATCACGCAAGCGGACCTGAAGCGCGGCGAGGACCGGTACACCGTGTACTGCGCCGTGTGCCACGGGCCGCAGGGCAACGGGCAGGGCAAGATTTGGGAGCGCGGGTACCTGATCCCGACCTCGTTCCACACGCAGAAGGTCGAGCACAAGGACGGGCCGAAGGAGGCCGACGTGCGGAACCCGCAGGGGCTGGGCATCTCCCGCGGGTACTCGCTCTGGGGCCAAACGATCCCGATGGACCAAGCCCCGGTCGGGTACTACTTCGAGGTCATCACGAAGGGCTACGGCGGCATGCCGAGCTATTCGGCCCAGATCCCGCCCGACGACCGCTGGCGGATCATCGCACACATCCGGCGGCTCCAGTTCACCCAGCGCGCGCCGGGAGGTAAGAAGTGAGCACCCCTGTAACTCCCGCCGCGACCACGCCGCCCGCGCCGCCCGCGGGCGCGCCGCCGGCGATCACCGACCAGCCCAATTGGGCCGCGTACACCCGCTTCGCCGTCATCGCGGCGATTGCCGGCTGGGCGCTGTTCGCCGTCGCCGGGTTCTCGAACCTCGCCGCGGCCGAGGGCGACGAGGCCAAGCACGCCGCCAAGTCGCGGTTCATGCTCGGCTACCTGTCCGGCTACATCTACTGGTTCAGCCTGCCGCTCGGCGGCATGGCGCTCCTGATGATCCGCTACTTGGCGAAGTCGTCGTGGGGCCTGCTGCTCACGCGGCCGTTCGAGGCCGCAACCCGGACGCTGCCGCTGATGCTGCTCCTCTGGGTGCCGCTGGCCGTCGCCGTGGTCACGCACGAGACCTCGCCGTACTGGTGGTCCCACGACCACCACGAGAAGCCGGAGAAGCCCGAACCGACCATGACCTCGCCGGGCGACAAGCGGGACCAAGCCACTGCCGCCGGTAAGGGCATGGCGAGCCGCGCCCACGAGTACCAAGAGAACTACGTGAAGGCCATCAAGGAGGCGCACCAAGCCGAGGCCAACGACATCGACAAGGCCCGGTACGGGTTCACGTCTAAGGACGGCACCGGGTTCGTCGTCGTGGGCCTCGTGCTGTTCGCCATCTGGTTCGCGATGATCCACTTCCTGAACAAGTGGGGCCGCGAGACGAGCGCCGCTACCGACCCGGCCGTGATCGACCGCGGGCTGGAGAAACTCCAGAACATCAGCGGCCCCGGCCTGATCGTCTTCGCCATCACCATCACGGCCGCGGCGTCGCAGTGGGTGATGTCGCTGGAGCCGGGCTGGTCGTCCACGATGTTCCCCGTGATCTTCGCGGTCAACCAGTTCCTGACGTGCTTCGCGTTCTGCTTGGCTCTGTTCCTGCTGTGGGCCAGCCGCCCGCCGTTCAAGGGGCACATGCGGCCGAAGTTCCAGCTCGACATGGGCACGCTGCTGCTGGCGTTCACGCTGTTCTGGTCGTACACCTCGTTCAGCCAGTTCATGCTGGTGTGGATCGGGAACCTGCCGGAAGAGATCCCGTTCTACCTGAAGCGGTCGAACGACCACGGGCACGCCTCGGGGTGGTGGTACGTGTCGGCGGCGCTGATCGCGCTGCACTTCGCGCTGCCGTTCCTGCTGCTGCTGTTCCGCAACATCAAGCTGCACCCGGTCCGGCTGCGGTGCGTGGCCGTGTACCTGTGCGCGATCTGCGCGGTTGATGTGATCTGGTGGATCGCGCCGAGCGCGACCCCGAGCAAGTTCCCGGCGTGGCTCATCGACGCCGGGGCGGTGTTCGGGATCGGCGGCGTCTGGGGCCTGTTCTTCATCTACCAGTTGAAGAAGCGCCCGCTGTTCGCCGACAACCAAGCGTTCCTGCTGCCGGAGGGGCACCACCATGAGCAGCACTAACCCGACCCACGGCGGGCACGACGACCACATGCCCAGCGGCCCGCCCGCCGACGAGGTCATCAAGCGCGGCTACGAGGCCGACACCTACGACGCGCGCACGGTCCTCAGCGTGCCGCTGCTGGTGATCCTGTTCTTCGTGCTGGCGTTCGGCACGGTGACGATCCTGTTCAGCTTCATCGCGTACCCGAAGGCGGACGGGAAGGCGCACCCGGCCGCGGCCGAGCGCGCCAAAGAACCGCTCAACGACCGCCTCAAGCGCATCGACCGCGGCCCGAACAACGGCACCGGCCAGCCGCGCCTCGAGCCGCTGAAGTTGCGCGACGGCGAGTCCCGCGCCATCACGCGCCCGGAACTGTCCGTGGCCGAGGGGAACTCGCCCGAACTGCACCCCGAAGACCTGCGGCTCTCGAAGGACAAGTTCCCGGCGCTGTACTCGGACAAGGCCGGCGAGTACGCCTACGACAAGATCGGCGCGATGAGCAACGATAAGTTGAAGGAGCTGTTCAAGGTTCAGGGCAACGGCACGCTGCCGGGGCGCTCGCAGTTCGCGCCCACCGGCGCGAACGCCGGGCAAGGGGCCGAAGGCTCCACCGTGCCCCTGCCCGCGTTTCCCGCGCCGCCGAAGGGGGACAAGAAGTGATGTCCCTTCTCGCGAAGTCGCAAGCGGCGGTTGGCGCTCTCGCGCTCCTCGGCGCGCTCGTGGTGGCCGCGCCCGCCCGCGCCGGCAACGACGGCGTCGTCCCCAAGCACGACGTTCCCAACATCGCGCGCTCGAAGGCGATGATCGAGGAACACATCGGCACCCACGTGCCGCTTAACCTCGTTTTTCGCGACGAGGACGACAAGGAGATCACCTTCGGCGCGGCCATGAACGGCAAGCCGACGATCCTCGTGCCCGTGTACTACCGCTGCCCGATGCTATGCACGAAGGTGCTCAACGGCGTGCTGGAAGTGTGCCGGCAGATGCCCCTGAGCTACTCGGCCGGCGAGCAGTTCTCGATCGTCGCGGTCAGTATGGACTCGAAGGAACACGGCGCGCTGGCGCGGGCCAAAAAGAAGGCGTACCTGCACGGCGACCCGGCCACCGGGCAAACGGGCTACGGGCGCGCGAGCGGCGAGGCCGGCTGGCGGTTCCTCACCGGCACCAAAGAGAACATCGCGACCCTGCTCGACACCGTCGGGTACAAGTTCGAGTTCGACAAGATGGTCAAGGAATTCGACCACCCGGCCGGGATCGTCATCCTGTCGCCGATGGGGAAGATCACCCGGTACTTTTACGGCATCACCTACGACGGCGAGTTCGAGAAGGACGAGCCGGGCACGACCGGGGCCAACGGCAAGGTGACGCGCCCCGCCACCACGCTGCACATGTCGCTGGTGGAGGCCGCGGACGGCAAGGGCGGGTCGCTCTGGACGAAACTGAAGATGATCTGTTACCGCTACGACCACCTGAACCAAGGGTACGCCCTGAACGTGCTCACCGTGGTCCGCATCGGCGGGTTGATCACGCTCGCGCTCGTCGTCACCGGGGTGCTCCTCGCGCTCCGCCGCGAGCGCCGCAAGAAGGGGGCGGCCGTGGCCGCACAGACCGCACACGCGACAGAGACCGGCGCGCTGCCGTCGGGGGGGACCGCATGAACACGATGGGCATCCCGCCGTTCATCCCCGAACTGGCGTCGGAGCACGCGCTCCGGTTCGAGTACCTGTTCTGGTACATCACGATCACCAGCGGGGTCGTGGGTCTCGCGTTGTACGCGGCGCTCTTGTACTTCTGCGTGGTGTACCGGCGCGGGGTCAACCCCGGCCCGACGCCGCGCATCCTCGGCTCGCTGCGCCTCGAGCTGGCGTGGACCGTGATCCCCGCGTTCGTGTTCCTCTCGTACTTCGCCATCGGCGTGTACGTGTTCAACAAGGCCGCGCACCCGCCAGAAGACTCGATGGAAGTGTTCATCATCGGCAAGCAGTGGATGTGGAAGGCCCAGTACCCCGGCGGCCAGCGGGTCATCATCGGCGGGAACCCGCGGAACATGACCGAGGCCGAGCGCAACTCCATCGGCAAGCTGGTGATCCCGGCCGGCCGGCCGGTCAAGTTCACCATGATCTCCGAGGACGTGATCCACTCGTTCGGGATCCCCGCGTTCCGGCAGAAGATGGACGTGCTGCCCGGGCGCTACACGACGATGTGGCAGCACCCGACCAAGACCGGCGAGTACCACCTGTACTGCGACCAGTTCTGCGGCACGTGGCACTCGCTCATGGTCGGCAAGGTGAAGGTGGTGAACGGGGCCGAGTTCGACTCGTGGCTCATGGGGCACCAGCCGTTCCAAGGATCCGACAACGCCGTGGACGGGTCGCTGGCGCACGAGGGCCGGCAACTGTTCCTCAAGCTCCAGTGCATCAACTGCCACAGCGCCACCCCCACGGGCAAAGCGCCGGTGCTGGAGGGGCTGTGGGGCACCCGCGTGCCGCTCAAGGGCGGCGGCGGCGAGTGGGCCGACGACCAGTACATCATCGAGTCCATCCGCAAGCCGCGCGGCAAGGTCGTGGACGGGTGGGAAGGGGTGATGCCGGCCTACGACGAGAGCCAAGTGACCAACGAAGAGCTGAACGCGCTGGTGGCGTACATTCGGAGCTTGAAGAAGGGCCAGACGCCGGACAACACGCAGCGGTTCCCCGCGCCCAACGGCGCGCCCACGGACCGCACGCAGTCGCCGCCGCCGCCGAAGAAGGGGAACTAACACCATGAGCATCGCTGCACCGCAGGGCGCGCCCGCGGCGGCCCCGGTCCCGCCCGAACCCGGCCCGCTCCCGGTCAACTACCTGAACAACGGCCACTCCATCTGGTCGTGGCTGTTCACGGTGGATCACAAGCGCATCGGCATCCTGTATCTGGTGTCGATCTCGATCTTCTTCGTCGCGGGCGGGATCGCGGCCGGCATCGTCCGGCTCAACCTGCTCCAGTCCGACGGCGCGATCGTGAGCGAGGACGCGTACAACCGGGCGTTCACCGCGCACGGCGTCATGATGCTGTTCTTCTTCCTGATCCCCGCAGTGCCCGCGGTGTTCGGGAACTTCTTCATCCCGATGATGATCGGGACCAAGGACCTCGCGTTCCCCAAGTTGAACTTGGCGAGTTGGTACGTGTTCATGCTCGGCGCGGCGCTGGCGATCTGGTCCGTGCTGGTCGGCGGCATCGACACCGGGTGGACCCTGTACCCGCCGTACAGTACCCGGGCCAGTCAGTCGAACGTGATACCCGGCGTGCTGGGCGTGTTCATCAGCGGGTTCAGCTCCATCATGACCGGGCTGAACATCATGGTAACGATCCACAAGATGCGCGCCCCCGGCATGACGTGGAGCCGGCTCCCGCTGTTCGTGTGGTCCCTGTATGCCACCAGCCTGATCCAGTTGCTCGCCACCCCGGTCGTCGCCATCACCCTCGTGCTCCTCATGGTCGAGCGTGCGTGGGGCGTGGGCATCTTCGACCCAAGCTTGGGCGGCGACCCGCTGCTGTTCCAGCACATGTTCTGGTTCTACAGTCACCCGGCCGTGTACATCATGATCCTGCCCGGCATGGGCGTGATCTCGGAAGTGCTCACCTGTTTCAGCCGCAAGAACATCTTTGGCTACCACGCGGTCGCGTGGTCCAGCATGGGCATCGCCGTGGTCGGGTTCCTGCTGTGGGCCCACCACATGTTCGTGGCCGGCATCAGCTTCTACGCGGCGCTGCTGTTCAGTTTGTTGAGTATGCTCGTCGCCGTGCCCAGCGCCATCAAGGTGTTCAACTGGACGGCCACACTGTACCGAGGCTCGATCTCGTTCCAAGCGCCGATGTTGTTCAGCATCGGGTTCGTGGTGCTGTTCATCATCGGCGGCCTCACGGGGCTGTACCTCGCGACTCTGGGCACCGACATTCACCTGCACGACACGTACTTCGTCGTCGCCCACTTCCACTTCGTGATGGTAGGCGGGATGGTGATGGGGTACTTCGCGGGGCTGCACTACTGGTGGCCGAAGATGACCGGGCGCATGTACTCGGACTTCTGGAGCCGGTTCGCGGCGTGCGTCATCGTCGTCGGGTTCTTCTTCACCTTCATACCGCAGTTCGTGATCGGGTACCACGGGATGCCGCGCCGGTACCCGAACTACCCCCAAGAGTTCCAGTTCTTTAACGTGATGTCCACGGCCGGGGCCGGCGTCCTCGGGGTCGGGTACTTGATGCCCGCGGTGTACCTCACGCTGTCGCTGATCAACGGGAAGCGGGCGACCGCGAACCCGTGGAGCGCGACCGGGCTGGAGTGGGTGAGCCAAAGCCCGCCCCCGATCTTCAACTTCGACGAGTCGAAGATGCCGGTCGTGGTGTGCGGCCCGTACGAGTACTCGCTGGGCGTGGACCAGATGGGCCGCACCCTGCCCGACGCGCCGACCGGCGCGCCCGCCGAACTGCACGAAGGCACCGCGGCCGACGGCCACGGCCCGACCAGTCCCGCGAAACAGGAGAGCTAACGGTGTCGGCCAAGCACAACACACCGGCGCTGAAGCACCACTTCGAGGATCTGGGTCAACAGCACGCCTGCGAGCGGCTGGGGATCTGGATGTTCCTCGCCACGGAGATTCTGTTCTTCGGGGGCATCTTCGGCGCGTACACCGTGTACCGGTACCTGTACCCGCACGAGTTCGAGGTCGCCAGTTCCCACCTGAACCGGACCATCGCGACCATCAACACGATCTTCCTGATCACCAGCAGCCTCACCATGACGCTGGCGATCCGGGCCGCGAAGCTCGGGAACAAGGGCGAACTGATCCGCTGGCTGTTCGTCACCGCGGCGCTCGCCACCGCGTTCATGGTGATGAAGGGGTTCGAGTACGCCGAGGACTTCCACGAGCACTACGTGCCCGGCAGGATGTTCCAAGACGAGTTGAAGTCGGCGCGCGACGAGATCGCCGGCAAGAGCGAAGAGGACGCCAAGAAGCACCAGTTCAAGCCCGAGCGCCAGAAGTGGGCGAAGGAACTGGCCGTGCAGGTGAACCACAAGCACGTGGACCCCGGCAAGGTCCAACTGTTCCTGTGCTTCTACTACATCATGACCGCGATCCACGGGATCCACATCATCGTCGGGATCGGGTGCATCCTGTGGGTGGCGTGGGAGGCGTGGCGCGGTACGATCCCGCCGGAGAACTACTCCACCGTCGAGGTCGTGAGCTTGTATTGGCACTTGGTGGACGCGATTTGGCTGTTCCTCATGCCGCTCCTGTACCTGACCGGGGCCGGCTACAAGCACTAGCGCGGGGCGACCCCGAAGGGGTCGCCGCTTCAGGACCCGACTGCGAACCCCCTTTGGGCTTCCGACATGGCCGATCCGACTCCCACGCCCGGCGCGACCAACGACGACCCGCACGGCATCCGCAAGGACCTCGACAAGCCGGGGCAGCTCGTTGTCGTCTTCCTCGCCGTGCTGGGGCTGGCGCTGGTGAACATCTTCGGCTCCACGGCGATGGGGCCGGGCAAGTTCACGCTCCCGTTCCAGCTCGCCGTCGGCTCCGCCCAAGCCACGCTGGTGGGCTACCACTTCATGCACCTCAAGAACGGCGACAAGGTCGTGCTCCTCACGGCCCTCTCGTCGATCTTCTGGATGGGCATCCTGTTCGTGCTGTTCCTCGGCGACTACATGACGCGCCACATGATCGTGGACTGAACCGGAGGCGGGCGCGCATGAGTGCCGGCGGATCGCGATACCGGCTCGGGGCGCTCGCGGTCGCGGGGCCGGCGCTCCTCGGCCTGTCGCTCCTCGTTGCCGGGTGCGGCGGGTGCGGCTCGAACACCGAGTACCCACCGACCCTCACGTTCCCGCCGCGCGCCGACCGGCTCGTCCTCAAACTGCCCGACAAGCCCGCGCCCGGCCCGAACCGCAGCGGCAAGCGCGACGACGACGTTGCGGAACTCGACGCGCACGGCGGGCGCACCGCCGACCCGCCCGCGGTCGCCGGCCTCGACGTGTTCCTCAAAGACACCTTCGGCACCCCGGCCGCGCCCAACGACCTGCACGCCCCGTTCAAGCTCACGAAAGCGCACCTTGCGGAAGGCTCGAAGCTCTACAAGCGTCACTGCGCCGACTGCCACAACGTGACCGGCGACGGGCGCGGGCAGAAGTCCGGGCAGTTCGTCGTGCCGTTCCCGCGCGACTACCGGCAGGGCGCGTTCAAGTTCGTCACCAGCGGCGCGGGGCTGAAGCCGCGCCGCGCCGACCTGCTCCGCACGCTCAACGACGGGCTCAAGGGCACCGCGATGCCCTCCTTCGCGCTCTTGCAAGAGGGCGAACGCGACCTGATGGTCGGATACGTCACCTACCTCGCCGCGCGCGGGCAGGTCGAGTTCGAGGCGCTCCGCGCGCAGACCGAGAGCCAGCCGAACGACTTCGCCGCGCGGCTGAAGGCGGTGCTGGCGGAGTGGGACCGGGCCGAGGCCGCGCCGCCGCTGCCCGCCGCTCCGGACGACGGCGAACCGGACACGCCGGCGCACCAAGAAGCCATCCGCCGCGGGCACAGGCTGTTCACCGCGAAGGCCGACGACGCGTGCGCGAACTGCCACGGCGAGTACGGCCGCAAGCCGGTGTTCCGCTACGAGGTGTGGGGCACGACCGCGAAGCCGGCGAACTTCGTGGAGCCGCAGTTCAAGGGCGGCGCGCGGCCCGAAGACCTGTTCGCACGCGTCCGCTTCGGCATCCCGAGCGCCGGCATGCCGGCCCACGGCGCGCCCAAGTACACCGACCGCGACGTGTGGGACCTCGTACGGTTCGTGAGTGCCGGCTCCGCCCCCGCGAAGCTGCCCCCCGACGTGCGGGCCGCGGTTTACCCGAATCCCTAAAGTAGTAGGCACACTCCGTGTGCCGTCGCTTTCAACCTCACCACAGCAACGGCACACGGAGTGTGCCTACTACTATGACGCTCCCGCGACCCGTTCCGCGCTGGCTCCACGTCTGGGCGATTGTTGCCGTCGTCGCGACGCTCGCGCTCCTCGCCATCGGTCAGCTCGTGACCAGCTTCGGCGCGGGCATGGCGGACCGCGTGTGGCCGACGGAACCGTGGTACGTGTTCCGCACCGCGACCGCGGACGAGAAAGCCCGGTTCCGCGAGGACTTCGCGTTCTTCATCGAGCACTCGCACCGCATCGCCGGCTGGACCGTCGGCGGGATCGTCATCGTGCTCGCGGTCGGCGCGCTGTGGACCGAGCCGCGGAAGGCGGCGCGCGGGGCCGCGCTCGCCGGCCTGTTCGTCTTGGTCGTGAGCTACGGCGACTTCCACCGCGGGCTGATGGCGCAGACCAAGCTGAACGCCAACGAGATACAACTCCCGCAAAAGCCGATGCTCACCGCGCTCGCGGGCGCGGCCCTCATGATCGCCGCGACCCTCGCGGGCTCGGCCGGGAAGGGCGTGCGCGTCCTCGGCGCGCTCGCGCTCGTCGCGGTCATGGTGCAGGGCTTGCTCGGCGGCTTCCGCGTGAAGCTGAACGAACTGGTGGGCACGGACCTCGCGGCGTTCCACGGGGTGTTCGCGCAGGTCGTGTTCGGGCTGCTGGCGTGGCTCGCGGTGGCGACCGCGCGGCCCGCGGTCCACGGCTCGGTGGCCGAAGCCCGGAAGCTGCACCGCGCCGCGCTCGTTTTCGCGCACCTGATCTTCATTCAGGTGATCTTCGGGGCGTGGGTGCGGCACTTCCCCGGCCCGCTGCCGCAGCGGTTGCACTTCCTCACGGCGTTCGCTGCCACGGCGCTGGCGGTGTGGCTGTTGCGGGCCGTGTACGCCGACCCCGCCGCCCGCGCGCGGGCCGGGCGCGCCGCCCGGTGGCTCGCGGTGCTGCTGGTCGTTCAGCTGATGCTCGGCGTCGAGGCGTGGCTGGCGAAGTTCGGGGCCGAGTTGGTGAAGGTGACACCGCAGAGCGGGGCGACGCGGACGCTGCACGCGCTTGTAGGGTCCGGGGTGTGGGCGGTTTCGCTCGCGCTGTCGCTCCGGTTGCGGCCGGCCGCACGGCCGGTTCATAAAGTGGAACCTGTGGGTACCGCGGGCGCGCCCGCGGTCAAGCCCGTCTGACACGTGGGGCCGCGCGATGATGAAGGCTGCGCTGACCGCCGACGCCGAGGGGTTGCACGCGCTGGGCGGGTCCGCGGTCGCCGCGCCGCGCCCGCGCGCCGCGACCCCGTCGCGCTTCGCCGACTACCTCGAACTGACGAAGCCGCGCATCGCGGTGATGGCGCTCTTCACCGTCGCCGCCGGCTACCTGCTCGGCGCGGGCGGCGCGGCCGAAGCGCGCGTCCTGTTCCAAACGCTGCTCGGCGCGGGCCTCGTCGCGGCCGGCGGCAGCGCGCTGAACCAACTGTTCGAGCGCCGGATCGACGCCCGCATGAAGCGGACGATGAAGCGCCCTCTCCCCGCGGGCCGCGTGTCGCCGGAAGAGGCCGCAATGTTCGGGGCCGGTCTTGCGGGCGCGGGCCTCGCGTTCCTCGCGGCCACCGTGCCCGCGCCCGCCACCGTCGCCGCCGCGCTCACGTTCGTCCTGTACGCCTTCGTCTACACGCCGATGAAGACCGTGAGCGTGTGGAACACGGTCGTCGGCGCGGTGCCGGGCGCGCTCCCGCCGGTCATCGGCTGGTACGCGGCCCGCGGTTGGACCGGGGCCGAGTGGCACGGGGCCGCGGTCGTGTTCGGCATCCTGTTCCTGTGGCAGATCCCGCACTTCCTCGCCATCGCGTGGATGTACCGCAAGGACTACGCCGACGGCGGGCTGAAGATGCTCCCCGGCTGCGACCCCAGCGGCACGCGCACCGCGTACGTGATGGTCGTGACCGCGGCGGCGCTGGTACCGCTCGGGTTCCTAGCCGCGCCCGCGGGCTTGGGCGGCTGGGTGTTCGCGGTCGGCTCCGCGCTGCTCGGGCTGTTCTTCCTGCGCCGCGCCGTCCAGTTCGCGTGCGACCGCACCGACCGCAAGGCGCGGCGCGTGCTGCACGCCTCGCTGTTCCACCTGCCCGGCGTCTTCGCGCTGCTCATGATCGACGCCCTTCTGCTGAAGTGACATGAAGCGACTCCTGCCGTTCGCGTTGCTCCTCGCGGTCGGGTGCGGCACGCGCGCCCCGACCTTTCCCGCGCCGCCTGACCTCGATTACCCCATCGGCGCGTTCAGCCTAACCGAGCGCAGCGGCCAAACGATCACCGACAAGTGTCTGCGCGGGCAGGTGTGGGTCGGCTCGTTCGTGTTCACGCGCTGCACCGGCCCGTGCCCCGCTGTCACGAACACGATGGCGCGCCTGCAAGCCGACCTGAAGGACGAGATGAAGGCCGGGAAGGTGAAGCTGGTCACGTTCACGGTCGATCCCGCGCGCGACGACCTCAAGGCGCTGAAGGAGTACGCCGACGCGCGGCAAGCGGACCCGGCGCACTGGCTGTTCCTCACCGGCGACGAGAAGACCGTTCACCGAATCCTACAAGAGCAGTTCAAGCAAGCCGTCGAACGCAAGCTCGGCCCGGACGTAAAACCCGGCGACGAGTTCGGTCACAGCACTCACATCGTCCTTGTGGACAAGAACGGTGTGATCCGCGGCATGTACGAAGGGCTACCGGACGAGAACATGCCCGACGGCCAAGCCCGCTTCGAGCACGGCCTGCAACACCTCAAACTGCGTGTGAGTGAGTTAGTGAAGTAGCGCGCCGCGCTCGGCTACAATGCCTGCATGGATCACCTCTGGGTTAATGCCCGGCTCGCCACCTTCGACCCGCGCGTGAGCGCACCGTACGGCCTGCTCGAGGGGCAGGTGCTCGCGGTCGAAGGCGCGCGCATCGCGGGCCTCTTCCCGATGGACGCGCCGGAGGTGCGAGCGTTCCGCGGCGACGTGACCGATTGCGCCGGGAAGGTCGTCACGCCGGGGCTCATCGACTGCCACACGCACCTCGTCTGGGGCGGCACGCGCGCCGCGGACTGGGAGGCGCGGCTCGCCGGCGTATCGTACACCGAGATCGCCAAGCGCGGCGGCGGCATCCTGTCCAGCGTTCGCGCGACACGCGCGCTGAGCGAAGCCGAGTTGTTGAAGGCGTCACTGCCGCGAATCCACGCGCTCGCCGAAGAGGGCGTGACGTGCGTGGAGATCAAATCCGGGTACGGCCTCACGCTCGAAGACGAACTGAAGATGCTGCGCGTCGCGCGGCGGCTGGGCGCGCTCGCCCCGCACCTGTGCATCGAAGTCGCGCCGACGCTGCTTGCGGCGCACGCGATCCCGCCGGAGTTCGCGGGCCGCGCCGACGACTACGTCTCCCTGATCTGCGACGCGATCATCCCCGCTGTCGCGCTCGAACGGCTCGCGGAAGCGGTGGACGTGTTCTGCGAGTCCATCGCGTTCACGCCCGTGCAGTGCGACCGCATCTTCACCGCGGCAAGGGCCAGCGGCCTCGCGGTGAAGGGCCACGTCGAACAACTCACCAACTCGCACGGCGCGGAACTGGTCTCGAAGCACGGCGGCTGGTCCGCGGATCACCTCGAATACCTCGACGACGCCGGCGTTGCGGCGATGGCGAAGGCCGGCACGGTCGCGGTGCTGCTGCCCGGCGCGTACTACTTCCTACGCGAGACGCAAAAGCCGCCTGTGGCGAAGCTGCGAGCCGCGGGCGTACCGCTGGCGGTGGCGTCTGACCTGAACCCCGGCACGAGTCCGTTCGCGTCGCTGCGGCTGGCGATGAACATGGCCTGCGTGCTGTACGGGCTGACGCCCGAAGAGGCGCTCGCCGGCGCGACGCGCGAGGCCGCCAAAGCACTCGGCCGCGCGGAGCGAATGGGCACGCTCGCGGTCGGCAAGCAAGCCGATTTCCTGCTGTGGGACGTGGCGCATCCCGCGGAGATCGTGTGCGCGCTCGGCACGAACCCGCTCGCGGCGCGCGTGGTGAAGGGGAGGGCCGGCGATGCCTGAACCCGACATGAGCGTGTGGACCGGGCGTGTCGATACCGCGGACGGCCCCGACGCGCTGCGCTGGCACCAGATGGTGAAACCGCTCGCGCCGGACGCGCCGCCGGGCGTCGTGCTGATCGGCTTCGCGTGCGACGAGGGCGTGCGGCGCAACGGCGGGCGCGTCGGCGCGAAGGACGGCCCGCAGGCGATCCGCGCCGCGCTCGCGAACCTCGCTTGGCACCAGCATTTCCCGGTGTACGACGCCGGTGACGTGCGGTGCGACGACGGCGACATGGAGGGCGCGCAAGCGCGGCTCGCGGAAGTGGTGGCAAGCGCGATCCGTGCCGGGCACCGTCCGCTGATCCTCGGTGGCGGGCACGAGACCGCGTGGGGCACGTTTCAGGGCATCGTGAGTGCGAAGCCCAACGCCAAACTCAGCGTCATCAACATTGACGCGCACCTCGACCTGCGCGCCGACGAACCCGGCAACTCCGGCACGCCGTTCAACCAGATGGCGAAGTGGTGCGCGGCGCGCGGGCGCGCGTTCCGCTACCTGTGCGTGGGGACCGCGGAGCCGTCGAACACGCTCGCACTGTTCAATCACTTGGCCGAACTTGGCGGCGAGCACATTCCCGATACGGACTTTGTCCCGCTCGATCGTAAGGAACCGCGCGATTACGTCGCGGAGTTCGTGCGCCGCTCGGACTCGATTCACCTGAGTATTGATCTCGACGTGCTACCGCCGGCGACGATGCCGGCGGTGAGCGCGCCGGCCGCGCGCGGCATCGCATTTGAGGCGGTCGAATTGGTTCTGGATCACGTCTTGCCTTCTGGCAAAGTCGTCGCGGTCGATTTGGTCGAACTGAACCCGCGACTCGATACCGACGTGCGCGGCGCACGAACGGCGGCGCGGCTCGCGTGGCAAGTCGTCAAGGACTGGGACCGGCAGGAGGAGTGGTAATGAGCGACACTCGCAACGATCCCTCGCGCGTCGTCCGCGCTCCACACGGCGCGAAGCGCACGTGCAAGAGTTGGCAGACGGAAGCGGCGCTGCGGATGCTCATGAACAACCTCGATCCGGAGGTGGCCGAGCGCCCGGCGGAACTCGTCGTGTACGGCGGCATCGGCCGCGCCGCCCGCAGTTGGGAGTGCTTCGACAAGATCGTCGAAGTGCTGCGTCGCTTGGAGAGCGACGAAACGCTGCTCGTACAGTCCGGGAAGCCGGTCGGCGTGTTCCCGACGCACGCCGACGCGCCGCGCGTGCTCATCGCGAACTCGAACCTCGTGCCGCACTGGGCGACGTGGAAGAAGTTCCACGAACTGGACCGCGCCGGGCTGATGATGTACGGCCAGATGACCGCGGGGAGTTGGATCTACATCGGCACGCAGGGCATCGTGCAGGGCACCTACGAGACGTTCGCCGCCGTCGCACGCAAACACTTCGAGGGCAACCCGCGCGGCAAGTGGGTTCTGACGGGCGGCCTCGGCGGGATGGGCGGCGCGCAGCCGCTCGCCGCGAGGATGGCCGGGTTCTCGATGATCGCGGTCGAGTGCGACGAGAGCCGCATCGACTTCCGCCTGCGCACTGGCTACCTCGACTGTCGCGCGGAAACACTCGACGAGGCGCTCGCAATGGTCCGCGGCGCGCAAGGGCCGGTGTCCGTCGGGCTGCTCGGCAACATCGCGGACGTGTGCGCAGAACTGGCGAAGCGCGGCGAAACGCCGAACGTCGTCACCGATCAGACCAGCGCCCACGACCCGCTCAACGGCTACCTGCCGCAAGGGTGGACGCTGACCGAGTGGCGGGCGAAGGCCAACATCATGTCGGAGAACGTGATCGCCGCGGCGAAGGCGTCGATGGCGGGTCACGTTCGCGCGATGCTGCATTTTCAGCGGTGCGGCGCGATCGCTCTCGACTACGGCAACAATATCCGGCAGATGGCGAAGGACGAGGGCGTTGCGAACGCCTTCGACATTCCGGGCTTCGTGCCCGCGTACATCCGCCCGCTGTTCTGCGAGGGTGTCGGGCCGTTTCGTTGGGCCGCGCTGTCGGGCGACCCCGAAGACATCGCCCGCACCGATGCGAAGGTGCGCGAGCTGGTTCACGACAAGCATCTGCACCGCTGGCTCGACATGGCGCAACAGCGGATCGCGTTTCAGGGCTTGCCGGCGCGCATCTGCTGGCTCGGCCTGAAGGACAGGGCGCGCGTCGGCGTCGCGTTCAACGACATGGTCGCTTCGGGCGAACTCAAAGCCCCAATCGTGATCGGCCGCGATCACCTCGACAGCGGCTCCGTCGCAAGCCCGAACCGCGAGACCGAGGGCATGCGCGACGGCTCGGACGCGGTGTCCGACTGGCCGCTGCTGAACGCGCTTCTGAACACCGCGAGCGGGGCGACGTGGGTATCGTTTCACCACGGCGGCGGCGTGGGCATCGGGTTCAGCCAGCACGCGGGCGTCGTGATCGTGTGCGACGGCACACTGGAAGCCGCGCGGCGCATCGCGCGCGTGCTCCGCAACGACCCCGGCACCGGCGTGATGCGCCACGCCGACGCCGGGTACGATAGCGCGATCCAGTGTGCGAAGAACAACGGGTTGGATTTGCCGATGGTGTAGGACAGGTTTCCAGCCTATCCGCAATACGGGACAGGCCGGAAGCCGGTCCTACAAGAAAGGAACCTCACATGTTCGTGCGCCTCTTGCTGCCGGTGTTGTTCGCGCTTGTGGGCCTCGCGCCCGCGGCCGACGACAAGCCGGCGTTCACCGTTACCGAAGACAACGACCGCGTTCGTCTCACGACTGACTCGCTCGAAGCGAGCATCAAGAAGAAGGGGTACGTCAGCGGCGTGGAGGCCGGGAGCCTGCTGGACAAGAAGACCGGGGCGCGCGACCTCGGCTTCGGGCTGGACATCGTCGATTGGATCATGGAACCCGGCAGCGACGAGGCCTATCGCGACAAGCTGCCCGGCGATCTGCCCTATGTGTTCAACAACCTGTTTCACGGCAAGCACGCGAAGCGCAGCATCGAGGGGCCGCAAATCTGCACGCAGGCGAAGCAGCTCAAGCCGACCGTCATCAAGGGCGCGGACTTCGTCGCGATCCAGCAGGAGCACAACTACACGCTCGCGGCCCCCGGCAAGAAGACCGGGTCGAAGTGGGAGCAGACGATTGTGTTCCCGCGCGGCAAGCGGTACTTCATCTCGGCCGACAAGATCACCGCGAAAAACGCCAGTGACGCGATGTTCCTCCGCATCGACATGCCGGGCCATATCAAGCACAAGAACGGCGACACGTTCAGCGAGGTGTACCTGAGCTACCGCAACGAGAACGGGGGCAAGATCGAGCCGAAGGAGTTCGCGAAGGACTTCGCCCCGGACGACAAGTTCCTCTACACGCGCGACGACAAGAAGATCCCCAAGCGGATCATCCGCGCGTACCACATCCGCGACCCGAAGACCGGCAAGGACGGCCCGTGGCTCGCGGGTATGACGCTCGACCCCGGCGTCGTGTACGAGGCGTGGTGCCACCAGCGCGGCTACATCTGCATGATCGAAGAGATCGGCGGCCGACCGATCAAGGCCGGCGAGACGTTTGGGGCCGCGTTCATCGTCGGCTACTTCGACTCCATCGAGGAGATGGAAAAGGTGTACGACGAGTTCGCCGGGCATCAGGGGCTGGAGGTCAGCGCGAAGGGGTGGAAGCTTCTGCGGAAGAATTGAAGATTGCAGATTTGTGATTGATGATTGAAAGGCATCGAGTACCAGTGCGAGGACGCTGGGACGCTCTTGTAGGGTGGGACAAGGCTGTGCGCCGTCCCACCACGAGCGCCTCGAAGAAGGTGGGACGGCGCACAGCCTTGTCCAATCCTACACGGACGCTGTCACTTGGTGCAGCCCCCAGACCGGGGGCAAGTCGCCCGGCGTCAGCGCCGCCAATTTCATCTGCTCCGCGTCGATGTCGTGCGAACTGATGATGCCGAGCGCGGCGAAGGTGTCGCGCACTTCTTCGTAGATGAGGCCCATGTTTTCCAGCACGTCGGCGTCGGTGGCGAACGGGTGCCACTGATGCCGGACGTCGGCGAACCCGGCGTCCTGCATCGCCGGGGTCAGCGACGCGCCGACCGCGCCGGAGATGCGCCACGCGGAGTACAGGTCGTTGATCGCTTTTGCGAAGGTGAGCAGCGGTGTCAGTTCCGGGCGCTTCGCGTGCGCGCGCGATAGCTCAATGAGCGGGCGGCGGAAGTCCGGTTCGAGGAACCCGATTCGCGTACCGGGCGCGAGTGTCGCTTTCAGCCTACCGAGCAGGAACTCCGCCATCGGGACGTGGTGCAGGATCGCGCGGCCCAGTACGACGGTCGCGCCGTCGATCCACGCGCCCGGTTGGGCCACGTCTGCGCGCACGAAGCTCACGTTGCCCGCGCCCGCGAGCACCTTCCGCGCTTCGTTCAGCAGCCCGTCGGACGCATCAACCGCGGTGACGCGCCCGGTCGCGCCGATGCGCTTGGCGATGCGCTTCGTGAGGCCACCCGGCCCGCAGCCGAGTTCGACCGCGCGATCCGCCGGCGACACCGCGAGCGCGTCGAGCAGCGCTTCCGACGGGGCGGCGAAGTGCCGGTCTTGCAGCTCCAGCCGTCGCGCGGCGCGCTCACTTTGGCCCAGAACGTAGCCCGTTTCCTTCATAGTGGCGTCGCCTTCACGAGCTGTTGGAACGGTTCGCCCAGTGCCTTTTCGATATAGGGCGTGACGCCCCAAAACCGTTTCATTTCTTGGTATTCGGCAGTCGCCTCCGCTCTCCCCGCGCCGCCGCCACGCACCGCGCGGATCATCAGGTTGCGCGGGGTGTGTTCGGTCGCGACGAACTCCACCACGTCGGTTCGGTAGCCCATGATTCGCAGGGCGAGCGCGCGGAAGGCGTCGGTCACGAGGTCCGCGGTGCGCTGGAGCATGATGCCGTGGCGCAACACCGGGCGCAGCACGCCCTCGGCGCGAATCACCTTGTTCAGGTCGTGGTGGCAGCACGGCACGCTGAGGAGCAGCTTCGCCTCGCTGCGCACGGCCTGCGCGAGCGCGTCGTCGGTCGCGGTGTCGCAGGCGTGCAGTGCGAGGACGATGTCGGCGCGCACGTCGGCGGTGCCGATCCGCCGGCACTCGAAGTTCAACCCGACAGCGCCGAGCCGGTCGGCCCGGTCCATGCTCTTGCGGATCACCTCGTCGTTCACGTCCACGCCGAGGACACGCGCGGGCACGTGCAGCACGTCGTTCAGGTAGTGGTGCGCCGCGAGCGTGAGGTAACTGGACCCGCAGCCGCAGTCGAGGATTTCGATTTCGCGATTGAGCTTGGTCAGGTCGGTGTCGTCGAGGGCGTGCGTGAGCTGCTTGAGAAACTCGTTGATCTGCGTGAACTTCGCGCGCATGGTGGGCCGCACGACGCCCTCCGCGTTCGCGACGCCCATGACTTCGAGCAGATGGTCGGCGCGGCCTTCGGGCAGCGGCACGTCCTTGACGCGGTTGTGGGTCGTGATCTCGGCCGCGCGCGGTTCGCCCATCGTCCGCCGGCCGATCAGCACCTTCCCCTTGCGGCTGGTGCGGACGTCGATCTCTTCGGTGCGCGTCGAGATGTGAACCCCGGCGAAGCCGATCAGCAGCAGTTCGGTGAGCGGTTCGTCGATCTGATCGGGGGCGAAGTTCTTGGTGACGACCTTCTTCGCGCCGTAGTACGCGAACTGAACGTGCCGTTCGCCGCGCAGCTCGACCGGCCGCGCGACGACGCGCACCCACTCGGCCGCCGCGCCGCGCGCGGCCCCGGCGAACGTGGCCCGGCTGAACTCCGGGTCGGTGACGGCGTCTCTGATGAATTGCAACAACTCGTCGCGCGTCGGGTTCTTCTGCATAGGGGAATGATAGGCAAAGTAGTAGGCACATTCCGTGTGCCGTAGCTGAACCTCGCACACAGCTACGGCACACGGAGTGTGCCTACTACTTTGTCAATACTCGGCGTTCCCCGGCGTGCGCGGGAAGGGGATCACGTCGCGGATGTTCGCCATGCCGCTCAGGAACAGGATCGTGCGCTCGAGGCCGAGGCCGAACCCGCTGTGCGGCACCGTGCCGTAGCGCCGCAGGTCGCAGTACCAGCTATACCCTTCGGGTTCGAGGCCCTGTTCCTTCATGCGCGATTCCAGCACGTCGAGGCGCTCCTCGCGCTGGCTCCCGCCGATGATCTCGCCCACGCCCGGAACCAGCACGTCCATCGCGCGCACGGTTTTGCCGTCGTCGTTCACCTTCATGTAGAACGGCTTCAGCGTGCGCGGGTAGTCGTACAGGATCACCGGGCACTTGAAGTGCTGCTCCGCGAGGTAGCGCTCGTGCTCGCTCTGCAGGTCCACGCCCCACGCAACGGGGTACTCCCACGCCTTGCCGCTCTTCAGCAGGATGTCCACACCCTCGGTGTACGAGACCCGCTTGAACGGGTTGTTCAGCACGTTCTCCAACTTGGTGAACAGTTCCTTGTTGTTGTCGAGGCGCTCCGCGAAGAACTTCAGGTCTTCCATGCAGAACTTGAGCGCGTCGGCGATGATGCGCTTGAGGAACGCCTCGGCCAAGTCCATGTTGTCGGTCAGCTCGTAGAAGGCCATCTCCGGCTCGATCATCCAGAACTCGGCGAGGTGCCGCGGGGTGTTCGAGTTCTCGGCGCGGAACGTCGGGCCGAAGGTGTAAATCTTCCCCAGCGCGCACGCGAATGCTTCGCCCTGAAGCTGGCCGCTCACGGTCAGGTACGCGGGCTTGCCGAAGAAGTCCTGCTTGTAATCGACCTTGCCCTCGGTCTTCGGCGGCGCGGCCGGGTCGATGGTGCTGACGCGGAACATCGCGCCCGCGCCCTCGCAGTCGCTCGCGGTGATGACCGGCGTGTGGACGTAGTAGAACCCGCGCTCGTGGAAGAACTGGTGGATGCTCATCGACACTTGGTGCCGCAGGCGGGCGACGGCCCCGAAGGTGTTCGTGCGCGGGCGCAGGTGCGCGATGCCGCGGAGGAACTCGAAGCTGTGGCCCTTCTTCTGCAACGGGAACGTGTCCACGTCCGCGTCGCCCAGTAGTTCGACCTTCGACGCCAGCACCTCGGTCGCTTGTCCCTTCGCCGGCGACGCCTTCACCTCGCCGTCGATGCTGACGCTCGCGCCGGTGGGAATCTTCTTCACCACGGCTTCGTAGTTGGCGAGTTCGCCGGGCGCGACGACCTGCACGTTCCCCTGACACGAGCCGTCGTTCAGTTCGAGGAAGCTGAACCCGCCCTTGCTGTCACGCCGGGTCCGCACCCACCCGCGCAGGCGCACCTGCTTGCCCACCGCCTCGGCCTTGCGCGCGTCGGCGACGCTGATCGTTTCCATGTGGCTCTCTGAGTAGGTGCCGCCTGCCGGGCGGCACCGCTGTACAGCGCGGGAGCGATACGCATTCTCGCAACGTGACTGAGAGCGCGTAACAAGTGCCGCCCGGCAGGCGGCACCTACCAGATTACAGCACGATACGCACAATCCCATACACCAAGAACTTCGGCACGTCGAACTTCACGCGCCCGTCCTTCGCCTCGAACTTCAACTCTTGCTCCTCTCCCTCCGGCGTGGCGAAGATCACCTTCTTCACCTTCGCGCCCTTCGGCAGCACGAAGTCGGCCTTCACACCATCGGCCGCGACGGGCTTCTCGTCCTTGATGCCAGCGCCCGGACTCTTCGGTTCCTTCGGCTCGGTGCGGTTGTAGTTCACGAAGTGCAACGTCACCTCGCCGCCCTTCGCCGGCACGCTCGCCGACACGCGCACCGTCTTCGGCGCGTCGAACTTGCTCCGCGGGCCGGTGTCGCGGCTGTGTAACGTCTTCTCGTGGCTGATCGGCGTGAAGAACCCGATGTACTCCCGCCGGCGCTCGGCGGTGGCGATGTCGTCCGGCAGCACATCGAACAGAAGGTGCGTATCAAGAAGCCCGCGCCCGACCCGCTTGAACTCTTCGACCGCTTCGATCTTGCCGTCGTGAACCGCCGTCTTCGGGAACAGTAACAGCAACTCAGCGTGCGGCTTGTTCGCGCGGTACAGGTCGTCGTACTTCGCCATGAACTGGTAGTAGCGGACGATCTCCTTGCGCGCTTCAGGGTCTTTGAATCGCGTGTAGAAGCCCATCGGCGCGCCGCCGTTGGCGGCCAGCTCCGCGATGGCGACGCGGATGCGGGTCGATTCGTACTTGCCCAGCGTGTACGGCTTGTCGTCGAACGCCCCGCGAATGTACCGCGCTTGGAGCGTGCCTTCGCCGAGGAACCCGTTGGCGAGGTCGGTGAAGCACGCGGCCCCGCCCGTGCTGTACCAGAGGTAGTCTTCGTTCGTGCCCCACTTGTCGCCCGGCAACATGCAGCGCTCGTCGCCGCTGATCTGGCCGAAGTCGCCGAGGTGGTTCCACTGCCCGACGATGAACCCGGGCTTCAACCCCTTCGCGTACTTCACGAACACCTCGTCGAACGCTTCCTTACACATGATCTGCGACCAGCGCAGTTGTTCGCGCTTGAACGGCGTCGAGTCCTTCGGGTTGTGCCAGCCGACGATCTCCGTGAACTTGTGCGCCTTCAGGTCGGCGATGCCGAACTTGTCCTTCAGTTCCCCCGCGGTGAAGCGCGCGCCGAGGTAGTCACGGAAGCCTTTCACGCAGTGCTCGCAGAGGCAGGCGTGCCGGTAGAAGTAGTTGGCGACCAGCCCATCGACGCCGCGCCCGATCGCGCGCTTCGTCCACGCCTTCAATACCGTGCGCCAGTGGGGGTTGCTGAGGCACGCGGTGAACTCACGCATTTGCCCGATGCTGTACTGCTTCGAGGCCATCGGCGTGCCGTCCGCGTTCTTGGCGATCAGGTCGAGCGGATCCTTCACCGGCTTCGGGCCGAGTTCCTTTTCGTCCCAGAGTTCGCGGTAGAACTTGAAGAACCCTTCTGGGCCGTTCTTGCCGTCCGGTTCGCCGACAAGAAAGGTGACGTTGAAGTGACCGATCACTTTCGCCCCGCGCTTGTGGATCGCGGCGTTGCGGTCCTCGAACCACTTTCCGCACTCCTTCAACCCCTGCACCGGGAAGTGCGCCGGGTAGCCCTTGTACTCTTTGGTGTGGGCGAGGCCGTAGAAGTGCCCGCCGTAAAACCCGATCTGGCACACGTCCGGCTTCGCGTCCTCGACGAACTTGAGGTAGTCGTCGTCACCGTACTCGGCCCAGTGCGCGATGAGGCGCGTGAACTCCACGCGCGGCGGCTTGTTGTCGTCCGCGGCCAGCAGCGACCCGCGAACCAGCATGGCGAGCAACAGCGCGGTGAACAACCCGGTGCGCATGGCGGGCCTCGTGGGGCGGGGAAAGGCACAGGTATTTTGGGCAGAACCTTGCCCACGGTGCCCGTGTCACCACATTGCGGCAATCGAATGCAACTAAAAACAACGATCCGCGAGAGGGCTAGAAGGTAGCGTATTCTGTGTGTAAACTCTTGCGTGATCATCTTTTCGCTGGAGGCGGCTCAAACGTGGAGGTCGGCAGGATGCCTTACCACTGGCCCAAGGATACCGATTTCGCCCTCCTGGAACTCGACGTTCTCGATCGGGATTGCCCCTTCTGCGGGCGTCTGATGCACATCTGTGACCACCGATACCGGCACTT
>Ga0194132_10001710_pt1 | contig 43589 bp, 33 predicted proteins | sample TA2KigOf80mmetaG_FD_148612 | JGI IMG/M metagenome (GOLD analysis project Ga0194132, IMG submission 148612) | Freshwater microbial communities from Lake Tanganyika, Tanzania - TA2015054 Kigoma Offshore 80m | ecosystem: Environmental > Aquatic > Freshwater > Lake | place: Tanzania: Lake... | reverse complement strand
CGGCGTCAAGGCGATTTTCGGGCCGGGGACGCAGATCCCGAAGGCAGCGCGGCGCGTGCTCGACTTGATCGCCGGCGGCGCCGCGGGCTCGGCACCGGCCGCCGCGAACGCGTGAGCCCGCGTTCCGCGGCACGCGAGCCGGCGCGGGCCGACGCCGCACCGCGCTCCGGTGCTCCACCCGCATCCAGCGTGGAAGCGTTGGCAGACGGCGTGCGCGCGGGGAATCGCCGCTCGCTCGCCAAGGCGATCACGCTGGTCGAGAGCACGCGCGCAGATCACCAGGAGGCCGCGCAGCGGCTCCTGGAAGTCCTCCTGCCCGCGACCGGGCAGGCGGCACGCGTCGGCATCAGCGGTGTTCCGGGTGTGGGCAAGAGCACGTTCATCGAAGCGTTCGGCCTGCACCTCATCGGCACCGGCAAGCGTGTCGCCGTGCTCGCCGTCGACCCGTCGAGCGCGCGCTTCGGCGGCAGCATCCTCGGCGACAAGACGCGGATGCAGCGGCTCTCGGTGGCACCCGAAGCCTTCATCCGCCCAAGCCCCTCCAGCGGTTCGCTGGGCGGGGTCGCCAGGCGAACGCGCGAGGCGATGCTGGTCTGCGAGGCCGCAGGATACGACGTCATCCTGGTCGAGACCGTCGGCGTCGGGCAGTCGGAGTATGCCGTCGCGTCGATGGTCGACTTCTTTCTCGTGCTGATGCTGGCCGGCGCGGGCGACGAGCTGCAGGGCATCAAGAAGGGAATCCTGGAGCTCGCCGACGGTCTCGCGATCAACAAGGCCGACGGCGAGAACGTCGCCCGAGCGCAGCGTGCGGCGACCGAGCTCCAGAGCGCGCTTCGGTTCTTCCGCCCGCGAAGCGCGCGCTGGGAGCCGCGGGTGCTCACCGTGAGCTCGCTGCAAGCCGACGGGATGGACCGGGTCTGGGCGATGATCGAGGAGCACCGCGCGAGCCTCGGGAGCTGCGGCGAGCTCGCCGACAAGCGCCGCGAGCAGCAGCGCAGCTGGCTCTGGTCGATGGTCGAGGACGGGTTGAAGCGCGAATTCCTCGGCCGCGCCGACGTCAAGCAGCTACTGCCCGAGATCGAAGCGGGGGTACTCGACGCAAGGCTCACGCCGACCGAAGGGGCGAGGCGGCTTCTGGCCCTGCTGCGGCCTTGAGCCACCTGCCCGCCGAGGTACGGGGGATGTCCTGTTCCGCCGTCGCCCGCGGCTCGAGGTAGATCCCAGGCGACGCGACCACCCCGCGGAAGGGAACAGGGCGAGCGAGGGCGGCTCCCTCGCGCCGGATCGCCGTGACGGCACCGCCAGCGCCACCCCGCCGGGCGACGCGGACGGACGCTTCCGTGCGTTCGACCGGCGCGGGGCGGACCACTACGCCTGTGGTCGAGCGTTCGGCGGCGGGCACACACGGACCACGGAGGATCGATGTTCGAGAACCAGTGCTGGTGGATCACCGGAGCCTCGTCGGGAATCGGTGCGGCCCTCGCGCGCGCGCTCGCCGCGCGCGGTGCGTCGCTCGTGCTCTCGGGCCGCAACGTCGCTGCTCTGGAGACGGTCGCCGAGGCCTGTCGCGATACCCTCATCGTCCCGTTCGAGGCGACCGACCTCGGCGCGATCCCCGGCCTCGCGGAACGCGCGTGGCAGTGGCAGGGCCGCATCGACGGGCTGGTCAACAACGCCGGCATCTCGCAGCGCTCGCTCGCGGTCGACACCACGTTCGCGGTCTACGAGAAGCTGATCGCGGTCGACCTGCTGGCCCCGATCGCGCTCACGCAGGCCCTCCTGCCGCGCATGGTGCAGGCGGGCGGTGGCCGCATCGTCGCGATCTCGAGCGTCGCCGGCTTCGTCGGCGTGCCGCTGCGCTCCGCGTACAGCGCCGCCAAGCACGGGCTCGTCGGCTACCACGACGCGGTCCGGGCAGAGAACGCTCACCTCGGCATCCACGTCCACGTGATCGCGCCCGGCTCGGTGCAGACCGACGTGGCGAAGAACGCGCTCCTCGCCGACGGGTCGCGACGCGGCGTCAGCGATACCGCGATCGACGGCGGGATGCCGCCCGACGAGGCGGCGGCCGCCATGCTGGCCGCCATCGAGGCGGGCAAGCCCGAGCTGATCCTCGCCGCCGGCTTCGAGCACGACGCCGCGATGCTACGCCGGAAGGACCCGGAGTCCCTGTTCGAGCAGATGTCGGCCCTCGTCCGGGCAGGCTACGCGACGAAGATGGCGGCGGACGGCGGCAAGAGCTGACCCGATCGGCGGGCTAGGAAACGGCGCGTCGATCGCGTATTCCATTGGGGACCGACGCGCCGCCCGCCGCTGGGCATCCGAGCGTCCCGAGGAAGCCATGACCCCAGCTCTCGAACAGGTCCGCGCCCGCGTCGCCGCCCAGAAGACGGCCCTCCCCGAGCTCTACGGCCGCATCGACTTCGAGCGCATGCCCGAGCGCTGGACCGAGGACGCGTCGCAGGCGATCATCAAGGACCGCGCGCCGATGGGCGTTGCGATGACCGACAACGAGCTCGAGCTGGTCCGCGCCTACACCATGCTCGGCGACGTCGTCGCCGACGCCTACGCGGCGCTGATGCCGAAGATCCCGTTCCGGCGACTCACCGACATGCTCCAGGAGGCGTGCGCGCGGGGTGTCGAGAACGTGGCCGGCGCACCGCCGGAGCTGGTCGCCTTCATCCGCGACATGGAGCGCATCCCCGACTGGGTCGACATGGACATGGTGCGCGAGGGCGCGCGACTCGACCTGAACGCGACCGCGAACATCTCGCCGTTCGCGATCCGCGGTGCATTCATCGCGACCTTCCTCAACAAGTACTCGGCGCTGCCCATGGCGATGACCGGCACGCTCAGCAACCAGACCGCGGCGCGCCGCGTCCGCGAGACCGCACACTTCTTCGCCTGCACCGTGCTGCCCGGCGCGCTCGATCGTCACGGCGAGGGCTTCAAGGCCGCCGCGATGGTGCGGCTGATGCACTCCATGGTCCGCGTGAACGTCCTGCGCTCGGGACGCTGGGACGCGGAGGTCTACGGCGTGCCGATCCCGCAGGTCGACCAGATGCCGGCGGGCCTGATCCCGATCTTCCTGCTCGCCTTCCGCATGCTGAGCGAGGGGCGTCGCGCGTTCACGCCGGGCGAGCGCGCGCAGGTCGAGCTCGCGCGCTACCGCTGCTTCCTGCTCGGCCTGCCCGAGGATCTCCTCGCCGACACTCCCGAGGGCATCGTCCGCATGATGACCGCGCGCAACACCACGCTGCGCGAGAGCTTCGACGACGAGGTTTGCGGCTCGCTGATCCGCGCCACGCTGTCGGCCTACCTGCCGCAGGACGACAGCTACGCGAGCCAGCTGCACGACCAGCTGGAGCGCCGCTTCGCGAAGCTGGTCTTCGTGCAGCACTTCCTCGGCGGCGACCGCTCGCTCGCCGCCAGGATGGGCATCGAGATCGGCACCGACGACGTGGTGATCGGTGGGCTCGTGGGCGCAGGCATCGCGCTGCAGGTGAAGGCGTTCGAGATCGCCGAGATGATCCCGGGGGTGCGCGACGTCGCGTCGTGGATCCTCGAGAAGCGCGTCGAGCAGCTGATCGCGGGACTGGGCCACGCGCGCTTCACCACCGACGCGTCGAAATACCGTCCGACCGCGGCCGCCGCCTGACGCGCCCGGCGCCGGGCTTGCCCGATTCCCGAACCGGCGCATCCATCGACGAGAGCCGCGAGACTTCCGGAGATCCGAGAGCACGATGTCGTTCGCACCGGCCGCCCAGCACATTCAGGAGAGCGCCGCGCTCCGCGCACTGCGCGCCGACGTGCGCGCGTTCATCCGCGAGGAGATTGCGTCGGGGGGCTTCGTGCCCGCCGTCGACTGCTGGCTGAACAGCTGGGACGAGGCCTTCAGCCGCCGGCTCGCCGCACGCGGCTGGCTCGGCATGACGATCCCCGTCGAGTACGGCGGACACGGACGCACCTTCCTCGAGCGCTTCGTCGTCACCGAGGAGCTGCTCGCCGCCGGCGCGCCGCTCGCCGCGCACTGGATCTCCGATCGCCAGATCGGTCCGTCGCTGATGAAGTTCGGCTCGGGGGAGCAGCGGCGCAAGCTCCTGCCCGGGATCGCGACAGGCGAGGTCTTCTTTGCGATCGGCATGAGCGAGCCGGACTCGGGCTCCGACCTGGCGAGCGTTCGCACGAAGGCCGTCAAGGTCGACGGCGGCTGGCACCTCACGGGCTCGAAGATCTGGACGTCGGGCGCGCACCGCTCGCACTGGTTCATCGTGCTCGCGCGCTCCGCACCGCTCGACCCCGAGCACCGGCACGCGGGTCTCAGCCAGTTCATCGTGGCGCTCGACTCGCCCGGCATCGACATCCGCCCGATCGTTTCGATGAACGGGCACCACCACTTCAACCAGGTCTTCTTCGACAACGTCTTCGTGCCGGACGCGATGCTCCTCGGCCGCGAGGGCGACGGCTGGAAGCAGGTGACCTCGGAGCTCAGCTACGAGCGCAGCGGTCCCGAACGACTGCTGTCGACGGTCGCGGTGCTGTCGGAGATGGCGTCGGCGACGCAGCGGGGCGACCTCGCGCCCGACCCCGAGCTGGGACGGACGTTCGCGCGGATCATGGCGTTGCACCAGATGTCGGTCTCGGTCGCCGACGCGCTGTCGAGCGGGCGTCCGACGGATCAGGAAGCCGCGATCGTCAAGGTGCTCGGCACCGCGACCGAAGGCGACGTCGCGGAGCTGGCGTCGCTCTCGGTCGCGACGGGACAAGCCGACGACGGGCTCGCGCGCCTGCGCGAGATGACGGCGACCGCGCTGCTCAGCCGTCCGGGCTTCACCCTGCGCGGCGGCACCAACGAGATCCTGCGCGGCGTGATCGCGCGCGGGCTGGGGCTGCGCTGATGGCCGACGCTGCACACGGGGCTCCGTAAATGAGCTACGTCGCACACGGGGCTCCGTAAATGAGCTACGTCGCACACGGGGCTCCGTAAATGAGCTACGTCGCACACGGGGCGCCGTAAATGAGCTACGTCGCACACGGGGCTCCGTAAATGAGCTACGTCGCACACGGGGCGCCGCAAATGAGCGACGCCGCACGCATCGACGCGCAGCTCGAGCAGACGCTGGAGCAGGTCTTCTCCACCGCCGCGGGGTTGCGGGAAGGATCGACCGATCTGCACTTCGACCGCGTGCTGTGGTCCACGCTCGCGGAGCTCGGCCTCACGCGCCTCACCTCCGCGGCAACCGGGGCCGGATGGATCGAGGCCGCGGGCCTGCTGCGCGCGGCAGGACGCCACGCCGCTGCCGTACCCGTCGCGGAGAACGACGTCCTCGCGGGATGGCTCATCGAGCAGGCCGGGCTGCCCGACGATCCGTCGTTGATTCGCACGTCGTGCGTCGTGGACGCCTTCGGTGCGGCGTCGGAAGTTCCTTGGGCGTCCGCTGTCGATCGCGTCGCGGTCCTCCGGGAGTCGGCCGACGGCTGGCGCGTCGCGGACGTTCCGGTCGCCGACGTCGCGCTCACGCCCGGCCGCGACCTCGCGGGCAGGCCGACCGACGGCGTGCGCATCGACCTCGCGAAGCACGCGTCGGCAAGGATCTCCGCCGAGAGCGTGCGCGCGTACGACCTGCGCGGCGCACTCGCGCGCGCCGTGCAGTCGGCGGGCGCGATGGAGCGCCTGCTCGCGATGTCCGGTCAGTACGTGACCGAGCGTGTCCAGTTCGGCCGCGCGCTGGCGAAGTTCCAGGCGATCCAGCACCTCGTCGCGGACATCGCGAGCGAGACCGCGCTCGCCAACGCGGCGGTCGAGGCGGCGGTCTTCGAGATGGCGTCCGGGCACGGCAGCCTCGACCGGGTCGAGCTCGCGGTCGCGATCGCGCGCTCGGTCGTCGGACACGCGGCCTCGGTCACCGTGCGCAACGCGCACCAGGTGCACGGCGCGATCGGCACGACGCTCGAGCACCGGCTGCACGAGTACAGCAAGCCGATCCTCGCGTGGCGCGCGGAGTTCGGCTCGGTGCGCGAGTGGGACGCGCGGCTCACCGCGATGCTCTCGCGTCCCGGCGTCGATCTGTGGTCGTTCGGCGTGCCTGCCGACCGCAGCTAGCGCGACGAGGGGGGCACGTGCGCCCTCGCCCACCGCGACGGCGAGCCTCGCCGGTTGCACGGCTCGACGGCGTCGGAGCCCGTCACTCACGGGACGGAGCGGCGGGGACGAACCGAGCTCGTCGAGAGCCTCAGAGCTGGTAGGAGACCTTCAGCTCGGGATCCTTCGCCGCGAGCATCTCGGCGAGGTGGACCATGACCTGACACTGCTTGAACGTGGCGTCGTCCTGCATCTTGCCGTCGATCATCACCGCACCGGTGCCGTCGCCCATCGCCTCGATGACCTTCTTCGACCACAGCACCTCGTCGACCGGCGGGCTGAACACCTTGCGCGCGATGTCGAGCTGCACGGGATGCAGCGACCACGCGCCGACGCAGCCGAGCAGGAAGGCGTTGCGGAACTGGTCCTCGCACGCGACCGTGTCCCGGATGTCTGCGAACGGGCCGTAGTACGGCAGGATGCCGTTCGCGACGCACGCGTCGACCATGCGCGCGACCGTGTAGTGCCAGAGATCCTGCTGCACCGCGGGACGCACCGCTTCGGGATTCGCCGGATCGGGATCGGCGCGCACGACGTAGCCCGGGTGTCCGCCGCCGACGCGCGTGGTCTTCATGCGGCGCGACGCCGCGAGATCGGCCGGGCCGAGCGACAGGCCCTGCATGCGCGGCGACGCAGCGCAGATCTCCTCGACGTTCGCCACGCCCGCCGCGGTCTCGAGGATCGCGTGGACGAGGAGCGGCTTCTTCAGACCGGCGCGCGCCTCGAGCTGGGCCAGCAGGCGGTCCACGTAGTGGATGTCCCACGCCCCCTCGACCTTCGGCACCATGATGACCTCGAGCTTGTCGCCGATGTTCGTCACCAGCTCGGTCAGGTCGTCGAGCGCCCACGGGGAATCGAGGCTGTTGATGCGCGTCCAGAGCTGGGTGTCGCCGAAGTCGACGCTCCTCGCGATGCGGATCAGACCGTGGCGGGCGGCGAGCTTGTTGTCGGCAGCGATCGCGTCCTCGAGGTTGCCCAGCAGCACGTCGGTCTTCTTCGCGATGTCCGGGACCTTCGCCGCCATCTTCTCGTTCGAGGGGTCGAAGAAGTGGATCATCCGCGAGGGCTTGAACGGCACCTCGCGCAGGGGGGTCGGCGCACCGACCGCGAGCGGTTGGAAGAAGTGCTTGGGACTGCGCATCGGGGGCTCTCCTGCTCTCGGGCTGTCTGGAGGTGCGCGCCGGACGCCGCGCACGGTGGGCCGGTCCGGACCTGCGACTCCGTAGACGATGACGCCCCGACGGGCAACGTCGTCGCCGACCGCCGCCCGGGCACGGCGTCAAGCTCGAAGCACCTGCAACGGGCGCTCGCACACCGCGCCGCCCCCGATGGCGCGACGGGGCCGGCACCCGCCCGGAATCCGGTCAGGGGGGGCAGCCGCCGATCGCGTGAACCTGCCCGTTCGTCGTCCCGACGTAGAGTCGCCCTTCCGCGAGGATCGGCGACGACGGCAGCTTCGACGAGAACTCGCTCCGCCAGAGGTTCGTGCCGTCGGGATTCAGCGCGATGAGGCTCTTGTCGAGAGCGACGTAGATGCGCCCCGCCGCGTCGACGACGGGCGGGTTGTTCTGGAAGCGCCCGCGTCCGAGGTCGCTGCGCTGCCACAGCACGTTCCCTGCGGTGTCGAGTGCGTACAGCGTGCTCGCCGGGCCCTTCGACGCACCGACGATCACACGGCCGCGCACGAGATCCAGCGCGGCCGGCGCCTCGAGGCGCTGGCCCGCACCGCGCGTGTCGAGAAAGCGCGTGCGCGTCGGGCTGCCGCCGGGCGTCGTCGGCGGATCGACCGCCCACAGCCCCTGCCGGAGGCCGACGTAGATGCGCCCCGTGTTCGGATCGACCACCGGCGCGAGGTTCGCGTTGCGGCCGACGCGTCCCTTCTTCTCGAGCTCGGCCTCCCACAGGAGCGCTCCGGTCTGCGGCTGGTACGCACCGAGCACGCCGCCCGCGACGGTGACGTAGAGCGCGTCGCCGCTCGGGCTCAGCGCCGGCGACGCGTTGCGGATGCCGCCGCCGACCGGGTTCAGGCACCACTTCACCTGCCGTGTCGGTCCCGGGCACATCGCCATCAGCGTGCCCGCGCCGAGCGAGTCGGACGCCATGTAGACCAGCCCGTCGCCACCGATGATCGGCGGCACCGTGATGTCACCGTCGGTGCACACCTTCTGCCGCCACGCGACGTGTCCGAGGGAGCCGCCGCGGGGCGGGATATGGATCGCCCACATGTCGTTGTCGCGCGTGCCGATGTAAGCAAAGTCGCCGTTGCCGATCACCGGCGACGATCGATCGGCGCGCTTCCCCTCGTTGTCGGTGCCGCACCAGCGGATCGTGCCGGTCGCCGGATCGAGTGCTCAGATCGGCGCCTTGCCGACCGGCACGAACAGCCCCCGGGGCTTGCCGCGATTGCCCTCGGCCAGGACGGGTGAGCTGAGAATGCGCCCGACGAGGCGCGTGCTCCAGATCGACGCGTTGCACGTCGGGCCGTTGACCGGGCTCTGCCCGGTGTGCTGGACGTTGCCCTGGAAGACCGGCCAGTCGCCCCGGCTCACGCCCACCGGCGACGCGACCGCGGGGCAGTTCGGATTGGCCTCGAGACAGACGTTGTTCTGCAGGGCGATGTCGCAGCGCGGCGGTGCTGCGTGCGCATGGGCTGCGATCAGTGCGACGGCGGCGACGAGCGACGCGCGAGCGACGCCAGCGTGACGGAGCGTGGCCGTCCGCGGGCGGGCCCGGAGGACAGGGGTCATGGGATTCCTTCGGAGTTCGGGAGTCGTTGCAGTGGGATGTGCCTGAGTGAGGCCGGAAGGTTCTGCTGCCCGGCGCCCAGTGGCCTACCGAGATTGCCGACCGGTCCCGCCCCGGTCAACACGCTTCTCGATGCGACGCCGCACCGCGCGTGCGCCAGCGCGGCCGCGCGAGCGCCCCTGCCACGATCCACGGCGCCAGGGGGACCGGATCCACTCGCGGCCGGGGGCCGGACGCGAGGCCAGCGTCCGGCCGATCGACCGGCGGATCGCCCGAGGTGCAAGCTGCGACCCCTGCGCCGCGGGGCGAGCCCCGGCGCCGCCGCCGCCGTCAGCGCGTTGCGAATCCGGACGCCGCGCACGACGAGCGCAGCAGGTTCACGCTGTCGGCAACCGAGGCCTTCGCGTTGAACACCGTCGAGCCGGCGACCGCGATCGTCATGCCCGCCTCGGCGAGCGCGCCGATGTTGTCGGCGGAGACGCCGCCGTCGACCTCGATGTCGACGCGATCCAGTCCCCGCTGCACGAGCCTCCGGCGCAGCCGCGCCACCTTGTCGATGCTCGACGCGATGAACTTCTGCCCGCCGAACCCGGGGTTCACCGACATGATGAGCGCCACGTCGATCTCGGGGAGGATCTCGTCGAGCAGCCCGATCGGTGTCGCGGGGTTGAGGCCCACACCGGGCTGCGCATCGAGGTCGCGAATGCGCTGCACCGTGCGGTGCAGGTGCGGGCAGGCCTCGACGTGCACCGTCATCGCGCGCGCCCCTGCGCGGTGGAAGTCGACCAGGTAGCGGTCGGGCTCGACGATCATCAGGTGCACCTCGAGCACCGCGCCGTGCGACTCCGCCAGCGGTCGCAGCGCCTCGACCACGAGGCCGCCCATGCTGATGTTCGGCACGAAGCGGCCGTCCATGACGTCGATGTGGATGCGCCGCACACCCGCCGCGAGCGCGTCCGACACCTGCTCGCCGAGGCGAAGAAAGTCCGCCGCGAGGATCGACGGCGCGATCGCAACGGCGCGCGCGCCGGGCACGCCCTGTACCGCGCTCGGGTTGTGTCCGGGTTGTCCGACGTTGGCCACGCTGCGTGTCTCCTCTTCGATCAGGTGCAGATCGCCTACCATCTCGCGTGCAACGTGAACATCCTGCGCCCGTCGTGCGTCGTAACTCGCGCGACCGCGGTTGCCGGCACCGACACGAGGTGTCATCGATCGCCGGCGTATCCGGCTTGGCTTTCAATCGAGCGTATGATCTGTGACGGGCTCTGGAGGGAACTGCGATGGCGACCCAATCGATGGCGACCCTGAGGCGAACAGCTCTCGCGCTGGCGATCGTCGGATGGACGGCTGCCACCTTCTCGAGCCCGGCTGCAGCAGACGGCCTCATGCCCGGCGACGTCCTGAACAAGGACACCGCGGCGCAGGTCGAGGGCATGATGCCGCCGGAGCTCTTGCAGCACTACAAGGACGGCAAGTTCGAGAACAAGGTCGTCGACTGGCCCGCCAACGCGTTCCGCTGGGAGAGCGCCTTCCAGGAGGCGACGCTCTCGAACAAGGGCAAGTACGAGCTCAACGAAAAGGGCACGATCATCGACAAGGCGACCAAGGAGCAGCCGCCCCTCGTCTACGGCTTTCCCTTCCCGGACGTCGATGCCAGCGACCCGCAGGCGGCGGCAAAGATCCTCTGGAACTCGTACTACGGCTACTGGTACCAAGGGAACAGCCGCAACCTGACGCGGCTGGTCTGGGCGAACCCCGACGGCATCGACCGCGAGGCCGGCCAGGACGTGTTCTTCATGTACTACGACGGTCAGTCCGAGCCGTACCGCGTCGAGAACCCGAAGAACCTGCTCATGCAGATGATCGCGACCACGACGTTCCCGACCGACCTGCAGGGGACGACAGCCTTGTCGTGGCGCTACCGCGACCCGGAGAAGCGTGACTCGTCCTGGGCCTACGTGCCGACCCTGCGGCGCGTCCGCGCCGTGTCGCCAACCAACCGCTCCGACGGCTTCCTCGGCTCGGACATGAGCCAGGACGACGGCCCGTTCTTCGACGGCAAGCCCGAGGACTTCGACTGGAAGCTCGTCGAGACGAAGGACGTCTACCGGATCGTCGACCCGCTGAGCCTCGAGGGCAAGGACAACTTTCGCTGGCTCGAGAACGGCGGCTGGCGAACGATCTGGGATGACCCGCGCCCGACCATCGGGTTCGAGGACCCGAACTGGAAGGGTCTCGCCTGGGCACCGATCGGGCCGGCGCTGGCGAAGCGCCCGGTGTGGGTGCTCGAGGCCACGCCGAAAGACAAGTACTATCTTTACGGCAAGATCCAGCTCTACGTCGACCGCGAGACCTACCAGGGGATCTACAACCGCAAGTTCAACTGGCGCGACGAGCTGATGAACACCTACATCATCCTCGGCCTGATGTCGGGCAAGCGCACCCGCCCCGACGGGCGCGAAGACTGGTTGTGGCGATCGAACATGGGCTACCAGGTGGCCGAGAACGTCAAGATGAACCGCGCCACGGTCAGCGGCCTCCGCGGCTCGGGCAAGGACCCGGCGAACGACCGCCGCGTCTCGTTCGATCCGGCGTTCTTCGACTTCAACACCCTGCAACGCTTCGGCAAGTAGTCCACTCCGGTGCCCGACGGCCGCGCCCCTCGGGCACCGGACACGTAGTCCTCTGCGCTGCGCGCGTCGTCCGGCATTGCCGGCAGGGCCGCGCGGGAGGTCAGTCGCGCTGCGCGCGGCCCCAGTAGGTGTAGGTGAACGGGCGTGGTCCCGGCACGTACATCGTGTCGGTCTCGGCCATGCGGAAGCCGGCGCTCCCGATCAGGTCCGCGATCGCGCGGTTCAGATGGCAGCCGCCGGCGACCTGCCCCCAGATCCGGTCGAGGCGATCCTGCCAGCGCGCGACACCGGCATCGGGCGCGCGGCCGTGCTCGGAGAACAGCAGCGACCCGCCGGGCACCAGCACGCGAAGCATCTCGCCGAGCGCACGCTCGACGCCGGGGATCGTACACAGCGTGTAGGTCGTCACGACGGTGTCGACCGAGGCGTCCTCCAGCGGGATCTGCTCGCCGGGCAAGCCGAGGAACTCGACTTCGATCCCGGCAGCGCGCGCGCGCTCGTGCGCGATGCGGCGCAGCGGCTCCGACGGCTCGAGACCCCACAGCTTCGCCACGCGCCCGCGGTCGTAGAACGCGAGGTTCAGTCCGCTCCCGATGCCGATCTCGAGCACGCGACCATGCGCCTGCGGCACGACCTTCTGCCGCTGCATCGAGATCGGCTTCTGCCGCATCGCGAAGTCGAGCAGCCGCGGCAGCACCAGGCGATCGTACAGCCCCATGGGTGCGTGCTATCCGAACCCGCGGTGCCCGCGCAACGAGGCCGTCGCCCGGCGTTCAGGGCCCGATCAGCTCCGCAAGGCGCAGCCGCATCTGGTCCAGGATAGCTCCGTATTCGGGCAACAGGGCCAGGTTGACCAGCTCGAACGGATCGCTCTGCACGTCGTAGAGCTCCTCGGTCACCCCTCCGGTCACCTCGAGCGACACGTACTTGTAGCGCTCCCCTCGAACGCCCGACCACGATGGAATGATGATCGCTCCCCAGTTGCGAATCAGGATGTCGTCGCGCGTCGGACCGGGCCGGGCCAGAAGGTGCCCGATGTCACGACCGTCGAGGCCCGCAGGAACGCTCGCACCTGCAAGCGTCGCGATGGTCGGCGCGAGGTCGAGGGTCAAGACGATCTCGTCGCGATCGGCAGGCTCGGGAGCGAGCACCGGATAGCGGATCGCCATCGGCACGCGCAGCGACTCGTCATACGCCGAGAACTTCGAGTCCCACCAGTGCTCGCCCCAGTGGTAACCGTGGTCCGAGGTGAACACGACGACGGTGTTGTCGGCGAGGCCTGTCGTCTCGAGGAGATCGTCCAGGCGACCCAGCGCGTCGTCGACCGAGAGTAGCGTCTCGAGCTGGGCGATGCGGAACGCGTCGCCCTCGATCGTGCCCGCCGGCTCCCAGATCGCCTTCATGAACTTCACCCAGGTCGGCTTCGCGGACACGATGGACTCGTGCCAGTTCGGCGGGCGCCAGGGCGCCACGTCGCTCAGCGATCCGGCGTGTCGCGGGGCCGGGATCGCCGGCAGGTGCGGCCCGAAGGGTGCGAACAGCAGGAAGAACGGCTCTTGGCGGTGCGTGAGAACGAAGTCCTCGGCGCGCGAGACGAGCAGGTCGGTGGAGTACTCGTGTGGCGGTCCGCCATGCTGGACGAGCGCCCCGTTCTCGCTGACGCGGTAGTCGGTGTACCCGTTTCCACCGCCGTCCTCGCCGATCAGAACCTGCCACTGGTCCCATCCGGGCGGCACGCTCGGCAGGACTTGCGCGAAGTTCATGTACTTGCCGACGATGCCGGTGGCGTAGCCGGCGTCGTGCAGCCACGTCGCGAGGGTGCTGCTCGAGTCGAACGTGGTCGCGGCGAGGAAGTTCGAGATGACGCCATGACGTTGCGCGTAGAGGCCCGTCAGCAGGCTCGCGCGGCTCGGCGCACAGACCGGCGTACTGACGAACGCGTTCCGGAAGCGGACCGCGTTCCGTTGCCAGCTCTGCAGTCGTGGCATGCTCGCCGCGCTCGCGAGGTTCTGGTCGTCCGTCAGGACGAGGACGAAGTTCGGCACGACAGGCCTGGTCATCGCGGCCAGCGTCCGCTCCAGTCCGGCGCGCACGCAGCGCGCGACGCGGGTGCCGTCCAAGGCTCCCGCCGCCGGCGATGCCGATGCGGCGCAGGGCGGGCCGAGTGTCGGCAGCGGCGTCCCCTGCTCGACGATCGGCGGGACACCGTCACACGCGCGACGGACACTCGCGAAGACGCCGGCGGCGCGCGCCTGCCGCTGCCCGCGCGACAACTCGAGCAGACGCCCCCTGGAGTACCGGACCGACGCGCCGAGAATCGCTCGCTGGCAGCGGACCTGCGCCCGCGCTGCGAACGACGGGCGCGCCGACGGGGCCCCGGCACCGGCGATCAACGCAATCGCGTCGTCGATCCCTGTCCCGGCGCACGCAGGTGCAGGCTTCACCGTGCACGGGCTCGCCTCCCCGTCCGCAAGACGTCGCCGCGCGCAATCGACATGGGAGCGCAAGCTATCGACCAGGTCCGCGACGTCGGCAGGGATGGTGCAGGCTCCGGACGCGGGGCCTGCAGCGGCAAGAAGCACCGCGACGACGACGCCCACTCTGGACGCGCGGTCCATCAGCGACACGGAGAACTTCCGAGGAAGTCGGTCATCCGCGACACACTCACCGTTTTCCCGGGTATTTCACGGCGGCCGGGCGTGGTCAATCGCGATCGTGAACGCGGCACGACCGAGAAGGTGCGACTACCGGCCAGGCGCCGGCCCACGACATTTCACGATTTGTTCATCAATCCGTACCTCCAGCACACCTCGCGCTCGCTAGCGTCGGCAGGGACACGACGCATCCGCTGCCGACGCGGCCCAAGACGCGTGTCGAGGAGATCCACTCATGAAGAGATCGATCGTCCTGAACCTGCTCACGCTCGCGGCGACGGCGACACTGCTTGCGACGAGCGCCCTCGCCGGGTCCGTGACGGTGAAGGGCTCCGACACCATGGTCATCCTGGGCCAGAAGTGGGCCGAGACGTACATGAAGAAGAACCCGGACGCGCAGATCCAGGTGACCGGAGGGGGATCGGGCACCGGGATCGCGGCGCTGATCAACGGCACGACCGACGTGGCCGAATCGTCGCGTGCGATGAAGCCCACCGAGATCACCAGCGCGGAGTCGAAGCAGGGCGGGAAGGTCAAGGAGATCCCGGTCGCGATCGACGCGCTCTCGATCTACGTGAACGCGGCGAACCCGCTGACGGAGATCAGCCTGCCACAGGCGCGGAAGGTCTACACCGGCGTCATCACCAACTTCAAGGAGATCGGCGGGCCCGACGCTCCGATCACCATCTACAGCCGCGAGAACAACTCCGGCACCTACGTCTTCTTCAAAGAGCACGTTCTGCAGAACGACGACTTCGACCCGACCGCGCAGACGCTGCCTGGTACGGCATCGGTGGTGAACGCGGTGGCGAAGGACAAGAACGGCATCGGCTACGGCGGCATCGCCTACGCCGCGGGGATCAAGGCCCTGAAGATCAAGAAGGCCGACGACGCGCCGGCGGTCGCGGGGACCCTCGAAAGCGCGCAGAGCGGGGAGTACGGTCTCGCCCGCGAACTCTACTTCTACATGTTCCCCGGCAAGAGCCCGGCCGCCGACGCCTTCGCTGCATGGGTCGTGTCGCCCGACGGACAGAGCGTCGTGGGCGACGTCGGCTACTACCCGCTCAAGAAGTGACCAAGGGAGCTCACGAGAGATGGAAAGCCAGGCAGCGGAAGTGCTTCCGAGGATCCCGGCGACGCGGATCGACGCGGCCGCCGCCGACCGCCGTCGATACATGCGCATCGTCGAGCACGTGATCGAAGGCTGGGTGAGGCTCACCGCGTTGTCGGCGATCCTGGTGATCTTCCTGATCTTCGTCTTCGTCGGGAAGGAGGCGCTTCCGCTGCTCTGGGAGCACCCCGAGCCCGGTCTGGAGCACGAGGTCGTGACGCTGGACAACCTGCTCGGCCCCACGCACTACCCTGACCGGCCGTCGCGATTCGTGTGGCAGCCGGTGTCGAACGTTCCCAAGTACAACCTGGCGCCGTTGATCGTGGGTACGCTCAAGACGACGATCATCGCGGTCCTGTTCGCGTCCCCGCTGGCCATCCTGGCGGCCATTCTGAGCTCGGAGTTCGCACCCCGCTGGCTGCGCGAGATCATCAAGCCGACGATCGAGCTACTGGCCGGCATTCCGTCGGTCGTGCTGGGGTTCTTCGCGCTGATCGTGCTCGCGAGCTGGCTGCAGGAGGCGCTGGGGCTGCGCTTCCGGCTCAACGCGCTCAACGCCGGCCTCGCCCTCGGCCTCACCGTGATCCCCATCATCTTCACCGTCGCGGAGGACGCCCTCACCGCGGTCCCGAAGTCGTACCGCGAAGCGTCGCTGGCACTCGGTGCCAACCGGTGGGAGACCGCGACGAAGATCGTCGTCCCCGCGGCCCTGCCAGGGATCTTCGCCGGAGTGGTGCTGGGCTTCGGACGCGCGGTGGGCGAGACCATGATCGTGCTGATGGCATCGGGCAACGCCGCGACGACGACGCCATGGATCACCGACTCGGTGCGGACGCTCTCCGCGACCGTTGCCGCCGAGCTCGGCGAGGTCGTCTTCGGCAGCCCGCACTATCGGGTGCTGTTCCTGATCGGCGTGATCCTCTTCGTGTTCACCTTCGTCGTGAACCTCGTCGGCGACCTCTGGGTGCAGCGGCTCAAGGCCAGCCTCGAAGGGAGCCGGGCATGAACCACCGGACCCGCTCCAACGCGATCGGCGTCGCCTTTCTCGCCCTGTGCGGGGTCGCGACCTTCCTGATCATCGCGATGCTGGCGGTGGTCCTCGGCCAGATCATCTGGCACGGGCTGCCGGGCCTCTCGCTCGAATTCCTCTCCGCGGCGCCCTCGCAAGGCATGCGCAGCGGCGGCATCTTCCCGGCCATCTTCGGAACGTTCGCCCTGGTCGTGCTGATGACCCTCGCGGTGGTCCCGATGGGCGTGCTCACGTCGATCTACCTCGTCGAGTACTCGAGACCGGGATCGCGCTTCGCGCGGTTCGTGAACCAGGCGGTGAACAACCTCGCCGGCGTCCCGTCGATCGTCTTCGGACTCTTCGGTCTCGGCTTCTTCGTGCGCTTCGTCGGCAGCAGCATCGACCAGGTCGCGTTCGGCGGACAGCTCGTGTTCGGTCAGCCGGCGATCCTCTGGGCCGCCTTGACGCTCGCGCTCCTGACGCTCCCCGTCGTGATCGTGACCACCACCGAAGCGCTACGCGCCGTCCCCGTGAACGCCCGCGAGGCCAGCCTCGCGCTCGGTGCGACCAAGTGGCAGACGATCTCTCGGGTCGTCCTCCCGCAGTGCACGGCGGGTGTGCTGACCGGCGCGATCCTCGCCGTGAGTCGCGGCGCGGGAGAGGTGGCGCCGATCATGTTCACGGGCGCCGCCTACTTCCTGCCGTCTCTCCCCACCCAGCTGAACGATCAGTTCATGGAGCTCGGCTACCACATCTACGTGATGTCGACGCAGTCGCCGAACGTCGAGGAGACCAAGCCGGTCCTCTTTGCGACCGTGTTCGTGCTGCTCGCGCTCACGTTCGCGCTGAACGCGACCGCGATCGGCGTCCGTTCACGCTTCCGGCAGGGCCTCCGGCCGTCCGACGGCTGACGGAGCCGGCGAACATCGAGGCGCTCGGACATGGGGCCCGCGGACACCCAGCGCGCCCCCCGAGCCCCGAAAGCCTCCGTAGCTCTGCGGTCACGCGCCGGCGTCGCGCGAGCGGCGCAGCAGCACGTAGAGCGCACCCTCGCCGCCGTGTTGCGGATACGCGACCGCGATCCCGATCAGGTGCTGCCGGTAGATGCCCTCGGTGAGCCAGCGCGGCACCGCCGAGCGCAGCACGCCACCGCCGTCACGCGCGGTGCCCTTGCCCGTGATCACGAGGACGCAGCGCCGTCCCGCCTGCATGCTCTCGGCGAGAAAGCCCTGGATCGCGGTGAACGCCTCGTCCTGCGTCAGGCCGTGCAGGTCGATCTGGGCCTCGATCGCGATCTGCCCCCGGCGCAGCCGCTCGGCCGTCCGCCGGTCGATCGCCGGCAGCGCCCCGTCGGACTCGAGGGGGATGGTGGGCTCACGGCGCAGCTTCAGCCGGTCCGCGAGCGCACCCTGTGCGGCCTGCTCGTCGCCCTCGCCCTCGGCGGGCCCACGGTCCTTCAGTGGCACCACGTCCTGGATCGCGAGCGCCCACTCCTCGTCGAGGTTCCCGTCGAGGTTGTCCACGTTCGGCTCTTCCGGCTGATCGGTGCCGCTACGACCTTGATGAGATTCCATCGTGCCTCGTTCTCTCTTCAGCGGGGTGCGGGGACCGCGGCGCGCCGCCGTCGTACCCGGAGATCAGGCGGTCGAGGCCCTCGCGCAGGGCGTCCGGGATCTCCCGGGGACGCCGGCTGCCGGGATCGACGAGAACCTCCACGCTGTCGCCCTCGGCGATCAGCCGGTCGGCAGTTCGCACCTCGTAGGCGAACTGCACGCTGGTACGGCCGACGCGGGCGACACGCACGCGGACGCGGAATCGCTCCCAGGCCAGCAGCGGACTCCGGTACCGGCAGCGTATCTCCGCCACCACCGACGGCCGGAACGCCGTCTCGCCGCCCTCGAACGCACGCATGAATCGGGCGCGCGCCTCCGACAGGTACGCAACGTACACATGGTTTGCGACGTGACCCTGCGGATCCAGATCCCGCACCAGGACGTTGAACTCGTGCTCCTCGAAGGGCTCGCGCTCGGTCACGCGCGGTTCTTGAACTGTGTGTAGGTGGTGTCGCTCTCGAAGTAGAAGACCTTACCGTCCGGGGTGGCCCCGATGACGGCCGTGGCCTTGTCGACCGTCTTGCCGGAGATCGGATCGGTCGCCGTGCGCGCGGTCGCGTCGGACGCGAGCCGGCCCTTGCACATCTCGCAGCAGCCGAAATACGTCTTACCGTTCACCTCGACCGGGATCTGGTCCTTGGGAAAGACGGAGTTGTTGACCATGCAGACGCGCTTCGCGTCGACGCGCTCGATCGGCTCCGCGGCGGCGGGTCCCGCGAGCAGCAGAAGGGCCAGCACCAGCAGGCCCGGAAGGAGCCAACGCACGTTTCTCATCGCACACCCCCTGCCGTCGCACCGCCTGGCGATGCCGCCGACCGAGTCAGAAGCGGGCACGCCGCCCGCCCTACGATCATCGCTTCAGCCTCCGCTTCGTGCAAGCGATGGGCGGCGCGACGACGCCCCGGGCCCAAGGCCCGTGCTACTTCCGCGGCGGGTTGTAGAGCACGACCATCTCGTAGAGCAGCGCCGGCGTTTCCTGCCCGACGATGCCGATCTGGATCTCCTGCGTGACGAGCGTCCCCTTCGGCTTCGCCTCGACGCTCAACAGGCGAGAGCGCGCGTGCAGGCTGGCGCCGGCGGGCACGGGAGCGAGAAAGCGCAGCTTGTTCGCGCCGTAGTTGACTGCGTTTCCCGCGCCGACGATGGCGAAGTCGGAGCGCGCCCGCAGCTTCGGCAGCAAACTCAGGGTGAGGAACCCGTGCGCGATCGGGCCGCCGAACGGGCTCTCGCGCTCGCAGCGCTCGACGTCGACATGGATCCACTGACGGTCGCCGGTGAGCTCGGCGAAGGCGTCGATCATCCCCTGCGTCACCTGCTGCTCCGGTCCCCAGGGGCTGTGCTCCTCCTTGATCTGCTTCTTCAGCCCTTCGATGTCGTCGAAGCGGATTTCCTGCATCGGACTGTCTCCTTGGTGCGGCTGCCTCCGGCGCACGCCGCACGTCACATGCCGGCGGGCTCCGGGCACGCATAGCGCGTGCCGCCGGGGACGCAAGACGTCGCCGACGCCCCGCCAGCGCCCGGCGGTGCGCGACTATTCACCCGTTCACTCGTTGCCTGAAGAAGCCCAGCGGGGTAGCGTTTCAGGTTCGATGACGTGCGCAGCGACGATGGCCGACCTGATTCCGCTCGGGTCGTGGCTTCCCGCGCTCGAGCGGGACGGGGCGCTGCGCATGCTCGGGCGGAACTCCCCGGCCAACGGCCACACGGCGCGCATGGTCGGCGAGCCCGGCACGCTGCGCGACCAGATCGTCTACGCCCGCATGCGCCTCGACGGCACCGACGTGCGCGCGAGCGTGGGGCGCGCGCACAGCGGGGAGCTCGCCTGCCTGTGCACGTGCCGCGACTTCGCGCAGGAGCCTCCGTGCGATCACGTCGCCGGCCTTCTTCTCGCGCTGGCGTCGTCCCCGGAGATGCGCCAGCGCCTGGTGCGGCAGGCCGCGCGCGGGGCCGCCGGGGACTCCCCGCTTCCCGACCTTCCCCGGGCCCTGACCGCCGCCCGGCGCCAGGGCATCGACCTCGAAGCCGCCCGCGCGAGCGCGCCCGGGCGCACCGGCCTGCTCGACACGACGTTCGCCGCGTGGCGGCGACGCGGCGCGCTTCGGCCGCTCGGCGCGGCGTCGTTCCTCGTCGGCGTCGAGCGCGGCGACGCGGACGAGGACTTCGACGCGAAGCCGTTCCTGCGCGTGCGGGTCTTGCCTGCAGGTGAGCGCACGCCGTTCGGGCCCGACGATCTCGGGGGGCGGCGCCTGCCGGCGCACGAGTGGCGGCTCTTCGAGCCGCTGTCGCGTGCGCCCGACGGGGCCCGGGAGTTCGTCGCGATCAGCGACCAGGCGACCGTCTTCCTCGAGCGGGTCGCTGCGGCCGGTGCCGTGCTGCATGATGCGACCGGCTGCGACACCCTCGCCGTGCTGGACGACCCCGTGCGCCCAGCCGTACACTTGCGACCCGCGAACGACGACGACGTGCGCGCCAACGCGCTGCTCGAGATGCGCGCGGCGGAGTTCGAGGAAGAGCAGCACAAGCTGCGCCTCGCCTGGCTCGAGTACAACGCGGAGCAGCAGGCACAGCTCGACCTGCCCGACTTTCGCGCGCTGCTCGGCCTGCCGGCGATCGACGACGTTGCCGGCGGGCGCGACGGCGCGCACGTGCTCGAGGCGACCTGGCGTCCGACGCGGGGTACCGGAGTCGCGGCGGAGGGCGCGCCGGTCCCGTTCCGCGACGCGATCCTGCTGCGCGGTCCGGTGAGCTGGGTCTACTTCGTCGACGGGCGCTGCTTCGCGCGCGTCGCGAGCGACGTCGGCCCGATCGCGCTCGCACGTCTCGAGACCCACCCGCAGGTGCTGGTCGAGAGGGACGACCTGGGGCGCCTCCCCGCCCTGCTCCACGAGCACTTCCAGAGCGAGGGCATCGCGCTGCCGACGCGTGCCGACCTCGGCCTGCCGCCCTTGCCCACGCCGAAGATCGTCCTGCGCGTGACCGGCTCGACCTTCCTGGTCGACGCGACCCTCGAGGCGACGTACGGCGAGCACCGCATGATCCTGACGCCGCAGAACGCTGCCACGATCGAGCAGCACGAGCGCAACGCGGAGCACGAGCGTGCGGCGCTCGACCTGCTCGCCGGCACCGTCCTGCGCCTGGCCGCCCGCCGCGGCCGCGGCCGGCGGAGCGCACCGACGGAAGCGGACGCCAGCACGTGGCGCGCGGCGGGCGACGACGCCGTGTTCTTCTGGACGCGGGACCTGCCGCGGCTGGTCGGGGAAGCCTCGGCCAACGGTACGCTGTCGGAGGTCGTGGTCCCGCCTGCGCTGCGCAACGTCACCGCGCGCCCTACGCTCGCCGCGGCGCTCAGCGCTGAGGTCGCGCCGCGCAGCACGATCCTCGTCGGCCTGCGCTACGCCGCCGACGGCATCCCGGCCGATGTCGAAGAGATCCGGCAGGCGCTGGCCGCGAAGCGGCGCTGGGTCCGCCTCACCGACGGCAGCGTCGCCGAGCTGTCACAGCGCGTGGCGGCGCTGGTGTCCGCGACGCAGGACACGCTCGGCACGGAGACCACGGCGGAGCTGCCGCGTCACGTGCTCGGAGAGGTTGCGTCGTGGAGTGAGCTCGCCGAGCACGTCGCGCTCGACGAGCGCCTCACCGGCTGGACGCACCGCCTGCGCGAGCTGGCGGCCAGCGCCGTCCCCGAGGAGATCCCGGGCCTCGTCGGCGACCTGCGCAGCTACCAGAAGGTCGGCGTCGCGTGGCTGCAGTTCCTCTCCGAGCTCGGTGCCGGCGGCATTCTCGCCGACGACATGGGGCTCGGCAAGACGATCCAGACGCTCGCCGTGCTCGAGTGGCGCCGCGCACGCGACGGTCGCATGCCGAGCCTGGTCGTCGCTCCGACCTCGGTCGCCCCGAACTGGATCCGCGAGGCAGAGCGGTTCGTCCCCGGCCTGAAGTGCATCCTGCTGCACGGCCTCGGCCGCCACGCCCACTACGAAGGCGTGCCCGAAGCGGACATCGTCGTGACGACGTACGCGCTGCTGCGGCGTGACGTCGAGCGCCTGCGCGACATACGCTTCCGCTACGTGATCCTCGACGAGGCGCAGCAGATCAAGAACCACGCCGCGGCGACCACGGCCGCCGCGAAGTCGCTGCATGCCGAGGCACGCCTCGCGCTGACCGGCACGCCGATCGAGAACCGGTTGCTCGAGCTTTGGTCGATCCTCGACTTCGTGAACCCCGGCATGCTCGGCGGCTGGCGGAGCTTCTCCCGCCGCCACGAGCGTCCGGTGGTGGCAGCGCTCGCCGGGGTGCCGACCGCCGCCGACCTCGATCCGGACCTCGAGGAAGACGCGACCGACGACAGCTGGGTCGCGCAAGCGGCGTTCGACGAAGCTGCCGGGCTGCGCGCGCGCATCCGCCCGTTCGTCCTGCGGCGCAACAAGGCCGAAGTCGAGAGCGACCTCCCGCCGAAGATCGAGACCGACGTGATCGTCGAGCTCAAGCCGGCGCAGCACCGGGCCTACGCCGCGCTGATCGCCGCGACCCGCGAGGACGTCGCGCGCCGGATCGCGCAGGACGGGTTCGAGCGCAACCGCATGGTCGTTCTCACGGCGCTGCTGCGCCTGCGCCAGATGGCGTGCGACCCGCGACTCGTCGACCCGCGCTACCGGCCCCGGGACTCGGCGAAGCTCGAGGCGTTCCGCGAGCTCGTGTCGGAAGTCGTCGCGAGTGGCCGGCGCGCCCTGGTGTTCAGCCAGTTCGTGGAGCTGCTGACGCTGCTGCGCGCCGATCTCGACGCGAACGGCGTCCCGTACGCCTATCTCGACGGCCGCACGCGCGACCGCGCCGCCGTACTGCGCGCCTTCACCGAGGGCACGATGCCGCTCTTCCTGCTGAGCCTGCGTGCCGGCGGCACCGGGGTCAACCTCACCGCGGCGGACGTCGTGATCCACCTCGACCCGTGGTGGAACCCGGCGGTCGAGGAGCAGGCGACCGACCGGGCGCACCGCATCGGACAGCGGAAGACGGTCTCCGTCTACCGCATCATCGCGGCCGGGACGATCGAGGAGGCGATCCTGCGCCTCAAGCGCCAGAAGCGCGCACTCGCGAGCTCGGTCATCGACGACGACCGCGGCTGGATGAAGCAGCTCACCGAGAGCGACATCACCGAGCTGCTGATGGCGACGTAGCACGGACGGCCCGGGGCACCGTGTGCCGCCGGGCCGTGCCCGCCGGATGGAAACGCCGTGCCGGTTCCGTCCCTCGTGGTCGGCGAAGCCGGTGCGGCGGTCAGTCCTTGGCTTCGGTCGCTCCCTTGGCAGTCTTCTTGCGCCCACCGCTCGCGCGGGGCTTCGTCGCCCGCGGCGTCGTCTTCGCGCGCGGCGAGGTCGCTCGCGACCGCGAGGAGCCCGCGCTGCGCCGTCGCTTCGGCGCCGGTGCCCCCTCGGAATCTGCGTCGGCCGTCTCTGCGGGAGCGGCCGCCGCCGGCTCGTCATCCGGCGCGGCTGCGCGCGTGTCGGCGTCCCCCGCGGGCTCCGACTCGTCGGCGGAATGCGCCGACGAAGAGTCGATCTCGGCGGGTGCCTCGTCTCCCGGCTCGCCGGCAGCCTTCGCGCCCTCGCCCGCGTAGCGCGCCACGGCGGCCGGCGTCCACCCGACTTCTGCCGCAGCGCCGGCACCCTCCGCACCGGTCGTCGGCGTCACGCGCCACGCGCCTTGCCGGTCGCGCTGCATGCGCAGCAGGCCCTCGCGCTGACCGAGGTGCATGAGCTCGGTCAAGGTCCGGAAGCCGTATGCGGTCTCGTCGAACTCCGGGTCGACCGCTCGCAGACCCTGCGCCAGGTGCCGCACGTAGAGCGGCTTTCCGGAGCGCTGCTCGTTGAGCTTCTCGAGCGCCGCACGCAGCAGGCCGAGCGCATCTTCCGCCGGCTTGCTCCCGAGGGGCGGCGCGTCGGCGCGCACCGCCGGGGCTTCCGCCTCGGCCGGCGGCGCCTCGGCTGCACCCTCGTCGCCGTCCGCCCTCGCGCGCGGACCGTCGCCGTTGAACTCCACGACATAGCCGTTGTCGACGCGGCGCAGGCTGAGGTGGTGCCTGTCGGCCAGCCGCTGGATGAACTCGCGGAAGGACGACGTGCCGTAGTCGCGTTCGCTGAAGGTCGAGTCGAGCTGCAGCAGCGTACTCTTCAGCGGCCCGAGCTGCGGCTCGACACCGCGGTCGGCGAGGATCTTGAGTGCGCGCTGGACCTGAGCGAAACCGTGCTCGATCGACAACCGCCCGCTCGCCTGCGACGAGCCCCTGCTCTGCTGGCGGTCGCCACCGCGCGAGCGCCCGCCGAGCAGGTTCTCGTAGGCGATGAACTCGTGGCAGTTGCGCTGCAGGATCCCGCTCGTGAACGAGCGGCCACCGACGACGAAGACGCGCTTGCCGAACTGCTTGAGCTTCTCGACCAGCGCGATGAAGTCGGAGTCGCCGCCGACGATCGCGAACCCGTTGATGTGTGAGCGCGTGAAGCACATCTCCATCGCGTCGACCACGAGGTTGATGTCCGCACCGTTCTTGTCGCCGCGCGGGGTGACGTTGCGCTGCACCATGTGCACCGCGTGCTCGGTCATGGTCCGGCTGTGCATGCCCGACCGGGCCCAGTCACCATAGGCGCTCTTCGACACGACGTCGCCGCGCTCCTTGAGCGCGTCCAGCACCAGCGAGATGTCCAGCTCGTTGTTGAGTGTGGTCTTGACTCCGATCTCGATGTTGTCGAAGTCGATGAAGACCGCGAGCTGCATTCGTTCCTCCAAACAATTCCCCCATCCCGGTGCTTCCGTGTCGGAGGCACCGCAGTTTTGCTGGTCGTAGCAGGCCCGGGGGGTGGCGGCTAATCGCCCAGCGCCGCCACCAGGGTCCGTCCGGCGACCGCACGCCGCCATGCCGCGTGGATGGACTCGTCGTCGAGTCCGGCGACGATACGCTCCGAATCCTCGATCGAGGGAAAACCGGTGGCTGCCGAGTCGGCTCGCGCGAGCGCGCGGTCGAGGCGGCGCTCCCTGAGGAGCTCGTAGCCGAAGCGGCGCTTCTTGCGCGCGCGGGCGAGGTCGGCGGCGGCGAAGCCCTCCTCTGCCGACCGCTGCAGAACCTCGTCGATGATGCGCGCGAGACGGTCGGCCCGCCCCGGACCCGCGCTCGCGGACAGGACCGCGGCGCCCCAGCCACTGCCCCACTCGAGCTCGGCCGACACCTCGTAGCCGAGACCGTGCAGCTCGCGAACCGCCTGGAACAGCGTGCTGTCGGGATCGGCGCCGACCAGGTCGAGCGCCACCCCGAGCGCGAGGAGGTTCGCGGGCGCCGGGTCGACCTCGAGGAAGCGCACCACGAACGACTGGCCGCGGTCGCTGCCCGGCAGGCGCAGACGCCCGCCGCGCCCGCGCCGCGCGCCGAGCACACGGGCCGGACGCCCGACCCGGTCCTTCGACACGTGCCGGGCGAGCGCCGCGCGCAACGCCTCCTCGGACACCCCACCCACCACCGCGAGCACCGCGTTGGCGTTGACGAAGCGCCGCCGCAGGAACCCCGTCACATCCGACGGCTCCATCGCACGCACCGATCCGACCGTGCCGCAGATCGGGTGGCCGATGGGGGCACCGAAGAACGTGCCCCAGCCGCGCTCGTGCAGGTGGTCGAGGGGATCGTCGCGGAAGCCGCGGATCTCGTCGAGCACCACGCGGCACTCCTTGCGGAAGCGCCGGGGCTCGACGCGGCTGCGATAGAACTGGTCCATCAGCAGCGCGATCGCGGCGTCGACGTCGCCGTTGAAGCTCTCGATGGTCAGGGCGATGGACTCGTAGCCGGTGGTCGCGTTGTGGCTGCCGCCGAGCTCGGCGGCCCGACGGTTGAGCGCCAGCTGGTCCATCTCGTCGGTGCCCTGGAAGAGCATGTGCTCGGCCATGTGCGCCAGACCGGGGATCGCACCGTCGAATCGCGCGCCCGCCCGGACGTGGAGCGCGATCGCCGTCAGGGACCCGGGGAGCGGCTCCTGGACGACGGTCAACCCCCGGAACCGGAAGGTCCGGACTCTGGCCGGGCGTGGCAAGCCCTTCACTGCGACGGATTTTGATGCTCCAAGCACGGGGGCCGTGGTACCATGCCCGGGTTCTGCCGCATATCCGGCGCCACTTCTGCGGCCCGACGACCAATCCGCAACGGGAGACGAGATGATCGAAGAAGAGCTTTCCAAGCAGTTCCTCCGGGTCACCGAGATGGCGGCGATCGATTCCGCCCGCACCATGGGCCAGGGCAACCGCCATCACTCCGACCAGGTCGCCGTCGAGGCGATGCGCAAGGCGATGGACACCCTGCCGATGCGGGGCGAGATCGTCATCGGCGAGGGTGAGCGCGACGAGGCGCCAATGCTGTTCATCGGCGAGCACGTCGGCCGCGGCCGCTCCGAGGACCCCGAGGTCGACATCGCCGTCGACCCGCTCGAGGGTACGAACCTGTGCGCGCTCGGCGCACCCGGTGCGATCGCGGTACTCGCGGCCTCCGAGCGCGGCGGGCTCCTCAAGGCACCCGACTGCTACATGGAGAAGATCATCGTCGGCCCGGCCGCGAAGGGCGCGATCCACCTCGACGCATCGGTCGCCGAGAACCTCAACGCCATCGCCAACCGCCTCGAGCGCTCGGTGCCCGACCTGGTGGTGATCGTCCTCGACCGGCCGCGCCACGAGCAGCTCATCGAGGACATCCGCCGCGCGGGGGCGCGGATCCGCCTGATCAGCGACGGCGACCTCTCCGCCGGCATCTCGGTCGCGGTACGCGGCACCAACGTTCACGCGGTCATGGGCATCGGTGGCGCGCCCGAGGGCGTCATCACCGCGGCCGCGCTGCGCTGCCTCAACGGCAGCATGCAGGCACGCCTCGTCCCGACCAAGGACGGTCAGGAGGAGCGCATGCGCGCGATGGGCATCACCGACCCCAAGCGCATCTACAGCGAGCGCGACCTCGCCCCGGGGCAGGAGATCCTGTTCGCCGCCTCCGGAGTCACCGACGGCAACATGCTCAAGGGCGTGCGCTTCTTCGGTCACGGCATGCGCGTCAACTCGCTCATCATGTCGAAGCGCGAGCGCCGCATCCGCTTCGTCGACACGGTCCAGCTCGACGAGGATCCGGACGTCGTCGTGGAGTTCTAGCAACACGAGGGGACGCCTCCCTCGCCCCGTCGGGCAGAGCCCGCCGGGGCGAGGGAGGCACTCCGAGGGGGCACGCGCCCCGTCGCCCAATCAAGCGAAGCTTGATGAGGCGCCACTCCCCGCGGGGGTTTGCAGCGCGTGCGCGCGGCGGGGGGCCGGGGGGGGGCGCTCAGCGGCGGAGCGTGCGCAGGGCGGCGGTGGTGGCGGGCATCGCGGCGCGGGCGGCGTCGTCCGCGAGCAGCACCTCGAGGAGTTGCAGGTCGGCGGCCTCGTCGACATCGAAGTCCTCGTCGAGCAGCGCGACCTTCAAGCGCAGCTTCGCGGCGCGTGCGCGCGTCGCGGCGAGCACGGTACCCGTACCCCACCCGATACCGCCGAAGACGTCGAGCGGGCGGCGTGCCGCGATCAGGTAGTAGCCGCCGTCGCGCGCGGGTCCGAGAACCAGGTCGGCGTCGTCGAGCGCGGCGAAGGCGTGCTCGACGGTCGCCAGCGCGAGCTGGGGCATGTCGGACCCGATCAGCACGCATCGTGCGAAGCCCTGCGCGCCGACGTGCGCGAACGCGGCGTGCATGCGCGCACCCAGATCGTCGCCGTCCTGGACGAAGGTTTCGTCGCGCGGGATCGCGAACCGCGCCGCAAAGCGGTCGTCCGGGGGGGCGACGGCCCAGCGCACGGCAAACGGCGCCGCCGCGAAGCGGGCCCGCAGGTCCGTCACGAAGGCCGCGTAGAGCGACGCTGCGGGCGTGGCGCCGACCGCGCCCGCGAGGCGTGTCTTGACGCGCCCCGGCTCGGGGCAGCGCACGAACACCACCAGCACGTCGGCTGCGGGGCGCGGGCGGGTGTCCGGGGGGGGGCGGGGCGGCACGATGCGGAGCCTATGCCCGGGTTTGCCGGCCTGGCAACGTCGCGGAGCTTTGCGGCCCCGGACGCGGTTGCTACAGCACACGCACCCGGCCGGAGAGAGATCATGATTTCGACCAGCGACTTCAAGAAGCACTTGCGCATCCTCGTCGACGGCGAGCCCTTCGTGATCCTCGACGTCCACGTGCAGTCTCCGTCGGCGCGCGGCGCGTCCTCGCTCAGCAAGATTCGCGTGCGCAACCTGCGCACCGGACAGGTGCTCGACAAGACCTTCCGTGGCGGAGACAAGGTCGAGGAGCCCAACCTCGAGCTGCGCGCGGTGCAGTTTCTCTACCAGGACGGCGACGGCTTCCACTTCATGGACACGCAGAGCTACGACCAGTTCGCCCTCGCGGGCGACGACATCGGAGACGCCGCAGGCTACCTGAAGGACGGCATGGAGGGCATCCGTTCGGTCGTGTTCAACGAGAAGGTGATCTCGGTGGACCTGCCGAACACTGTGGTCCTCCAGGTGGTCGAGACCAACCCGCCGATCAAGAACGCGACCGCGCAGGCGCAGACCAAGTCGGCGAAGCTCGAGACCGGGCTCACGATCCAGGTGCCGGCGTACCTCGAGTCGGGCGAGTTCGTTCAGGTCGACACGCGAGACGCCCGCTTCGTCGCACGCGCGAAGGGCTGACGCCGGCGACGCTCGTCGTCGCGCTTCGACGATCACGGCGGCGCTGCTAGGCTCACCGCATGATCCTCACGCGTGACGTCATCCTCGACGAGATCGCCCGCGGCCGCGTGGTCGTCGAGCCGATGGCGCCCGACCAGGTCGGCCCCGCCTCCATCGACCTGCACCTGGCCGACGAGATCCGTGTGCTCTCCGGCGGGCCGCCGGTGATCGACATCAACGACGAGGCCGACTTCCGCGCCGTGACCGAGGTCCGGCCGCTCGTCGACCCGTACGTCCTGCACCCGGGCGAGACCATCCACGGCATCACGCGCGAGCGCATCACGCTGCCGGGCGACATCGGCGGCTGGCTCGAAGGGCGCTCGCGCTTCGCGCGGCTCGGCCTGATGATCCACGTCACTGCCGGCTTCGTGAGCCCGGGCGTGTCGAACCGTCAGGTGCTCGAGATCAGCAACGTCTCGCAGCGGCCGCTCGCGGTGCACCCCGGCACGCGCCTCTGCCAGATCGTCCTGCAGCGCTGCGAGGGTTCGGCGGTGTACGCGGGGCGATTCGCGACGCAGGATCGACTCTAGTTCCCGTCACCGGAATCTCCGCAACACCCAGCCGCCGGTGCATCCCCGCCGGCTGCGTCGCGCGCGCCGCGGCACCGACGCCAACGACCGTTCGCACCATCTTCGTGACCGGTGCGGTGCGGACGGCACAGCGCTTGCCACGGCGCGATTATCTGGATGGACAAGGTCGCGCCCGGGGCCGTACGCTTTCGTCCTCCGGGGGGCGCAACGCCTCTGTTCCCACGCGTCCCACCACAATCCTCGTACCGAGGTGTACGTCATGTCGCCACGCCGCTTCGACGCTTCGTTTCGCAACATCGGCCGCGCCACCGTCGGGCTGCTGCTCGGCAGCCTGGTGCTCGCCGCGACGCCTGCCGGTGCCACCAGCTCCGGCGCCACGTGCGCCAAGAGCATCGGACGGGCCATCGCGGCGTGTGTGTCGTCGGTGAACAACGCGACCAGGAGCTGCTACCTCAGCACCGGGGACGCCTGCCCGACGGGCAGCGGCAAGGTCGCGACCGCGCTGCAGCGACTCACCAACCGCGTACTCGGCAACTGCTCCGACGCCGCCACGCTCGCAGCAGCGGGCTTCGGTCCGCTGGTGACCGCCACCAAGCTCCTCGACCGCCTCAAGGCCGAGTGCGTGGGCCAGGCCGCCACGCTTGCCGCGCGCACCTTCGGCGGCCCCAAGGCGGTGCTGCTGGCGCGCGCGACGCAACCCGAGCGCGCGTGTCTGGAGAAGGCACACGTCGAGGCGACCGCGCTGATCTCGCAGGGTCTCGCCGTCGAGACGCCGTGCGCGCGCGCCACGATCACCGGCGACATCTGCAACGTCGTCGACGTGAAGGGCCAACTCGCGATCAAGGAAGTCAACGCGGCGACTCAAATTGCCACGAAGTGCTCGGCGCTCGGCAGCCTGATCGGCAGCGACATCCCGACCTACGTCGCGCGCACCACCAATCAGGTGCACTGCATGATCGCGAACGCGCACGGCTCGACCGGACCGCTCGGGGAAGCGTGCGGCCCGCGCCCCGAGATCCTCCTGCCCGAGCCGGGCAGGAAGAGGCGCATCACGCTCGGGACCGAGACCGGCGCGCGCTGCGGCAACGGCTCGCGCTACGCGTTCTTCATCCGCATGGCGCCCGAGGGGCAGCCGGTGGACCGCGTGGTGGTGCTCCTGCAGGGCGGCGGCATCTGCACCGACGAGGCGTCGTGCCTCACGGCGCTCGCCACCAATCCGGGCGCGTTCGAGGCGCGCAAGGACCGCTTCCGGAAGAAGGGCATCCTCTCGAACGACCCTCAGCAGAATCCGTTCGCGCACTGGACCAAGGTCTACCTGCCGAACTGCGGGCAGGACGTATTCACCGGCGGCGGCGCGACCAGCGACTTCGGCGGCGCCACCGTGCAGCGCAGCGGAGCGAAGAACCTGCGCCTCGCGCTGGCACACGCGCGTGACATCATCTGGGCCGCGCGCGACGCGAGCGACGGCGAGGGCTATCGCCCCGACACGATGCAGGTCGTGTTCGGCGGCTCCGGCAGCGGTGGATACGGCGTCGTGTTCAACCTGCACTACCTGCTCGACGAGCTGCGCTGGGCGAAGACCGTCGCCGTGGTGGACTCGTCGCTCGCGCCGGACAACGGCGGCGGCAACGGCGTCGCCTCGATCTTCCCGCGGCTGCTGCTCGCCACGGACGATCCCGACGCGTGGAACGCGCGCGCGATGGCCGCGCCCTACGCACTGCCCGACGGGCTCGTCACCGGTCCGGACCTGTTCCGCGCGCACGCGGCGCGCCTCGACCCGGCGAAGGGCCAGCTGCTGCTCAACGTCTCGAATCAGGTGGACGACGCGCAGGTCGTCTTCGGAAACTTCGCGAGCCAGCAGTCGTTCGTCATCGCCGCGCGGAGCACCTACTGCGCGACGCGCAGCGAGGCGGCGCTGCGCTTCTTCCTGCCCGCGGCCCTCGCCTCGACGAGCCAGTTCCTGAACACCAACAGCTTCGCGACCGCGAGCAGCACCGGCGTGACGCTCGCGAGCTGGCTGTCGCAGGCAGCGAGCAATCCGACGGCGCTCGCCGACATTGTCGAGGAAGGCGCGCTGGGCGCGCAGCTCGGCGTCCCGCTGATCGCCTGCCTGCCGTGAAGGCCAAGGGACGAGCGATCCGGCGCCTCGGGCGCCGGATCGCTCGCCCTCGCTGCCCTCGCCCTCGCGGCGAACGTCGCGCTGCGCGCGGTCGCACGGTTCTCCGGCGGGCCACTCGGAATGGTCCCCGGCGGACGCCTGGACGGCCCTCTGGCCGCCGAGCAGGATCCCGACTGGGCGTTCACCGAGCAGGTGCGGACCATCGCCGTCGAGGTGGACCCCGAGCACCCGCTGTCGGTCACGACGTGGGTCTTCACGCTCGACGGTGCGCTCTACGTCGCGGCCGACTTCTTCAACCCCTTCAAGCGATGGCCGCACCGCGCGCTCGCCGATCCGCGGGTGCGGCTGCGCGTCGACGGGCGGATCTACGAGCGCCTCGCGGTCCGCATCGACGACCCGGCGCTCCTCCCGCGTCTGCGACGCGCGATCGCCGACAAGTACGACATCGCGGACGACGGCCTCGCGTCGAAGGTCGACGTCTGGTTCTTCCGCATGGACCCGCGCCCGACAGGAGGTGCGCCGCCGGGCTGAAGGCTCAGGCGGCCGGCTGCTGCTGCGTCAGGCAGTGGCAGGCGCCGAGCCCCCACACGAGGTCCGTCGCCGGGATCCCGACGATGCGGCGGTCCGGGAACAGGCTGCGCAGCACGTCGAGCGCACGCCCGTCGTTCGTCCCACCGAACACGGGGACCAGCACGGCGGCGTTGCCGACATAGAAGTTCGCGTAGCTCGCCGGCAGCCGGGTGTCCTCGTGGACGACGGCGGGAGGCATCGGCAGCGAGATGATCTCGAGCCGCCGTCCCTTCGCGTCCTGCATGTGCTGGAGGCGCTTCAGGTTCTCCTGCAGGAGCGCGTAGTTCTCGTCCAGCGGATCGTCTTCCACCGCGGTCACGACGACGCCCGGGGCGACAAAGCGCGTCAGGTCGTCGACGTGACCGTCGGTGTCGTCGCCGACGATGCCGTCGCCGAGCCAGAGAATGCGCTCGACACCGAGGTGGTCGCGCAGCCGCTGCTCGATCGTAGCGCGGTCGAGCTCCGGGTTACGGTTCGGATTCAGCAGGCAGGCTTCCGTCGTCAGCAGCGTGCCCTCGCCGTCGCCGTCGATCGAGCCGCCCTCGAGGATCATGCCGGGCGACACCACCGGCGCCCCGACGAGCTGCGCGACCTGCGGCGGCACCGCGTCGTCGCGCTCCCACGGTGGGTACTTGCGGCCCCACGCGTTGAAGCCCCAGTCGGTCGCGAGCAGTGGGGACGCGGCCGCGCTGCCGTCGCGCGCACGCAGGAAGATCGGCCCGTGATCCCGGATCCAGGCGTCGTCGGTGCACACGTCGTGCAGGCCGACGCGGTCGAGCGGCACGCCGCCGGCGCGCAGCAGCGCGCGCACCTCGTCCGCGTGCACCGGGTCGCCGGCCAGGATCTCGACGCGCTCGCCGGGCACCAGCGCGCGCACCATCTCGACGAAGATCCCCGGAACTGGCTCGAACTTCCCCGGCCAGGACGCCTCCTTGTGCGGCCACGACAGCCAGGTCGCGGCGTGCGGCTCCCACTCGGCGGGCCAGCGGTAGCCGAGCTCGCGCGGCGTCATGTCCGTTCCGCCCCCGTGCGGTGCTCGCTTCCCGCTGTCGCGGCAAGCTCCGCTCCGCCGATGGGCCTCGTCGCCTCGGCAAAGCCGAGGCTCCTCGCTGCGCTGCGCGCACCGTCAGGCATCGTCGATCATCCGCTTGACGAGCCCGCCGTAGAAGTCGATGCGGCGGTCGCGCAGGAACGGCCAGTGCTGCCGGGTCTCCTCGACGCGCGCGAGGTCGCAGTCGACGACCAGCAGCTCCTCGCGGTCGTGCGACGCCTTCGCGAGCAGCGGACCGAACGGTGCCGCGACGAACGAGCCGCCCCAGAAGTCGACCGTGCCCTCGGTGCCGATCCGGTTCGGCGCCGCGACGAACACGCCGTTCGCCACCGCGTGCGAGCGCTGGATCGTCTGCCAGGCGTCGTACTGCTGCTCGCCGAACTGCTCCTTCTCGCCCTGATGCCAGCCGATCGCCGTCGGGTAGAAGAGCATCTCGGCGCCGGTGAGCGCGGTGAGGCGCGCCGCCTCGGGGAACCACTGGTCCCAGCACACCAGCACGCCGATCTTCGCGAACCTCGTCTGGAAGCTCCTGAACCCGAGGTCGCCCGGCGTGAAGTAGAACTTCTCGTAGTACAGCGGGTCGTCCGGGATGTGCATCTTGCGGTAGACGCCGGCGAGGCTGCCGTCGGCGTCCAGCACGACCGCGGTGTTGTGGTAGACGCCCGCCGCGCGGCGCTCGAACAGCGACCCGACGATCACGATCCCGTGCTGCTTCGCCTTCGCGGACAGCGCCTCCGTGCTCGAACCGGGGATCGGCTCCGCGAGGTCGAACTTCGCGTGGTCCTCGGTCTGGCAGAAGTAGCGCGAGCGGAACAGCTCGGGCAGACAGACGATCTGCGCGCCGGCCGCGGCGGCCTCGTCGATGCGCACGAGACCGCGCGCGAGGTTGTCCGCGACGTCCTCCGAGCAGCGCATCTGCACGAGGGCGATCCGGACGACACGTGGTCGCGACTGCGTCATGGCGGCCGACTATAGCCACCGACGCGCGCGGGTGCGACCGCCGGTCGCGGTGTCCCTGCCCCGCGTGCGCGACGTCAGCGCACGCGCACGCGGTGATCGAGTGGGCGCGCGCCGCGCCCGACCGCGAGCGCACCGCGGATCGCCTCGTGCACGAAGCGCTTCGCGGCCGCGACCGCGTCGGGCAGCGCGTCGCCGCGCGCGAGCGCCGCACAGATCGCGGCCGCCAGCGTGCAGCCACTGCCGTGCAGCGGGCCCGCGTCGACGCGCGCGGTCGCGAGCTCGTGCAGGTCGGCGCCGTCGAGCAGGACGTCGCAGGCCGCACCGGCGAGGTGTCCCCCCTTCACCAGCACGGCGCCCGGGCCGAGGTCACGGATGCAACGCGCGGCCGCGCGCATGTCCGCCAGGGTGCGCACGTCGCGGCCGGCGAGGACCGCTGCCTCGGCGAGATTCGGCGTCACCAGGCGGGCCAGCGGCAGCAGGCGCCCGCGCAGCGCCGCGACGCCGTCGGCGGTCAGCAGCAGATCGCCGCTGGTCGCGACCATCACCGGATCGACCACCAGCGGGATCGCGCGACACGCGAGCCGCTCCGCGACCACGTCGACGATCGCCGCCCGGCCGAGCATGCCGGTCTTGATCGCGCCGACCGCGAGGTCCTCGAGCACCGCGTCGAGCTGCGCCGCGACGAGGTCCACCGGCAGCTCGCCGGTCGCGAACACGCCGGTCGTGTTCTGCGCGGTGCAGCACGTGAGCACGGCGGCGCCGTACACCTCGAACGCCGCGAAGGTCTTGAGGTCCGCCTGGATGCCCGCGCCGCCGCTCGGGTCGGATCCTGCGACGGAGAGCGCGATCGGGACGCTCACGCGACGACTCCCGGCCCGGCGCCGCCCGGCCGGCGTGTCGCCCGGGCGTGCGCGCAGCGTGCCTTCACGGCGAGCACCGGGAGCGACCGTCGCCCGCCGCGCCCGTGCTCGCCGCCGTGGAGACCTCGGTCAGAAAGCTACCCCGGCGCGGAGCGACTGCGCCGCGCCGAACGCCCCGACCGCCTGCCCGTAGTAGCCGATGATTCCGGTTCCCTCGGCCACCACCAGGATCGACGCCGAGCCGTCGAGATTCTGCGACGGGAACAAGGTCCGCAGGTTCGTGATCAGCGCCGAGCCACGGACGGGAACGGTGGTCTCGGCGATCACCGCCTCGTTGGGGTCGTTGCCGAGCAGGATCACGCGTGCGCTGAACACGGTCCCCGACGCCGCCGATCCGTTGGTCAGCGAGTTCAGGCTGGGTGGCGCGTTCAGACCGATGATCACCAGCAGGTTGTCCTGCAAGGTGGCCGGGTTGAACGTGGTGCCGATGATGCCCTGCCCTGCGGCCACCGTGCCGATCGTGCCGAAGCCCGACGCGTTCACGCCGAAGCCCGAGCTCGTCAACAGGTTCGCGACGGTGAAGTTGCCGAGCAGCCTTGGGGTACCGTCGCCGTAGACGATCACGAATCCGTTGCGGCCGGCGAGGCTGCGGCTGGGTCCGAGGACGAAGTTGCCGTTGCCGTCGATCGTCCGGTCGGCGATCGACGTGATGTCGACGATGTCGGTTCCACCCTCGCCGAAGATGTCGCGCAACACCTCGTCGACTTTCTGGCCGTTGGCGTCGAAGAAGGCCCACCGGGCCCGGATGATCCCCTCACCGATGTTGGTGGTCGAGAAGAAGGTCGACCGGAAGTCGGTGGTGGCGAAGGGCATCACGAGATCGTCGTCGGGGAAGTCCGTGTTCGCCCCGGGGAGCGTCGTCCCGGCCCGGGCCGGGGACGCGAGCACGAGCGACGCGATGACGAGAACCACCTTGACCAGAATCCTGCGCGTTGACATTCGAGCTCCTTGGCGAGAAACCTCTGTTCGTTCCGGATGCGTAACCGTCACGTGGTGCGTCGAGCCACTGCTCGGTAGGCCCGTGGCGAGGCAGTGCGCGTGCGGCCGTTGTCTACCGTGACGGTTGGCGGCCGGCCGGTCAATCCACATGGCGGATGGGCCACGCCGAGCCGCACCATCGCCCGATCATGCGAATCTGCAAGCAAATGAAGGCGAAAGGCGTACGGTCGGCGGGCGTCCGGTGGCCCTGGGGTTGCTGCGAGGACCCTTCGGGATGAGTCGCTCGTTCGTCAGGGCCTGGGCAACCGTTGCCACGATCATGGCGCTGGTATGCTTCGCCTTCGTTCAGCCGATGCCGGAGCACACGGCCACGCCGCAGGTGCAGCAGCAGGGCGATGGCCAGAAGACCGTCCAGGTCGCCGGCGATCAGCTCATGGCGTCGACGCCGTTCGTCGACTCGGTCCTGACGGGCAAGACCTTCACCCCCTATCTGGTGCTCACGCGGCCGGGCCTCTTGCCGTCGAGCGACCGGCCCGAGGCCGTGCCCAGCGTGGCGCTGGCCCGCATTCGATCGTCTTCCGTCGAGCCACCGACCCGTCCCGGCTAGGGCCTCACGACATCGTGAGCACTCCGATCCCGGGTGCCGTCCGAAACCCGCTCGAGAGTCCGGCAGGGCTTTCGCGGGCGCGCCGTCCGGTAGCGGCGTTGGGACGTGGGTGACGAGTGGCTCGAATGTTCCGCGAGGGCAGCGGCAGGTGCGATCTCAGGGTACGTCGCACGACGCCGTGAAACCCGGCTGACCGTGGGCGGACGGTCGGGCAGCCTTCCAGGACACTGAAGTCGATCCGAATCCGTAAAGCGGCGGACGGCGGTGGAGCGCGATCTCCATGGAGAGTGCTCCACCGCCGTCGCCGGATCCTGCGCGCGGCCCTTTCCTCGCCTTTCCCGTTAGGGCACGAATGCGGAAGCACGCCTCTCCCCGAAGCGTGAGACACCGTGAGACCCAGAAGCCGAACCACATCGCGTTTCCTCGGGACCCCCCTCTTCCTCGTCCTCTCCTTCTCCTTCCTCCCGGCGACCGCCAGCGCGCTCGAGTTCTTCGTCGACGGCGACACCGGCGACGATCTGCGCTCGACCGTCGCGGCGCAGTCCTCGGCGACGCCGTGGAAGACCATCGACCACGCGCTGCAGATGGTGCTGCCGGGGAACACGATCACCGTTCTGCCGGCGGCCGTGCCGTACGCCGAATCGGCGGAGTCGCACTTCCCGAACGTCACGCTGCGCGCGGGCGGCGCGCCGGACTCGGTCGTGATCGCGCCGCCGCTCGACGAGAACGACGACCCCCAACCGGGTATCGACGTCGATCACCCGGGCCTCGTGATCGAGGGCTTCGTGATCCTCGGCGGCACGCACGGCATCCGCGCGACCGGCGCCGACGGGCTTCGCATCCGCCGCTGCAAATCCGTCGCTGCGCAGTTCAACGGCTTCACCGTCGAGCAGACGAGCGGCGTCACGATCGAGAGCTCGGTCGCCGCGTCGGCGGGCAGCCGCGGCATCTTCATCGACCACGCCAGCGAGGCCTACGTCAGGAACAACCTCGTCTACGGCGCCGGCGAGTGGGGCATCGACTTCGAGAACACCAACGCGAGCGAGCCCCAGCCGCCGCTGTCCATGGGCAACGTGGTCGCGTTCAACACCGTCGCATTCAACGGCGGCGGCGCCGGCGAGGGCGGGCTGCGGCTCAAGAACGCGGTCGGCCAGATCCGCGACAACGTGCTGCTGTCGAACGCCATCACCGCGCTGCGGCTCGACACCGCCGGCTCGGTGGTCAAGAACACCCTGCTGTTCGGCAGCACGACACCGCTCAGCCCGGCCGACTACGTCCTCGGCGGCGGCATGCTGGCGGTGGACCCGCTGCTGGTCGATCCCGACGGTGCGGACGGCATCCTCGGCGGCCTCGACGGCTGGGCCGACGACGTCTTCGCGCTGAGCCAGACGGCGGCGGGCCAGGGCGCGAACAGCCCGGCGGTGAACGCCGGCTCGGGCAACGTGAGCGCGCTCGACATCGGCGGCTCGACGCGCAGCGATGCCGGCGCCGACACGGGCGTCGCCGACCTCGGCTTCCACACCGGCGCTCCGGCCTCGACCGGCGTGCCCCCGGTCACGTCGGGTCCGGCGACGTATCACGTCGACGACGACGCGCCGGGCGCCTCGGACAGCAACACGAAGATCCAGGCGCAGTCGCCGGGCAGCCCCTGGAAGAGCATCGGCCGGGCCCTGCAGAACGGCGCCGCGTCGACCGGCGACACCGTGCTCGTCGCGGCGGGCACCTACGCCGAGGCGGTGACGACGCACACCGGCGGCATCACGCTGCGCGCGACCGGCGACGCCATCATCACGCCCGCCGCCGGGCAGCCCGGCATCGACGTCGACGTGCCCGACTTCCTGGTCGACGGCTTCACGATCCAGGGCGGCGTGCACGGCGTGCGCGCGACGTCGGCCGACGGGGTGACGATCCGCCGCTGCACCATCTCCGGACAGACCGCGAACGGCGTCATGGTCGCGGGCACCACGAACGCGACGGTCGACTCGAACGCGATCGACGGCGTCGCGCAGCGCGGCATCTTCGTCGAGGACTCCGCGCAGGTCTACCTGCGGAACAACCTGGTCACCGACAGCGGCGAGTGGGGCATCCAGCTCGACGCGGCCTCCCTGCCCTCGCCGTCCACCGACAACGTGATCGCGTTCAACACCGTGCGCGGCAACGGCGCCGTGACGCCGTCCGGCGGGCTCTTCCTCGAGAACGCGACCGCCGAGGTGCGCGACAACATCTTCGCCGCGAACCAGACCCGCGGCGTCAAGCTCGACACCGCGGGCACGCGCCTGCACCACAACGACCTGTTCGGCAGCGCGGTCGCGATCGAGGCGAACGTCGGCGCGGAGCCGCTCGCCTGGTCGAATCTCGGCGACGACCCGCTGTTCACCGGGCCAACCGAGCCCAGCCTGCAGCAGATCGCCGCCGGCCAGGGGGCCGACAGCCCGCTGGTCGATCGCGGCTCCGGATCCACCGTCGCCCGCGACATCTCCGGCTCGACGCGTACCGACGATGCGGAAGACGAGGGCACGGCCGACATCGGCTTCCACCGCGGGGCGGCGCCCTCGATGGGAGTTCCTCCCGTGCAGGACCCGCCCGGCGGCGGCGGCGCGCTGACGCTGTACGTCGACGCGACCAGCGGCAACGACACGCGCACGCGCTTCGACGCCGGCGACCCCGCGACCCCGTGGCAGACGCTCGGGCGCGCGCTGCAGGTCGCCGACGGCGCCCAGGCGGGCGACACGATCAGTGTCCAGGTGGGCTCGTACCCCGGGCCCTTCACCGTGAACACCGCCGGCATCACGGTCCGCGCGGCGGGCGCCGTCACGATCCCGCTCGACGCCGGCGAGACCGGCTTCACGATCGACGAGAAGGACGGCGTCGCGATCGAGGGCTTCACGGTCACGGGCGGCAACCGCGCCGTCCATGCCACGGACCTCGCGGACCTGGTCGTCCGCAGCTGCACCATGACCGGTCAAGCGCAGAACGCGCTCAGCATCGCACGCGTCGACGGCGCGACCATCGACGGCAACGTGATCAGCGGGGCCACCGAGCGCGGCATGCGCATCCAGGCCACGTCGAACGTCTACGTGCGGAACAACCTCGTGGTGGGCAACGGCACGTGGGGCATCCAGTTCACCAACGAGGTGAGCGACCCGCTCTCGACCGGCAACGTGATCGCATTCAACACCGTCTTCGGCAACGGGACCGGCCCGAGCGCCGGCGGCGGCCTGCAGCTGCAGAAGGCGACCGGCGAGGTGCGTGACAACGTCGTCGCGAACAACGAGGGCATCGGCGTCAAGGTCGACCAGGGAGCGCTGCTGATCCACCACAACGACGTGGTCGGCAACACGACCGCGCCGTACGACGTCGAGAACGACGACCCACCCGTCTTCTGGGCCAACCTCGCGATCGATCCGCTGTTCGCCGACGCAGGCTCCGGCGACTATCGCCTGCAGGCCGCGAGCCCGGTCATCGACCAGGGCTCGGCGCCGGTCGGCGACGCCGACATCTCCGGCGCGACCCGCGCCGACGGAACGGCCGACACCGGCACCGCCGACATGGGCCGGCACGAGAACGCCGACCCGGCGAGCGCGAGCCCGCCGCCGCCCGCGCCCACGCCGAGCTCGAGCCCGCCCCCGGGTGGTGGTGCGGTGCACTACGTCGACTGCGCGAGCGGCAACGACGCACGGAGCAAGAGCGAGGCGCGGAATCCCGCGACGCCGTGGAGGACCCTGCAGAAGGCTGCCAACACTCTCGCCTTCGGCGAGGTGGCCGAGGTCGCCGACGGCACGTGCGACGTGGGGTCGACCGTCGAGATCGACCACGCCGGCATCACCCTGCGCGCCGCGAACCCGTTCGGCACCGTCGTTCGTCGCACTCCCGGCACCGGCAGCACCTTCAACGTCCAGAGCGCCGACGTCAGGCTCGAGGGCTTCGTGGTCGAGTCCGCCACCCAGGGTGTGCACGCGGCACGGTCGAGCGGCGTCCTGCAGAACCTCGTCCTGCGCAGCCTCTGGGTACGACCGTTCGACCTGCCGGGCGCGAGCCTGAGCACGAACGGAATCCAGGTCCGCGACGCGCAGAACGTCACGGTCGAGAACTGCATCGTCACCGGCGCATCCCAGGCCGGCATCCTGCTGAAGCGCGCGACGAACGCGTACGTGCAGAACAACCTGGTGTACGGGAACAGCGTCGGCGGCTCCGACTGGGGCATCAGCTTCGACAACACGAATGCACCGAATCCGCCGGTGTCGACGGGCAACGTCGCCGCGTTCAACACCGTCCACGGCAACGGGCGCGGCCTCCGCTTCGTCAACACCGCCGGCGAAATCCGCGACAACGTGGTGGTGTTCAACGGTCCGACCGGCATCAAGTTCGATCAGCCCGATCCGGCCACGCTGGTGCACCACAACGACTCGTTCGGCCACACGTCGGCGAACTACGACGTGCCGCAGCAGTTCGTGCTCTGGGCGTCGAACCTGAGCGTGGACCCACTGTTCGTCGACGCGGGGAACGAGAACTTCGCCCTGAGCCAGATCGCCGCGGGTCAGCTCGTTCAGAGCCCGCTGGTCGACGAGGGCAGCGCTCCGGTCGGTATCGTCGAGATCTCCGGTACGACGCAGAGCGGGCCCACACCGCAGCCGGACACCGGCATGGCGGACCTCGGCTACCACGCGGGTGCGATGAGCTCGACGAGCCCCGGCGGACCGACGCCCACGCCGGCACCGGGAAGCGCGACGGTGTACGTCGACTGCGAAACCGGCAACGACAGCCGGAGCAAGTGGGAAGCCCAGTTCCCGTACAAGCCGTGGCGCACGATCGGCCACGCGGTGGGCCAGATCCAGACCGGCGAGACGCTCATCGTGCGCGAGGGCGAGTGCACCGAGTCGGTGACCGTGGCCACGGCCGGCGTCACGCTGCGCGCCGAGGTGCGCGGCGGCACCGTGATCCGCCCGCCGGCCGGCGCGACCGGCGTCACCGTGCGCGCCGACGCGGTCGTGCTCGACGGCTTCGTCATGCGCTCCGACAAGGAAGGTATCCTCGTCGCGAAGGAGAGCAGCGGGCAGAAGATCTTCGACGTGGTCGTCCGGCAGAACCGCGTCAAGGCCCGCACGTCGAACGGCACCATCGCGACCAACGGCATCCGCGTCCGCAACGGCGAGAACGTCACCGTCGACTCGAACGTCGTCACCGACGCCGTCCAGGCGGGCATCGTCTTCCGTCAGGGCACGATGAACTACGCGCGCAACAACCTGGTGATCGGCAGCGGCGAGTGGGGCATCCACTTCGACAACGGCACCGGTGCCGCGATGTCGACCGGCAACGTGGCCGCGTTCAACACCGTGCACGACAACGGAACGACCGCCGCACAGGGCGGTATCCGCTTCCAGAAGGCGAGCGGCGAGATTCGCGACAACCTGTCGGTCGCGAACGCGGGATCGGGCATCAAGACGGACACGCAGCCGACCCACGTCCACCACAACGGGCTGTTCGGCAACCCCATCGCCATCGGCACCGAGAGCCAGAGCCCGCCGGCCGCGTGGTCGAACGTCGAGCTCGATCCGCTGTTCGTCGAGCTCGGCGCGACCGGCTTCCAGCTCCAGCAGCTCGCGGCGGGCCAGGGCGCCGACAGCCCGATGGTCGACATCGGCTCGGGCAGCCCCGCGACACGCGACATCTCCGGCACGACACGTACCGACGGCATGCCCGACGACGGCATCACCGACATCGGCTTCCACAAGGGGGCGGCCCCCTCGAGCGGCAGGCCCCCGATCCAGGACCCGCCGACGGGCACGACGTTCTACGTGAACGCACAGAGCGGCAACGACACGCGCGGCCCCGAGGACGCGCTGGATCCGGCGACACCGTGGAAGACCATCTCGCGCGCGCTCGGCGCGGGCGGCGCCCCCGCGGGCAGCACGGTGATCGTCGCGGCGGGCACCTACGCCGAGGCGCCGAAGAGCTCGAACGCGGACATCGTCCTGCAGGCGAGCGGCAGCGTGATCGTCACCCCGCCGGTCGGGCAGATCGGGCTCACGATCGACCACCCGGGCTTCCTCGTCGAGGGCTTCACCGTGCAGGGTGGCCTGCACGGTATCCGCGGCACCACCGCCGACGGCCTCGTGGTCCGCGGCTGCACGACGATCGGCCAGTCGGACAACGGGATCTACGTGGTCGACACGACGGGCTTCGTCGTCGACGGCAACGTCGCGCGCAACGCGGACAAGCGCGGCATCCTCGTCGAGCGCTCGACGTCGGCGTACGTACGGAACAACCTCGTGCGCGACAGCGGCGAGTGGGGCGTCGAGTTCAAGAACAGCCCGCTCGGCAGCGCGTCCACCGGAAACGTGGTCGCGTTCAACACCATCGTCGGCAGCGGTCGGGTGCTCGCCACGGGCGGCGTCCGCTTCGACAACACGGTCGGCGAGATCCGCGACAACATCCTGGCGGACAATGCGACCGTCGCGATCGAGACCGATACGGCACCGACCCTCGTGCATCACAACCTCGTCACCGGCAGCGCCGTCGAGTTCGAGACCGAGTCCGGCCAGGAGCCGACCACGTGGGCCAACCTGCTCGGCCAGGACCCGCGCTTCGTCGACGCCCCGACCGGCAACTTCCGCTTGCAGCAGACCGCCGCCGGCCAGGCGAGCAACAGCCCGGCGCTCGACGCCGGCTCAGGCGACACGGCGAGCCGCGACATCTCGGGCTCGACCCGCAGCGACGCCGCGGCCGACGCCGGCGTCGCAGATCTCGGCTACCACACGGGCGCGGATCCGGCGGCTGCGACGCCGCCGGCGCCGAGCAGCCCGCCGGGCGGCAACCCGCCGCCGGGCAGCGGGCAGACGTACTACGTCGACCCGGTGACCGGGTCGAACGCGCACGGCCTCGTCCAGGCACGCTCGCCGTCGACGCCGTGGCAGACGATCGGCCGCGCCATGAACGCGGTGTCGGCGGGCGACGTGATCGTGCTCGCTCCCGGCACATATGCCGAGCAGGCGGACTTCACGCGGCACGCGCTCACGCTCCGCGGTGCCGGCGCGCCCGGCACGACGGTGATCGCACCGCCGGTCGAGATGTCGGGCATCAACGTCAACGGCCTCACCGATGCGCGCATCTCGAACCTGGTCGTGCAGGGCGGCGCGCTCGGCATCGCTGCGGTGATGGCCGACGGCATCCGCATCGATGGCGTCGTGGTCGTGAGTCCGGCCACGGTCGGAATCCGCATCCGGCAGAGCGACGGAGTCGTCA
>Ga0194132_10001709_pt1 | contig 43607 bp, 58 predicted proteins | sample TA2KigOf80mmetaG_FD_148612 | JGI IMG/M metagenome (GOLD analysis project Ga0194132, IMG submission 148612) | Freshwater microbial communities from Lake Tanganyika, Tanzania - TA2015054 Kigoma Offshore 80m | ecosystem: Environmental > Aquatic > Freshwater > Lake | place: Tanzania: Lake... | reverse complement strand
CCGGCGATAACGTCCAAATGACCATCTCCCTCATCGAACCCGTCGCCTGCGAACAAGGCCTACGCTTCGCCATCCGCGAGGGCGGTCGCACCGTCGGCGCCGGCGTTATCGCCGAAATCCTCCAGTAGTCCGGCGCATCCCATTTCGCGAGGTATTCGATGGCGCGACAGAGAATCCGCATCCGACTCAAGTCTTTCGATCACAAGGCACTGGACGGGTCTGCGCGCCAGATCGTTGAGGCCGCGACGCGAATGGGTGCACGCGTCGCTGGACCGGTTCCGCTGCCTACGAGGATCCGCCGGTTCACAGTCCTTCGGGGTCCATTCAAGGACAAGGACTCGCGCGAGCAGTTCGAGATTCGCACCCACAAACGACTCATCGACATCCTCGACCCGAACCCGAAGGCGGTGAACGCCCTCACAACGTTGACTCTCCCCGCGGGCGTCGACATCGAGATCAAGGCGTAGGATCGGACCATGATCGAAGGGTTGCTCGGTCGCAAGATCGGGATGACACTGGTGTTCTCCTCCGACGGCACGGTGATGCCCGTCACGATCGTCGAAGCGGGTCCGTGCTTCGTCACGCAGATCCGCACGCGTGAGCGCGACGGCTACGAGGCGGTCCAGATCGGGTTCGGCGTGGCGCGCAGCCTATCCCGTGCCGAGGCCGGGCACCTTCGGACCGCGAACGTTTCCGGCATGCGATACCTCCGCGAGTTGCGCGCGACCGACCTCCAGGATGTCTCGCTCGGGCAGAGAATCGACGCGTCAGTCTTCAGCGCGGGCGAGTTCGTCGACGTGATCGGCTCGTCGAAGGGCAAGGGTTTCGCCGGAGTCGTCAAGCGGCACCATTTCCGCGGCGGACCGCGTACGCACGGGCAGTCGGACCGCGAGCGTGCGCCTGGGTCTTCGGGGTCGACGACCACGCCGGGGCGTGTCTTCAAGGGCACGCGTCGGGCCGGACAAATGGGTGCGGCCAAGACGACGGTTCAGAATCTCCAGGTCGTTCAGGCGGACGCCGAGCGCAACCTGCTCCTTCTGCGAGGTGCTGTCCCTGGGGCACGCAATGGACTGCTGCTCGTCCGTCGAGCGCGAAAGGCCCGATCGTGAAGCTTCCTCTTTACAGCCAGACGGGCGAGCCGCGAGGAACCATCGATGTGGACGATCGCGTTTTCGGCACGGTGCCGAATCGCGGCCTGTTGCATCAGGCCGTCGTTCGCCAACTGGCGAACGCACGGACCGGTACGGCGATGGCGCGCACTCGCGCCGAGGTAGCCGGGACGACGAAGAAGATGTACCGCCAGAAGGGCACCGGGCGTGCGCGGCACGGCTCGCAAAAGGTTGGTTCGTGGCGTGGCGGTGGTGTGATCCATGGGCCCCGGCCGCGCAGCTACGAGCAAGGGATGCCCCGCAAGATGCGCCTTGGCGCAGTCCGCTCCGCCCTGTCGGCGAAGGCCGCGGGGGAAGGCATCATCGTTCTGGAGGAACTCGCCTTCGAGCGCCCTCAGACATCGGCGATGGTGACGCTACTCGGCAGATTGCCCGTCTCCGGGCGCTTGCTTCTGAGTCTGGAATCGGCAAACCCGAGCGTCGTTCTCTCGGCGCGGAATATCCCCTTGGTACACACGGCGCCTGCCCGGGCGCTCAACGCCTATACGCTCCTTAACCACGATTACCTGATCGCGACCGTCGGTGCCATCCGCACGGTCGAGCGTTGGCTGGGCACGGGCTTCGCTGCGACAGAGGAGCAGGGGAGCGACGAAACGGCTGCGCCCGCCATTGAGACCGAGTCGGACGCACCCACCGATGCTCCCGCGCCGCGACGCCGACGGTCGGCAAGGAGCGACGCATGAGCGAGATTGACGTGCTGATCCGCCCCCGGATCACCGAGAAGAACACCATGCTTGGCGTGGCGGGCAAGTACACCTTCGACATCGATCCACGCGCGGACAAGCGCGCCGTCAAAGCGGCGGTCGAGCGACTGTTCGCCGTCGACGTCGTCAGTGTCCGCGTGATCCGTACGCCCGGCAAGTTGCGCCGCGTCGGGACGAGTTACGGCATGACGTCACCAACCAAGAAGGCCGTCGTGACCTTGAAAGCGGATCAGAAGATCGACGCTTTCGAGGCGAGCTAGCGAGACGGGAGCGAACGATGCCGATCAAGCAACTCAAGCCCACCTCTCCAGGACGTCGTCGCGCCAGCGCGTTCGACTTCGCCGAGGTCACGCGATCGGAGCCCGATCGGACGTTGACCGTGGCGCTCCGCAAGCGCGCCGGCCGTAATGATCAGGGACGCATCACCATCCGCCATCGCGGGGGCGGTCACAAGCGCCGCCTGCGCCTCATCGACTTCAAGCGCACTGTGCGGGGCGTGGACGGTCAGGTTGTGTCGATCGAATACGACCCCAACCGTTCGGCCCGCATCGCGCTCGTTCAGTTCACCACCGGACCTCGCGCCTACATCCTCGCGCCGGTGGGGCTTTCGCAGGGCGATCGGGTGCGATTCGGTGCCGACGCGGAGATTCGACCTGGGAATGCTCTGCCGCTCACGAACATCCCGGTGGGGACGACCATCCATGCCATCGAACTGCGCCCCGGCCAGGGAGCCTCGATGGTTCGGAGCGCCGGTGGATCGGCGCAACTGATGGCAAAGGATGAGGCCTACGTGACGGTGCGACTACCCTCGGGTGAGACGCGGCGTGTGCCGGCGAACTGCCTCGCCTCGATCGGCCAGGTCGGCAATCCGGAGCACGAGCAGATCGTGCGCGGCAAGGCGGGGAAGACTCGCCAACTGGGGCGACGACCGGTCGTCCGCGGTTCGGCGATGACGCCGCGCGACCATCCGCATGGTGGTGGTGAGGGTAAGGCGCCGATCGGGCATCCTGGTCCGAAGACGCGCTGGGGCAAGGCCGCCTACGGCGTGCGGACGCGCAAGTCGAAGAAGGCGAGCGACAGCCTGATTATCAGGCGTCGGTCGGCGTAACGGAGGCGTACGGCACATGTCACGATCCCTGAAGAAGGGCCCCTACGTCGATGTGCGGCTTCTCGGCCGCGTCGAACGCATGAATCGGGCTGGCGAAAAGCGAGTCCTGAAGACCTGGTCGCGCGACTCGACCATCTTCCCGCAGATGGTCAGCCACACCATTGGGGTGTATGACGGGCGCAGGCACGTGCCCATCTACATCACGGAGAACATGGTTGGCCACAAGCTCGGCGAGTTCGCGCCGACCCGTCTCTTCCGCGGACATGCGGGCAGCCGCGCTACCGAGCGCACCACCGCGGTGAAGAAATAGCGATGGAAGTCGTGGCTCATGCGCGTAACGTCCGGATCGCGCCTCGAAAGGTGCGTCTGATCGTCGATGCCGTTCGAGGCAAGCCGGTCGAGCGTGCGCTCGCTCTCCTGAGCCTTATGCCGCAGAAGGCCGCCAGGGATGTCTACAAAGCGGTCAGTTCGGCCGCAGCGAACGCGGAGAACAACTACAGCCTGGATCGCGGATCTCTCGTCATCTCACGCATCTGGGCGAACGAGGCGCGCACGCTGAAGCGTTGGCGCCCGCGCGGGCACGGTCGGGTCAGTCCGCTCTTGAGCCGATCGAGCCACGTCACGGTGATCGTCGACGATCAGGAGGCGCGCTAATGGGTCACAAGTCTCACCCCATCGGAATGCGCCTCGGCATCATCCGCGACTGGGAATCCCGCTGGTACGCCGGCAGGGACTACAAGAGGATGCTGCACGAGGATATCGACATCCGAAAGCTCATCCGGGCGCGCCTGAAGGACGCGGGCGTGCCACGGATCGACATCGAGCGGTCCTCGAACCAGGTCTCGGTCACGATCCACAGCGCGAAGCCCGGCATCGTCATCGGCAAATCGGGCGCGAAGGTCGAAGAACTCCGCAAGACCCTCGAGGAGCGCACCAGCAAGCGGGTGCGCATCAACATCCAGGAGATCCGGCAGCCCGAACTGGACGCGACGCTCGTCGCCCGATCGGTTGCAGAACAGATCGAGCGACGAGTCGCCTTTCGCCGCGCGATCAAGCAGACGGCACAGCGTTCGATGCAGCGCGGAGCCAAGGGCGTCCGCATCGTCATCGCGGGGCGTCTCGGTGGCTCGGAGATGTCCCGGCGGGAGCGTGAGCTAGCAGGTTCGGTGCCGCTACACACGCTTCGGGCCGACATCGACTTCGGACTCGCGGAGGCCCACACCACGTTCGGCGTCATCGGAGTGAAGGCGTGGATCTTCCGCGGCGAGATCATCCCCGATCGGCGGCGGGGTCAGCGGCAGGCGCCGCGACCCGCGCCAGCAACTGATGCGGATGCCGATGCGCTGCAGGACGCGCTCGCCGCGCCTGTGGATGGCCCGCCGCCGGAGAAGAACTGATGTTGATGCCCAAGCGCGTCAAGTTCCGCAAGCACCACCGCGGCCATCGCCGGGGCAAGGCGCACGCTGGTAGTACGATGGCGTTCGGCTCCGCCGGCCTGCAGGCACTCGAGGCCGCGTGGATCGACAGCCGTCAGATCGAGGCTGCACGGATCGCGATGACTCGGTCGATCCGGCGAGGCGGGCAGGTCTGGATCCGCATCTTTCCCGATAAGCCGGTGACGGCCAAGCCGGCCGAGACGCGCATGGGCAGCGGCAAGGGCGCGCCGGACCATTGGGTGGCTGTCGTGAAGCCGGGGCGCATCCTGTTCGAGATCGGCGGCATCGACGATGCATCGGCCCAGAGCGCGTTGAAAGTAGCGAGTCACAAACTGCCGATTCGCACCCGGATCATCACGAGGCCCGTCGATGGCGACGACGCCGCACCCGCGGCGCCCGAGCAGGAGGAATCACTTGCGACCGAATGAGGCGCGAGAACTCGACAATGGTGCGCTGGCCGATCAGATCGGCGAAGCGCGTGCCGAACTGCGCAACCTGCGATTCCAGCACGCAACCCATCAACTGCAGAACACGGCGCGATTCGCCGTCGTCCGTCGGACGATCGCTCGCCTGCTGACGATCCAGCGCGAGCGCGAACTGAGTCGAGGTGGAGCCCGGTGACTGAAGAGACAATCGCGCAACGCACGTCCCACCGCCGTGCCATGGTTGGACGCGTCGTGTCAAACAAGATGCAGAAGACCGTGGTAGTCGCGGTGCAGAAGATCCAGCATCATCGGCTCTACAAGCGCGCCATCCGTGTCACGCGCAAGTACTACGCGCATGACGAGACCGATCAACTCGCCATCGGCGACACGGTGCGGATCGAGGAGACGCGTCCCCTCTCGCGCCTCAAGCGATGGCGTGTCACCGAGGTGCTTCACCGAAGCGCAGGCTCCTTTGTGGAACTGTCGGATCCGGAGACAACCCCGACAGGAGAAGGCGACACGCCATGATTCAGACACAGAGTCGTCTCAAAGTCGCGGATAACACCGGTGCCCGCGAGATCATGTGCGTGCGGGTCATCAAGCAGGGCGCCAAGATCGGGCATGTGGGCGATCTCATCGTGGGGACCGTCAAGCAGGCGGCACCGGGCGGATCGGTCAAGAAGGGGGACGTCGTTCGCGCCGTCATCGTCCGGACGGCCAAGGAGTATGGCCGGGCGGACGGGTCGACAATCCGGTTCGACGATAACGCCGCGGTGATTCTGGCCGACTCGTCGAATCCGCGCGGCACGCGCATTTTTGGGCCGGTCGCGCGCGAGCTGCGCGATAGGCAGTTCATGCGCATTGTCTCCCTCGCCCCGGAGGTCATCTAGTGGCATCCCGCATTCGATCGGGCGACAGCGTCATCGTCCTCGCGGGGCGAGAGCGCGGCAAGACTGGGCGCGTGCGCTTGGTCGACCGCGAGGCAAACCGCGTTCTGGTCGAGGGGGTGAACCTCGTCAAGCGTCATACCAAGGCGCGGCCTGGGATTCCCGGCGGCATCATCGATAAGGAAGCCTCCCTCCACATCTCCAACGTCGCATTGGTGGATCCGCAGACGGGCAAGGCGACGCGAGTCAGCTTTCGCATTGAAGCCGATGGCACGAAGGTCCGCGTGGCACGAAAGAGTGGCGAGGTTATCGCCTCACCAAAGCCGGAGTAGAACGACAGATGTCGCGTCTCAAGGAAAGGTACAGACAGGAAATCGTGCCGGAACTCGTGAAAGGGTTTGGCTACCGCAGCGTGATGCAGGCTCCTCGCCTGATGAAGGTCGTCGTGAACATCGGCCTAGGCGAGGCGATTCAGAACGCCAAAGCCCTCGACGCTGCAACGCGCGACGTGATGACCGTCACCGGGCAGAAACCGGTTATCACCCGGGCGAAGAAGTCGGTCGCCGCTTTCAAACTGCGTGCCGGCATGGCGATCGGTTTGATGGTGACCCTGCGCGGCGAGCGCATGTACGACTTCGTGGACAAGTTGATCAGCGTCGCGCTGCCGCGGGTGCGTGATTTCCAGGGAGTCTCCGCCAATGCGTTCGATGGGCGAGGGAACTACAGCCTCGGGCTGCGCGAGCAACTCGTCTTCCCGGAAATCGACTACGACAGTATCGATCGGGTACGCGGGATGCAGGTGACGATTTCGACCTCGGCGCGGACCGATGAGGAGGGACGGCGGCTGCTTCAACTGCTCGGCATGCCGTTCCGCAACTAGGAGAGGAACCGTGGCAAAGATCTCGATGATTGTGAAGTCGCGACGGAAGGCGAAATTCCCCGTCCAGCAGCATAACCGCTGCTATACGTGCGGACGTCCGCGCGCGTATATCCGGAAATTCGGCCTCTGCCGCATCTGCTTCCGCGGACTGGCGCTCAAAGGTGAGATCCCTGGCGTCGTGAAGGCGAGCTGGTAGGAGAACGCCCATGACAATGACCGATCCGATCGCCGACATGTTCACCAGGGTCCGCAACGCACAGACCGCGCGTCACGAGACGGTTACCGTGCCGTCGTCGCGCATCAAGCGTGAGATCGCCCGCATTCTCAAGAGCGAAGGGTTCATCGAGGACTTCGAGACAGCGGATAATGCGCATCGCGACCTGAAGATCCGCCTGCGCTACAGCGGCAAGCGCGAACCCGTAGTTTCGGGGATAAAGCGCGTGAGCAAGCCTGGACTCCGCATTTATGTCAAGAGTCGCGAGATGCCGCGTATCCTTGGCGGACTGGGGGTCGCAATCGTCTCGACGCCGCGGGGACTGATGACCGCGAACGAGGCCCGCCGCGCCAATGTGGGCGGCGAGGTCCTCTGCTACGTATGGTAGGAGCGCACAATGTCTCGTATCGGGCGTTCGCCCATCCCCGTCCCTGCAGGAGTCGAGGTGGAAGTCGTCGGCTCACGCGTCCGGGTGAAGGGTCCGCGCGGTGAACTCAGCCGTGAGATCCATCCCGCGATCACGATCGAGCGGGAGAACGGCCACCTTCACGTCCGTCGTCCTTCCGATAGTCGGGAACACCGATCGCTTCACGGACTCACGCGCACGCTGGTCGCGAACATGGTAACCGGCGTCCACACCGGGTTCACACGGTCGATGGAAATCTACGGCGTCGGCTACCGCGGGCAGAAGCAGGGTGAGCGACTGGTCCTGGCTCTCGGGTTCTCTCACCCAATCGAGATCCATCCCCCACCGGGACTGGAGGTCGCTGAGATCCAGACCTTCTCGCCCACGCAGGCGAACGGCTGGCTTTCGACCCGGTTCACGCTGCGCGGTTACGACAAGGAGCGGTTGGGCCAGTTCGCGGCCGATATCCGTGCACTCCGTGAGCCAGAGCCTTATAAGGGCAAAGGCGTCCGGTACGTAGGCGAAACCGTTCGCCGCAAGGCGGGCAAGGCTGCGGGAAAGGGCAGTAAGTAGGATGGGTAATTTGACGCCGCGCGAGGCTCGCTTGCGCCGGCATCGCCGCATCCGCAATCGGGTCGTGGGACGTTCGGATCGGCCGCGCCTTGCGGTCTTCCGAAGCCTGACGCACGTGTATGCCCAGGTCATCGACGACGATCGAGGGCGGACGGTGGCCTCGGCCTCGACAACCGAGAAGGATGTCCGCGATCGGCTCGAGGGCCTGAAGAAGGTGGCCCAGGCCGATCTCGTCGGGCGCGTGGTCGCCGAACGCGCTCTCGCCGCCGGTATCAGAAAGGTCGTTTTCGATCGGGGCGGCAACCTGTATCACGGTCGCGTGAAGGCGCTGGCCGATGGTGCGCGTGCCGGCGGTCTGGAGTTCTAGGAGGATCCGCTTGCCGAGACTTGATACGTCTGATCTCAACCTCGAAGAACGGGTTGTCAATGTCAACCGCGTCGCCAAGGTCGTCAAGGGCGGCCGGCGATTCAGTTTCAGCGCTGTCGTCGTGATCGGCGACGGCATGGGGCATGTCGGTGTCGGACTCGGCAAAGCCAACGAGGTACCCGACGCGATTCGCAAAGGTTCCGAAGACGCGCGCAAGCGCCTCGTTCAGGTGCCTCTGGCTGGAAACACGATCCCGCACGATGTGAATGCCCGATTCGGCGCGGCGCAGGTCATCATGCGCCCCGCGGCCCCCGGTACTGGCGTCATCGCCGGCGGCGCCGTCCGTGCCGTCATCGAGGCCGCTGGCATTCGTGACATCCTGACGAAGTCATTGGGCAGCGCCAACTCCATCAACGTCGCCCAGGCGACACTGGTGGGTCTGGAGGGGCTGCGCGATCCCGACCTCGAGGCGGCGAAACGCGGGCGAGAGCACATCCCTGGCGCGGTCCGTCTCTCCGCGCCAGAGGCACCCGTGCGGCAAGTTCGACGCGACGATAGAGGCGGCCAGAGAAGTGGGCGCCCCGGCGCGGGGCGAGTCGGGGCGCGGGGCTCTCGCTCGGGACGCTCTGGCGCACCAAGCAGCGAACAGCCGGTGGCGGCGGATTCGGGTGGAGCAAGTCAATGAGCAGATTGCGGGTCACGTACGTCAAGAGTGCGATCGGATACCGCGCCCGTCAGAAGGAGACCATCCGAAGTCTTGGACTTCGACGCCTCCACCATACAGTCGTCGTGGCCGACACCCCGGTGAATCGAGGGATGGTCGACGCGGTACGGCATCTGGTGAGCGTTGAGACAGTCGAGGAGCAGGCAGAGTGAAGCTGCACGACCTCGCCCCCGACCAGGGGGCGCGCCTCCCGTCCCGGCGAATCGGACGCGGCCTGGGTTCCGGCCGCGGTGTCACGGCCGGGAAGGGCACCAAGGGGCAAAAGGCGCGCCAGGGCATTCGGATGATCCCCGGTTTCGAGGGTGGCCAGATCCGGATGATCAAGCGGCTGCCCCATCGCCGTGGATTCACGAATCAGTGGCGGGTTGAGTACGAGACCTTCCCCATCGGGCTCCTCGGGCGGCTCTTCTCGGCGCAGGATACGATTGATCACGACGTTCTTCGCGAACGAGGTATGCGGACGACGAACCTACCCATCAAAGTGCTCGGCACTGGTGAGATTAAGATTCCGCTTTCCGTTACGGCGCACCGAGTATCCGCTACGGCTCGCGCGAAGATCGAGAGCGCTGGTGGAACGGTGGTTGAACTAGGGACCAAGACAGTGCAGGGGAAGCGTCGGGATATTCAACTGCGTGACGTGGCGATCCTCCATGGAGAGCCTCCCCGCGTGAGGAAGCCAGGCAGTCGAGCCGCGACCCGCACGAGCGCGCCCGCCGCGACGTCGCCGGAGTAGTCCAGTGCTGGACGCGCTACGGCGAGCCTGGGCGCTTCCCGATCTCCGGCGCAAGCTCCTGTTCACCGCTGCGATGCTGGTGGTGTTTCGGTTCATCGCGCACGTTCCCGTGCCCGGTGTCGACGCCAACGCGCTTGCCGGGTTCTTCGACTCGAATCAGTTGGCCGGGATGCTCGACCTCTTCTCCGGCGGCGCCCTGACCAACTTCTCGATAGCGGCGATGGGCGTGTACCCATACATCACCGCCACGATCATCATGCAGCTGCTGCAGCCCTTGGTTCCCCACCTGGAGGAACTCTCGAAGGAAGGGGATGCCGGTCGAGCGCGCCTAAACATCTACTCCCACGTCCTGACCGTGCCTCTCGCCTTCCTGCAGGCTTACGCAACCGCGATCCTCCTCCAGAACGCGCAGGTGATCAGTGGGTTCGGGTTCGGTGAGGGCTCCGACGTCCTGCGGACAGTGACCATCCTGGTGGCCATGACCGCGGGCACGATCCTGCTCGTCTGGCTCGGCGAACTGATCACCGAGAACGGGATCGGGAACGGGATCTCCATCATCATCTTTGGTGGCATCGTCTCGCAGATCCCTCAGATCATGGGCCAGGGCCTCATCGGTAATGGGAACTTCATTGCCTTCGGGGCGTTCATCATCATCGGCGTCCTCACCGTTGCCGCGATTGTGGTCGTCCAGGAGGCGCAGCGACGCATCCCTGTTCAGTATGCGAAGCGCATCCGTGGCTCGCGCCTGGTTGGCGGGCAGAGCACGCATATCCCACTTCGTGTGAACTCCGCGGGCATGATCCCCATCATCTTCGCGATGTCGATCATGCTCTTCCCCGGAACAGTCGCGAGTTACTTCCTGGCGGCCGGTGACTGGGTCGGCAGCGTCGCCCGTTTCTTTTACGCGGTCTTCCAGACGACGAGCCCACTCTACTGGGGTCTCTTCTTCACGCTGGTCGTGGGCTTCACGTTCTTCTACGCGATGGTCATGTTCCAGCAGCAGAATCTTCCGGAGAATCTTCAGCGGTACGGCGGATTCATACCGGGGATCAGGCCGGGCCGGCCCACAGCCGAATACCTGTCATCGGTCCTGTTCCGGATCACATGGCTCGGCGCCATCTTCCTCGGGCTCGTCGCGGTTCTCCCCTTTCTGGGTCAGTTCTTCCTGGGACAGACTCTCACGCTCTCGAGTACCGGCCTGCTCATCGTTGTTGGTGTGGTGTTGGACACGATGAAACAACTTGAAGCGCAGATGCTCATGCGAAACTACGAGGGCTTCATCAAGTAAACGGGGGACGCGAGATGTTCGTGATCCTCCTCGGGCCTCCGGGAGCGGGCAAGGGCACCCAGGCCCGCCTGCTCGCTGAGTCGCTGGGAGTGCCACGCATCTCCACGGGCGATCTCTTCCGCGAGGAGATGGCCTCGGGCTCGGCGCTCGGTCGCAGCGTCGCCGCATATATGGATGCGGGACAGTTCGTTCCGGACGAGACCACGATCGCCCTCCTGCAACGACGGCTGAGGGCGGCGGACGCACGCGACGGGCACGTCCTGGATGGGTTTCCCCGAACGGTCCGCCAGGCCGAGGAACTGGATCGCATTCTCGCGCGCCGCGGACAGCACCTCGATCGGGTCATCGACCTGAATGTCGATACAGAGGCGCTGGTCGAACGGCTCGCCGGTCGCTCGATGTGCCCGAGTTGCCAGACGACTTATCACGATCGGATCGCGCCGCCTCGAAGACAGGGATTGTGCGATCGGTGCGGTGCAACGTTGGTGAGACGCGTCGACGATCAGCCGGAGACGGTTCGGACGCGGCTACGCATGTACCACGAGAACACTGAACCGCTCATCACCTACTACGACGAAGCCGGGGTCCTTTCGATCATCGACGGCGGGCAGCCTCCCGAGGGAGTCACGCGCGACATGTTCGCTGCCCTCGGCATGACCAAGGGCAGCTTCTGACGCGATGGTGGTGACAGTCAAGTCGCGCGATGAGATCGCGGCGATGCGCCGCGCGGGAATCGTCGTGGCCCAGGTGCTAGAGGCTGTCGAGCGGGAACTCCGGCCCGGGCTCGCCACGCGGGCGTTGGACGAGATCGCCGCGCAGACCGTCGCCCGGCTTGGCGCGACGGCGGCGTTCAAGGGGCTGTACGGATTCCCCGCCTCGATCTGTGTCTCGACCAACGACGAGGTCATCCACGGAATCCCGTCCGAACGTGTGCTGGATGAGGGAGATATTGTTTCGCTCGACTTCGGTGCGCTGATCGACACTTGGTACGCCGATGCCGCGGTCACTCTGCCTGTCGGCCGTGTCACCACGGAGGCACAGCGCCTGCTGGACTGCGGTCGAGCGGCGCTGGATCGCGGCATCGGGCGGGCACTGGCCGGCGGTCGCGTCGGAGATATCTCCGACGCGATTGAGAGCTATGCCGTGGCGAGGACGCTTGGTGTCGTTCGCGAGTACGTCGGTCACGGAATCGGACAACGTCTCCACGAAGCACCGCCGGTTCCGAATTTCGGTGCAGCCGGGCGCGGTCCGCTCCTGCGACCCGGAATGACGCTTGCGATCGAACCGATGCTCGCCCTGGGGTCGGGGCAGACCCAAGTCCACGAGGATGGATGGACGGTCGTGACCGCGGATGGTTCGCTGGCGGCGCACTTCGAACACACGGTCGCGATCGCGATGGGTTCTCCCGAAATCCTCACGAAACCACCGTCGTGACGTCGGAATCTCGAACGGGAAGGATCCTCGAGGCGCTGCCGCGAGCGCTGTACCGCGTCCAGTTCGAGGACGGTTCGACGGTCATCGCGCACATCGGGCGAGCGATGCGCCTGACGTACGTCCGAGCGCTGCCGGGTGATCTCGTCGAGGTCGAGTTGACCGCCTACGATCGGTCGCGCGGGCGCATCGTCCGACGGGTTTCGGCGCAGATCTGAGGCTGGTACGCGGGCGGAAACGCAGACATCTCGGTTGACCTTCCTCCGCGCAGCGAACTACACTTGAAGTTCGAGTGTCACGGGCACGGGTGTTTGCCGCGCCCACGGAGTACTGACGTGAAGATCCGGGCGTCTGTCAAGCCGCGCTGCGACAAGTGTCGCGTGATCGTTCGGCACGGCAACGTCATGGTGATCTGCAGCAATCCCAAGCATAAGCAGAAACAGGGGTAGAGAGAGCGCATGGCGCGTATTGCCGGAGTCGACATCCCGCGCGACAAGCACGTACGGATCGCGCTCCGGTACATCTATGGAATCGGGGCGACGTACGCGGCGCGCATTTGCGACACGGCACGGGTCAACCCTGCATCGCGGGTGCGCGATCTGGCCGAAGACGAGATCGCTCGCATACGGGATGTCATCGATCGCGAGTATCGCGTCGAGGGCGATCTGCGACGCGAGATCAATCTGAATATCAAGAGATTGATCGAGATCGGGTGCTACCGGGGGTTGCGTCATCGTCGGGGGCTGCCGGTGCGCGGCCAGCGTACCCGGACGAATGCCCGTACGCGCAAGGGCCCGCGCAAGACGGTCGCGGGCAAGCGGAAGGCAGCCGCGAAGAAGTAGTTCTCGGTGCCGGAACCAGCAGGGAGCGGTTCTCGGTGACCAATCGCAGCGTGATGCGCCCGATGGCGCAACGAGGTGGATCGAGGTAGATGGCACAACAAACGACCAAGAAGAAGCCCGTCCGTGGACGTCGACGCGAGCGCAAGTCCGTCCCGCGCGGGCGTGCGTACATCCAGTCGACGTTCAACAATACGATGGTCACCCTCACCGATCCGACGGGCGGTGTTCTCTCCTGGTCGAGCTCCGGCGCCGCCGGCTTCAAGGGTTCGCGGAAGTCCACTCCGTACGCCGCAGGGATGGCCGCGGAGGCCGCCGCCCGGCGGGCAATGGAGCACGGGCTCCGTCAGGTCGAGGTCTTTGTCAAGGGACCTGGCTCCGGTCGTGAGGCGGCGATCCGATCGCTGCAGGCCGCCGGTCTATTCATCAGTTCGATCACCGATGTGACACCGATTCCGCATAACGGCTGCCGCCCACCGAAGCGGCGGCGCGTGTAGGCAGGGTTACTTTAGAGTGGCACGATACGTTGACGCGGTCTGTAAGCTCTGCCGTCGGGAAGGCGTCAAGCTCTTCCTCAAGGGCGATCGCTGCTATACGCCGAAGTGTGGCGTCGAGCGCCGCCCGGCCCCTCCGGGCATGCAGTCGACCCGACGTAGGAAGGTCTCCGAGTATTCGGTCCAGCTGCGTGAGAAGCAGAAGGCGCGACACACCTATGGGGTGCTCGAACGGCAGTTCCGGCGCCATTTCGCGGAGGCCGATCGGCGACCGGGTCAAACGGGCGAGAACCTTCTCCGCATTCTCGAGATGCGGCTGGATAACGTGGTGTATCGCCTCGGGTTCGCCGATTCCCGGGCTCAGGCGCGGCAACTTGTCACACACGGGCACATCACATTGAACGGGCACAAGACAGACATCCCCTCGGCGCTCGTCGCCGTGGGAGATGTCATCGGCATCCGCGAGTCGAGCCGCGCGATGGATCACTTCAAGACAGCGCTCGAGCAGATCGGGCGGCGGGCGATTCCGGCGTGGCTGTCCGTCAACGTCGAAGAAGCAGGCGCCCGAGTGCTGACTACCCCGCAGCGCTCGGAGATCGATACCAGTCTGCAGGAGCAACTGATCGTCGAGTTCTATTCACGCTAGTCCCGAGGGCAATGCGCACCGATTTGCGACCGCGCGTCGCGGCCCTAGAGCCGCAGGAGGCTGACCAAAGTTGCTGACAGAAATGACTCTCCCGAAGATCGAGAACGTTTCGACAGACGGAAACTACGGCAAGTATCACGTCGAGCCACTCGATCCCGGATTCGGCATGACACTGGGCAATGCGGTTCGTCGGGTTCTGCTGTCCTCTCTACCTGGCGCCGCCGTCACGTCGATCAAGATTGAGGGCGCCTTTCACGAGTTCTCCGCCCTCCCCGGGGTCAAGGAGGACACGACGGAGCTCATCCTCAATCTCAAACAACTACGCCTTCGCTCGTTCTCCGATAGACCTGTCACACTGCGCATCGAGGCGCGCGGAACGGGGGAGGTTCTCGCCGCGGACATCATCGCCCCGCCAGATATTGAGATCGTGAATCCAGAACTGCACCTGGCACAACTCGATGGTGAGGACGCCAGCCTGGTGATCGAGATGGTCGCCGAGCGCGGCAAGGGGTACATCCCTGCGGAGCAGCGCGACGGGTCCGCGATTGGCGTCATTCCGGTCGATGCCGTGTTCACGCCGACCCGCCGCGTCAACTACGCGGTCGAGCCAGTCCGCGTGGGAAGTGCGACGGACTTTGAGCGCCTGGTCCTGGAAGTGTGGACCGACGGCACGACAAGCCCGGACGACGCGGTGGCTCAGAGCGCCCAGATCCTGATTCGGCATTTCGAACTGCTCACTGAGCTCGTTGCCCAGCCAACGGCACGGTTCGAGAAGCAGGCCGTGCCTGCCCACACGATATCGCAGAAGCTCTTCGACGTACCGATTGAGGATCTCGAACTGACAGTTCGGGCGTACAACTGCCTCAAGCGAGCCGGTCTCACCAAGGTCGGCCAGGTCCTCGAGATGACCGAAGATGACCTGCTCGGAGTCCGCAACTTCGGCAAGAAGTCACTGGACGAACTCGTCGAGCGATTGGCCGAGCGGGGATTCCTCGAGAATTCGCGGCTTGCCGGTTCACTCGCCACGAGCGTCGTTGCTCCGGAGGGCCAGGCGTGGCCGGATGAGAGCGCCGATGAGGAGTCCGAGCCGGGCGCAGCCGCCGAGTCGGTCGATGCCTCTCCGCGCTTTGACACAGTCCGACCGCGTCCGCTGACGGTGTCAGATGATGAGGAACTCGAGGATTTCACCCGATCGCCATCGGCGGCGCGTCGTGGCGCACCTCGGTACCGTCCCACCCCAGCCCCCGCGGTCGCTGTCGAAGAAGAAGATGTCAGCCCCGACTACGACGCGCATACCTTCGAAGAGTTCGAGGATGAGGAAGCCGAAGACGAGCCCGAGGGGCGGCCTCCCCGCGTGTCGCGGCGACGATAGGAGCGAACAGTGCGACACGGTCGAAGTGGCCGCGCCTTTTCAAGGCCGAGTGGCGAGCGGCGTGCGCTCTATCGTGGGCTCGTCACGAGCCTGTTCGAACGCGAGAGTATCCAGACGACGCTGCCCAAGGCGAAGGAGATCCGTCCCATCGCCGAGCGCCTGATCACTATCGCCCGCCGCGGCGATCTGCACTCCCGACGGCAGTTGCTCGCTCGACTGTACGGGGAGGAGACCGTCAACAAGGCGATCCACGTTCTCGGGCCACGATTCTCCGATCGGCCAGGCGGCTACACCCGGATCACCCGGCTAGGTCGGCGGCTCGGCGATAGTGCCGAGATGGCGCTCATCGAGCTGGTCGACTAGCGGGGGATCACACGCGGTCGCTCGTCGTGACCATCGAGTACGACGGCACGGACTTTTCCGGGTTTCAGCGACAGCGCAATCAGATGACAGTTCAGGAAGCGATCGAGACCGCCGCAGGCCGCATTGAAGGGCGGCCCGTAACCGTGGTCGTTGCGGGCCGCACCGACGCGGGAGTTCACGCCATGGCTCAGGTCATCAGTTTCACAACGGCGCGGGATCTGAGCCCGGAAATCTGGGTTCGGGCGCTGAACGACTTGTTGCCCCCAACCATTGCGGCGCGCGAGGCGTGGCACTACGACGGACCGTTCAATCCGCGCTATCGGGCCATCACACGGGTGTATCGGTATACGCTGCGGGACGGTCCCACTCGGACAGCCATCGGCCGACAGTACGTCTGGCACGTCGCCGGAATTCTGGACGTCGAAGCAATGGACCGGGCGCTGCGCCACCTCATCGGGACGCATGACTTCAGCAGCTTCAGCGGTCGGTCGGCCGGACCACGGCGTTCGACGGTGCGGACGATCACGTCGGCCTACTGCCGACGTGACGATGGACACATCGTTGTCGAGATCGCCGCGAACGCATTCTTGCCGCACATGGTCCGCAATATCGTTGGAACAATCGTTCCGATCGGGCGTGGCACTGCCGATGCGGACAGCATCCGCGATGTTCTCGAGCGCCGAGACCGCTCGGCAGCCGGTCCAACCGCGCCGCCGCACGGACTTTGCCTCGTACGAGTACACTTTGGAGAGCGTCAATGAAGACCTACGCCGTCAAAGAGGCCGACATCGAGCGAGACTGGTACGTCTTGGATGCGCAGGGTCAGGTGCTCGGTCGTCTGGCGAGCCAGGTCGCGAACCTGTTGCGCGGGAAACACAAGACCATCTTCAGCCCGCATCTGGATGTCGGCGATCACGTGGTGATCGTCAACGCATCAGGCATTCGCGTCACAGGGGCGAAGGAGTCGGACAAGCAGTATCGCACCCACTCCGGCTACCTGGGATCGCTCCGAACCCGCAATCTTGCGGCCGTGCGGTCCACGTTCCCTGAGCGGGTGCTGGAGCACGCGATCAAGGGTATGTTGCCGAAGAACGCGCTGGGGCGGCAGATGTACCGCAAGCTCCACGTCTATGCCGGGGCGAGCCATCCACATCTGTCTCAGCAGCCGCGACCCTGGACGGAGGTCTCGGTCCAGCAGACAACTGAAGGGAAGAACTGAACGTGGCAGTCGGGGAGAAGATCATTGCGGTCGGACGCCGGAAGACCGCGGTTGCGCGCGTCCTGCTACAGCCTGGAAACGGCCAGATCACGGTCAACGGGCGGCCGCTCAACGTCGCCCTTCCGCGGGCAACCCTGCAGTACGTGGCGACACAACCCTTCCGAGCCGTTGGCGGAGCGCGCTTTGCCGTACTCTGCCGGGTCGCCGGTGGTGGTATCGCCGGTCAGGCGGGCGCAATCTCCCACGCTCTCGCTCGCGCCCTCGTCAAGTCCGATGCCGAATTGCGCCCGGCACTTCGAAGCGCGGGGCTCCTCACGCGTGACGCGCGGGTGAAGGAGCGGAAGAAGTACGGGCTCAAGCGCGCACGCAAGGCGCCTCAGTACACCAAGCGTTAGGAAGCGGGGCAACTTCTCTTACGTACCTCTCGGCGCGAGCCGGTGTTGATCCATGCGACTGTGGGACGGCATTGCCGTGCCCCGATGAGAGGCAATCACTCGCAGTGAATGAACTGTGCGGACGACGCCGTGTCGTCGTGACCGGGCTTGGCGCGGTTTCGCCGGTGGGGAATACCGTCGCCGCAACATGGGAGAGCCTGGTAGCGGGCCGATCCGGCATCGACTGGATCACGTTGTTCGACTCCGACGGGTTCGCCGTCAAGATCGCTGGCGAGGTGAAGGACTTCCAGCCGTCGCCCATCATTGACACGAAAGAAGCGCGTCGCATCGACCGCAACGTGCATTTCGCGGTGACTGCTGCGGGTGAAGCACTGGCCGATTCCGGCCTGGCCATCACTCCCGAGAACATGGATGACATCGGGTGCGTTTGCGGGACCGCGGTCGGCGGCATCCGCACATTGATCGACGGGCAGATGTTGCTCGCTGCGAAGGGACCCGACCGTGTCGGACCGTTCGTGCTCCAGAACCTGATTCCCGACACGGCGTCGGGCCAAATCGCGATCTCCTTCGGCGTCCGAGGCCACAACATGGCCGTGGTCTCGGCCTGTGCCACCGGTGGTCATGCGTTGGGCGAGGCGGCGGAAGCCATCCGACGGGGAGATGCCGTCGCGATGGTCGCGGGCGGCACGGAGGCCGCAATCGTACCGCTGGTGCTCGCCGGGTTCACGAACATGCGTGCGCTGAGCCTCGAGAGCACCTGCCCGGCCCAGGCCTCGCGACCGTTCGACGCGCGGCGCCAGGGTTTCGTGATGTCGGAGGGCTGCGCGATGATGATCCTGGAGGATCTCGACCACGCGCGAGCCCGGGGGGCCCGTATCTATGCCGAACTGCTCGGGTACGGGTCGACAAACGACGCGTACCACCTGGCCGCCCCGTCCGACAACGGTGAGGGCGCCGGCCGCGCCATGGCGCGAGCGCTCCGACGGTCGGGGATCGGGCCAGAGGATGTCGACTACATCAATGCCCACGGGACGGGCACGCCCCTCAACGATCGTTTCGAGACTTCCGCGATCCGGCACGTGTTTGGCGCGGCCGCCGACAACCTGGTCGTCACATCGACCAAATCAATGACCGGACACATGATGGGTGCGGCCGGCGCGATCGAGGCGCTGGTGTGCGTCAAGACCATCGTGGAGAGCGTTATCCCACCCACCATCAACCTGGAGGTTCCGGACCCCGACTGTGACCTCGACTACGCCCCCGGGGTGGCCCGTCGGCGGCCAGTGCGGGTCGCGATGTCGAACTCGCTCGGGCTAGGTGGGCACAACTCCAGCATCGTCTTCCGGCGGTACGAGGAGTGAGCCCCCGCCGATACGCGCAGATCGTCGGTTGGGGCAAGGCGTTACCCGCGCGGTCGATGCACAATCGCGAGTTCGAGTCTCTGGTCGACACGAGCGACGAGTGGATCCGGACCCGCACCGGCATCGTCGAACGTCGCGTCGCGGGAGAGGGGGAGACGACCACCTCGTTGGCGATCGCGGCCGCACGGCAGGCGATCGCCGTCGCCGACATCGATCCACGACGGATCGATCTCATCCTGGTGGCGACCTGCACGGCCGATCGTCTTCTTCCTGGCGCCGCGCCGATCGTGCAGCAGGCGCTCGGCGCCACATCCTCCGGGGCCGTCGACATGAACGCGGCCTGTGCGGGATTCATGTACGCGCTGGTCACCGCGAACGGACTGATCGCGTCCGGTACTCACCGCAGGATCCTCGTGGTCGGGGCAGATACGCTCACGCGCTGGATGGACTGGAAAGATCGACGAGTCTCAATCCTGTTCGGCGACGGCGCCGGGGCGGTGCTTCTCGAGGCGAGCGACCTTCCGACCGGCCTCTTCGCCTCGGTCCTGCGCGCCGACGGTTCGGGCGCCGATCTGCTCCACGTCCCAGCAGGTGGTACCGCCTGCCTGCCTACCAACGATACGCTCGCTCGCGGAGCGCACTACATCCAGATGGATGGACCGGCCGTGTTCCGCTTCGCGGTGCAGATCATCGTCGACTCGACGCGCGAGGTTCTCGATGCGGCGCACCTGACCGTTGAGGATGTAGACCTCTTCGTTCCGCATCAAGCCAATAGACGGATCATCGACGCTGCGGTACGCACGCTCGAACTGCCCTCCGACCGTGTGTTCATCAACCTCGATCGGTACGGCAACACGTCGGCCGCCTCCATTCCCATCGCGTTGACCGAGGCGATCGAAGGGGGACGTCTGCACCCGGGCGATAACATACTCATGAGCGGTTTCGGCGCAGGACTCACGTGGGGTACCGCGCTCTTTCAGTGGGGCGTCCCGCAGCGGGTTCCTGCCACCATGCCGTGGCAGACCGTCGTCCACCAGGGATTGACCGAACGCGCCGCGCGCGCTCTGTCCGTGGCACGGCGTGCGCTCGCGATCGCCGATCGAGCGTGAGCGTGGCAGATCTGACGCTTGCCGGAAAGACCGCCCTGGTGACGGGTGGGTCCCGCGGCATCGGTCGCGCCATTTGCCTTCGTCTGGCGAGCCGGGGAGCGAGTGTCGCCGTCAACTACGTCCGCAACGACGCGGCGGCGCAAGAGGTCGTGACCGAGATCCAAGAGATGGGGGCTTCGGCGGTTGCGCTTCAGGGAGATGTGGCGGTACCCGCTCAGGCGGAGGACGTCGTGCGCCGGGCGATCGAGGCTCTGGGGCGACTCGACATCCTCGTGAATAATGCCGGAGTCATCCGCGATACGCTCCTGGTTCGGATGTCGGACGATGACTGGGATACGGTTATCGAGACGAACCTCCGGGGCGCATTCGTTTGCACGCGGGCAGCTCTGCGCCCAATGCTCCGACAACGATTCGGTCGGATCGTCAACGTCAGTTCGGTGTCGGGTGTGATGGGCAACGCCGGTCAGGCGAATTATTCCGCGGCCAAAGCTGGCCTGATCGGCCTTACCAAAGCCGCCGCCCGCGAGGCCGCCAGCCGGAACGTCACGGTCAACGCGGTCGCCCCGGGTTTCATCTCCACCGAGTTGACCGCGGGTCTTCCCGAGAAAGTGAAGGAGCAGATCCGGGCGCAGGTTCCGCAGGCGCGGTTCGGAACGCCGGACGAAGTGGCCGCCGCGGTCGTATTCCTCGTCGACGAGGGGTCCGCCTACATTACCGGGCACGTCCTGGTTGTGGACGGCGGCCTCGCCATGTAAACTGAGCGCCGTTATGTCAATAGCGTTTGTCTTCCCGGGGCAGGGCTCCCAGCACGTCGGGATGGGACGCGACATCTATGAGGTGTCCGCCGTGGCCCGAGCGATCTTTCATCAGGCCGAGGAGGCACTCGGTCTCGACATCAAGAGGCTCTGCTGGGAGGGACCGGAAGACCTCCTGCGCGAGACAATCAATGCGCAGCCGGCCATCCTGACGGTGAGCGTTGCGTTTTGGGAGGCGCTGAAGGAGAACCTCGCCTCCCTCGGGCAGCAGGTTCAGCCTCGCTTCTTTGCCGGCCACAGCATGGGTGAACTGACCGCGCTGGTGGCGGCGGGTTCGCTCGAGTTCCGCGAGGCGGTCCGCCTTGCTCGGGAACGGGGACGCCTCATGAAGGCGGAGGGCGATGCGAATCCTGGAGGCATGGCCGCGATCATCGGCCTGGACGAGCACGAACTGGAGAGGGTGTGCGAACGCGCCTCGCATCTCGGCCTTGTGCGCCCGGCGAACTTCAACTCCCCGGGGCAGACCGTCATCTCAGGCGAGGTTCCCGCGCTCACTGCGGCCATGCAGTTGGCGCTTGAGATCGGCGCGCGGAAGGTCGTCCGCCTCGCAATATCGATCGCCTCTCACTCGCCGCTGATGCAGCGCGCGGCTGAGGGGTTTGCCCAGGCGCTGCATGCAACGCGCTTGACCGACGCTTCTGTGCCGGTAATCGCCAACCTCACCGCCAGCGCGATCACCTCCGCCGAGGATCTACGCCGCGAGATCGTGGATCAAATCACCGGATCCGTGCGGTGGTCTCAAAGCGTCCGCGCGATGGCCGAGCACGGCGTACACACCATTGTCGAAGTCGGACCGGGTGATGCGCTCGCCGGGCTGTCACGACGCGTGTCACGCGATCTGCATGCGCTCTCCATCAACAGCGTGGAGGCGTTGACTGCGTTCCCGGGCAGGCTTCGCGCCATCGAGCAGTCACGAGTCTGATCGGCGGCGACGTGCCGAACCTGTGAACGGCATCGAGATCGCGATCGATCCCAGGGCGATTGACCTCGGATGGATCAGCCTCCACTGGTACGGTCTGATGATCGCGGTGGCTCTGGGAGTATCGATTCTGTTCGCAATTCGCGAGGCACGACGGCTCGGCATCTCCGAGGACGCGATCGTGGGGTGTGCTTTCTGGAGCATCCTAACCGCGCTCGCGGGGGCACGGCTCTTCCACATCGTGGATCGGCTCGACTTCTACTTGCAGAACCCTCAACTAATGCTGACCGGAAGTCAGGCAGGCCTGGCGATCTGGGGCGGCCTGCTCGTGGGCTCCACAGTCGGGCTCTTCTACGCGCGCGTGACTCGCACTCCCGTCGGAAAGCTCGCGGATGCGGTTGCCCCGGCGATGTTGCTGGGCCTGATTGTGGGGCGCCTTGGGTGCCTTATCAACGGCGATGCGTACGGCGCCCCGGTCGACCTGCCGTTCGGCCTCGTCTACCTGCACGCGGATGCGATGATTCCAGATCTGGGCATTACCACCCACGCCTATCCCCTGTATGAGGTCCTCTGGAACGGGATCGTTTTCACACTGGTGTGGTGGCTCCGAACGCGGCAATTGCCATCGGGCATGCTGTTCCTGACCGCGGCGATCCTGTACTCGCTCGGTCGATTCGTGTTGACGTTCTTGCGCCTCGAGGTGACCGTGCTCGCCGGATTACAGCAGGCTCAGGTGCTCGGTCTCGCGACGATTGCGGTCTGCACTGTGCTCCTTATCGTCAATCTTCGCTCGGCTCAGGGAAGGCCCCGCATTGGCTGACCACGCGATCGTCCTGTACACACGCCACGACTGCCATCTGTGCGAGCGTGCCCATGCGATCGTTTCCGCGGCCGCCGCCGACTATGGTCTCACGATGCAGGTCGTCGATGTCGACAGCAGCGAGGCTCTGCGAACGCGGTACGGCGCCACGGTTCCGGTCATCGCGGTGGAGGGTCACGTGGTTCAGGCCGGGCGTGTGAGCGACTTCCAACTTCGACGCGCACTGGGTCTCCCACGTACTCCGCGGGCAATCGCAGGCCTCGGGAAGGCGTTGTGCGCGAGCATACGTGGGAGCGAGGCTAGGTCGCTGCTATAGTCTCGCCTCTCGTTCCCATTCACGGTGGGCGGATTCGGCCACCGTGACACCGTTTGACAGATCTGGAGCCCTTGGATGATCGATCTTCTGCGCGCGGTAGAGGCCGAGCACCTCAAGGCCGATGTTCCGGAGTTCACGGTTGGCGATACGGTCCGGGTCCAGGTCATCATTCGCGAGGGTCAGCGCGAGCGAACCCAGGCCTTCGAGGGGGTCGTGATGCGGCGTCGTCACGGTGGCGTCAACGAGACGTTCACCGTTCGCCGGGTCACCCACGGTATCGGAGTCGAGCGGACCTTCCTCCTCCATTCGCCGCGGGTCGAAGGCGTCGAGGTGGTCCGACGCGGCAGGGTGCGACGCGCGCAGATCTACTTCCTTCGCGGTCTGACTGGAAGAGCCGCGCGGATCAAGGAACGCCGGGACTGATCGCGCGGGTCCGGGTGTCGGCTGTTGGCCGGGTGCGATCCTGACTGCTCGCGAGAGCACGAGTACTGGGCTCGAGGGCTGTCTCGCGTTGCCGGCGTCGATGAGGTGGGGATGGGCCCGATCTGCGGGCCCGTAGTGAGCGCCGCCGTGATCATCCATCCCGGCACCCCCTTGATTCCGGGCGTACGCGATTCCAAGACTCTGGCCCGCCTCCAGCGAGAGGAATTGGCGATCGAGATCCGGCGCACGGTGGCCGCGGTCGCCGTGGGAGCGGCGTCCGTCCGCGAGATCGAGGTGCACAACATCCTGTGCGCCTCTCGGCTGGCGATGGCGCGCGCGGTCTCGCGGCTGGGACCGGTGGATTTCGTCCTCGCTGATGGCAAGAGGAGCAAATACGACCGATTCTCCCAGAGCCAGTTCATCGTGGATGGTGACGCCCTCTGTTACTCGATCGCGTGTGCGTCCATCGTCGCAAAGGTCGTTCGCGACCGCCTCATGGAAGGGCTCGCGCGCCGATATCCCGCGTACGGATGGGAGCGCAACAAGGGGTATGCGTCCGTTGAACATCTGGAGGCAGTGCGGCGCCTGGGCGCCACACCGTACCACCGGCAAACGTGGACGACCTTTCAGAGCCGATTGCCGGCGATCGAAGACCTGGTGATGGACGACGAGCGCGACTGATCGTCCCGCTGCTGGCCGGTCGGGTGAGGACGTCGCGGCCGCGTATCTCGAGCGTATCGGGATGCGAATCAGGCAGCGCAACTGGCGCACGCGGTTCGGCGAGATCGACATCGTTGCGGAGGACTCGGGCGCGCTCGTGTTCGTTGAGGTCCGGCTGCGGTCCGCCGGCGATCGCGGTTCGGCCGTGGAATCCGTGGGACCGCGAAAGCAACGGCAGCTACGACTTCTGGCCGATCAGTATCTCCAGACGACGGGTCATGGCGGCGCTTGCCGCATCGATGTGATCGCGATCGACCTCGGACCAGCCGGACCGCGCATTTCCCATCTGAGAAACGCCGTGATGGACTCGTAGAATCGGCCTCCGATGGAACGGCTCACCCACGCCGCGCTCGCGAAGTTCACCAACGCCGATGCCAGCCGGGTCAGTGAATTCCGATCGGTCCTCGATCGGCTCTCAGCGCCGGAACGCCGCCGCGCGATTCACGCGCTGAAGGACATGGGTGAGGAAGATGTCGAACTCAACTTTGCCGACATCTTGATCAGCGTTCTCGAAGACTCCGATCCCGTAGTGCGCGCAACCGCTGTGGATGGGCTCTGGGAGGACGATCGCCCGGCCACCCTCGATCGGCTCATCGCGCTCTCGGAGCGCGATCGCGAGGTCACGGTGCGCGCGGCGGCGGTCACGGGGATCGGACGTTTCGCCTATCGCCTCGCGCTCGGAGACCTGAGCCCTCGCCTCGGCCACAGGGTCCGTGCGACGCTGATAGCCGCGGCGGGTCCAAACAGCCCTTCCGCGATTCGCCGTCGCGCGGTGGAACACCTGGGTTATGTCAATGACGAACAGTCGATCGATCTGATACTGCTCGCCTATCGATCGCGAGAGGCATCGCTGCGTGCCGGGGCGATCCGGGCGATGGGAAGGACGTGCGATCGCCGCTGGGTAGAGACCGTGCTGGTGGAGTGCGCGAATGCTGATCCGGAGATCCGATTTGAGGCGGCGCAGGCCGCCGGCGAGATCGAAGACCCGCGAGCGGTGCCACTCCTGATCAGACTCGTCCGCGATGACGATCGCGAGGTCTGTCTCGCCGCGATCGCCGCGCTGGGTGCAATCGGCGGAGCGGATGCCCGGGACGAACTGGTGCGCGTGCGAAACGGGAAGGAGTCCGTCCTCGCCGAGGCGGCCGACATCGCGCTCCAGGATCTGGATGTTGAGTCGGACCCGATCGGGATTCGATTGCGGGACGTTCGACTGAACTGAGATCGCTTGTTGGGTTGCGCGGCCTCGATCTAGTATGCCCGCAGTGCTCCCTCGAGATATGACCGTCGACTGGCTGCGCGACGTCACCTTCTCCACGAAGGGCGTCGGACGTGGTCCGACCATCGCCGGGGTCCTGGTCCGGCCGCTGGTGACCCACCTCGACGGACGCGGGGATGTCATCGAACTCTGGAGCGAGTCCTGGTTGGCCAGCGGCGTCATCCCGGCGCGGCACGCGTATCAGTCCGCGACCGACCCGGGAGTCGTCAAGGCGTGGCACCTTCACGAGACCCACACCGATCAATTCACCTGCACGCGCGGGAAGCTTCAGGTGGTTCTCGCGGATACCCGGGTCGGCTCGCCAACGTTCGGCGATGTGAACAGCTTCACGCTCGGTATCCAACGACCGCTGATGATCCAGATTCCCCCGGGGATCGTCCACGGATGGAAGGCGCTGGCGCCGCCCGAGGCGATCGTCGTCAACTTCCAAAGCCACGTCTACGACCCGGCCGACGAGTTCAAGTTCCCCTGGGATTGCATTCTGCCGTCGATCTGGGAACCGCGGAATGGCTGAGCGGGTTCTTGTCACCGGCGCGGATGGCTTCATCGGATCGTGGGTGGTGGACGCATTCGCCACCGCAGGGTACTCGGTTCTGGGTCTGGACATCCGGTCGCCTGCCGACCGAAGGAATCCGCGGTCCGACGGCGAGTACGTCGTCTGTGATCTCCGCGATGGCGATATCGAGGGGGTCATTCAGCGATTTCGGCCGAATCTCATCAGCCATCACGCGGCCCAGGCGAGCGTTCCGGGCAGCGTCAAGAACCCGGTTGGCGATGCGATGCTCAACATCGTCGGTTCGCTCAGGCTGATGGATGCGGCGAGGCGGCACGGCGTGCGCAAGATCATCTACGCGGCAAGCGGCGGATCGACGTACGGAGTTCCTCGGTACCTTCCCATCGATGAGGCGCATCCACTCGACCCGGTTTCGCCGTACGCGGTCAGCAAGCACACCGTCGAACACTACCTGCGCGCCTACCAATTCCTCTACGGGATGGCGTTCACGAGTCTTCGCTACGCGAACGTCTACGGTCCGCGGCAGGATCCCCACGGCGAGGCCGGTGTGATCGCGATCTTCTCCCGCCGCATGCTCGGTGAGGGCGATCCCATCATCAATGGGGATGGTCTGGACGATCGCGACTACGTTTTCGTCGGTGATGTCGCCGAAGCGAACGTCGCCGCCGCAACGCGAGGGGACAACGAATGCGTCAACATCGGTTCGGGCGTGGGCACGAACGTCGTGGCGATCTTCGAGCGCCTGCGGGTCCTCACCGGGTACCGGGGCGCACGCATCCACGGTCCGCCACGCGCCGGTGATGTCCCGAGCGTACGGCTCGATCCCGCACGCGCAGCTGAGGTCCTGGCTTGGTCTCCCCGCACCACATTTGAAGAGGGGACCGAGCGCACCGTCGCGTGGTTCCGCGATCGAGTGCGGGCACCGATCCCGCGGTGACGGCGTCGGCCGGGCGCACCGGACGCGCGGCGATTCCCGGCGTCGATCGCCTGCTCGGTCACGCGCGACTCCGGCAAACAGTGCAGGAATTCGGGCGGGGCGCGACAGTCGAGGCGATCCGTGCAGTCCTCGCGGGTGTACGAGCGTCCGCGGAAGAAGTACCCGGAGCGGAGAGCATCGTCGCGGCCGTCGTGAAGCAGGTGCGTCGCGATCGGGCAGCGCGTCCGCGACACGTCCTGAACGGCACGGGGGTGATCCTCCACACCAACCTTGGCAGGGCACCGCTCTCTGACGCGGCGATCGCTGCGGTCCAGTCCGTCGCGAGCGGGTACTCCGATCTCGAGTTCGATCTGGAGACGGGCGAGCGTGGCTCCCGCCACGCCCACCTCGAGGACTTGCTGGTCGCGGTGAGCGGTGCCGAGGCGGGAACGGCCGTCAACAACAACGCCGCGGCCCTCCTCCTCACCTTGCGCGCGCTGTGCGACGGCCGACAGGTTCTGATCTCTCGCGGACAGCTCGTCGAGATCGGCGGCGGGGTACGGGTCCCCGACATTCTGAATCAGAGCGGGGCAGACCTGGTCGAGGTCGGTACAACCAATCGGACCTATGTCGCAGACTATGCTCGCGCGATCACCCCCGCGACTGCGGCAATCCTTCGCGTGCACTCCAGCAACTTCCGGATGGTCGGATTCACCGCGGAGGCGACCATCGCCGATCTCGCCGCGCTCTGCCGCAAGCACGATCTTCTGGTCATCGATGACCTCGGCTCGGGCGCACTCGTCGATACTGCGACGTTCGGACTAACGCGTGAACCGATGGTGCAGGCGAGCGTGGACGCAGGCGCGAGCCTGGTGTGCTTCAGCGGCGACAAACTCGTTGGCGGGCCACAGGCCGGGATCATTGTTGGACGCCGCGACCTCATCGGCCGCATCCGCCAGGACCCGCTCGCGCGCGCCGTACGCTTGGACAAGACCAGTGTGGCCGCCCTCGCCGCGACGCTACGCCACTACATCCACGACGAGTGGTCCACTGCGGTGCCCGTGTGGCGAATGATCTCCGCCACACGAGACTCGCTTCGGTCGCGGGCCGAAGGCTGGCGAGCGCGTCTTCTGGAGCTATGCCCTGGTGTATCGGTGATCGAAACGGACACGGCCGTGGGAGGGGGATCTCTTCCCGGCGAGACCCTGCCGACGTTCGCTCTGGCCATCCCCGGTGACGATCCGGAGGGCCTCGCTCGTCGTCTGCGCCTGGCCGATACGCCGCTGGTCGGCCGGATCGAACGGGGCGCGCTGGTGATCGACCCACGCACGATCGATCCTCGCTCGGACGATGTGGTCGTGAGCCTTCTCCTAGAATCGCTGGCTCGGTGAGACGCTCCCATACGTGCGGCGAACTGCACGCTGCGCACGTGGGTACCCCCGTCACGCTCGTGGGCTGGGTTCATCGTCGGCGGACGCACGGCGGGCTCACCTTTCTGGATCTTCGAGACCGCTATGGACTGATCCAGGTGGTCGCCAACGCGGAGGAATCGAGCGCCGCCCACGCCGCCGCTGAGGACCTCCGCTCCGAGTACGTGATCAGCGTCCGCGGCGCGGTCGCGCGACGGCCTGAAGGCACGACCAACCCGGGCCTGGCCACCGGCGAAGTCGAGGTCCGGGCGGACGCGATCGAAATCCTCAACAGCGCGCGGACACCGCCGTTTGAGATCAATCAGGAGTCGGAGATCGATGAGAACCTGCGGCTCCGGCACCGCTATCTCGATCTGCGTCGCGAGCGGATGCGCGACATCCTCCTCTCGCGGCATCGCCTCGCTCGGACCGTGCGCGATCATCTGGACGGGCGCGGATTCGTGGAGGTGGAAACACCGATTCTGGTCGCTCGGACCCCCGGCGGAGCTCGAGAGTTTCTCGTCCCGAGCCGCCTGAGCCCGGGATCGTTCTATGCGTTGCCGCAGTCACCCCAGCAGTACAAGCAACTGTTGATGGTCGCGGGACTGGACCGCTACTACCAGATCGCACGCTGCTTCCGGGACGAGGATCCGCGTGCGGATCGGGCGCCGGAGTTCACGCAGATCGATATTGAGATGTCGTTCATCGAGCAGGAGGACATCCTCGCGCTCTTCGAGGATCTGGCGCTTGCGATCGTTCGCGCGATCTCCCCCGATCGCCGCCTGCGCGAGGTCCCCTTCCCCCGGATGACCTTCCAGGAAGCTATGGACCGGTACGGCACGGACAAGCCCGATCTACGTTTCGCGATGGAGATCGTCGACTTGACCGATGCAGTGCCGGCGGGCTTTCCCCCGTTCGATCGAGCCCGCGCCGAAGGTGGGGTGGTCCGAGCGATTCTCGCGCCCGGGTGCGCCGGGTACTCGCGACGGGAACTGGACGAGCTCGTGGCCTTCGCGCGTGCCCGCGGAGCGAGCGGACTGGTCACGCTCGCTGTCGCCGACACCGAGATCCGCGGCCCGCTGAACCGTTTCTTCGATCCCCAGGCACTGGCACGGTTCGCTGGCGCCGTAGGCGGGGCGCCCGGGGATCTCATCCTCCTGGTCGCGGAGAAGGCCAGCACCACCTCGACCGTGTTGGGAGATCTCCGGAGCGAGATGGGCCGTCGGCTGGGTCTGGCGGACCCGGACGAGCTCGCCTTCTGCTGGGTGCTCGACATGCCCGCGTTCGAGTGGGATGAGAAGGCAAGTCAGTACGTCGCCAAGCACCACCAGTTCACCGCGCCCGCTCCAGATGATCTTCCCCTGCTCGAAACCAATCCCTCGCTCGTTCGAGCGCAGCAGTACGACTGCGTGTGCAATGGATACGAACTCGCCGGAGGCTCGATCCGAATTCACCGCCGCGATATCCAGGAGCGCATCTTCCGCGTCCTGGGCATGACCGACGATGAAGCGCGGGCGCGCTTCGGCCATATGCTGGAGGCGTTCGAATACGGTACGCCGCCCCACGGCGGCATCGCCTCAGGCGTCGATCGTTGGCTGATGATCCTGGCCGGTGCGAGTTCGCTGCGGGAGACATTTGCGTTCCCCAAGACCCAGAGTGGACTCGAACCGATGACGGGTGCACCGGCCGCGGTGTCCGAGGCAGACCTCGACGACATTCACATCCGTCCTCGCCTTCCTGCCGAACGGACCTGATAGACTGGACTCACACAGAGAAAGAGAGCGACGACGGAGACAGTAGGCACGCTGTAGCGCTCAGAGAGTCCGCGAATGGTGCGAGGCGGATGCGTGAGAGGTGCCGAAGATCACTCCTGAGCTGTCGCGCCGAGGTTCCGCCGAGGCGTGGCCGGGGTCGCCACCCGTTATCAGCGGCGCGGGCGTGCTGGCGCCCGACTGAGGGAGTGCCGACGGCACTAACGCGGGTGGTACCGCGGGAAGAGTTCTTCCCGTCCCGTCGCCGACTGTTGAAGAGGTGACCGGTGTTCCATCCCGTTGATCCACGACCCGACTTTCCCGCAATGGAACGCGACATCCTCGCGTTCTGGCGCGAGCACCGCTCGTTCGAGAAACTCGTCGCTAAGAACCGCGGCCGGTCCCGCTGGTCGTTCATCGATGGGCCGATCACTGCGAATAACCCCATGGGGGTGCATCACGCCTGGGGCCGCACTTACAAGGACCTCTATCAGCGCTACCACGCGATGCTGGGATTCGATCAGCGCTATCAAAACGGGTTCGATGGTCAGGGGCTCTGGATCGAGGTCGAGGTCGAAAGACAGCTCGGTTTCACCTCGAAACGGGATATCGAGGAGTTCGGGGTCGATCGGTTCGTCGAGCTGTGTAGGGAGCGTGTTCGGCGCTTCTCCGACGTTCAGACCCAGCAGTCGATCCGACTCGGATACTGGATGGACTGGGATAACTCCTACCAGACTATGTCGGACGAGAACAACTACACCATCTGGGCATTTCTGAAGCGGTGCCACGAGCGCGGGCTCATTTACAAGGGGCAGGATGTGATGCCCTGGTGCCCGCGCTGCTCGACCGGCCTCTCGAATATGGAGATCGTCACCGAGGGGTACCAGGAACTCACCCATCGCAGCATCTACCTGAAGTTTCCGATCATCGGCCGCGCTCGCGAGTCATTGCTCGTCTGGACGACCACACCGTGGACGCTCTCCTCGAACGTCGCGGCGGCCGTGCATCCGGAATTGGCCTATCTGCGCGTACGCCAGGATGATCAGGTCGTCATCGTGTCGAAGGGGGCATTGGGCGCGGCAATCGCGGGCCCGTTTGAGGTCGTAGAGGAGGTGCGCGGATCGGATCTCGTCGGCCTCGCCTATCGCGGACCGTTCGATGAACTCGATCCGCAGCACGGGATCGATCATCGGGTGGTGGCGTGGGATCTCGTCTCCGAGTCGGAGGGCACCGGCATCGTCCACATCGCGCCGGGATGCGGTGCCGAGGACTTCGCGCTCGCGCGCGAGCTCGGACTACCGAGCATCGCGCCGATCGACGAGTTCGGCGTGTTCCTTCCGGGCTTCGGCTGGCTGACCGGCCAGAAGAGTGCCGACGTGGTGGCCGACGTGATCGAGGACCTGGATCAGAAGGGCATCCTCTACCGGACGCAGGATTACACCCACCGCTACCCAGTCTGCTGGCGATGCGGGACCGAACTGGTCTTCCGCCTGGTGGACGAGTGGTACATCTCCATGGATGGCCCGCGCCGCCCGAACGCGCCAGACGCCCGCCCGACCCTCCTGCGTGACGAGATCGCGGAGATCACGCGTCAGATCGAGTGGATCCCCGACTTCGGGATGGAACGCGAACTCGACTGGCTCAAGAACATGGACGACTGGATGATCTCGAAAAAACGCTACTACGGTCTGGCGCTGCCAATCTTCGATTGCGCGCACTGCGGAAACTTCGAAGTGATCGGCTCGGAGACCGAACTGGAGAGCCGGGCGATCAGCGGCTGGGATCAGTTCGTCGGGCACTCGCCTCACCGGCCATGGGTCGACCACGTCAAGATCGCGTGCGGCACCTGCGCTGAGCCGTTGAACAGGATCCCCGACGTCGGGAACGCCTGGCTGGACGCGGGCATCGTGCCGTTTTCCACGCTCGGCTACCGCCACGGCAGCCCGGACTGGGAGAAGTGGTTTCCCGCCGATTTCATCACCGAGTCGTTCCCGGGTCAATTCCGGAACTGGTTCTACGCCCTTCTCGCCCAATCGACGGTGATGGCCGAGCGCGCGCCGTTCCGCACCTGTTTTGGCTACGCGCTGCTGCGCGACGAACACGGCGAGGATATGCATAAGTCGAAGGGGAACTCGATCCCCTTCGACGAGGCCGCGGAGAAGGCGGGCGCAGACATCCTGCGATGGATGTACTGCCGCACGAACCCAGCCCAGAACATGAATTTCGGGTACGGCATCGCCAACGAGGTCCGGCGCCGCCTGCTCACGCTCTGGAATGTCTACTCGTTCTTCGTCACGTACGCGCGGCTCGATGGATTCTCGGGTTCCGCCTCGCGGGGCCCCTCACGCCCGAGTTCCCTCGATCGCTGGGTCCTCGGGCGGCTCAATCGGTTGATCCGGTCGGTTCGCGCCGCGCTCGATCGCTACGACGCGATGACCGCCGCCCGCGATATCGAGCAATTCGTCGAGGACCTCTCCAACTGGTACGTCCGTCGTGGCCGGCGACGCTATTGGAAGTCGGAGGCGGATGAGGACAAGGCAGCCGCGTACACCACGCTCCACCACGTCTTGGTGACGTTCGCCGAGATCCTGGCACCGTTCCAGCCTTTCCTTGCCGAGGTGCTCTACCAGAACCTTGTCCGATCCGTGGACTCGACGGCGCCGGAGAGCGTCCACCACCGCGACTATCCGACCGCCGACGAAACCTTTGACGACCCCGGCCTCGAGGCGCGAATGGAGCGAGTCCTGCGGGTCGTCAACCTCGGCCGGGCGGCGCGGAGTCGATCAGGGATCAAGGTGCGGCAGCCGCTGGGGCGACTCCTTGTCTGCGGTGTATCGTCCGACGACCTTACCGGACTCGAGGACGAGGTGCTCGACGAACTAAACGTGCGCGCGATCGAGTTCTTGGATGCGCCGGACGCGATCTCGCGTGTCGAACTGCGGCCCGTGATCTCGCGCCTGGGACCGAAGCACGGCTCGGCGCTGCGCGCGATCCAGGCGGAACTGGCCAACCTCGACGCGGAGAGCGCCGCGCGATTGCTGCGCGCCGGGGAGCCGATCCAGGTCGCCGGTCATGCGATCCTTCCCGACGAGATCGAATTGCGCACGCACGATCGTGAGGGGCTATGCGCGGCCGCCGAAGGTGACGTCATCGTGGCGGTGGATACGCGCCTGACGCCGCGTCTCGTCGATGAAGGGCACGCGCGGGAGATCGTCCACCACATCCAGACGATGCGGCGGACCGCGGACTACCGCATCGACGACCGGATCACCGTGTCGTTCTCGGGCGCCGAGACCGCGCTACGCGTCTTCGCCGAACACGACGCCTACATCCGCGGCGAGACTCTGGCGACAGCGATCGAACCGGAGATCTCACCTTCGGCGGACTTCGTCGAAGAGGTGGCGCTCCAGGGGGAGAAAGTGCGACTGGCGGTGCGTCGCTGAAGACCACGGGCGACACAAGCGGGCCCACGGTCGGGATTCTTCACCTTGCTCCGCGTGCGCGCTCGTGGGCTCACCCGTCCTCGAACTCTATCGGAGCCGGATTGAGGAGCTATCGCGTCTCGACTCGCAGTGTGTACGTGCCCTGGGGAACGCGCTTCCCCGGGGGAGTCGAGATCTCGACGTACCAGGTGCCCACCTCGCCTCGAACCGGGTAGATGATGTGCCGCGCAACGCTACCCACCGGCGTGCCGTAGGCCGCGGATCGTCGGCCCGGGGAGATGAGGAACAGCTGGTAGAGATTGATCTGCTGCGCGGTGAGGGTCACCACGATCTGGTTCTCATCGGAATCGTCAACGATGTCGAACCGGTAGACGTCAACATCCGTCGGCGAACTGATGATCCCGCGGATATCGGTGTCGAGATCCGCAAAGGCGGCTGTCGATAGATCGTTGTTACCGTCAGCCGGCTCGCTTGGGTCCACTGGCGTCGCCGTCGGTGGTGGAACGGGAGTATTGGTGGGGATTGGCGATCGCGCGATCGTCGGTCGCCGGGGCGGAAGGATCGCGGTGAGCAGCGGCGGCCGCGTCGCGGTGGGGGGGATGGAGATCGTCGGAAAAGGCGTCACGGACGGCGCCCGCGTCCGGGTGGGGAGCAGGGCGACCGTCGGTGTGGGCGGAATCGCGATCGTGGGCAGCGGAGTCTGGGCCAGCGGCGTGAGGATCGCGCCGAACCCGACGTTGAACGTGGGCGTTGGCAGTGGAGGCTGCACGCCGACGGGCGTGGACGTGACGACCCGCCCCACCGCGGCCACGACGATCGGTTCGGCGGGACGCGGCGCGGGCGCGTCGACGAACTGCGGACCGCAGCCCACCGCCACGAGCGCGACAATCAGGCTCGCGATCGTCCAACGCACCACCGCTGATACTGTCAGATCGCGTCCCGCGGCCGCAATCAGCGAACTCCTTATCCGTTCGCGCCGATGGTCCTCTCGTCGAACCTGGCCGACGCGTCTGCGGTCGCGATGGCGTATTCCTCGATCTGCTCGCCCTGGAAGAAACACGTTAGCGAGCGTCCTGGTGAGACGCGGATTCCCAGTTCGATGCCGGCCCAACCGCGATACCCGAGTCCGCGACTGACGCGGTAGGGCACCCCATCGACGATGAAGGAGCCATCCGTGGCGACTCTGCGCCGCAGGTAGACGCAGAACACATCGTCGAGCGCGTACTGCTCGGGAACGGGCGTGAAGCGCGCTTGAACCCGTCGCGGGCTGGCCTGCGCGGGGGCCGCTCCGTAACGGCCGCCGGCGAGCACCTCGATGTGCCGCTGCAGGATCGCATTCGCCTCGGCGAGGCTCGTCGCACGGCGCGCGTCGCGGGCGAACGAGGCCCACTGCTCGGTGCGCGGACTCTCCGACCCGCGTGGCATTTCGACACGCGTGCCCAGTTCGAGCAGGAGCTGGTGGACCTGCGCCCGAAGGCCGAGCATCTCGCGGCGGTACTCGGTCTCGTGCGCGTAGTCGGTTCTGGGCATGTGGAACGACGCGGGATCGGCGAGGAACAGGACATCCGGCGCACCGTGCTGTTCGAGCATCCAGCGCACCAGCATCAGGCTATCGAGCGCTCCGCCTCGGTCGAAGACTCGTCCGACGAGCGGTCGCCCCGAGACGTCATCCTCGATCAACTGAAAGACGTGGCGGCGGCCGGCCGCCGGTACCCAGAGCCGCTCGAGGCGAAGGAGACGCGCATCGTGGGAGGGATAGTTCCGCGCGCGCCGGATGGGGGTGATGCGGCCAAGCGGTGTCGGCGCCTGCATGCGGATGCGCCGCACCGTCTGCGGACTGATGCGCACGCCCTCATCACCTGCGAGGATCTCCGCCAGGGCAGTATGGCCAGCATCCGGGTAACGCTCGTGAAGACGAAACACCGCCTCGCGAACGGCGTCCGACGTGCGATTCGGCGCGGGATGCTCGCGCTGGAACCGCAGTGAGTCCAGGCTGCCGCCCGCATCGCGGAACCTGCCATAGAGGGTCCACGTCTGGCGGTACGACAGCGACAGTCGCCGCCCCGCCTCGGCGATGGAGATCGCGCCGAGCAGCACCATCGTCAGGACGCGATAGCGCCGCGCCAGATCCTGCATCGCCTCGATCCTCCTCAACCCGCGAGTCCGGTACTTCCGAAGAGATCGGAAGTTCTTGCTGTTCGCGCGCCTATGAAATCTCCGCAGGCGCGGAGGTGGTGAAGTTCTGCCTGAATCGAGTGTGCAGCCGTTTCTGACCGACCGCTAAGGGAACTCCCTAAGGGTTCACCTTCCGAGAACACGCCCGCATACTGGCCTCAGGTCTCACAGAAGAGAGCAGGAGGCAAGGCGACATGGTCCTTTCGCTGAACACCAATATCTCGTCCATCAACAGCGCGCGGTTGTTGAACATCACCAACAACGCCCTGGCGCGGACGACGGAGCGACTGTCGTCAGGGCTGCGCATCAACAGCTCCGCCGACGATCCTGCGGGGATCTTCATGGCCGAATCGCTGACCTCGGCGATCCGGGGAGCCCAAGCGGCCAACCTGAATATCCAGATGTCAATGTCGGCGGCGCAGGTGGCCGACGCCGACCTTTCTAACATTTACGATGTGATCCAGCGCATGCGCGAACTGGCCGTTCAGGCGAACAACTCCATGAACAGCGCCGAGGAATTCGTACACCTGAACGCTGAGTTTCAGGCTCTGCGCTCGTCGCTGACGCAGATCGCGTCAGGCTCCACGTTCAACGGAACCGCTCTCCTCGACGGTACGCTGACGACGATCAGCCTGCAGGTGGGCGCCACCGCCGCGGCGACGCAAACATTTACCTTCTCGGATATGGGCTACACCGCGGACGATCTCAGTTTGGGTGCTGCGGTCGTGATCACCTCGAAGGCCAACGCCGTCACCGCGATAGGAAATCTCGACACCGCGCTCACCGACGTGGCCGATGGCCGGTCGAGGCTGGGAGCCGTCATCACGTCACTCGAAGCCCTGCAGAACGCGAACGAAGTGTCCGTCGTGTCGAACTCCGAGGCCCGCGCACGCGTGCGAGACGCCGATGTCGCCCTCGAGGTGAGCAACCTGGTCGCCAATCAGATCAAGCAGCAAGCCGGCGCCGCTGCCCTGTCGGCGGCCAACTTCTCGACCCAGTTCGTCCTCCAGCTCCTTCAGTAAGGAACCGTAGGACGATCTCTTCACCTGTTAATCGCTGGCCACTCGGGCCACGCGGTCATTATCGGAACGGGCGGCGCATTCCTTTAGGGGAAACCCCGTGGGGTTGGGGATGCGCCGATCGATGCGCGAACGGAGGCTCCTGATGGCCCCCCTTTCTGTGAATGCGTACGCGCGCGCCCAAGCAGTGAGCAGCAGTCAGGCCGAGCTCGTGGTGATGCTGTATCGCGGGACTATTCGCTTCGCCACCAAGGCCAGGATGCAGATGGCCAGCCGCGACGTCCAGGGCAGTCACCGCAGCCTGCTCCGCGCGCAGGAGATTGTCATCGAGCTGATGATCGGCTTTCGGCCGGGGACGGAGCAGATTACGCAGGATCTCTTCGCGCTCCACAACTACATCTACCAGCAGCTTTACCAGGCGAACATCGAGAAGCAGATCGCCTCGATCGATGAGGCGATCAGGCACCTTCGCGAACTCCTCGGCGCGTGGGAGTCGATCGCGCTCCCGTCCGGTCCGCCGAAGCCCGCGGTCGCTCGGCCGTCTCTCGACCGGCACTGCTGACCGGTCTCGACCCGGCCGATAGTCAGCGTGTGACGCATCGCCAGGCGTATCGCCGTGGGTGAGGCGCGCCGGCGCAGCGCCGCCGCTTCGCCTCGCCTCTCGCTGTGCGTCATTGCAAAGAACGAGGAGCGTAACCTTCCCCGCCTCCTCCGTAGCGTTCGCGGTATTGCCGACGAGACGATCGTTGTGGACACTGGCTCGGTTGACCGCACCCGCGAGGTCGCGCGCGCGCACCGTGCGCGCGTGTTCGAGATCGCCTGGCAAAACGACTTCAGCCACGCGCGCAACGCCGCCATCAACCAGGCGCACGGGGCCTGGCTGCTGATCCTCGACGCGGACGAGGAACTCACAGCCGCCTCAATTGAACCCCTCCGCGCGATCGTCGCGCGCGATCCGTCCGGTCCGACTCTGCTCACGGTCACCGTCTCTTCCGTGGACGATTACGGGGACTTGCATCAGGCGAGGTTACGCCGCCTGGCCAGCAACACTCCGGGACTGCGGTACGCTCGACCGGTGCACGAGGAGTGGCGAATCGATCTGCTCGACCGACCGATCGAGGTCGGGCACGTCGATGCGATCGAGGTGCTCCACCACGGCTACACCGCGTCGGAGCGCACGCGCCAGGAGAAGTGGGACCGCAACCTCCGTCTCCTCTACGAACAGTTGCGTTCGGGCGGCGAGCGAACGATCACGCTCTTCTACCTGGCCCAGGAGTACGCAGCCCAGGCACGCAACGCCCAGGCGCTGGAGATCTATCGCGACCATCTGGCAGCATTCGAGCGGGAACTGCCCGCCGAAGCCTGGATGTACGCCTGCCAGTCGTACGCGATCGCTCTGGTGAGCTCGGGCGAATATCGCGAGGCGGCCGAGTTTGCCGCGCGCGTGGCGGCGCACACGGGCAGCCTCGCTCTGCATGCCCTCGCCGCGTCGGCCGCCGTGCATGAAGGGGACTTCGCGCGGGCCGACGCGATCGCCGAGGCCGGCCTCGCACTTGCGGATTCCCGTGCTCCGAGAGTCGCGGATATCTCTCCGCGCGAGGGTTCGCGCGTCCGCCTGCTGCTACTTCGCGGAGAGATCGGCCGACGCCGTGGCGACGTCTCGCTGGCACTGGACTATTTCGATCGCGCCGCGGCGATCCTCCCTTTGTCCGCGGAGATCGCCCTCCATCGCGCCGAGGCGATCGCCCACGCGGATCCGGTCGGCGCGCGCGACCTGCTGGAGCGGGCGCTCGCGCGGACACCCGAGAACCCCGCGCTGGTGATCGCACGGGCGCGACTCGATCGCCAAGAGAATCGACTGCAGGAGGCCGTCGACCGTCTCAGTGAGGCTGTCGTCGTGGCGCCCTACCTGTTGCCCCTGCGAGTGGAACTGGCCCGGGCGCTTCTGGCCGGAAGGGAACCCGCGATCGCCACACGAGTCCTCGACGCGGCGATCGAAACACCACAGTTCGCGTCGGCCGCACCGCGCCTCAGAGCCGAGTACCTCCACGCGCTCGCGGACGCCTATCAGGCGTCCGGTGATCTGGCCTCGGCGGTCAGGGCTCTGGAGGCGATGGTGGCGCTTCGCCAGCCGGCGCGCCCGAACCTGAACCCCGGCGCCCCCGTCGGCGCCCACGCCGGCGCCCCTGCGGCGGTCTAACATCCTCGCCAGCGGCCTGAGTCCGCGACGCATCGACAGCCAAGGGATCGTTGGTCGCCAAGGCGTTTGCCTCGGGCAGTCGATCGGGCGCACCGCGGAAATGCCCGCCAGCGCGCATCGGGCGCGGCAGCGGTCGCCGAACGATCGTTACGGCCTGGTTGCGAACCGCTGACTCCCCGTCCTCCGCATCGTCACCCTCCGGTTCATCCGGAGGTGCTTCGTTCGCCCTGGCCGACCCCTGCAGGCCGACCGGGACGCGCACGGGTTCGTGGGCATAAATGCCCTGGACAATGCGGCCGGTAAGATCGGGCGCGAAATTGAGCCCGAGGCGGCTCTCACGTGTGAGGGCCTCGACGAACTGGGCGGCGCGCTCAGGCAGCCCAACGTAGGCCGGACCGTCCCCGGTCTGGATCACACGGATCTCGTCAATACCATCCAGATCGAAGCGGCGGCGCAGTTCCGGCACCGGGACGTACGAGCGGCTGCGGATGAACCAGAGGAGGCTGCTCCGGCTGAGCTTGTTCCGCTTCGCCATCAGCGACGCGGGGCCGAGCGGAGCGCTCGCTGGCGGTCCTCGGCCTCGGTGGCCGGGGTCCACGACCAGATGTTGCGATAGCGCGGCCGCGAGTACTCCTGCCCCTCGAGACGGAAACCGCCCACCTCGGCCAGCAATTGATTCCACACCTTCGCATCGCGATCAACCTTCAGCGTCGCGAGCGGTGGGCTGGCCATCCGCAGCAACTCGCGGACCAGCCGCTTCACATGGCTGTTGTTTGGCTCCTCGCCCTCCGACCCAATCTCCCGGATGGTCACCATCCCATCAACCCGGCTGTGCCACTCGATGTAGGCATCTACCGCCTGGCCACCATCGCGCACGCGACGCGCCACGACGAGGAGCTCCCCGCGATCGATCGCGTCGGTGAACGAGCGGCGACGCGGAGCGCCGTCGGGGTTCGTAAGTGTTCGCTTGATCGCACGCAGTCCGGCGCTATCCGCCGCCGTCGCCAGGCGAATGTCGTACGGCGCCGCATCCATGGCAACGGATTCTAGCTACGGTTCATCCTCGATCCGAAGTGCGACGAGACTGCCACTCTCTCGCCGGAATGTGACGTGCACAAGTGTGCCGTCGACCATGTGACTCCGGAGATGGCCCGGCGATGGCGCGTGGGCGGATCGCTGCGCCTCGCCACCGACGATGAAGCGCATCACCGCTCCGTCGCTCGTGCGCAGCGCGATCTCCTCGGTCACGAGCACGCCAGAGGACGTCACGTCGATCACCACACCGCGGACGCGCTCCTCGGCGGCACACGCCAGCAGGAAGGCGAACAAGCCCAACCCGATCAGGCGACCCGTTCGACGGCCTCCGCGAGCTCTTCGGGCGTAATGCCTCCCTCCAGTTTGTCGGCGATGCGCCCCTGTCCATCGATCAGGAACGCCCACGGCTCGCTGGGCAGTCCCCATTCGAGCACCGTTGGGTGCGCCGCGGTTAGCTCCAGGTTCGCGTAGATCTCGACGTGGATGAACTGGACTCGGTCGCCGTAACGCGGCATCAGGCCTAGCCCGGCTTCGAGGTCCGGTCCGCACACCGCACTGGTACAGAATGCCGGGGTCGCGAAGATCACGAGGCTGGGTCTTCCCCGCGCGATCGCGTCCGCGATCGTGACGTCGTGGAGCGGGCAGGCGGGCTGGCGCGTGCATATGAGACGAGGTTCGGGCGCACCGGCCATCAGATGCTGGCGTGACGAGGGAGCGGCGGCACCGATCGCGGGCGTCCGCGCGGTCTCCCGGACGTCGAACCGGGTGCGCAGGACTCTCTCAACGGCCGCCGGACGGTGGATGCGGGCCTCGACACCCCACGCGCCGGCCCGCGGAAATGTGACGCGCGCGACATACACCCCGCGCTCGCCCAGTCCATAGCCACGGAAAGGCGCATCCGCCGCGAACGTGGGTGCGTCCTCTCCACTCGTAAGGTCGAAGAAACGCAGATGGACCGCGGCGTCCAGGATGGGCCGATTTCGTTCATCGAGCACGGCATAGGTGAAGCGGCCCGGGCCGATGGCCAGGTCGGAGGAGGGGAGGATTGGCGTCCAGCCGGCAGGGTCTCGGATGGGGATCGTCTGCGTCGGCAGTACAGGTGGCGAGCACGCCGCGAGAACCACCGGCGCCGCCAGCGCGAGGCCGACGAAGCCGCGTCGTTTCAGGCGGAGCGTGGCTCTGGACATGCTCACTCAGTTATAGGCAACATCTCCGCCATGGCCGATCTGGCGGCGCGCATCTGCGTTCCGTGCACCGTCCACACCCTGCCGGTACCGCGCGAGCAGCGTGCGGCGCTCCTGGCCGATCTCGATCCAGCGTGGTCGCTGGTGGAGGACCGGCTCCTCCGTCGCGTCATCCGCCATCGCGACTTCGCCGGACCGCTGGCCATGGCGCAGCGGATCGGGGCACTGGCCCAGGAATCGGGCCACCACCCCGACCTCCACGTGCACTGGGGCCGACTGATCATCGAGTTCACGACCCATGCGATCAAGAACCTGAGCGAGGCGGACTTCGTGATGGCCGCGCGGGTGGATCGCCTGCTTGCGGAGTCCTGATCGAAGGGCGCTGCTAAACTCCGGGATCGCGGCAGGGTAGCTCAGTGGTAGAGCAGGGGACTCATAAGCCCTTGGTCGGGAGTTCAAATCTCCCCCCTGCCACCTTGAGATCACAATAGTTGAGTCCCTTGCTCTCCATGAGCAAAGTGACCAAGGGAGCGAACGTCCCTTGGTCGGAAATCGAACTCGGACGAGCGGAAGCGCCATCCGGTCGTACGAGGGACTCTGCGACGGCTGAGGCGCTGCCGAGATAGGCAGTTCTGGTGATTCGGCCGATGGCACCCACGGATTAGATGCAACTCGACCGCAGGCACGCGGCAGCTTCACCAGAACGAGACTGTGCCGCGCGCTGACCGAAACGGCGACCGCTGCTATGCGCTCCCCCGGTCGAGGGGCCAATAAGCCTGCACGGCGGGGCTGGCGAACTGGCTACCCTGACACGGCGGAACGCCGCATTACGGGAGGGGGCTGGGATGTCCACGAAGTTCGTCAACGTCGAGGATCTTCGCCGGGCGGCGAAGGCGAATATGCCGCGAGCAATGTTCGACTTCGTCGACGGCGGGGCAAACGACGAGTGGACGCAGCGACGGAATCAGGCCGCGTTCGAGCGGATCATGTTCGATCCTCGGGTACTGGTCGACGTCTCCAGCCGCGATCAGTCCACCACCGTCTTCGGGCAAAGGCTCGAGACGCCCATTCTCGTCGCCCCGACAGGCCTCACGAGCATCGCTTGGCCGAATGCCGAGCTACTCGCAGCGCGGGCGGCAGGGCGTGCGGGCGCCGGGTTCGCGCTGAGCACGTTCGCCTCGAACTCGATCGAAGAGATCGCCGGCACAGGCGTCGGGCCGCGGTGGTTCCAGCTCTACGTCACCAAGAACCGCGCCTGGACGCTCGATCTGATCGATCGCGCGCAGGCGGCGGGTTACCAGGCGCTCGCGGTCACGGTCGACACCCAGCTTCCGAGCATGCGCGAGCGGAACATCCGCAACGGTTACCAGTCGCCGCCAAGGATCACCCTCGCCAACGTGCTCGACTTCGCTTCGCATCCTGGTTGGCTGCACCGGTTCCTGAAGGGACCGCGACCGACGCTCGCAAACACGCCGAGCGTCGCGGCGCTGACCGCCAGCCAATTCGTCGAGCTTGGCAACCGTGTCGCGCGGGAACTCGATCCGAGTGTGTCGTGGCGCGACCTCGAGCAGTTTCGGGCGCGCTGGCGGGGCCCGATGCTGCTGAAGGGCATCACGTCGACCCGAGACGTGGCTCGGGCGCTCGACGTCGGCGTGAACGGGTTCATCGTCTCGAACCACGGCGGGCGCCAACTTGACTACGCCCCGGCGTCGATCGAGGTGCTGCCCGAGATTGTCGCCGCTTGCGCTGACCGAGCGGAGGTGTACCTGGACAGCGGTGTCCGCCGCGGCAGCGACATCGTCAAGGCCTTCGCGCTCGGAGCTCGAGCGGTGCTCGTCGGGCGCGCCTACGTCTACGGCCTGGGTGCGTCCGGCGAGGAGGGCGTCGACCACGTCTTCCGCATCCTCAAGGACGAGATCGACCGATGCCTTGCCCTAATTGGCGTACCGTCCCTGTCGCAGGTGGGTCGCGAGAATCTGCGCTTCTCCACCGGCTGCTAGACCGGCCGCCGATGCTGCGCGTGGCGACGACCCGGCATTTTTCGTCACGTCTCGGCGCGGGGCGGAGGGCAGCAGGGCCGGGGTTAATTGTGGATCAGTTCGATGCTGAGAATCTTCGCGGCGTTGGGCGGTCGGCCCGTCACCTTCGAGGGTGTGCCCAGTCTCATCGCGGAGGCCCGCCGCGCAGGAACCTGATCTAGTCGGGGCCAGTGAACCTTTACGACCGAAGGTCATCAGCACGAAACGAAACGACTCCATTCTCGTCACCGCCCGAGCGACAGGCGGCGTCGCGGTCGTCGTCTAGGCCGATTGCGGGTGTGACTGGAGCTAGCAGGGCGGGGCGATCAGTCCCACCGAGCGATCTGATCGCGGTCGCCATGAACCGCCCCGGGAAAAGTGAAGGCTCCATCCTCTCATGGCATGGAGCCTTCACTTTTCCCGGGGCGGTTCAGATTGAGTAAAGGAACCGTCGGCAGGCTGGTAGAGAGTGGGCGGAGCTTTCAAGCGATCTCAACAGGCGGAGCTCAGC
>Ga0194132_10001708_pt1 | contig 43656 bp, 40 predicted proteins | sample TA2KigOf80mmetaG_FD_148612 | JGI IMG/M metagenome (GOLD analysis project Ga0194132, IMG submission 148612) | Freshwater microbial communities from Lake Tanganyika, Tanzania - TA2015054 Kigoma Offshore 80m | ecosystem: Environmental > Aquatic > Freshwater > Lake | place: Tanzania: Lake... | reverse complement strand
GGGCGCACCCGCAGGCGCGACGCGCCCCCGCGCACGAGTGGAGGATTGGCGGCCAGGTGCCGCGTCTTTGCCATTCACGCGCGACAAGCTACCCCCTTAGACATAGATAGGGCATGACCGAAACGCTCCCGAACGGTTCCAACACCACCCCAAGACCCCGGCGGGGCCAGCCACCCAGACCGGCCCCGCCTTTGACAGGAGGCCTGGCGGCTGGAACGACCGCCAGGAAGCATCCACCACCACCACGCCCACCGCGCCCGCCGCACCAGGCCCCTTCATGCAAGTCCTTCAATGTTTTCTACCTCACTGAATATAGAGGGATGATATGCCGTCGATAGACCAACCATTGGCCATCCATCCTCATGGACGCCTTCACGAAGCCGCTCACGGACGGCCTCTACCTTCCGTAGCCGCCGCGCCTTCATTAGACCCCCCTCCCAAGTGAACGGCACCGACCAGCCCCGCTCCCGTGCCAGCTCGTTGACCAGGATCGCAGCCAACGGCACCGCACATCGCCACGATGCTCGACGCCGGCCAGTCTGCCAACGATGAACGGTGCGGTTCGAGACATCCAGCAAATCCGCTACCTCAGAAGGCAACAAGTCGAGCAACGGCAACGCCACCGCGAGCACGTCCGCCAACCTTGGCCGGAACTTCACAGAAGGCGGATACTCCCAGCGCGACGCCATCAGCGACACCACCATCGCAGCCACGACCAGACCCGAACGACCAGGCCCACAAGGAACACGTTACCCCGACACCACCTACACGCCCCGCGCACGTCCTGCTGACTCCCTTCACCCTCCGGCCCCCGGCCAACAACCAGGTGCGAAAGGAACGGACGCGGAGGCCCCGACACCCCGCCCGCATCGCCGACGTACCCCGACCCCATAAACGCCCCATCCACGTCCGAATCGGCGTCAATGGCGTTTTGGACACCGACCATCCCCAAGAAATGGCCTCTAGTTTTCGGCATGGCCAGTGTCCTGATACCCCCCACACCAGCTATGGGACGCCTCATGCCGCCGCCCCCTCGTCGAACACGACATGGCCGCGCCAGCGGCCGTTGCGGTAGATGTCGAACTCCGCGCGGCCCTCAGCCACGATGTGAACGGCCATGTGCTTCAATAACGTGTCACCCTCTGTCGCGTGCACACGGACTTCCTGCCCGCAGCGGCGACACTTATAGAAGAATTGCCATTTGCGGATGTTACCCACGCGGAAGGCCCCCCGCCCCGACGGCCCCGCCGCCCCCCGCCGCGGCTCCGGCTCGGCTCGGCAACCGCTTCCCTGGACTAGTCATGCAGCACCCACGAGCGGCTTGATAGACGCCCGGCGTTGTAACTCACGGTACGAGTCCCCCATCCGCTTCGCTGCTTCCCTCGCCGCCTGTAACTTTCCAAAAGCGTGCCACCCCTCCTCCCACAGCACGACCTCGAAACAGACCCAGCCGCACGACGGCGCATCGCCAAGCTTTATGTACCCCCCGCTGCCAGCACGTACACCCAAGAGCCGCATCCCACCCGACGCCGGCGCACCCAGCACCGGGGCCTTTACCAACTCGCCAGCCGCGACCGCGGCCCCCACCGCCTCCCCTTGCTCCGCGTCGAGCTTGCGCCACGTTATGTGGCCCCTGAAATCTCGCTTAGGAACCTTCGGCCAGCCCGCCGAGTAAGACACTCTCCGACCCCACTCCGGCCCTGGCACCTGGTCCCAGCCCGGTTCACCTGGCTGCGGTCCCTCGCCAGGCACGTCCTCAACCTTCGCCAAGTAAGCACCAAGTCCCTTCACCGAGGCGCCCCCCGCCCCAGGCTCCCTGCCGACTTTTGCAGATTCCACTCCCAGCGCCTTGTCGTCCCTCACCAGTGCTACCGTAATGATCCCCTGCCCCCACATCTCAGCGACCTTCGCTGCCTTGATAAAGCGCCATCCGGTGACGATAACGTTCAAGTGCAACCTGCCACGTTTTTGCAACTCGTAGGTTGTCGCGTACTCGACCTGTTCCGACCCGCGTCCCCCTAGCTCTTTTCGCAATTTCGCCATGAAGCGCGCCAGGTGCCGCCCCGCAGTCGCCTTATACCCTGGCGATTCCGCGTCAGCTGTGGCGTAGGTCAACGTGATCCAGGCGACCATTTCGTTGCGCTCCCACGCCTGCCTAACGCCGTAGGCGATGCGCTCCGCAATCTGCCGACGCTTCGCCCTCTCGCACGCCCGGCAGTAATCTGGCTTCGTCCTGTCCGTCCTCCCACACCCACGCCGGAAAAACTGCCGGCCACCATGGTCGCAGGTCCCCTCCGCCCAGGACTTCGAGCCGCACGTGGGGCGTTCCCCGCCGTCAGGTTTTGCAGAAGTGGCTCGTGAGTTACGCCCAAGGGCAACAAGCTTATTCGACCGTCCCCAGCGCGCCCTCTCGTCGCACTGGATGGCCGCCAGCTGGTCAGGACACAGGCCGAACACGAAGGCTTCGGCGTCCAGTCGGCTGTCGTCGCCTGCCCTCGAAGCCGAAACCGCTTGCAGTCCACGCCGCTGCCGTGCTACGGTTTCCAACGGCTAGACCTTCCTGACCGGGGGGCCTCGCCATAGGCCCGGTCGGTGCTTCGAACACCGACCGGGACGCTCACGTTCGTCATCGCCGCCGCCTACGTGCCATCGCCGACGCCAATGCAAGGCGGGCAAAATACGCGTTCCGCGCGGCAGCCGCCCGCCTGAGGCGCTCTTCCGGCGCGAGGCGATTCTCAGGGTCCACCTGAGCCTCAAACTTGCCAAGAAAAGCCGCTCGCGCCGCCGCAGTGGTCTCACGGGGATCGCGCTGGGCAAAGAGGCTGTAGGCCCCCAAGCGGGCGCGTAGAACGCGCTCTTCTGGGGTCATCTGGCTGCCTCTAGGTCATGGGAGTCGCCGACCTCTAGGAGTTCGAGAATTGCCCGGCGCCACGCTGGACAGGTGTAGTTGCCCCGCTCGACGTTCGAGACCGCATGAGGCGGCACCCCAGCCAAGTCGGCAACGTCGCATTGGCGCAACCCAAGTGCGATGCGCGCCAAGCGGACGCGGAGTCCTATGGGGAGAGCATGATCAAGGACAAGGACATCAACTGCCATGCCTCAAGACTACTGAGGGCACGGCGGGGAATATATTATCTACGAATTTGCACGTTTTGCGGCGTGTTCATGCGAAGATTGGGGAATAGGCCGTTCCTTTTCCCCCATGTGGTGAGGTGCCGAGTGCGGTGTATGGCGTCCCTTCGGACGGCCCGGAGCGTTGCGATCCCAACCCAGCGCGATATCAATCGGCTGAAGTTTCACGGAGAGGTTTTGGAGTGTGAGCTTGCGGTCCTTAGCAAACTCCGCCTCCGTCATCGCATCCGCACGGTTATGCAGCGAAAGCGCCCGACAGACGAACCAGGCGTCCACCCAGTATTCGGCGTCGCGGATGTTGCGCTTCTGGAACCCAAGTCGCCTAGCCTGCGCCTCGGCAGCTACAGGAGGAAGGCGGCCGGTACGTCCGCGTGGACGATTGTAGATTACATTCCACATCGGGTTGAACTTCTCCGCGAACTTCCGACCAAGCTGCCGCTCAGTCTCCCGGTCAAAGCCCATCGGCTCCATGACTTGCCGCAGCAGTGCGATGATGACGGCGTTCTTGGCGATTTCAGAACGAATCCCCCATGCCTCGCAGAACTGTTCCACATTGGCGTTTGCGGCCACGCGCCCTGCTTCGGTTTGAGGCGCGATGCGCAGGGCGGCCAGACGGAACCATTTGCCGACAATGCCTCGGCTAACCGCATTGCTCTTGAAGATATCCCACGCGATAACGGGACGGACATTATTGAGCAAAGCTTCAAACTCCGAAGCTGCCTCAGCGTCTTGCAGGGTACGCTCGATGGCCAACGCGCACCAAAAGGATGCTTGCGTCTCCGCACTACTCCGGACGTGAACTTGCTTGCGCTCTTGGAAAGATGCGAGCGGGCGTGGCAGCCGCCGATGCGTTTTTGTACTCATAACCGGTCCCCCAGCGACAGCCGCCGGTGTGCGGCGATGGCGCGGTCAGCGGCGGCGCTGGCCGCATACCTTGACACCATCGAACGGGACCGCCAGCCGTTCAACACCATCAGGTCGCTCTCGTTTCCACCGGCGGACAAGAATTCATGGGAGAACTGGTGCCGGAAGCGGTGAAGGTTGACCCGCTCTATGCCTGCCTGGGCCGCACGCCGCTCGACTATCTGCGCGAGGCCCGACCCGTCGGCGGCCATCGGCCCCCCGTGGCCCAGCCACAGCTTGGGGCTATCGGCATAGCTGTGGTGGGCGCGTGCTCTGAGATAGCGGTCTAGGGCCATCGCGGTGCGCTTGCCGAAGGCGCACGCACGCGCCCTATCGCCCTTGCCACGCACGCGGACAACGTTCAACGTCCAGTCAATGTCCTCGACCGTGAGGCCCGCGACCTCGCTCCGGCGGCAGCCGGTGTCCAGGAACAGCCGGATCAGGGCCATGTCGCGCCGCGCCTCAAAGTCCTGGCCCTCGCACACCTTCAGTAGCCGCTTCAGGTCGGCCTCGGAAAGTACGGGGGGCGGGTCCACCGGCACCCTCGGCGGCTTCATGTGCTCCATCGGGCTACTCTTGACCTCGCCTTCGCCGATGCACCAGCCGAAGAACGATTGCAGGGCGCGGTAGCGGTTGGAGGCCGTGGCCGGCTTCCAGCGGGCCAGCACATCAGCGATGAACGCCTCGACGTGCTCACGCCGGAGACTGCCCACGTGCCGTGGCATCCCCTTCGATTCCAGGAAGCGGTCGAGTACGCGCAAGGCTTCCATGTAGGACTTGATAGTTTTGGGGGACTTGTTCTCGGCCAGCAGGGAACGCTTGAAGGACTCAGAGAGCACCGCGAGGGTAGGGGACACGAGCTCGGTCTTGGTAGGCATGACGCACCTCTTTTTGGACTCACGACCCGCTGCCTAGCTATCAGCGAAATCTGTCCAATTATCCTCTTGTGAGGCGCTGTGCGTCAAGTCCCCAGGCCGGACACTAGGCCGTGTGGCGCATGGGGATGGGTTGGAGGGTCCCTGGCGGGATTTGAACCCGCGACCCGCTGCTTAGAAGGCAGCCGCTCTATCCGCTGAGCTACAGGGACGCGCCTCCATGAGGCAGTGTAGCAAGCAGCCTCGCGGAGGGTCAAGGAACTCCAACCCCCTTGAGACGGGCGGCGGTCGGGAGCCGCTCATGCCGTGTCAATATTACTAAAACCCTAAATAGATGTGTTATCAATATAGGCGGAGGCACTCCCGTAGCTAGAGGTGTAACCCTAGACGGCCTTTACAAACTCTTAGACAATGTTGAAAATCCGATTGACAAAAAAATAGAGGCCGTTTAACATAGAGCTAGAGTTTACGAGGAGGACGGAAATGCAGAGAAAGACAAAGAAAATGGTGTCGGTCGAAAAACGGTTCCAGCGGCCGCTCGAGAAAATGCTGCCTGAGCTGGTGACAGAGCAAGGGCTTTCGGCGACAGCCGATCAACTCGGTGTTTCAAAGGCGACCCTGGGCTACTGGCTTCTTAAGCTGGGCATCAACGTCCGGCGCGTTGCTTTGGCTCCCGGCGAGACCATTGAGGTTAAGCGCGTCAGCTAGTCTGGGCACCCCTTAGACGGGGACGAGAATCGGAAGAGGGCACCCCGGTTACCAGGGTGCCCTCGCGTTTTGCAGGCGGAAGTGGGCTATCTGGAACGCTTGATAGCTTCCTGGGCCTCTCGTTCGCGGTCTCGGTCGGTGATGGCCCGCCGCTTGTCGCGGTGCTTGCGGCCCCGCGCCAAGCCCAACTCCACTTTGGCCCGGTGTTGCTTGAGATAAAGCTTCAACGGGACCAAGGTCATCCCGCGCTCGCTGACCTGCCGCGACAGTTCGCGGATCTGGTCACGGTGCATGAGGAGTTTGCGGGACCGGGTCGGCTCGTGGTTGTATCTTGTGCCGGCCGAGTACTGGGCGATGTGCGCATTGTGTAGCCACAGCTCTCCGTTCTCAGGGCGGGCATACGCGTCCGAAAGGTTGACCTTGCCCTCGCGAATGGCTTTGATCTCTGTGCCAGTGAGGACGATACCAGCCTCGAAAGACTCCAGGATTTCGTAATCGAACCTGGCCTTCCGATTGACCGTTACCTTCTTGTCTTCACTCATGGCACAGCCTGTGGCCTATGTGCCAAGCAGAGAGTTCAGCACCTCGCGGGCCTTTTCGAGTTGCTTCACGTCGGTGTCGCGGGCATCGAAGCCGGAGACCTCGACGTCTGGCTTGAGGCCCGTGCCCTGAATCAGGTGGCCGTCGGGAGTGAACCAGTGAGCGGTTGTGATCCACACGCCGCCGCCGTTGCTCAGCGGCCGCAGGATGTTCACACTGCCCTTGCCGAAGGTGGTCCCCCCGATGATGGTCGCCCGCTTGTGGTCCATCAGGGCGCCGGTGAGCACTTCGCTGGCGCTGGCGCTGCCCTGGTTCACCAGCACGACCATCGGTATGTCTTTGAGTTGCCCACCCTCGCGGACTTTGTGGTTAGTTGTGGTTCCGTTGCCGTCTATCTGGTACAGCACCAGACCGCTGTCTAGGAACTGACTGGCTACGTCAATGACCGAGCTGAGCAGCCCGCCCGGGTTGTCGCGCAGGTCGAGGATAAGCGCCTCGGCGCCCTGGTCAACCGCGGCCTTTACCAACGAAGCCATCAAGTCAGCCGTGTCAGGATAGAAGCTCGTCAGCCGGACGTGGGCGATCTTGTCGCCTGGCTGGCTCCTGAGAAACACATGCTCGAGCGGGATGACGCCACGAACAATCTCCAGTTCGATTGGGTCTAGGGCGCCGATATGCAGAACCAGGAGGCGGACAGGTGTGCCTTCGGGGCCTCGGATGCGGTTGACTGCGTCCATCACACTCCAGCCTTCGATGCTAACACCGTCAACTTCGAGGATGATATCGCCAGACCTGATGCCCGCAGCCTCCGCCGGGCTGCCTGCGATGGGGGCCACGATGACGAGCTTGCCAGCCGGGTTCATCGAGACGTTGGCGCCGATGCCTTCGAACTTGCCCTGGAAGACGTCTTTGGAGTCAACGGCCATGGTCTCGGGAGAGACGTAGCCAGTGTGTGGGTCGCCGACGGCCTCAAGCATCCCACGGACCGCGGCCTCGGAAAGTTTAGCGGGGTCGAGGTTCGCCCTTTCCACAAAGTCCTTAGTCAGGTATGACCAGGTTTCCCAGACGATCTTAAGTTCTGCTGGGACGTCTGAAGGGGTTTTCAAAGGCTGATCGGGAGGGATGACCTCCACAGACTCTTCGGCTTTACCGAAGGACCCAGAAGCCTGTTTTTCGGCAGTCACCTCGGATTGGACCACGGAGGTCTCCGTAGCCGGCTGCGCCTCTTTGCTGCACCCAACAAAAAACGTCGCCGCAATGAGCGCCACGGCGAGGACCAAGCCGGCCGCCGCCGGATGGCGGCGGGAAGAGTAGAACATCCTGAACGATGCGAACATCATCGAAAACACCACCACGAACTTAGTTCCGGAGCTATACCAATACAACGTATAGGCGGGCGCGAGAGATGTAAACGGAATGGTGAGGCCACAGGCATCACGGTAATTGTAGCGTGCCTTCGCTGGGCTTGCTTGGCAGGGGGGGGCGCTGCCCTTCCAACAGGGCTAAAGGCATGGCTCACATAGGGCCCTTCACGTCTTTTCTGGAGGTGTTAGAGAACCGAAAGGTTATCAATACCTCTCAGAAAAGAGATGAAAAGAACATTGACATTAGTCTAGAACGGGCTTATAGTCAGCCACGGATACTCATCAGGGAACAGTACAGGTCATGGCGCCTAGCTCTGTGTCCCGCCGCAAAACTGGAACGTGCCCCGGGGCCCGTCTAATTTGACATAACTATGCGCGAGTCCAGGCTCGCGCCTTTCTTTTGGGAGGCGTATATGGCTGACGACGGCGCTTCCGCCAAACGGCAACGGCGTCCGCACCCGTTCCCAGTGAATGCCTTGGAAGAGGCGCTTACGGTAGCTCAGTCCATCAAGGATGGGAACGCCGGCTTGCCTTTCGACAGGATCCTTCTCGCCGAGGCGCTGAGGTCCACGCCCAAGAGCAGCGCCTTCGTCCGTACGCTCGGTTCGTCCGAGCGGTACGGGCTGACAGCCGGGGGCGCGAGCTCTGCGAGGATCGCGCTGACGCCCGTGGGGCGAGCCGCGGTAGCGCCGACCACGCCGGAGGAGCGGCGCCGCGCTCTTGTGAAGGCGGCCTTGATGCCCGAGGTGTTCGGCAGGTTCTACCAGCGGTTCGAGGGCCAGAAGATGCTTGAGGGTGAGTACGCCCGCAACCTCTTGGAGCAAGAGCTGGGAGTCCATCCTCAGCTCTCAGCGGAGTGTTTGAGCATCATCATGGTCAACGGGAGATTCGCGGACATCCTCCGCGAGGTCGGCGGCTCGTGGTACGTCAGGCACCTTGCCGCCGAGCCGCCAGAGGCAGCGGACGGAGCAGCGCCGCCATCCGGACGTCCGGCGTCCGAGGCGCAGCCGGGTGGCAAGGTCCTGGTCGCGCACATGGGGAGGCCCGACGCGGCCAAGCATGTGGGGGCGTTGCTGGCAGAGTTCGGCATCGCCCACAGCGCCGCGGACTGTGCAGTCGACGGGGCCAGGCCAGTGCCGGAGGGTGTGGCAGAGGCGATGCGTGGGTGCAGTTCCGCAGTGCTCATCGTCACGCCCGATGGGACAAACGGCCGTGAGAATGGCATAACTCCCAAAGTCCCGCCCCGGATAGTCCACCACGTCGGCGCGGCGTCGGTCCTGTACGGTCAGCGGTTCATCATCCTGAAGGAGAACGGTCTGGATACGAGCGGCTACGCCGACGGAGTGCCCACCGTGGGGTATGAGCCAGGCCGGTTGGCGGAGGCTGTCGGGCCGCTGATGGTGGCACTGCACAAGGCCGGGGTCATCAGGGTCAGTGGCTAGTCCGGCTGGGTACCCTGGCCCTCATTTCCAACCCGCATGTACTTTACATAACATGTATAGTGCGAAGATAAACTAGCTAGTCGGTAGCTATTGTTGAAGGACGCCCTATGGCCACTGCTAGGCCTTGAGGCGCGCCTTCGGCTCATAGGACACGCCATAGCGCATGGTCCCCACGGCTGAGCGTGCGAGGACCCTGGGGGTCGGTCAGTGGGATTGCACTACGGCTGTCCGAAGGCCAGCTCCACTCCCCTGGTACAGGGTTTCGTCCATCCGCTCGAACAGTTGGCCAAGGCCGTCCCCGCGCGTCGCCGAGACCAGGAGTGTCGGGACAGGCTCTCGCGGCCCTCTCCTGTTGATGCTGGCCAGTCCTGCGGGCACTGTCCCCTCCGGCAGAAGGTCGGCCTTGTTGAGCACGAGGAGCTTGGGCTTGTCCGATACCTTAAGGTCCTTGAGCACCCCTTCCACGAGGTCCACGTGCTCGCCCGCGTTGCGGTGCGTGATGTCCACGACATGCAGGATGAGCGACGCCTCCGAGATCTCCTCCAGCGTGGCGCGGAAGGCGGCCACCAGGGTTGTCGGCAGCTTCTGGATGAAACCGACGGTGTCGGTGAGGAGTGCCGGACGGCCCGAGGGCAGCCGCACCTTGCGGGTGACGGGGTCGAGGGTCATGAAGAGCTTGTCGGCGGAGGCGACGCCCGCGTCGGTCAGCGCGTTCATCAGCGTGCTCTTGCCGGCGTTGGTGTAACCAACGAGGCTGACGACGGGGATGCCTTGCTGGCGGCGGCGGGAGCGGTACAGCTCGCGGTGGGTCCGCACGTCCTCCAGGCTGCGCTTGAGGCGCTGGATGCGGCCGCGAACGAGCCGGCGGTCGGTCTCGAGCTGGGTCTCGCCCGGGCCGCGGGTGCCGATGCCGCCGCCGAGGCGCTCCAGGTGGGACCACTGGCCCGCCAGGCGGGGCAGCAGGTATTCGTGCTGGGCCAGCTCCACCTGGAGGCGGCCCTCGTGGGTCTGGGCGCGGCGGGCGAAGATGTCGAGGATGAGCGCTGTGCGGTCTATGATTTTCACGCCACCCAGCGCCTCCTCCATGTTCTCCTGCTGGGACGGCGTCAATTCGTCGTCGCAGATGACGGTGTCTATGCGTTGAGATACAAGGCTGGCTTTCACCTCTTCGAGTTTGCCCTGGCCGAGGTAGGAGTGGCTCTGGCGCTCAAGGCGCTGGATGACCGTGCCCGCGACGTAGGCCCCGGCGCTGCGCACCAACTCGGCGAGCTCGGCGATGGAGTCATCGGGCGCCCAGACGGAGTGGTGGCCCTTGACAACGGCGCTTACGAGGAAGGCCCGCTCCATGCGGGGCCGGGTCGAGACTGCGCTTTTGGTTATTGCGGCGGCCTCCTCAGCTTTTTGCCGACTTGTCGAGCATCTGCGACCTGGGCGGGACTTTGAGGCTGGCCAGGCGCTCCAGGCCGACCTTCAGGTCTTCCTCGGAGATGGTCAGGGATAGGCGGATGTAGCCCTCGCCGAACTTGCCGTAGCCCGTGCCGGGGGTCACCACCACGTCTCGCTCCTCCAGGAGCATCTTAGTAAACTCGGCCGACGTGTAGCCTTCCGGCACACGCGCCCAGATGTACAGGCTGGCCTTGGGTGCTTGGACGCGCAGGCCGATGCCCTGAAGCGCCTTGACCACGCGGTCGCGGCGGCTCTTGTAGATGGCGTTGCGCTCGGCGATGTAGGTGTCGGGCGTGTCCATCGCCTCGATGGCCATGTACTGAATGGCCTGGGGGACGCCGGAGTCGAGATTGGACTTGACGGTCATCAGGGCCTTGATCATGTTGGCATTGCCAACGGCCATGCCGATGCGCCAGCCGGTCATGTTGTAGCTCTTGGAGAGCGAGTGGAACTCCATGCCGATGTCCATGGCGCCGGGGGTCTGGAGGAAGCTCTGAGGCCGGTAGCCTTCGTAGCCCACCTCGGTGTAGCAGGCGTCGTGGAGCACGGCCACGTCGTACCTCTTGCCGAACTCCACCGCCTTCTTGTAGAAGTCCGGCCCGGCCACGGCGCCCGTTGGGTTGTTGGGATAGTTGATCCAGAGCACCTTGGCCCTCTTGGCGACGGCGGGCGTGATGGCATCGAGGTCCGGCAGCCAGCCGCTCTCTTCCTTGAGGGGCAGCCAGTGGCACTCGCCGCCGGCGAACCAGGTACCGACGGAGTACACGGGGTAGCCCGGGTCAGGCACCAGCGCGATGTCGCCGGGGTCTATGAAGCACAGGGCCGCGTGGCCGATGCCTTCCTTGGCGCCGATGAGGGGCAGGACCTCCTTGTCGGGGTCCAGGGACAGGCCGAAGCGGCGCTGATACCAGCGGGCGACGGCCTGCCGGAAGGCGGGCAAGCCGTCCGTCTCGGGGTAGCGGTGGTTGGGCCGGTCGAGGGCGGACTGGCGCAGCTTCTCCACCACGTTGTCGGGCGTGGCGAGGTCTGGGTCGCCGATGCCGAAGCTAATGACACGGATGCCCTTGGCGCGCTTCTCCGCGATCTTGCGGCTGATCTCAACGAAGAGGTATGGAGGTACTTTGGCGAGTCGTTGCGAAAGTCTCATTCAGTCTCCGGCTGTGAAATGTCGTTCTGAGCGTAAAGAGCTTCTTCGTTTCGCTCAGAAAGACAGGCTCCGTTATGTCAAATTAGATGTGGAAGCTAGATAATACTCCGCCCTACGTGGGCCACTCGCCCTCGAAAATCTTCTCGACCGGGCCTTCGAGTATGACGGGGCCGCTGCCTTGCCAATGGACTTGGAGGTCCCCGCCGGGGAGTGAGAGGGTCACGTCGTCGCCGGCCCTGCCCTGCGTACGCGCGACGGCGGCGACAGCGCAGGCGCCTGTGCCGCAAGCCAGGGTGATGCCCGAACCGCGCTCCCACACGCGCACCTTGAGATGGGAGGGCGAGAGGACGTTGACCACCTCGAAGTTCACCCTCTTGGGGAACATCGGGTGGTGCTCGACGAGCGGGCCAAGCTTGTCCAGCGGCAACTTGTCCACGGGCGAATCGAGGAAGGCGACAGCATGGGGGTTGCCCATCGAGGCGCAGCTTATCTTGAAGGTGTGCCCGTCCACCGTGAGGGGGTAGTTCACGACCCTGCTCTCCCCAGGGAGGTTTACCGGAATGTCCTTGGCCTCGAAGCGGGGGACGCCCATGGAGACACGGGCTCGGGACATTGTGCCGTTCTGGTAGATAGGGGTTACCTCCAGCACGCCCGCCAGCGTCTCCACCGACACGGGCTTGTCCTTGCGCGGGATGATGCCCTTCTCCAGCGCGAAGCTGACCAGACAGCGGATGCCGTTGCCGCACATCTCGCCCTCGGAGCCATCGGCGTTGAACATCTGCATCCGCAGGTCGGCCTTTGAGGACGGCAGCGCGAGGATGAGGCCGTCTGAGCCGGCGCCGAAGTGGCGGTCGCTCATCTTGACCGCCAGCTTGGGCCAGTCGGTCTTTGCCGTGCGGCCGTCAACGTAGAGGTAGTCGTTGCCGGCGCCATGCATCTTGGTGAACTTGATGGTCATCGATCAATCCTCTGGTGCATGGGCCATTTTAGCATTCCCCTACCCTCTCCATCGCTTCGCCTCGGCGAACGCTGTGTTAACGCCGTCCTCGCGCGCCTCGTACCAGCAGATGCGCTTGTCCGTCAGGCGGAACCAGGCGTACTGTTGACGGGCGAAGCGATGGGTGCGGGTTTTGATCTTTGCGACGGCCTCGGCCAAGGGCCAGTCGCCCTGCAAGTGGCGGACGAGTTCGCCGTAGCCGAGGCTGGACATGGATGGCAGCTCCGGCCCGTGGCCCATGCGCAGGAGCGACTCCACCTCCTGGACCCAGCCCGCGGCAATCATAGCGTCCACGCGGGCGTCTATGCGGGCGTACAACTCGGCGCGGGGCAGCGTTAGGCCGATGACGAGGGCGTCGAAAGGTTTGGCTGCTGACGGTCGCGCGGACGGTTTCTGGCCGGATTCCAAAACCTCGAGGGCACGGATGACGCGGCGGACGTTCCGAGGGTCTATGCGCTTGGCCGCGTCGGGATCGAGCCGCGCCAGCTCGCTGTAGAGAGTATCGGGGCCCTCGTCGCGGGCACACTGCTCCAGGCGTTGCCGCAGGGTCGTATCGGGCGCCACCTCGGGGACGTCCCACCTCTCCAGGAGGGCGATGGCGTACTGGCCGGTTCCCCCCACGACGACGGGCACGCGGCCATGAGCCTGTATGCCGCCGATGGCCTGGTTGGCGAGGCGGAGGAAGAGCGCCAGGCTGAAATCACCGTCGGGGTCGAGGATGTCCACGAGGTGATGTGGGATGCGGGCGCGGTCACCCGGCGGTGGCTTGGCGGTGCCGATGTCCATGTGGCGATAGACCTGGCGGCTGTCGGCGCTGACGATTTCGCCGCCAAGCTCCTCGGCCAGGCGCATGGCGAAGGCGGACTTGCCGACGGCGGTAGGGCCGACGACGGCCAGCAGGGGTAACATGCTCATGCGACGCTCACGCGACTCTTCCTTGACTGATAGCTTATCCTGTTCCGGCTGTCGAGGGTTGCACAGGTCGAACAAACGCGTGTGGTGACGAAGAACCACGTGGCAACAGCTGTGCCTGGAAAGAACCCCGCCCGTTGGCGGATGCTGGCGCTGGTGTGGGCGGTGTACGCCTCGTTCGGGATAACGGTCGGGTCGATCCCTCCGCTGGTAGAACCCATCGTGGAGGACCTAGGCATCTCCTACAGTGGGATGGGCCTCATCCTAGGCTCCTGGCAGCTGGTGTACATCGTCACTGCGTTCCCGATGGGGATGTTGGTGGACAGACTGGGCACGCGCAAGGCGCTGGGCCTGGGTGTCCTCATCGTCTGGCTGTCGCTGGTCTTGAGGGGTGTGGCAGGAGACTTCCTGACGCTGTTCCTGGCGGTGGCGCTCCTCGGCGTGGGCGGACCGCTCATCTCCATCGGCGCTCCGAAGGTCGTATCACAATGGTTCGATGGGAAGGAGCGCAGCCTAGCGGCGGGCATCTACGCCGCGGCGCCGGTGGCCGGCGGGGTGCTGTCACTTGCGACCGCGAGCAGCGCAGTGCTCTCGCTGACCGGCACATGGCGGGGCATTGCACTAGTGTACGGGGCAGTCGTTCTGCTGGCGATGGCGGCGTGGTGGCTGTTCGCCAAGGATGCGCCACAGACCGCTACTGCGTCAGGCGGCGTTCAAGAAGGCCGTAAGGCATCCCCATTGAGCGGCCTGGCGAGTCTGCTCCGGATACGCAACGTCCAACTGCTGCTGGTGCTTGCCATCGCCACATTCTTCCTGAACCACGGTCTGGAGGCGTGGGTGCCGACGCTGCTCAAGGAGCGTGGGATGACGCTGGCGGCGGCAGGCTTCTGGACGGCGTTCGCCGCTGCACTCGGCGCGGTGGGCGCGATGGTCGTGTCGGGGATTGCGACGCACGGGCGGCGGGTCGCGGTGATGGCCGTGCTGCTCGCGGTGGCGTCCGGCACCATCGCTGTCATGGCGTTCGCGGACGGCCCTGTGATTTTGGCGCCGCTGCTGGTGTCGAGCTGGGTTCGGCAGCCGATGATGCCGGTGCTCTCTCTGGTGCTCATGGAGACACCGGGAGTCGGGGCTGCGCGTATTGGGGCGGCGATGGGACTGTTCTTCGCCGCGGCCGAGATAGGCGGGTTCGGCGCGCCGGTGCTGGTGGGACTGCTGCGTGATGCGACCGGTTCGCTGACGTGGGGTGTGCTGTCGCTGGCCATCGTCGGCGGGGCGCTGCTCGTCGCGATGCCGTTCGTGAAGGAGACGAAGGCACCCGAAAGCCAGACCGGGACGGGGTGAGACGGGCTAGGTGCGGGCTGTGGCGGCGTTGCGGGCGAGCTGGACGAAGACGTCGGCCTTGAGGCTGGCGCCGCCGACGAGGGCGCCGTTGACGTCCGGTTCGCGGACGAAGGCGGCGACGTTGTCGGCATTGACGCTTCCGCCATAGAGAAGCGATGTGTTGGCAGCGACGGCCTGGCCCTGAAGCGTCGCCAGCACCCGGCGGATGTGGGACATCATCTGCTGGGCGTCCTGGGGTGTAGCGGCTTTGCCGGTGCCGATGGCCCAGACCGGCTCGTAGGCGACGATGAGCCCGCGTGGCGTCGTGATTCCGTCCAGACCGGCCCGTAGCTGGCGCTCCACGACCGCTTCCGCCCTGCCCTGCTCCCGCTCGGCGAGCTGCTCGCCGACGCAAAGGATCGGCGAGAGGCCTGCGGACATCGCGGCCCGGACCTTGCGGCCCACGAGGTCGTCGGCCTCGCCGAAGATGTGCCGGCGCTCGGAGTGGCCGAGGATGACGTACTTGCATAGGCCGGACAGCATAGCGGACGAGACCTCGCCGGTGAACGCCCCGCTCTTCTCGGAGTGCATGTTCTGAGCGCCGACCTCGATGGTGGAGCCTTTCAGGAGCGACGATACCGCGGACAGAGAGACGAAGGGCGGGCAGACGACCTTCCGTAGCCCCTTTATCTCCTCCAGGCCAGGCTTCATGGCGCGGACGAGGGCCTGGGCCTCGTCGAGAGTGGTGTTCATCTTCCAGTTTCCGGCGATGATGGTCTCGGGCATGGGGCCTCCTATGGGCCGAACTTGTGGAGCTTCCCAGCGTGGGCGAGGGCCAGCATCATGACGCCGGTGGCGGGTATGACACCGAGCCCTCCCTGGCGGCAGGCGCGCTCCGAGAACTCGTGGACGCCATCGTTCTTGGTCAGCGCCGAGTGGACAAGGAGCGGGACGGGCTGCCAGCCGTGGGCCTTGAGGATAGCGGGCGTGGCATGGTCGCCCGCGACGACGAGGACATCGGGTTTGAGGTCGAGCAGCCTCGGGATGTGCTCGTCGAGGGCTTCGAGGGCACGCACCTTGGCGTCGAAGTCGCCGTCCTCACCAGCGGCGTCGGCGGGCTTGTAGTGGATGAAGAAGAAGTCGTGCTGGGCGAAAGTGGTCTCTAGGGTAACCAGCTCATCGTCGAAGGTCGCACTGGTCCTCAACACCGTCATACCCACGAGTTGGGCTAGGCCGCGGTACATGGGGTAGGCGGCGATGGCCGCGGGGTTCAGGGCGTAGCGGGAGGCTACCGAGGGTAGGCGAGGAAGCCGGGAGAAGCCGCGGAGGAGCACCATGTTGGCCTTCGGCTGGCCACGCAGGATGTCACGGGCCTGGGAGACGAACCGGTTGACCACCTCGGCGGTGTGCTGGGCCTCTTGGGAGAGGCTAACGGCGGGCAACGGCGCGACGCCGTTGGCCTCGGGGTCAGTGCCGCTCACGCCGTCCCCAAAGTCATCGCCGCGGAGCACCATGACAAAGCGGTGGTCCTTGACTGGATGGACCGTCAGTTCCGCCCCTGGCACCTTGATAGCGGCGAGCTTTTGCACAAGCGGGGCGCTCTCCTCGGTGGAGATGCGGCCCGCGCGGCGATCGAGGATGCGGCCGTCGCCGTCCACGCTGCAGAAGTTGCCGCGGGCGGCCACGTCGCCATCAGAGAGGGCGACGCCGATGCCAAGGGCTTCCAGGACACCGCGGCCCAAGAGGTACTTGACCGGGTCGTAACCGAAGAGAGCCATGTGGCCGGGGCCGCTGCCGGGGGTGATACCGGGGGCGACAGGGACCGTCAGGCCGCATGTGCTGTCGCGGGCCAGACGGTCGAGGTGCGGCAGCGAGGCGGTCTCGAGCTCAGACTTGCCGGTCTTGGGATGCGGCGCGCCGCCCAAGCCATCCACCACCAGCAGGACGATCTTGGAGGGGGTGGAGTGGACCAGGTCGCGGATGTAGGGGAAGTCGATCACGGCATCACGCGTCCAATAGCGCTGCCACGCCTGGCAGGGTCCTGCCTTCGAGGAACTCCAGGGATGCACCGCCGCCGGTGGAGACGTGGGTCATCTTGGAGGCCAGTCCAAGCTTCTCGACGGCCTCGGCGGTGGAGCCGCCGCCAAGGACGGTCGTGGCGCCCTTCAGACCCGCCAGGGCCTTGGCGATGCGGACCGTGCCATGAGAGAAGGGCTCCCATTCGAAGACGCCCATCGGGCCGTTCCACAGAACGGTCTGGGACTTCCTGATCTGGAGTTCGTACAGCGCAGCCGTCTCGGGGCCGATGTCCATGATGCGCCAGCCATGAGCGATCTTCTCGGCGGAGAGGGTCTTGTGGTGGGCCTTCTCGGCAAAGGCGTCGGCCACCACGACGTCGACGGGCAGCAGCAGGCTGGTATTGCCGAAGCGTATCCGGTCCATGAACTTGGCGGTGGAGGCAACGCGCTCGTCCTCGACAGGCGAGCTGCCCACGGATAGGCCGTTGGCCTTGAGGAAGGTCGCAGCCATGCCGCCGCCGATGAGGATGGCATCCACACGCTGTGCAAGCCGGTCGAGGACGGCGGACTTATCGGAGACCTTCGCGCCGCCGACGATGGCGGTGAAGGGGCGCTTGGGCGGGTCGAGGGCCGAGCCGAGCATCTCCAACTCGCGCTCCATGAGCAGGCCGGCGACGGCAGGGAGCTTGTGGGCGACACCCTCGGTGGAGGCGTGAGCGCGGTGCGCGGTGCCGAAGGCGTCGTTGACATACACATCGGCCAAGGATGCCAGCTCAGCGGCCAGCTTGGGGTCGTTCTTCTCCTCGCCTGGCATGAATCGGATGTTCTCGAGCATGGCCGCGCCGCCTGGCGGCAGCGCGAGAACGGCCCGGGTGACCTCAGAGCCGACGCCGCCGGGCGCCTGGATGACGTTGATGCCCAGCAGGGCGGACAGCCGCTCCGCCACCGGCTTCATGCGCATCTCTTCCACGACCTGGCCGTTGGGCCGACCCTGGTGGGAGACCAAGACCACCTTACACTTCCGTTCGAGCAGATACCGAATCGTCGGCAACGTGGCCTGGATGCGGCTGTCGTCGGATATCTGGGTGGTGCCTGGCCGGAACGGGACGTTATAGTCCACGCGGACGAGGACGGTCTTCCCTGTCAGGTTGATGTCCCGGATGGTCTTTTTCTTGCTCATGCCAACCTACTTGTGACTTGTTGCACCGGCGAATCAGTCTAGCAAAATCCCGCTCACTCAGCCTAGCTTGGCCGACTGCAAACCTAGCCCCGTTCTGCAGTGTCCTTGGCCCAGGTTGCGGCCTGACGAAAGATGCGCTGGATGTTTTCGCGGTTAAAGAACTCGTTCCGCGGCACCGTGGAAGCGATGGCGCCGAAGAAGCGGTCCGTGTCCACCTGGTTCCCCCGAAGCGCTGCGCGGACCTCGAACGACTTGGGCGAATGAGGTTGATAGTTGGCCACGCTCAGGGTGTGTTCGTAGAGCGGCATCGCGACCGCGTTGCGCTTCTGTTCGTATCCTTCCAAGGCCTGATCAAGCTGCTGGAGCCCGGACAGACCGGCATCGAGGGCTTGCGCCAGCAGTTCGGCGTCCCGGAAGGCGTCGCTGATCCCGAAGGCGGTGATGGGGTCTTTGTTGTAGCCGGTGTCGCCTACCAAGGCCCAGCCAGGTCCGTAAGGCTTGCGAAAGAAGTTCGGCACGTCTCCGGTGCCGAGGATGCGACTAATGCGCCTCGCGGAGCCTATCGAGTCGGCCAACTCTGGGGCGAGGCCGAGCGTCGCCATGTAGTTCCTCTCGACGTCGGCGCGAAAGGCTGTGAACTCGTCGTGGGGCCAGACAACCACAACCAACACCTGGTTCCCGTTGGTTGGAATCTTCAGGATGTACCTCTTGCCTTCGGGCCAATAGACCTCGTAGCCATCACAGGGCAAGTCTTCCCAGAAGGTGTAGTAGAAGCACGAACGCGAGGCGTGTTGACTATACGCCGGTGCCTTGCCGGCCCGTGCTACCACGGAGTGCTTGCCGTCGGCGCCAACCGCGATCCTTGCCTGTTCGGTGAACGTGGCGCCTTCCTTCGTGGTGCCGCATATACCAACAACGCGACCGTCTTCCACGACCAACTCCCGTACTGAGCACTCGTCCCGTAGTTCAGCGCCAGCCGTGACGGCGGCATCCACGAGGACCTTATCGAGCACTGTGCGCCGAGGCGCGTAGGATTCGGCGGCACCATCCGCAGGCGGACCCCATCCGGAGAGGGGAAAGTCGCCTAGGTCCATGGTGAACCTGGTGATGCTGGGGCAGCCCGACTTCACGACCTTGTCCAGTAGGCCCCAGCGTTTGAGTTTGGCGACGCCTGTCTGCCAGATGATGAGGGTCGAGATGGTGTCGCTCGGGAACGTGGCCCTGTCGAGCAGTAGCACACGGTAGCCCTTGCGGGCCAGGAGCATGGCCGTCGGCGCGCCCGCGCAGCGCGCACCCACTACAATCACATCGTACATGTACCGTCCTCTGGTTGGGGGCTGATTGTACTCAATATCAAAATGGGCAGACACCTGATCATCCGAGCCAAAAGGGCGACAACCATCTGGCGCTTCCTAGCGGCGTTCGTCATCGTGCTGCTGGCGGCATGCTTGCGGCCCGGCGCCGCGTCGGTGCGGAGCCCTACTGTAGTCGCCACAGGCACGGTCTTTCAGCAGCACACCGAGACGCCGGAATCGGGTCTTGAGCCAGCGGACGCTCCGGTTCCCACGCCGTATGTGACTCTGACAACATCGCGGGAGCGGCTTCTCTTTGATACGACCGTGTTTCCATACACGGTCTCGAATGTGCGAATCCCAACAGGCCGGGCCACGTCTGTGACCTTCTCGCCCGCGTTCGAGGCGGACGGCACCGCCTTCGCGGTTATCGGAGGAACGCTGTATAAGACTTCGGATGGCGGCACGGCATGGCGAGTTGTGGACTCGAGGGTGCGGAACGTCGCATTGTCGCCCGCCTTCGACACGGACGGCGTGGCTTACTCACTGGTGCCTGGGGTCGGTGTACGGGTGTCGCGAGACTTCGGCGAGACGTGGCGGACGGTATCGGGGTCGGACACGGGGGCCGAGGCCATCACACTGTCACCAGACTATGCCCGCGCCCACACGCTCTTCGCCAGGGGGGAAGACCTGCACTGGTCGGCGGATGAGGTGGAAACTTGGGCCAAATCCGAGTTCGTCCCCCCATCGCCCTTTGATCCGTGGCTCGTTGAGGACGTGGCGTTTGCAGCCGACTATGGGTCGTCCGGCAGGGTCTATATGGTGCTTCAGAGGCGCCTGTTCGAGTCCACGGATAGGGGTGTGCGGTTCTACCAGGTCGAGCTCCCGTTCTCGGTCAGCCGAGTCCATGCGACCGATGCCAAGCTCTACGTGCTGAATGACGAGGCGTTGTACGCCTCCGATGATGCCGGAGCGACATGGTCGCTTCTGGCGGACGCGGACGGCGGCGGGTTCCGGGACTTCGCGGTGGTGGATAACAGCGGCAAGACACGTATCGTCTTGGCCACGGAAGCGGGCGGCATCTTGCTGTTGGACGACTCGGGCGCCACATGGCTGGTGGCAGTTGTGCCTTCGGAGGGGGCTGACGTGTCTCGGTTGTGGACCTCGGGCCGCGGCAGCGTTGCCTTGGGGGCACAGCCCACAACCGGGGATGGAGTGTTCTGGCTGTCGCGAGACGCGGGCGCGTCATGGGAGGCGGTTGGCGGCATCGAGACGGCGGCGCTGGCGTACCTGGCGGTGTCGCCGGACGCGGGACGAGATGGCACGGTGGCGACGGTCGCCAGCGGCGGCGTGGCCATCAGCCGCGACATGGGGAAATCCTGGACACTGACGGCGAGCGTGTCTGTCGGCTTCGCAGACCCCTCCCCTACCTCCGTCGCGTTCTCGCCGTACTTCGCCGAGGACAGGACGGTGTATGCGGGCGGCGGGTGGGGCGTGGCGAAGAGCGAGGACGGCGGCGCGACCTGGCGGGTGGTCTATGGCCGCGCGACGGTACAGGTCATCGAAACCGTGGAGACGCCGGAGGGTGTGACGCTCCTGGCGGCCATCGCAAGGGGCCTGGTGTACTCGAGTGACGGCGGCGAGACGTGGGAGGTGCTGGCCGCCTCGCCGCAGGCGGTGCACGACGTCGCTTTCTCCCCCAACTTCGTGCAGGACGCGACCATCTTCGCCGGGACCTTCGAGCAGGAGTTTTACCGGAGCACCGACGCCTACGGGTCGCAGAGCCGTATCCTCCGCAGCCTGGATGGGGGCCAGTCATGGCATGTGGTAGTACAAGGCAAAGCGTTTGCTCCACCCACTATCGTTGTCTCGGCTGACTACGCCGAGGATGCCACCGTGTGGGTCGCCGGGCCGGATGGCGGCGCGCTCATGCGGTCGAGGAGCAGGGGTACTTTCTGGGAACGCGTGGGCGATGGGGCCGTGGGAGGGAGCATCGCCGAGTGCCGGGACAACATGCAAGCTGCCTTGGTCTCTTTCACCGGCGCGGTCTCTGCTGGGGGGAGTGGAGCATCCGCCTTTACGTACTTCAACCAGCCGGCCTTCAGTCTCGATGGAGGTGACACCTGGAAGTTGGTGCCGGTGTCGCCGCTACTGACCGGCGCCGTCGTTGGGTGCCGCCTGTCTGGAGACCTGACGATCCTGGCTGGAGGCGGCTACTACGGCACAGAGGCGTACCGCCTGGTGGTTGACCTACCCTAGCAGTGAAGCAGTGAAGCTCTGCATCGTCCGCACGCCCGGCTCGGGCAGTCCGGCGGCAGACAGTGCGGCCAAGGCGTCGGCGTGGTGCTGCTTGACCAGCCCCTCGCAGAAGTCGCGGGCGCCCAGGCCCTCGACGATCTGCCGCACCGCCGCCACGTCGTCAGGCTGGAGGACGCGCTTGAAGTAGATGTCGCCGATACGGCGCTTCTCGCGGAGGGCGGCCTTCTCTAGGGCATAGGCTACGGGGAGCAGCTTCTTCTTGTTCAGCACTTCGATGGCGACAGACGCGCCGTCGCCGTCGCCCCACAGCTCGCGGAGGTCTCCCTGCACCTGGAGGGCGATGCCTGTCTTGGCGCCGCATGCCACCATGGCCGACAGGACGGCCTCGCCGCCTCCGGCCGCCAGCGCGCCGAGCTGCATCGCGCAGGCTAGCAGCGCGCCCGACTTGCCCTCGGCCATCTTGAGATACGCGGCGACGGGCATGTCCAGCCGCTCCTGGGCTTCCATGTCCTGGAACCGCCCTTCGCAAAGGGCCAGGGCCGCGTGGTCGAGGAGTTTGGTGGCCCGAAAGGCCGTCTCCGGCGAGACGCCGCGCTCCATGAGGCGCAGCAGGGCGAGGCGGGCGAGGGCGTGCATCCCGTCGCCGGCATTGATGGCTTGGGCGGGGCCCCACACGGACCAGACGGCTTCGCGGGCGCCGCGGTACGGCCGCCCGCTCTGGACGTCGTCGTGGATCTCGACGAAACAGTTGACCATCTCCACGGCTGCCGCGGCCGGCATGGCCTTCTCCATGTCGCCGCCGGCAGCCTGGCACGCGGCCAAGCAGGCGACGCCGTGGAGCCGGGGCGGCGGCCCGCCAGGAACAGGCCCGCCCTGGCGGTCGGCCCAGCCCAGGTGGTAGGTCATCATCCTGTACAGGAGCATGTCCCGTGTGCCGAAGACGGCGCGCAACTCGGCGTCCACACGAACGGAAAGAGCGGTGATGTCAAGCGGCTTGGTCATGCGCCAGCGAACTTGACCACCGCGACGCCGCACTGTTCTCCGATGTCCTCCGTCGATACCGGCCCCTCCCGTAGGATGAGTGGCGGCTGTGAGAGCATGTCGATGATGGTGGAGGCGGCGCCCTGATAGTCGCTGGTGATCGGCCCGATGTCCAGCACGAGATCAACCAGGCCGCCTAGCTCAGCCATTACGTCGTCGGCGGTTGTCAGGCCGGGCTTGCCGGTGCGGTTGGCGCTGGTGCCAGTGACGGGCGCGCCCAACTCACGGACGATCTGCCGCACCAGGTCGGCGGCGGGGACGCGCAGGCCGACGGTGTCGGCGCCACCGGTGACGATGCTCGGGATGACGTCGGCCTTCCGCAGCACGAGCGTCAGTGGGCCGGGCCAGAACCGGCGGGCGAGCTTCCAGGCCGCCTCAGGCACATCCACAGCGAACTTCGCCAGGTCTTCTGTGTCGGCGATGAGGACTGGCAACGCCATGCCTTCTGGGCGGCCTTTGACGGCGAAAACGCGACGGACGGCGACTTCGTTGAGGGCGTTCGCCGCAAGCCCGTACAGGGTGTCGGTAGGCACAGCCACCACACCGCCCTGTTTCAGGACTTCGACGGCGGCGGAGACCTGACCGGATGGTGGGCCTGATGCCTTGCGTGTGGAGGCGAGCGCGTTCATGGGAGACGCCCGCTAGTGTAGCACGAAGGGCACAGCACTGGTTGTCAGAGCGGGCCACTGGTGTTAGGCTTACCCCTCAACACCCATGCCAGAGGACACCACTTCCCCCACGACCCGCCCCGCCAAAAAAGGCGATGGTGCTGCGCCCCCCACTGAGGCCGGCCCTAGCCGAAGGGTGGCGACCTCCGACGACCTGGAGGTCTCGGCCTACCTGGAGATCGCCAAGGAGAAGCGAGCGCAACAGCCGCTCGCGCCGCCCACCCGTCAGGCCCAAGGCGAGCGGGGCGTCCAGCGCGAGGCGGTCGTCATCATAGACTTTGGCTCCCAGTACAGCCGCCTCATCGCCCGGCGCGTCCGCGAGAGCAAGGTCTACTGCGAGATCATCGCCCACGACACGCCGTGGGAAAAGGTTGCGGCGCTGGAACCGAGGGGCGTCATCCTGTCGGGTGGCCCGGCCAGCGTGTACGACGAAGGCGCGCCGCTGGCGCCGGCGTGGGTGTTCGACCGCGGATTGCCGGTCCTCGGCATCTGCTACGGGATGCAGGCGTTGGCCCACCAGCTCGGCGGCAAGGTCGCACCCGGCGCCAAGCGCGAGTACGGCCACGCCGTCCTTCACCAGAACGCCTCGGACGTGCCGCTGTTCGCCGGCCTGCCGCCCTCGATGCCCGTGTGGATGAGCCACGGCGACCAGATCGTCGCGCCACCGCCAGGGTTCCGCTCCCTGGCCTACACCGACAACTCGCCCGTCGCCGTCATGGGCGACGGCTCCCGCAGGTACGGCATCCAGTTCCATCCCGAAGTCGTGCACACGCCCAACGGCCGTGCCCTCATCGAGAACTTCCTCTACAAGGTCTGTGGCTGCGAAGGGACGTGGACGCCGACCAACTTCGTGGAGGACGCCATCACCGACATCAAGGCCCGCGTGGGCAACGGGCGCGTCATCTGCGCGCTGTCGGGCGGCGTGGACTCGGCGGTCGTGGCCGCGCTGGTCCACCGCGCTATCAGCGACCAGCTCACCTGCATCTTCGTCAATAACGGCCTCATGCGGCGCGAGGAGCCGGAGCGGGTCGTCCGCACCTTCCAGCGCCACATGAAGATCAACCTGGTTCACGCCGACGCCTCGCAGCGGTTCCTGGCCGCCCTCAAGGGCGTGACCGACCCGGAGCAGAAGCGGCGGGCTGTCGGAGAGAAGTTCATCGAGGTGTTCGACGAGGAGGCCGGAAAGGCGGGCAAGGCCGACTTCCTGGCCCAGGGGACGCTCTACCCCGATGTCATCGAAAGCAAGACGCCGGAGAGCAAGGTGTCCGCCAAGATCAAGACCCACCACAACGTGGGCGGGCTGCCCGCGCGCATGAAGCTGCGGCTGGTGGAGCCGCTGCGCTACCTGTTCAAGGACGAGGTGCGCGAGGTGGGCCTGGCCCTGGGGCTGCCCGAGGAGATGGTCTATCGCCAGCCATTCCCCGGCCCCGGCCTGGCGATCCGTGTCATGGGAGAGGTCACGCCTGAGAAGCTGGAGGTGCTGCGGTCCGCCGACTGGGTCGTCATGGACGAGATCAAGGCGCACAACCTGTACCGCAGCCTGTGGCAGAGCTTCGCGGTGCTCACCGACACGCGCACCGTGGGCGTCACGGGCGACTTCCGCACCTACGGCCACGTCATCGCCGTGCGCGCCGTCACCAGCGAGGACGCCATGACCGCCGACTGGGCGCGGCTGCCCTACGACGTGCTGGCCCGCATCTCCAACCGCATCGCCAACGAAGTGCCCGGTGTCAACCGCGTGGTGTTCGACATCACCTCCAAGCCTCCCGGTACCATCGAGTGGGAGTGAGGCGGGAACGTGTCTTCCGGCTGCCATCCCCGTCGGCATGACCCGCGCCGCGATGGCGTGGAGTACCCGGTGGAGCAGACCATCCAAACGCATCCGAAGTGCCCCCTCGTGGTGCATTTCCGTCCCACTATGAGAATAGAACATACGTTCTGTCCTTGTCAAGTCCCCTGCCCTGCCGAACCAGGAACCGCCCATGCCCACTGAGCCGGTGAACGTGCTCCTTGTCGGCGGCGGAGGGCGCGAGCACGCCATCGCGTGGAAGCTCCGCCAGAGCCGGTTGCTGGGCGAGCTGTACGTGGCCCCCGGCAACGCGGGCACCGCGCAGGTGACCAAGAACGTGGCCGTCGCCGCCGATGATGTGGATGGCCTGCTGCGCTTCGCGGCCCAGAACGGTGTGGACTTCACCATCGTCGGCCCCGAGGGGCCGCTGGCGAAGGGCGTCGTGGACGCCTTCCAGGCCGCCGGCCGCGCCATCTTCGGCCCGACGAAGGCCGCCGCGCGCATCGAGACGAGCAAGGCCTTCGCCAAGGGGGTGATGCTGCGCCACGGCGTGCCCACAGCACACGCGGCCACCTTCACGTCATTGGCCGACGCGTTGCACCACGTCGGGTCGCCGCACGTCGCCCTGCCCGTCGTGGTCAAGGCCGATGGCCTGGCGGCTGGCAAGGGGGTCGTTGTGGCGAGGACGCATGAGGAGGCCGCCGAGGCGGTGCGCGACTGCCTGGAGCGGCGCGTCTTCGGCGCGGCAGGCGATACGGTGCTCGTCGAGGAGTGCCTTTCGGGCCGGGAGATGAGTGTCTTCGCCTTCGTGGACGGAGAGCGCGTCTCGCCGATGGTGGCGGCCCGCGATTACAAGCGCGCCCACGACGGCGACAAAGGCCCAAACACAGGCGGCATGGGCAGCTTCAGCCCGCCGCCCGAGTGGGGCCCGGCGCTGGAGGAGCGCATCCGGCGCGAGGTTATGGAGCCGGTGGCGCGCGGCCTGGCGGACAAGGGCTGTCCCTTCCGTGGCCTGCTGTACGCCGGGCTCATGCTCACCGCCGACGGCCCGAAGGTGCTCGAGTTCAACTGCCGCTTCGGCGACCCGGAGACCCAGGCGGTGCTGCCGAGGCTGAAGAGCGACCTGCTGGCGGCGATGATGGCGACGGCTGGCGGCGACCTGGAAGGCGCGGTCATCCAGTGGGACAGACGTGCCTGTGTCGGCATCGTGGTCGCCTCAGGTGGCTACCCCGGCCTTTACAACACGGGCCACCCCATCCATGGGCTGGACGCCATGGACCACGACGCGTTGGTGTTCCACGCCGGTACGCGGCTGGGCGCGGACGGCCGGACGGTTGAGACCGCCGGGGGGCGCGTGCTCACGGTGGCGGCGCTCGGACACAGCGTGGCCGATGCGCGCCGCAGGGCCTACGAAAACGCAGCCCGCATCCACTTCGAAGGCGGCTTCTACCGCCGCGACATCGCCCAGGGCCTGTGAAGGCGTGCCTTCCGTAGGCCCCTACGCTCATCACCTCTTGGAGGGACGGATCCGGATGTGTCATGGTAGAGTGAGAACATGATTGAACGGTACTCCCGGCCCGCCATGAAGCGGGTCTGGTCGGACGAGAACAAGTACGACACATGGCTGGCGGTGGAGTTGGCCGCCGTCGAGGCGTGGGCCGCTGAGGGCGTGGTGCCGAAGGCCGACGCCGCCAAACTGCGCTCCGCCGCCCACGACCTGGGGCGGCTACAGGACATCCTGAAGCGCACCAAGCACGACATGACGGCCTTCCTCGGCTCCATCACCGAGCGGCTGGGACCGGAGGGCCGCTGGCTCCACCACGGCCTGACCACCAGCGACGTGTGGGATACGGCCACGAGCCTCCAGCTCCGCCAGGCCGCCGCCATCCTCGACGAGGACGTGGCCCGCGTGATCGAGGGCCTGGGAGCGCGGGCGCTGAAGCACAAGGACGACCTGATGATGGGCCGGACCCATGGCGTCCATGCCGAACCCATCACCTTCGGCCTCAAGCTGGCCGTGTGGTGGGACGAGATGCGCCGCCACAAGGCACGGCTGGCCGAGGCGGCTAAGGGCATCGCCGTCGGCAAGCTGTCCGGCCCCGTCGGCAGTCATGCCACCGTGCCGCCGTCGGTGGAGGAGCGCGTCTGCGCCAAGCTTGGCCTCGCGGTGGCTCCGCTTTCGAGCCAGGTGCTGCAGCGCGACCGCCACGCCCACTTCATAGTCACGCTGGCCCTCATCGCGGCCTCGCTCGAGAAGTTCGCCACCGAGATACGCGCCCTTCAGCGCACCGAGATACGTGAGGTCGAGGAGCCGTTTGGTGAGGGCCAGACCGGCTCGTCCTCGATGCCCCACAAGCGCAACCCGGAGCTGTCGGAACGCATCTGCGGCCTTGCGCGGCTGGTGCGCGGCCACTCCGTCACGGCGCTCGAGAACGTGGCCCTGTGGGGCGAGCGCGACATCAGCCACTCCTCTGCCGAGCGGCTCATCCTTCCTGACTCGTGCCTCGCCCTCGACTACATGCTCGACCTGTTCGCCGGCATCGTCGAGGGCATGCGCGCGTACCCCGACCGGATGCGCAAGAACCTGGAGTCGTCCAACGGCGCCTTCTTCTCCCAGCGGCTGCTCCTCTCCATGGTGGAGCACGGCTTCGCGCGTGAGGAGGCGTACAAACTCGTCCAGGTCCTCTCCATGCGGGCCTTCGATGAGGGCGTGCACCTGCGCGAGCTGGCGTCGGCCAACGCCAAGGTCAGGGAGGTCCTGAGCCGCGCGGAGCTCGCTGGCGTTTTCGACGAGACCCACTACGTCCGCCATGTGGACGAGGTCTTCCGTCGGGCGGGGCTGCTGCCGGCGATACAGCGCAAGACCAGCAAGGCCCAGAGGTAAAGGTTATCCCTGTGACTGCTATCCGCGAGACCAACCTGCCGAACCTCGTCCACCGGGGCAAGGTTCGCGACACGTACGACCTCGGCGGCGGTCTGCTGCTCATGGTGGCCACCGACCGCATCTCCGCGTTCGACGTGGTGCTGCCCAACGCCGTGCCCGACAAGGGGGCGGTACTGTGTCAGATGTCGGCGTTCTGGTTCCGCCAGACCGCCCAGCTCGTGCCGAACCACCTGGTGGCTCTTGGCACCGCGCGGCCCGATCTGAAACTGCCGCCCGAGCTGGCCCGAAGGGCCATGGTGGTGCGGCGGGCCAAGCGCGTGGACGTGGAGTGTGTCGTGCGCGGCTACATCGCGGGCTCGGCCTGGGCCGAGTACCGCAAGAGCGGCACCGTGTCCGGCCAGGCCATGCCCAAGGGCCTGCGGGAGGGCGACCGCTTCCCGGGGCCGCTGTTCACGCCCACCACCAAGGCCGAGACGGGCCACGACCTGCCCATGACCGAGCGCGAGGTGGAGGACATGGCCGGCGCCGAGACCGCGCGGGCGCTGCGGGAGAAGGCCATCGCCGTGTACGAGCACGCCCGCCGGTACGCCGAGGGGCGCGGCATCGTCATCGCCGACACCAAGATGGAGTTCGGCTTCATCGAAGGGCGGCTTTCGTTGATAGACGAGCTGCTCACGCCCGACTCCAGCCGCTTCTGGGACGCGAAGGGGTATGCCCCGGGGAGGTCGCAGCCTAACTTCGACAAGCAGTTCGTCCGCGACTGGCTCAACACCCAGGCCTGGGACCACAACCCGCCGGCCCCTGACCTACCGGACGACGTGGTCGAGAAGACCCGGGAGCGGTACATCGAGGCGTACCGCAGGCTGACCAGCCAACCCCTTATTTGAAGATTTCGTACAATTGTAAGGTCGTCATCCGTCAGTCCAAGGTCAATGAAAGGGAATCATGGCAGACGCAACCAAGACCGAGCCGCCGAAGACCGATTCCAAGGCCAAGGCCCCAGTCCAGAAACTGACGCCCACCCAGGCACGCGCTGCCCGCCGTGCGCGGCGCCAGTCGCGCAAGGCCCTGAGGCGCTACGCCATCTTCGTCGGCGTCGGCCTCGTCGCTACCGTTCTCCTAGCCTCCCTTTTCCTGCCCGGCCTGCCCTTCGGGAGAGGCGGGGGTAACATACCGGAGAACGCTCCCGGTCAACGCTACGACGACCAGGGCACGACCCATATCCAGCTAGGGGAGTCTCACGGTCCCTACAACTCGATTCCTGCCACCTCCGGCTGGCACTACTCCCAGCCCAACGCGCCGGTGGCCTGGGGCGTGTACAACGATCCGATACCCGACGAGGTGCTCATCCACAACCTGGAACACGGCGGCGTGGGCGTCCACTACAACTGCCCCGACGGCTGCCCCGACGATGTGGCGAAGCTGGTCAACTTCTACCAGGGCCGCAAAGTCGTGGTCTCGCCCTATCCCAACATGCCCACCAAGTTCGCCCTCACAGCCTGGAACTACCTGGACGCCTTTGACGTGTACGACGAAGCGCGCATCGCCGCCTTCCTCGACGCCCATATCAGCTCCGGGAACGCGCCCGAGTGGATGGTCCCGTAGCGGTGTACCTCGCCAAGGTCTATATCACCCTCAAGCCGTCGGTCAACGACCCTCAGGGTCAGACCATCCTCGGCGGCCTCAGGAGCCTCGGCTTCGGCACGGTGCAGAGCGTCCGCGCGGGCAAGTACTTCGAGGTCCGGCTCGACGAGTCCAGTGAGTCCAAGGCGAACGCCAAGGTCAAAGAGATGTGCTCCAGACTCCTCGCCAACCCCATCGTCGAGGACTACCGCTTCGAGCTGTCGAAGGTCACCTAGGGCGGGCGATGACGTCCACACCCAAAGTCCGCGGTACGCGAGCGGACTCTGCGCTGAACTCTAGGGCCGCAGCGCTGCCACTAAGGCCGCGGTGTCGAGGAAGTTGCGGTAGCTGGTGAGCAGGCCGCCGCGGACGGTATAGACATGGGCGAAGTGGCTCTCGAAGGTCCTGCCCGTGGGCCTGGCGATGGCCGTCACATGGCCCAGCACCAGCACCGTGCCGCCGTCCACCACGTACTCCCGCGGCTCGTATTTGCGGACGTCGAGCGTAACTCGGACAGCGGCGTAGTAGCGCACCAGCTCCCGCTTGCCGCGCCAGGTGCCGACGAACGGGACTTCGGGCGGGCCGTAGGCCGTCCACACCGCGTCGTCGGCCACCAGCGCCAGCAGCGCCGCGTCGTCGCGCTTACTGAACGCCTCGTAGAACCGGCGGACAACGGCCAGGCTGTCCTGGGCGGGCTGCTTATTCAACCTCTGATAGTGCCTTTGGTGCTGGGGATATCGCCAGCGGCGCGGCCGTCCACCTTCGCGGCGGCGCGGATGGCCCGGCCCAGGCTCTTGAAGATGGCCTCGGCCTTGTGGTGGCCGTTGACGCCCGCCAGCATCCGCACGTGCAGCGTGACGCCGCCCTCGCGGGCCATGCTCTCGAGGAAGTGGCGTACCAGGTCCGCGGGCAGCCCGCCCAGGTCGTCCTCGTGCGTCAGCCCGGTGTCCACCACGGCGTAGCCGCGCCCCGACAGGTCCACCACGGTCAGCGCCAACGCCTCGTCCAGAGGCGCGTAGGCGTGCGCGATGCGCACGATACCCCTCCCCTCGCCCACCGCCTGGCGCAACGCCCGCCCCAGCACGATGCCTGTGTCCTCCACGACGTGATGCCAGCCCACCTCCACATCACCCGTGGCCGACAGCTTCAGGTCCATGAGACCGTGCTTGGCGAGCTGTTCCAGCATGTGCTTGAAGAAGCCGTTGCCGATGTTGACGTCATACTTGCCGGTGCCGTCCAGGAGCAGCTCCACCGAGACCTGCGACTCTTTGGTCGTACGGCTGACCTGGCCCTTTCGCACGGGCGCCTTTGCGGTTGCGTTGCGCGGCATTCCTTATCCTCTCAGGGCTTACATTTCACCCTCACCCCTGCGTCCAGATGGAATCGGGACGAAGGCCCTCCCCCTTCAAGGGGGAGGGGTGGGACATCCCCTCTCCCCTACCGGGGGAGAGGCCTATGACCTCGATGTCATCGGAGTCATAGGGTGAAGGGTATAAGCTCTCACACTATCCTGTACCTTATCCGCTGCGAGGCGGAAGGCAGATACGGACTTCCTTTAGACCAATTCTCGCATGGCGGCGATGAGCGCGTCCGTCTGCGCCGGAGTGCCGACCGAGATGCGGAAGCAATCGCGCAGCCGGTCGGAGCCGAACTTGCGCACGAAGATGCCCTGCTGCGCGAGGCCGTGGAAGACGGTCTGCGCCTTACCGGGGGGGAACTGGACGAGCACGAAGTTGCCCGCCGACGGCCACGGCTTCACGCCGGGGAGCGTCTTGAGCAGCTTGGTCATCCGTTCTCGCTCGCGCACGATCTTGTCCACGTCCGCGAGGAGCGCCGGCGCCTCCTGGATGGAGGCCAGCAACCCTGCCTCGGCGGCCACGTTCAGGTTGTACGGCGACTTGATGTCCACGATATGCTTCGCCAGCGTCGGGCTCATCATGCCGTAGCCCACGCGCAGCCCTGCCAGGCCTGCCCACTTGCTCATGGAGCGCAGCACCACCAGGTTGTCGTACTCCGGCACCAGGTGCGCCGCCGTCTGCTTGCAGAACTCGAAGTACGCCTCGTCAACCACCACCACCAAGCCCGTCTCCAGCAGCGCCCGCACCTGCTCCTCCGTCGCCATGTTGCCCGTCGGGTTGTTGGGCGAGCTGAGGAAGATGATCTTCGTGCGCGGGTCTATCGCCTTCTTCGCCGCCTCCACGTCCAGGTCGAAGGTCTCGTTACGCGGCACCAGCTTGAGCTTGCCGTCCGCGACGCGCGCGCAGAAGGCGTACATGGCGAAGGTCGGGTCGAAGTCCAGAATGGTGTCGCCCGGCTCGATGAACAGCCGGAACAGCAGGTCGATCAGCTCGTCGCTGCCCGCGCCCGCGATGATGTGGTCGGCGTCCACGCCGGTGTACCCGGCCAGCGCCTGGCGCACTTTGCGCTGTAGCGGGTCAGGGTAGATGTTGATGGCCGTCTGCGCCACCGCCTTCCGCACCGAGTCCAGCGGCGGGTGGGGGTTCTCGTTCCCGTTCAGCTTGATGATCTTGTCCTCGGGGATGCCCGCGCGCCTCGCCAACTCCTCCGGCGGGTCCACCGCTGCGTAGGTCTCCACGTTGCGCAGGTGGGGCCTGACCAGCCGCTCCACCCCGTTCTTTCTCCCCTTCATGGCATCGCCTCCTCGGAGCACTCCTACCCCCTACCTCTTCAGCACCGCTACGGTGCTGAAGGTCCTCCCCCTCAAGGGGGGAGGAGGACACACCCTTCCCCCCTTGAGGGGGAAGGCCTCTGGCCCGATGCCATCGGGCCAGAGGGATAGGGGGTGCGCTATGTTTGATAAAACCTTTCCTATTCTTCTTCGCTCAACTCCAGCCGCACCTCTGCGGCCTCGGCGTGGCCCGTCAGCCCCTCGGCGCGTCCCAGCGCCGACGCCGCGGGCGTCAGCGACAGCGCCGTCGCCCTATCCAGCGCCACCACCGGCGTGTACTTCAAGAAGCTGTGCACCCCCAGGCCCGAACTGAACCGCGCCGTGCCGCCGGTCGGCATCACGTGGCTCGGCCCCGCCACGTAGTCGCCCAGCACTTCGTGGGAGAACTCGCCGACGAAGACCGCTCCCGCGTTGCGCACCTTCGGCACCAGCTTCCACGGGTCGCGCACCATCAGGCTGATGTGCTCCGGCGCGAAGGCGTTGGCGACCTCCATCGCCTCGTCCAGGTCGCGCACCAGCACGACCGTGCCCCGCGACTCCATGGATGCACCTGCTATCTTACTCCTTTCGAGCCGCCGCAGTCGCGCCTCGGCCTCCTTCTCCACGGTGGAGGCGAGCGCCTCGGACGTGGTGACGAGCACGGGCATGGCCATGACGTCGTGCTCGGCCTGGGCCAGGAGGTCGGCGGCGCACAGCGTCGGGTGGGCCGTCTCATCGGCCACCACCAGCGTCTCGGTGGGTCCGTACAGCCCGTCAATGCCCACGACGCCGTACAGCAGCTTCTTGGCCAGGGTGACGAAGATATTGCCCGGCCCGCAGACCATGTCCACCTTGGGCACGGACTCGGTGCCGTAGGCAAGCGCCGCGACGGCCTGAGCGCCGCCGATGCAAAAGACGCGGTCCGCGCCCGCGGCCTTAGCCGCGGCCAGAACCGCCGGGCTCGGCAGCTTGCCTTGAGCCGCTGGCGTGCAGACCACGACCGTCTCGACCCCTGCAACCCGCGCCGGGATGGCCGTCATCAGCACCGTCGAGAGGTACGGCGCCGTGCCGCCGGGGACGTAACACCCCACGCTGCCGACGGCGTTGACCAGGCGGCCGTAGCCTGCCTTCTTGTCCATCCACTCCTTGGGCATCGTCGCCTCGTGGAAGCGGCGGATGCGCTCGGCCGACGTGCGGATGGCGTCGCGCAGCGCCTGGGGCACCTGCCGTTCCGCCTCCTCAATTGCCTGGCGCGGCACCTCCGTCTCGCCCAGGTCCATGCCGTCCACGCGCTTGGCCAGGTCGCGCAGCGCGGCGTCGCCCTGCGTGCGCACCTGCTCTATAACACGCTGGACGACCTGATGCAGCGTCAGCGGCTCGCCGAATATCTCCACGATGCGCTTCTGGACGTGCGACGGCACCGTGTCGAAGTCGAACCCTCGCTGGGCGGAGAGGGCTTTCTTTGCCTCAGATAGACCTAGGATGCGCTTCAAGGGTAGTGCTCCCAAATTAGATATGACGGAAGGCGTTATCTAGGACTGGCAAGTCCGCCGTGTGTCGGCCATAGCTTCCTTTTCCCTCGCTTATGGATACCCTTGAATTAAGCTTCTCGATGGCGCGAATTGCAGAAAAGTAAACGCTCTTTGAATCCAGGAGCACGCCTAGTCGGCCTGCGACAATATGCGCACAGCCCCTTTCGGGGGCCTACGACGGGCCGCCGTTGATACTGATTGTGCTGTTTTTCTATCATCCCAAGTATTCTCCCGCTGTCTCTACCAGACTCCTCACCGTTCGCTCCTGATATGTGGCCCATTCCTTCGGTGGCACCGCCTCGTGGAGCCGCGCTAGGCTCTCTGGCAGGCCACGGATGAAGTCGTCGGCGAGGCGGTGGGCGGCGTGGCCGTCGTCGCCGGCGGCGATGCGCCGAGCCTGGTTGCGCAGCCGCTCCCACTCGTAGGCGTGCTGCATGAAGCCCACGACCCATACGCGCCAGCGCTCCAGCAGGTCGCTGCCGATGAAGCCGATCTCGACGCCGTCCACGGGCCAGGATAGCGCGGGCGCCGCCGTGGCGATGGCCTCGCGGTTCTGCCGGTCCAGCTCCAGCTGGAGCGCCCGGTCCATGACCTTGCCCTGCGTCTCGTCTGGGAACAGTTTCCGGTTGGCGAAGTAGGGCCGGTACATCTGCGTAATCCACACCTCGTCGGCGACCAGGTGGGTCAGGTAGCCCGCCACGAAGGCGCGGGTGATGCCGTCCTCCTTGGGCAGCGCCCGCAGTCCTGGGTGTGCTGCGAACAGGCCTTTCGCGCCCGCGCCCACGGCCTCGAACTCCAGCGGCGAGAAGTGGTACTCCTCGCGCGGCCGCTTGGTGATGATGCGGATGTCCGGCGCCGTCGCTCCCAGTAGGTAGCTCCCCATGTGCTCATTCAGTCGAGTGTCCCGCAGCCGCAGCGCCGCCTGGTGCGCCAGGTGGATGTGCTCCGGGAGGTTAGGCATCCGGAGGCTGGGCGTCGCCGGTGCCGTTCACCAGCCGGTTGTATGCCTTCGACTCGCCGTGGAAGACGTAGTTGGGCTGCCCAACGGTGACGCCGCTGCCGCCGATCTGGCGCAGGTTGTCCACCGCGTCCATGAGCTTTTCCTTGGAGACAACGACGGTCGCCGCGTACCACCCCTCGCCGGTGCGGGTGTGCACCTTGGCGATGGTCGGCCCGCGCAGCCCGGCGATGACGGCCCGGCTTAGGATGTAGCTGGCCACCTCCTCCGGCGTCTCGCCTCGCAGGTTGGCCGTCACGCTGAAGTAGTCCTTGGACTGCAGGTAGCCCTCGATGAGTTCCACCAGCGCCCGCGCTTTCTCCAGCTTGGCCTTGTCCCCCACCACGAGGCCGCGGTTGGCGATGAGCACCGCCTCGGACTTGATGATGGTGCCGCCGTGCAGCGTCTTGAGCCGGTTCTCCCGCAGGGTCAGGCCGGAGGAGGAGATGTCGGCAATCATGTCGGCGTAGCCCATGGCCGGCGCCGCCTCCAGCGTGCCGCTGGACTGCACCAGCGCGAAGTGGCCCACGCCGTGGCGGAACAGGAATCGCTCCACAAGCCGGGGCGCCTTGGTCGCCACCCGCAGGTCGCGGCCCTCGCGCCGGAACTCCAGCGACAGGTCGGCCAGGTCGGCCACCGAGGTCACGTCCACCCACGAGTCGGGCACCGCCAGCACCAACTCGCAGTGGCCGAAGCCCAGCGACTCGATGATGACGTGGGCGTCGCCGCCCTCGCGCCGTGACTCCTCGTAGCGGTCGAGGCCTACCACGCCGAAGTCTATGCTCCCCTCTTCCACCTTGTTGGTGATGTCGCCGCCGCGCAGGAAGTGGACGACCACGCCGGGCAGCGCGCGGATGTGGCCGGTGTAGCTGCGGGGGTTCGAGGTCGAAGCCTCGATGCCGCAGTCCTTGAAGAACCGCAGCGTCGGCTCGTGCAAGGCCCCATCGCTGGCGATGCCCAGCCGCAACGAAGTCATCGGATGCCCTCGGAAGTGGGGGGTTGGGGTTCCCTTCCCCCTTGAGGGGGGAAGGCGGGGATGGAGGTGAACGCATAAGTGGGGAAAGGCTTCACCCTCACCTGGATCCTCCCCTCTCGAGGGGGAGGGAATACGATGGCGCGGTCCGTCATGCTCTTCGTCATCATCTGGCCGCCTTCGAGCCAGAGGGAGCGCCCAGCGCGGCCTGAACGTAGTCCATGTCGCAGGCGAAGCCCAGCGCGGGCAGGTCGTCGCCGCCCAGGGCCTGCACCAGCCCATCGTAGCGCCCGCCGCCCCCCAGCGAGGCACCTCCGGGAAGCTGGGGGCTGGTTAGCTCGAAAATCATGCCTGTGTAGTACGCGATGCCACGGGCGAGGGCCATGTCCACTCGCACCCTGCGCCCGTCGAAGCCCCGCTTTGCTAGGGCGGCACAGAGCGCCTCTAGTGAGTCCAGCGGCGCATCGGAGACTCCCCGGGCCTTGGCCAGCGTCCGCAGTTCTTTCAGCGCGTCCTTCGGTGTGCCGTGCACTTCGACCAGCGCGGCCACGAACTCCAGTCCGGCTGTGAAGCGGGCTCCGTCGTTGGCGTCGCGCGCCTTGCGCCGCAGCCGCGCCAGGATCTCCTCGGTGGTGCGCCGCCCGACAGGCTTGGCCATGGCGTCGCCAAGGACGTCCTGCAGCACACCCCCTAGCGCCGAGCCGTCCGCGTGGGTGCCGCCGTTCTGCGATGCGCGGACGAGGCCCGCTTGCGTGGCCTGGTCCACCAGCACGGTCGTGTTGGTTCGTCCCTCTTTCAACAAAGATACATTGCCTATAATGAACCGGTTGGCCGCCTCGGACAGCCCGAAACCGGCGAGCAGGCCGTTCAACCCTCCGAGGTGGCCGACCCGTACCGCCACTTCCAGCCCCAGCGACTCCAGGCCGGAGCACGCTAGATGGATGAGTCCGGCGTCGGTCTCGTCGCCCTGGGCGCCGATGACTTCGCCGCCCACTTGCACGTACTGCCGGAACGTCTGTCCGTGGCCCCGCTCATAGCGGAACACCGGCCCGCTGTACCGCAGCCGCGCTGGAGGCTGGATAACCTCCTCTACGAAGCAGCGGATGACCGACGAGGTGAACTCGGGCCGCAGGCTGACGCGCCGCCCACCGGGGTCCACGAAGGCGTAGAGGCTGCCGGTCAGCTCCACGCCGCCCTTGCGGGTGAACAGCTCAGTCTCCTCGAGCAGCGGCGTGTCCACCGGCTGGAAGCCGGCCTTGTCGAGGTGGGCGGACAGCCGCTCAGCGGCCTGAGTCTCGCCGACAAACTCTTTCGGGCGACGGTCCCTCATCCCAGGGAGGCGCTGGATCTGGCGGTCTTTCAACGTCGTACTCTCCGGAAAGCGTACGGCCATTGTAGCGCATGCCCAAGCCGCCCAGCAAACCGCGAAGCCTTTTCCACAGCCGTTGGCAAGCTAACCTTCACGCCTCTTGACGAATATGGGGGTGTGTAGTACATGATAGTGGCGTGAGAGGAGTCGAAAACGTATGGAAAATGAACCTGGGGTGTACCGGCGTGAACTTCTGAAGGGCAGCACCGAAACGCTACTACTTTCCTTACTGGTCGTGGAGCCGATGTACGGCTATCAGCTCGTGCGCGAGATGGGGCGGCGCAGCAGCGGCTACTTCCGTTTCAAAGAGGGAACCCTCTACCCTGCCTTGCACAGACTTGAGAAAGAAAAGCTGGTGGTGAGCTCTTGGGGAAGCTCTCCCAGCGGGCAGAACCGCAAGTACTACCACATCACCGAGCATGGCGAAGAGAAGCTAGACTCCATGCTTCAGGAGTGGAACCGCTTCGCTGCCGCCGTCAACCTAGTAGCCCAGCCCAGACCGCAGCCGAGCTAGTTATCCATGACCCCCATCCTTCGCGGCTACCTGGCCGAGCTGCAGCGGCAGCTCCACCTCGCTCCCGCAGAGGAGCGGGAGATCCTGCGCGAGTTGCGCGACCACGTCGAGGACCGCGCTCAGGAGTTGGCCGACAAGGGTATGTCCACCGACGAGGCGCTGCGTCAGGCCATGCGTGAGCTCGGCGAGACCCGGGCCATCGCCGGCAAGTTCTATGAGGTGCATACCAGGGGGTCGTGGTCGCATGCGGTCTTCGCTGCCCTGCCCCATCTGGTCCTCGCACTAATCTTCGCGCTGCACCTATGGACCAAGCCCTGGATGGTGGCAGCGCTGCTCACTGTTGCCCTGGCCATCAGCTTCTTGGGCTGGAGACGTGGCCGCCCGATATGGACGTACCCCTGGGTGGGCTATGCCCTTGTTGTGCCGCTCATCTCCTGGGGTCTCGCGATGAGCGCCATCGGCTACGGTGCGTGGGGCGTCGTCACCAAAGGGGCGTTGCCCCTGGGCATCCCTATCTATGCCGTCTCCATCGCCTACGTCGCCTTCTCCCTGTGGATGTTCGTGCGCATCCTGTCGCGTGTGGCGCGCCGCGACTGGCTGATGGCCTCGCTCACTGTGCTGCCGCTCCCCTTCCTCGGTTACTGGTTCCTCTACTTCTATGGACGTAAGGAGCTGTTGGAGCAGACGGGGGTGCCGCTTCAGGCGTTCGATGGCTCAGTCGCAGTTGTCTTCCTTGTTGTAGGGGGCGCCACAGTGGTGTTCTTCCGCATCGGGCGGCGGTTCGTGCGGGCCGCGCTGCTGGCCATCACCGCCCCTACGCTCATCGTGCTGGCCTGGCTCAGCCGCGAAGGTGGGCCGGGATACGTTGCCCTGTTCGGGTTCTCTACCCTTTCGCTGGTCATCATGCTGGTCCCGGCCCTGTTCGATGCACGTACGGCCCCGCCACCGACGCAGCCCGAGGATCTGACCTACGCTCTCGAAGACCAGCGCTGACACCGCGAAGGCGCGCGTCGCCATCGTAGTGGACAGCGCGGCGACGTTGCCGCCTGGCCTAGCCGCGGGTGTGCCCACGTTCACCGTACCAATGTCCGTCGTGCTGGATGGCAAAGCGTATCTCGACGGTGTGGATCTCTCCCCCAGCGACTTCTACCGTCTTCTGAAGCATGCCGCTTCGCCGCCCAAGACCTCGGCGCCGTCGCCCGCGCGGTTCCTCGACGCCTACCGCCAGGCCGCCGGCATCGCCGATGCGGTACTTTGCATCACGGTCTCCCCGCGCTTCAGCGCGTGCCATGACGCAGCTAAGCTGGCGCAAGACGAGGCCCGCAAAGAACTCAGCCAGTTCCCCATCGAAGTTGTGGACTCGGGCAGCGCGGCCGCAGGCGAGGCGCTAGTGGCACTAGCGGCTCTGCGCGCGGCGTCTGATGCGAAGGCTCTTGCCGACGCAGAGGCTGCGGCGCGAGCGGCGGTCCCCAAGGTCCGTCTGCTGGCCTACCTTGACACCCTGTACTACCTGTGGAAGGGCGGGCGTGTTCCCGGTATCGCCTATGCGGGCGTGTCGCTCCTCGACCTCAAGCCACTCTTCGAGATGGCCCAGGGCGAGGTGAAGAACCTCGCCCGCCCGAGGACGGCCCGCCGCGCTATGCGGCGGCTCACCGAACGGATGCGCGACCGTGTGGGGAGTGCCCGCATCCGTGTAGGCGTCATGCACGCCGGTGCGCCAGATGCTGCCGAAACGCTTCGCCGGATGGTGACCGAAGAGTTCGATTGCGCTGAGCTCTTCGTCACCGAGTTCAGCCCCGTCATGGGCGCCCACACAGGCCCCGGTCTCCTCGGCCTCGCCTTCCACCTGGACTAGAGACCGCATCCCGCGCTAGGAATCCCCCCCCTCTACGCGAAGGGGCTCTGCGCTTGGCTCGGCCTTTACTTTAGGTCCCCGAGGCTGGGGATGACCTTTTCGGCGAGGAGGGTCATGGAGCGGAGCCACTTGTCCCGCGGTTCCCACTCATGGGATATCACGATGAGCGTGCCGAAGCCACCGACGTCGTTGTAGAGCTTGCGTAGCTTGTCGGCGACGTCCTTGGGGCTCCCGACGACCCAGGTGTTTTCAATCATGTACTCGACGTCTATGGCCTCGTCGGGTGTTGTCGGGTCGGTCTTGACACTCTCCATGTAGCGAAGCTTGTCCAGGATTCGCCGGGCATAGACGAAGTCGCGGGCGAAGACGCCGTTCCGGGCGATGTCGAGCGCCTCCTCGGTGGTGTCCGCGACAAAGACGTCGCGGACGATGCGCCAGTTGGCATGGTTGGGGGTGTGTCCGGCTCGCCGCGCCGCCGTCGCGTAGGTTTCCCACTGGATCTTGAGGGTCTTGATGGGAACATAGTTGATGCTCAGGGGTATCCACCCATGTTCGCCAGCCATGATGAGCGTGTCGGAGCGTGGGGCGAGGCCGGCCGCTGCGATAGGCGGATGCGGTTTTTGGTATGGCTTCATGTGGACGTAGAACCCGAGGTCTTCGATAGGCTCGGGCATGGTGAACTTCCAGAACTTGTTCTGGTACGTGCCGGGCGGAAGGCCGTCCCATATCTTGAGCACCATATCCAGGGTCTCGCGGGTGAGCGCGCGGTGCTCGTTCTTGGCGGCGTCCACGCCGAAGGCCTTGAAGTCGAGCGGCGTGGCACCGGAACCGATGCCCCACATGAAGCGGCCTTTGGCCTGATGGTCGAGCTGGGCGATGCGGTGGGCGATGTGGAACGGGTTGTGGTTGGGCAGGCAGGTGACGCCCGTTCCGAACTTCATACGTTTGGTCATGCCGAGGGCCTGGGCGATGAACAGCTCGGGCGATGGGATACACTCCCAGGCGGCGGTGAAGTGCTCAGCGACCCACGTCTCGGTATAGCCCAGCTTGTCGAGGAAGGCCACCTGTTCGAGGTCGTCGTGGATGTTCTTCGTGTAGTCGCTCCCCGCCGGGTGGAGGGGGTCAACGAAGTAGCCTACGTGCATGGGGGAAAAACTCCTTTCAACTTACCGACTATATCGCAGACGTGGGCATGTCCTACTTCAGGCCGGACAGGCTGGGGATGACCTCTTTGGCCAGTACCTCCATGGAGCGGGTCCACTTGTCCTTGGGCTCCCATTCGTGGGCCATGGCGAGGAGCGTGCCGAAGCCGCCCACGTCCTTGTTAAGCTTCTGGAGCTTGGCGGCGACGTCATCCGCGCTGCCGACCAGCCAGATGTTGTCCACCATGAACTCGGCGGTGATGTCCTTGTCGGGGATGTTCGGGTCGGGCTTGATGAGCTGGAGGTATTTGTACCGCTCCAGCGCGGGCCGGAAGTAGCGGTTGAAGTCGCGGGCCAGGACGCCGTTCAGGGCCTCCTTGCGCGCCTCCTGGGTCGTCTTGCCGATGAACACCTCGCGGGCGATGCGCCAGTCCGAGCGGCTGGGCTTTCGCCCTGCCTTCTTCGATGCCTCCTCATAGACCGCCCAGTGGCCCGCGAGGGCGTTGGGCGGAACGTAGTTGATGCTCATGGGGATCCAGCCGCGCTCGCCGGCCATGATGAGCGTGTCGGAACGCGGCGACAGGCCCGCCACGGCGATGGGCGGGTGCGGCTTCTGGTATGGTTTCATGTGGACGTAGAAGCCCAGGTCCTCTATGGACTCGGGCATCGTGAACTTCCAAAACTTGTTCTGGTAGGTGCCGGGCGGCAGGCCGTCCCATATCTTGAGCACCATGTCTATGTTCTCGCGGGTCAGCGGCCGCTGCTCGTTGTTGGCGGCGTCCACGCCGAAGACCTTGAAGTCCAGGAACGTGGCGCCCGAGCCGATGCCCCACATGAATCGGCCCTTGGCCTGGTGGTCGAGCTGGGCGATACGGTGCGCGATGTGGAACGGGTTGTGGTTGGGCATGCATGTGACGCCGGTGCCCAGCTTGATGTTCTTGGTCATGGCCAGGGCCTGGGCGATGAACAACTCCGGCGACGGGATGTTCTCCCATGCCGTGGTGAAGTGCTCGCCGATCCAGGCCTCTTTGTAGCCCAGCTTGTCCAGGGTGACGATCTGCTCCAAGTCGCCGTGGACAGTCTCGGTGAAGTTGCTCCCCGGCGGGTGGAGCGGCATGGCGAAATATCCGACTTGCATTACGTTGTTTCTACACTCCTTTTGAGGTTCTTTTTTCCGGATCTTGTTCTGGCAAGGCCAATCACATCCCTCGCATCACTTCATCTGCGGCCTTCAGGGTGGCCTCGATCTCGCGGTCGGTGTGTGCGGTGGAGATGAAGAACGTGCCGCGGGCGGTGAGGCGCACGCCGCGCTCCATCATCCCCTTGCGGAACTCGGCGTAGCGGGCAGCGTCGGTCTGCTGCTTGTGGGAGCGGTAGTCGGTGACCTCCTGGGCCGTGGTGAACGAGATGCAGAACACCGGCCCCGGCCCCTGCACCAGCAGGCCTACCTCGTGCCGCCGGGCCAGCTCGCGCAGGCCGTCCATGAGCTTCTCGCCAGTTTCGTACAGGCGGCGATAGACGGCGCCATCGTCCTCGGTTAGCCTGTCCAGCGACGCCACCGTCGCAGACATGGCGACGATGTTGCTGTTCAACGTGCCCGCATGGACGGTCGAGCCGTCCTCCAGCAGCCGCATGATGTCTTGCTTGCCGGCGAACATGGCCATGGGGTAGCCGCCGGCCATCGCCTTGGCGTAGGTCGCCATGTCAGGCGTGACGCCCAGCACTTCCTGCGCGCCGCCGAGGGCGACGCGGAAGCCGGTGATGACCTCGTCGAAGATGAGGACGATGCCCTGCTCATCGCACAGCCGCCGCATCTCCTCCATGTAGCCCGGCTTGGGCATGCAGCAGTTGGTGTTACAGAGGATGGGCTCGGTGATGATGGCGGCGATCTGGCCCTTGTGCCGGTCGAGGGCCTTGCGCAGCAACCCGATGCCGTTCCACGGCAGGACGACGACCTCGTCTGCGCTGCCTGGCGACATCCCCTTGGAGCCGGGCACCGGCGTGGGCGCGTCGTACGGACCCGCGGCCTCGAGGGATGGCGTGTAGCTGTACAGCACGCTGTCCATCCAGCCGTGGTAGTGGCCCTCGAACTTGATGAACTTCGGCCTGCCTGTGTAGGCCCGCGCCAGCCGCAAGACCGCTTGGACAACCTCGGTGCCCGAGCTGGCGAACCGCACCAACTCGGCGCACGGGACGGCCTTCTGCACCGCCTCGGCCGCCTGGATCTCCAGCTCGTGCTGCCCCGCGAAGGACACGCCACGTTGGACGGCCTCACGTACCGCGTCAGTCAGCCAGGCGGGTGCGTGGCCGAAGATGTTCGGCCCCTGGCCGAGGACGTAGTCTATGAGCTTGTTGCCGTCCACGTCGTAGAGGTACGGCCCCTCGCCGCGCTCGAAGAACAGCGGTACAGGCCACTCCCCTGCCCTCACTTGGCTGGACACGCCGCCTGCCAAGGACTTGCGCGACCGCCCGTAGAGCCGCTTGCTATTCTCGAACTTCATGGAAGACTCCTCACCGCCATGGCCTTGGCTAAAGGGGGTGAGTATATGGGTGGTGGCAAGGTGCGTCAACGGGCGGCCTCGGCATGCCAAAGTGGGCGGGCGATTTCACGAACGTTCTTCCACCATAAGGAGGTGCACATTGCTGTTCTGGGGAATGCTTCTCTTCGTCCTTTGGACTAGGCCTGATTTTCGACATGCCGGCTAAACAACTCTGGGGGCTTGTCCTGGCGGGTATGGGGTTGGGAATCATCGTCTCTGTGCGGTTGCAGCGACATCCCAACTCGCTCTGGAACCCCTTCTTCTTCGTGCCGTTCGTGCGGCAACAGATACAACAAGGGCCACAGGCGCAGTCTGAGGCGAGGCCTTCTGACCAGAAGTAAAGTCTTGTCTCTAGCTGCTTAGAGACCGGCAGGAGTTCCTGCCGGTCTCTTTTTGTGTCGTGGGGGCAAGGCTTCGGCCCTGCTCTCGTTCAGAATGATTGGTGACACTGGTAAGGTGTCATCATGCAGATCAAGAGAGCGAGAGTACAAGGCGACAGGCGACCAGGGCGTATGGCGGCAGAGCT